>Ga0157372_10002025_pt1 | contig 22020 bp, 17 predicted proteins | sample C55metaG_FD_115307 | JGI IMG/M metagenome (GOLD analysis project Ga0157372, IMG submission 115307) | Corn rhizosphere microbial communities from Kellogg Biological Station, Michigan, USA - C5-5 metaG | ecosystem: Host-associated > Plants > Roots > Rhizosphere > Soil | place: USA: Michigan... | reverse complement strand
GGATCACGCGCTCGGCGTCTGCGCCTTCCGGGACGTTCTCGACGTACTTCGTCGTCACCTTGCCGGCCAGGTTCTTTTCCATCGCGAGCCGCGCGATGTCGTGCTGGTGCGTCCAGCCGGCGTCCCCGATCGGGCTCACGTACACGAAGCCGATCTTGAGCGGCTCGTTCGTCTGCGCGACGGCGGGCAGCGCGAGCGCAAGGGGCAGGGTCCCCAGCGCGGCAACCGTCTTCCTGCGGGTCATGCGGAACATCGTGGTCTCCTGGGAGTGGGCGGCAATGCGACGGGGCGGCATTGTACGCCGTTCATTCGGGATGGTACGGCTTGCCGAGCGACGCCGGCGCGTTGAGGCGGATCGCCATGGCGTCGCGGGAGATGAGGGCGAGCACGACGATCGTCGCGAGGTAGGGCAGCATCGCGAGCAGTTGCGACGGCACGTCGACGCCGGCGGCCTGCGCCTGGAATTGCGCGAGCGTCACGCTGCCGAACAGGTACGCGCCGACCAGCACGCGCCACGGCTTCCACGTGGCGAAGACGACGAGCGCGAGCGCGATCCAGCCGCGCCCCGCCGTCATGCCTTCGACCCACGACGGCGTATAGGCGATCGCGAGAAACGCCCCGCCCACGCCCGCGCACGCGCCGCCGAATACGACCGCGGCATAGCGGATCGCGATGACGTGGTAGCCGATCGCGTGCGCCGATTGCGGCGACTCGCCCACCGCGCGCAGCACGAGGCCGACGCGGGTGCGGAACAGGAAGAGCTGCACGGCCGCGAACAGCACCCAGGAGACGTAGACGAGCGGGTTGTGGCCGAATACGAGCTTGCCGACGACCGGAAGATCCGACAATACCGGGACGTGGACCGGCGTCATCCCTTCGATCACGACGCTCATGTAGTCGCGGCCGGCGAACGCGGAAAGGCCCACGCCGAAAAGCGACAGCGCAAGGCCGGTGGCGACCTGATTGGCGCGCAGCGTCAGCGCGATGACGGCGAAGACGACCGACAGCGCCGCGGCGGCCGTCGCCCCGGCGGCAACGCCGAGCCACGGCGATTGCGTGCGCGCGGCGACGATGAACGACACGACGGCGCCGACGAGCATCATGCCTTCGACGCCGAGGTTCAGCACGCCGGACTTCTCGACGACGAGCTCGCCGAGCGCCGCGAACACCAGCGGCGTTCCCGCGGCCAGGCTCAGCAGCACGAGTTGCGTGACGGTGTCCATTCAGGCCGCCACTGCCCGGCGCGCGACGCGCACGCGGTAATTGACGAGCACGTCGGCGGCGAGCAACAGGAACAGCAGCGTGCCCTGGAACAGCCCCGTCACCGCGGAGGGGAGCGCGAGGTTCATCTGCGCGGACTCGCCGCCCAGGTAGAGCAGCGACATCAGAACGCTCGCGAGGGCGACGCCGAGCGGATGCAGGCGGCCGACGAAGGCGACGATGATCGCCGCGAAGCCGTAGCCCGGCGACATGGACGGCAGCAGCTGGCCGATGGGGCCGGCCGCTTCGCCGACACCCGCGATGCCGGCGCACGCGCCGCCCGCGAGCATGCCAAGCCAGACGTTGCGGCGCGCGTCGATGCCGGCGTAGTTCGCCGCCGCGGGTGCGAGGCCCGCAACGCGCATCTCGAAGCCGACGATGTGCCGCCGCACGAACACCCATGCGACGCCGACGATCGCGAGCGCGAGCAGGAAGCCGACGTTGAGCCGCGTTTCCGCGAGCAGGTTCGGCAGCAGCGCGGCATCGCCGAACAGCTTCGATTGCGGGAAGTTGTAGCCCTCCGGGTCGCGCCAGGGCCCGTGCACGAGCCAGGACAGGTACAGCGTGGCGACGTAGACCAGCATCAGCGACGTCAGGATCTCGTTCGCGTTGAAGCGCGTGCGCAACCACGCCGGGATCGCCGCCCACGCCATGCCGGCGAGCGCACCCGCGACGAACATCAGCGGCAACAGCGCCGCGGACGGCCACTCCGATTCGCCGAGCCACAGCGCGAGCCCGCCGCCGGCGATCGCACCCATCGTCAGCTGGCCTTCGGCGCCGATGTTCCAGACGTTGGCGCGATAGCCGATCGCCAGCCCGGTCGCGATGACCATCAGCGGCGTCGCCTTCAGCAGCAATTCGGCGATGCCGTACCTCGACGCGACCGGCTGGACGAAGAAGGCATTGAAGGCGGCGAGCGGATTGCGCCCGAGCGCCTTGAACACGATGAACCCCACGACCAGCGTGGCCGCCGTCGCGAGCAGCGGCGCGGTCCACGCGGCGATCCGCGAGGGCTGCGGGCGCGCTTCGAGGAACAGTCTCATCCGGCGACGGCCGCCGGCATGCCGGTGCCCTGCGTGCGATGCGCGCCCGCCATCAGCAGGCCGATCTCCTCGGCGCTCGTCGCATGCGCGGGCCTCGGGTCCGACAACCGGCCCTGCGCGATGACGGCAAGGCGGTCGCTGATTTCCATCAGCTCGTCCAGTTCCTCGGACACGACGAGCACCGCCACGCCCTGATCGCGCAGATCGATCAGCGCCTGGCGAATCTGCGCGGACGCGCCGACATCGACGCCCCAGGTCGGCTGCGCGGCGATCAGCACTTTTGGCTGCTGGCTGATTTCGCGGCCGACGATGAACTTCTGCAGGTTGCCGCCCGAGAGGCTCCGCGCCGCGGCTTCCGGGTCCGGCGTGCGCACGCCGAACGCGGCGATGATCTTCGCCGCACACGCGCGCACCGCGTCGGCGCTGATGAAACCGCGCCGCACGAGGCCGCCCCCGCGCGTCGTCAGCAGCGCATTCTCGGCGAGCGACATCTCGGGCACGGCCCCGCGGCCCAGCCGCTCCTCGGGCACGAAGGCGAGGCCGCGCCTGCGGCGCGCCGCCGCGCCGAGGCGTCCCGCGGGCTTGCCGCAGAGGACGATCGCGTTCTTGCGCGCCTGCGTGCGCTCGCCCGAAAGCGCCGCGAGCAACTCCTTCTGGCCGTTGCCCGAGACGCCGGCGATGCCGACGATTTCGCCTGCGTGCACGGCGAACGAGATTCCGCGGAGCGTCGTGCCGAACGGATCGGCGGCGCGCACGTCGAGCGCATCGACGACCAGCGCCGGCGCACCGGCGGTCGCTTCGCGATGCCGCGGATGCGGCAGGTCGGCGCCGATCATCATGCGCGCCAGCGAGGCGGCGGTCTCGTGCCGCGGATCGCACTGGCCCGTCACCTTCCCCGCGCGCAGCACCGTGGCGCGATGGCACAGCGCCCGGATTTCGTCGAGCTTGTGGCTGATGTAGAGGATGCTGCAGCCTTCGGCCGCGAGCGTGCGCAGTGTGTCGAACAGCGAAAGCACCGCCTGCGGCGTCAGCACCGACGTCGGCTCGTCCATGATCAGGAGCCGCGGCTTCTGCAGCAGGCAGCGCACGATCTCGACGCGCTGCCGTTCCCCGACCGACATCGTGTGGACGTGGCGCCGCGGATCGAGCGGCAGGCCGTAGCGCTGCGACACGTCGCGGATGCGGGCGGGCAGCGACTTCGCGTCGGCGTCGTCGACGGCAAGCCGGATGTTCTCGGCCACCGTGAGCGTGTCGAACAGCGAGAAATGCTGGAACACCATGCCGATGCCGAGCTTGCGCGCCTGCGCCGGATTCGCGATCTGCACGATCGATCCTTGCCAGCGCACGGTGCCGGCATCCGGCTTGACGACGCCGTAGATGATCTTCATCAGCGTCGATTTGCCGGCGCCATTCTCGCCCAGCACCGCGTGGATCTCGCCCGGCAGCACGTCGAGATCGACGTGGTCGTTGGCGAGCACCGCCGGATAGCGCTTGGTGATGCCGGACAGCGCGAGTCGCGGCGCGGCGTCCGCCGCGGGTGTCGCGGGCGGGTTGGAGGGCGCGGCCATGGCCCGGGATTATCCGGGACGGCGTGTCAAACGCGAAACGGCGCCGGACGGCTCAGTGCGAGGCCACGCGCAGCGCGGGCGCGCGCGGCGCGGCTTCGCGCGCGACGATCAGCTCGGCGGCGCTCGCGACCGCAATCGCGCCCGGATGCTTCGCCCTGATCGCGACGCCCTGCGCGCCGATCGGGCAATGGAGCCGGGCGAATTTCTCCGCCGATCCGTCACGCGCGACGTAGCGGCGCTCGAACTGCGCGCGCTTGGACTTCGAGCCGATCAATCCCACGTAGCGAAGGTCGTCGCGGGCGAGCGCGTTTTCCACGACCGCGTAGTCGAGCGCGTGGCTGTGCGTCGTGACGACGACATACGCGCCGGACGGCGCATGCGCGATCTCGTCCTCCGGCGCATCCGTGATCACGACCTCGGCGTTTGCAGGCACGCTCGCCGGAAAATCGCCTGCGCGCGAATCGATCCAGCGCACCTGCGCGGGAAGCACGCCGAGCACCTGCACAAGCGCTCGCCCGACATGGCCGTTGCCGAACACGAGCACGGGAAACGGATCGGGGCGCTCCACGTGGACGAGGAGCGTCGCTCGCTCGCCGGCGGCGAACGGCACGAGCGCCGGACCCTGCGCGGCGCCGGCGAGCCGCGTTCGCGCAAGCGCGACCGCTGCGGAATCGAGATCGGCGCTGCCGAGCGTGCCTCGCGCGTCGTCGGCCGTGACGACGAGCTGTGTCCCCGGGGTGGCGCCGACGGAGGACAGCAGCGCGAACGGTGCGCCGGTACGCTCGCAGGCGACCGCCGCGTCGAGCCACACGCGCGCCCCGTGGTCGATGCGCGAGAACGCGAGCGTCGCGACGCCGCCGCAGCACTGGCCGAGCCGCGCGGCCAGCGGAAAGCGCACGGTCCACGTGCCCGTCGTTTCGTGGCCGAGCGCTTCGCGGGCGACGCGCAGCGCCTCGAATTCGAGATGGCCGCCGCCGACCGAGCCCGTGCACGCATTCGCGGTCACGACCATCGCCGCCCCGGTTTCGCGCGGCGCCGAGCCTTGTACCGTCGCAACGACGACGAGCACCGCTGCCTCACCCGCCGCCATCGCGGCCGAAAGCGGCGGCAGCCATGGAATCGTGCAAGGTCCGTGCTCGCTCACGAGGCTATCCCGCGCGCTGGCGCATTGCCGGCGATGCGCCGCTCATCGACTTCCGATCTCGCCGATCGCGCGGAGAACGCGCTCGGGCGTCGCCGGCGCCGACAACGCGGGTGCGTGCCGGTAATCGGCGATGCTTGCGATCGCATCGCGCAGCGCATGAAAGCCCGACAGGGCGAGCATCAGCGGCGGCTCGCCGACCGCCTTGGAACGGTGAATCGTGTCCTCGCGGTTCAGCGCGTCGTGGAAAGCGACGTCGAAACGCCACGGCACGTCGTGCGCCGTCGGGATCTTGTACGTCGAGGGCGCGTGCGTCGCGAGCGTGCCGTCGGCGGCGAAGAACAGCTCCTCGCACGTGAGCCACCCCCATCCCTGCAGGAATCCGCCTTCGATCTGGCCTAGGTCGATCGCGGGATTGAGCGATGCGCCGGCGTCGTGCAAGATGTCCACGGCCAGCAGTCGGTGCTCGCCGGTCAGCGTGTCGATCGCCACCTCGGACACCGCGGCGCCGTAGGCGAAATAGAAGAACGGCCGCCCCGACAGCGTCTCGCGGTCGTAATGAATTTTCGGCGTCGCGTAGAAGCCGGTGGCGGAGAGCGGAATGCGCGCGTGGTACGCGGCGTCGACGAGTTCGGCGAACGTGATGCTGTTCTCGCCGGCGCGCACGAAGCCGCTCGCGAACGCGACGCCGGCCGGCGCACAGCCGAAACGGCGGGCCGCGAATCCGGCGAGCCGCTCGCGCAGCGTCTGCGCGGCCGCGCGCGCGGCCATGCCGTTGATGTCGCTGCCGGACGAAGCCGCTGTGGGCGAGGCGTTCGGAACCTTGCTCGTGTCCGACGCGGAGACGCGCACCGCAGAGAGCGGCACGCCGAGCTCCTGCGCGACCACTTGCTGCACCTTGACGAACAGACCCTGGCCCATCTCGGTGCCGCCGTGGTTCAGCAGCACCGTGCCGTCCTGGTACACGTGGACGAGCGCGCCCGCCTGGTTGTAATGCGTGGCGGTGAACGAGATCCCGAACTTGACCGGCGTGAGCGCGAGGCCGCGCTTGACGATGGGGCTTTCGCGGTTCCAGGCGGCGATCGCCTGACGCCGCTCGCGGTAGCGCGCGCGGACTTCGAGCCGGGCGACAAGCTCGGGCGCGATGTTGTCCTCGACGGTCATGCCGTACGGCGTGACGTTGCGCTCGTCCGTGCCGTACAGGTTGGCCTTGCGCACGTCGAGCGGATCGAGCGAAAGCGCGCGGGCGATGTCGTCGAGGATCGTCTCGATGGCAAACATGCCCTGCGGCCCGCCGAACCCGCGAAACGCCGTGTCCGACACGGTGTTGGTGCGGCAGCGGTACGAATGGATCGCGACGTTCGGCAGCCAGTAGCAGTTGTCGAGATGGAACACGGCGCGGTCGTTGACCGGCCCCGAGAGATCGGCCGAAAAGCCGCAGCGCGACGCGAGCGTCACGTCGAGGCCGACGATGCGGCCGCGCTCGTCGAAGCCTGCGTCGTACGTGTACTGGAACGCGTGCCGCTTGCCGGTCGAGCGCATGTCGTCGTCCCGGTCGAGCCGGAGCTTGACCGCGCGGCCCGTGCGGCGCGCGAGCAGCGCCGCGACGCACGCGAAAAGCGACATCTGCGTTTCCTTGCCGCCGAAGCCGCCGCCCATCCGGCGGCACTCGACGACGACGTCGTGGTCGGCGACGCCGAGTGCGCGCGCGACCATGTGCTGCACTTCGCCCGGATGCTGCGTGGATACGTAGACGTGCATGCCGCCCTGTTCGCGCGGGATCGCGAGCGAGACCTGACCTTCGAGGTAGAAGTGGTCCTGGCCACCGCACGCGAACGCGCCGCGCAGTCGATGGGATGCGCTCGCGATCGCGGCCGCCGGATCGCCGCGCGTCACGTGCGCGGGCGGCAGCACGTACGATTGCGCCGCGAGCGCCTCCTCGATCGTCAGGATGGCCGGCAGCGGCGAGATTTCCATGTCCGCAAGCTTCGCGGCACGACGCGCCGCGTTGACGCCGTTCGCGGCGACCGCGAACACCGGCTGCCCCGCGAACTGGACGACGTCCGCGGCGAGAATGGGATCGTCGCGCAGGATCGGTCCCACGTCGTTGACGCCGGGGATGTCGGCCGCCGTCAGCACGGCGACGACACCCGGCGCTGCCCGCACGCGATCGAGGCCGAGCCGCAATAGCTGGCCGTGCGCGTGCGCGCTCACGCCGATCGCGGCATGCAGCGTGCCCCGCGGCTCGGGCAGGTCGTCGGTGTACGCGGCGGCGCCTGCGACATGCAGCGCAGCCGAATCATGCGGCGCCGGCGTGCCGACGACGGCCGTCTCGTCCCACGGCGGATGCGGCGCGTTCATCCGTCGATCTCCTGGAGCAGTGGCGAATCGACGCGTGTCGCAACACGTGCCTGGCCGCTCGTCTCGCGGAACAGGCGCAGCAGCAGGTTGCCGAGCACCTCCCGTCGATAGGCTGCGCTTGCGCGGAGATCGTCGATCGGCGTGAACTCGGAGGCGAGCGTCGCCGCCGCGCGCTCGGCCGTGACTGCATTCCAGGCCGCGCCCTCGAGCGCCGCCTCGGTCCCGCGCGCACGCGCCGGCACGGCCGCGACGCCGCCGCAGCCGATGCGCGCGCGGCGCACGACGCCGCCGTCGAGCGTCAGCGCAAAGCACACGAACACGGCCGAGATGTCCTGGTCGAAGCGCTTGCCGATCTTGTAGGCGCGCAGAACGAGGGCCGGCGGGCGCCGTGGGATGCGCACGGCCGCGATGAACTCGCCCGGGTCGCGCGCCGTCTTGCGGAATCCCGGATAGAACGCGTCGAGCGCAATCTCGCGCTCGCCGCCTTCGCCGCGCAGCACGACGCGTGCGTCGAGCGCCAGCAAAGCCGGCATCGAATCGCCGATCGGCGAGCCGTTCGCGATGTTGCCGATGAGCGTCGCGCTGTTGCGGATGGGCACGGACGCGAACCGCTGCCAGGCTTCCTCGAGCTCGGGCCATTCGCGGTTCAGCGCAGCCGCCGCCCCGGTCAGCGAGACGGCGGCGCCGATCGCGAATGCGTCGGCCGACTCGTCGATTTCCGCGAGATCGCGCACATCGCCGACGTAGATCACGTCGTCCAGCGTTCGATGCTGCTTGGTGACGAGCAGCGCCACGTCCGTCATGCCCGCAACGATCCGCGCCTTCGGGCGCTTGGCGCAGGCGGCAGCGACCTCGTCGGCCGTGCGCGGTGCCGACCAGCGTTGTCCGTCGTGCTCGTATTCGAGCGCGCGATCGCGCTCGAGCATGGCGAGCGCCCCGGCGATGTGCTCATCTTCCTGAGTCAGCATGCGGCTGCCGTCCGCCGCGACACCGGGACCACGCCATCCGTCGGCCGGCGGCAGTCGGTACATGTGCTGCGCGGCGTCGACGATCGGACGGTAGCCGGTGCAGCGGCACAGGTTTCCCGAAAGCGCATCCTCGATCGCACGACGCGACGGCTCGCGCGCCGACTTGTACAGGCCGAAGAGGCTCATCGCGAATCCCGGTGTGCAGAACCCGCACTGCGACGCATGGCAATCGACGAGCGCCCGCTGCACCGGGTGCGGCCTGCCATCGGCGGCCGCGAGGCTTTCGACCGTGAACACGGCCTTGCCGTCCACCGACGGCAACAGCCGGATGCACGCGTTGACCGGCTTCCACGCGACACCGCGGACGTCGCGCTCGGCGAGCACGACGGTGCACGCGCCGCAATCGCCTTCGGCGCAGCCTTCCTTGGTGCCGGTCAGCCTGCGCTCATCGCGCAGGAACTCGAGCAGCGTCGTTTGCGGCGACACGCCGGCGGCATCGACGCGCTCGCCGTTCAGCAGGAAGCGGATGTCGTCGCCCATAAGGGACAATCATATGCGCACGGCGCCCCAGCGGCCCAGCGTATGCGCGTTCGCGAAACCTTCGATGTCCTGCAGCCGGATGGGCTGCGCGGGCGAGGGGCGCGCCTGCTCGCCGACATCCGGGGCGACTGCCGCGATGCCCGCACGCGTGTCCGCATCGGCGAGCGCGGCGTGAAGCCGCGGACCGTCGACGACGAGCGGTACCCCACCCGCAATCCGCAGGTAGATGGCTCCGCTGTCCTGGTCGGCGAAATTCACGACCGGAAACCGTTCTGCGCACTGCACGAGGAAGCCGGCATTGCGCATCGGCGCGAGCGCCTGCGGGTCGGGGTACAGCGCGGCCGGCGACGTCGCGTCGAGGTTCACGCGCCGGTAGCGCTCGACGTCTAGCAGGCGTCCGACGTCGAGCACGTTGAGCGTCCCGTTCCAGCCGAATGCGACCGTTCGCGGCCGCTCGCCCTGCGCGACGCTATTGTCGAGAAACTCGAAATGCACGCGCTTGTCGGTGCGCGAAACCCACGTGAAGAATACTTCCGGCATTCCGGAATACGCCTCGACCCCGTGTGCGAGCGTATCGTCGACGGCCTTGTAGCGGCCGACCTCGAGTCCGCGTTTCCACGCGCGCTCGACCAGCGATTCGGGCGGCGTGATCATGAAGAACAGGTAGACGACGTGCCCGAAGCGCGTCAGCAGGTTGCTCCCGGCCTCGTTGGAATCCGGGGCGAAGCTGTCGAAGCGGAACCGGTCGATCAGCAGGTGCGGCATGTCGCCACGCTCGCCTTTGCCGGCCATGTAGCGGTCGAGCTTGTGGTCGACGATCGCGAGCTCCTCGCCGGTGAACATCGCGCCGTACCTGTAGACGGCGCCGAGCGATTCGTAGTCGATCAGCTGCTTGCGCCAGATGTCGGGACTGACGAGCGCGAATTCGCTCCAGTCGACGCCGATGTCGGCCGCGAGCCGCCGCTGCAACGGCCGCAGCGTGCTCTTGCCGGAAGCGGACGGACCCTTCGTGTTCATCACGACCGGCGCTTGCTGGCGCGGCAGCACCCGGTAGCCTTCGCGAGCGGCCGCATCCGCGAGCCACGGCTCGATCAGGCCGCCGATCTCGTCGCTGCCGAGATCATTGCACGCGAGGTCCGTGGCGACGCGAGCGATCACGTCGTGACCGCCCCAGATGCGGCCATGGCGCACCTGCAGCGCCGATGTCACGCGCGCGACGGCGCGCTCGGCAGCTTCGCGGACGCGATCGGGGCGGTCGTCCGCAGCCGGCGCACCGGTTGGCTTCGCTACGCTGACCGCGGCGGGACGCGCGCTCGTGCGGCAATCGAGCCAGCGAAACAACCGGCGCCTCGGCTTGCCGGACGAATGCTCGGACGCGGGGTCGCCGGCGCCGTCGGCCGCAGCGAGCGCGCGCTCGACATGCCCGGCGAGCGCGCGGCGCAGCGCGTCATACGCGCCCTCGATCTCGGCCATTCGCGGCTCGACGCACGCGTTGAGAAGCGTCTGCGTCATGCGGCGGAAATTGATGCCGAGATCCTCGATGCGCAGCCCGTCTGGCACGGACAGGTTCGCGGTGACGCGAATCAGCACCGCGTGCAGCGCGAGCCGGCGCGGGCGGAACGCGACGAGCTCGCTGGCCGGCAACCCGGTGAGATCGGCGAGCTCGGCCGCCTCGGCTTCCGACGTGAACGAATGCTCGGGACGGAAGATCGTGCAGAGCTCGCGCAGCTCGCCCGGTATCTGGGAGCGAACGCCCGGGTTCCAGGCGCCGAAGCCCGAGGCGGCTTCGGCGCGCGCTTCGCCTGCGTCCTGCGCAATGGCGGACACGGGCGTGATGGCCTCGCTACTTGGCGGCCATTTCCACCGGCAGGATCTCGTGGCCGATGAAGCGCGTCCAGATGTAGTCGTCCTCGCCCAGCGCGTCATGATTGTCGGGCGTGAACGGTGTCTTGTAGTGCTTGATCAGGCCGTCGTACGAATCGATCTTGTAGAAGCCCTGCCGGATCGCGTCGCCGTCGGTGCTGCCCGCCTTCTGGATAGCGAGCGCCACGAGCTGCATGGCGTCGTAGGCGTTGGCGATGCCGACTGCCGGCGTCGCGTCACCCGGACCCTTGATGTCGGAATACTTCTTCTTGAGGGCCGCGAGCACCTTCTCGCCGACCGGCGACTGCTTGCCGAAGAAGCTGTATGTCTGCACGAACACGACGTCCTTGGCGTTCGGGCCGGCGAGCTCGGTGAAACGGCCGCCCGCGGGTCCCCAGTGCGATACGATCGGCACCTTCCAGCCCATGCGGTCGAGCGACTTGACGACCTGCGCCGAAGGTCCGACGTTGCCGACGAGCAGCAGCGTGTCGGCGCCCGCGGCCTTGAGCCGCGACAGGTGCGGCGTCACGTCGACGTCGTTGGGCTCGAACTTCTCGACGCCGGCGGGCTTCACGCCTTTCGCGTTGAGCGCCGCGATCAGGCCCTTCTGGTTCGACTCGCCCCACGGGTTGTTGACGACGATCACGCCGGGCGTCTTCGTGCCGTAGTGCTTTTGCGCGTACTGGAGCATCGCGCGGTCGACGAGCTCGTCCATCGCCGACACGCGGAACGCGAAATTGGGATTGGCGCCGTTGCGCGTGATCGGCGTGCCGGCCGCCCACGGATCCATGAACGGCACCTTTTCCTGATTGACGATCGGCACGATGGCGAGCGCGACCGGCGAATCGAGACCGCCGAACAGCACGGCGACCTTCTCCTTGAAGATCAGCTCGCGCGCGGCGATCTGTCCCTTCGCGGGATTCGCCTCGTCGTCGCGGCGAACGAGCTCGAACTTGCGCCCGCCGAGCACGCCGCCCTTGGCGTTGAGCTCGTCGATGGCGATCGTCAGGCCGCGCGTGATCGCCTCGCCGGCCTTGGCGGACTGCCCGGACAGGGCCGTGACGAGACCGATCTTGATGGTGTCGGCCGCCGCCGCGGGCCACGCGAGGGCGAGGCTGGCGACGACCGTTGCGAGCTTGAGCGCGGTGCGGCGTTGCATTCCGCGGGGTGAAGCGAGCATGACAATCTCCTTCGTCGAGTGGTCGGAAAACGGTACTATGACGTGACGATCGATGCCGTCGCAACCGGAGACACGCAATGCGCGATGATACCGCTTCCCGCCGTTCCGCCGCCGAAGTCGCGGCCGGGCGCATCGTCGAGGAGTTTCTCGACGCGTCGATGATTCCCGATCCGGTGCGGGCGCGCACGTACATGGCCCCCGACGTGAAGATCACCTTCACCGGCGGCCGCAAATTCAACGACCCGGCCGGCACGGCCGCGTTCAACGCCGCGCGCTATCGCGTGGTCAAGAAGAAATTCGAGCGCACGGACGTCGTCGCCGGCGGCACGGACGAGGAGTCGATCGTCTACAACACGGGAACGCTGTACGGGCAGTGGCCGAACGGCGATGCCGTCGAGGGCAACCGATACGTCGACCGTTTCGTCGTGCGGCACGGCAAGATCGTGCGCATGGACGTCTGGAACGACAGCGCCGAAATCCTGCTGATCCGCGCCGGCCTCGCGCAGCCGTAGACGCGGCGGGGTCGCCGATGCGGGCTCGAGGCGTGGGCAGGTGACGCGATGCTGACGCTGTCGCTGGTTTCCGGGCTCTCGATGGGCGCGATGTACGGCCTGCTCGCCCTCGGCTTTCACATCACGTACGCCGTGTCGAGCACGGTGAACTTCGCGCAGGGCACGTCGCTGATGCTGGGCGCCGTGCTCTGCTACCTGTTCTCGGTCTCGCTCGGGTGGCCGCTCGTCTTCAGCATTCCGCTCGCGCTGCTGCTTTGCGCCGTGTGGGGGATGCTGCTCGAGCGGTTCATCGTGCGTCCGTTCGTGCGCGCGGGGTCGAACGGCTGGCTCATGTCGACGGTCGCCGCGGGCATCGTGCTCGAGCAGGTCGTCATGTTCACGTTCGGCAAGGAGCCGCGGAGCCTCGCGCTGCCGGTGTCCGGCGAGGCGTTCACGCTCGGCGGCCTCGCCATCTCGCCGTTGCAGATCGTGATCCTCGTCGTCGCGATCGGGGTGGCGGCGGGCCTCGGCGCGTTCTCGCAACGGACACGCGTCGGCAAGGCGCTGCTCGCCATCGTGCAGAACCCGCAGGCGGCGAGCCTGATGGGCATCGACGTGACGCGCGCGGTGATGCACTGCTACGCGGCGTCGACGGTGCTCGCGGGCATCGCGGGCATCCTGATCGCGCCGCTGTTCTCCGTGTCCGCGGAAATGGGCACGCTGTTCGGCCTGAAGGCTTTTGCGGTTGCGATCCTCGGCGGCCTGAACAGCGCGCGCGGCGTCGTCCTCGCCGGGTTCATGTTCGGCGTCGTCGAGGCGCTGATCACGTCGATGCTCGGCTCCGCGTACACCAACATCCTCGCGTTCCTGCTCGTCATCGTGACGCTTGCGATCAAGCCGTACGGGATCCTCGGCCGCGCCGGCGTGAAGAAAGTCTAGGTGGCAGCGAGCATGGGATACGTCGGCAGGCTGCTGCGCGATCCGGTCCTGATCGTCGTCGTCGCCGGCGCGGCGCTCTACGCGACGGTCGCGAACCAGTACTACCTGTTCCTGCTCACCGTCGGCGCGCTGACCGTCATCGTGGGCGTCGGCCTGAACGTGCTGATCGGCCTCACGGGCCAGGTTTCGTTCGGCCACGTCGGCTTCTACGCGCTCGGCGCGTACGCGACGGCGATCCTGTCGGCGAAATACGGGTGGAGCTTCTGGTGGACGCTGCCCATCGGCGCCGTGCTGACCGGCGTCGTCGGTGCGTTGCTGGGGCTTGTCGCGCTGCGCGTGCGCGGCCCCTACCTGGCGATGGTCACGATCGCGTTCGGGTTCGTCGTCGAATACAGCGTCGTCGAGTGGGAAGGGCTGACCGGCGGCCAGAACGGCCTGATGAACATTCCGTATCCGGCGGTCGGCTCGCTGTCGCTCGGCGAGCGCGGCATTGCGCTGGTGGCGATCGCGCTCATGGGGATCGTGCTCGTGCTGTACAAGCGCCTTGCGCGCAGCGCGTGGGGCCTCGCGATGCGCGCGGTGCGCGATTCCGAGGTGGCCGCCGCGTCGCTCGCCGTCAATCCGCTCACCGTCCGCACGGTGGCGTTCACGATTTCCGCCGTGCTGGCCGGCATCGCGGGATCGTTCTTCGCATCGGCGACGACGTTCGTCGCGCCAAGTTCGTTCCCGTTCTTTCAGTCGATCCTGTTCGTGCTCGTCGTCATCGTGGGCGGTGTCGAGCGAACCTATGGACCGGTCATCGGCGCGGTGATCGTCGTCGGCATTCCGGAGATGCTGTCGGGGCTCGCCGAATACCGCGTGCTGTTGTCGGGCGTGCTGATGCTCGCGGTGCTGCTTTTCGCGCCGGGCGGCCTCGCGAGCGCGTTCGCGACGCGGTTCGGGCGCAGGCAGGAACCGGACGCACCGGCTGCCCCGGTCTCGGCGCAACTGCTCGTGTCCACGGGTGCGCCGCGGCAAGCGCTCGAGATCGACCACCTCGCGATCGCGTTCGGCGGCGTACGTGCCGTGACGGATTTCTCCGCGCGGATGAAAAGCGGGCAGGTGACGAGCATCATCGGGCCGAACGGTGCGGGCAAGACGACCGTTCTCAACATGATCTGCGGCTTCTATCGGCCGCAAGCCGGATCGGTGCGTCTCGGCAGCGAGGACCTGGCGGGCCGGCCCGCGCACATGATCGCCCGCGCCGGCATCGCGCGCACGTTCCAGACGCCGCAGCTCTTCGACAAGATGAGCGTGCTCGACAACCTGCTGGTCGCGATGCAGCGCGGCGACCTGGGCTCGCCGTTCGCCGACGTCGCGAGCGCCGCGGGTGGCGCGCAGGCGCAGACGGCGCGCGCGCTCCTGTCGTACGTCGGCTACCGCGGCGGCGTCGGCCGGCTGGCCGGCGACCTGCCGCACATCGACAAGCGGCTGCTCGAAATTGCGCGCGCGCTCGCGCTGCGCCCGAGCATCCTGATGCTCGACGAGCCGGCCGCGGGGCTCAATCTTTCCGACAAGCAGCTGCTCGCGAAACTGCTGCGCCGGATCGCCGATGCTGGCGTCGCCGTCGTGCTGATCGAGCACGACATGAGCCTCGTCATGGGCATCTCCGATCACATCGCCGTGCTCGACGCGGGCAGAGGCATCGCGCAAGGGCCGCCCGAGGCCGTGCGCAACGACAAGGCGGTGGTCGCCGCGTATCTGGGCGGCGCGCACTTCGATACCCGCGCGCGTGCCGCGGGCTGGCAGCCGCAAGGCGCCGAGCAGCTGGCAGTCACGAAGCTCCGCGCGGGGTACGGGGCCGTGGCGGTGCTGCACGACGTCGACGTCGCGCTGCGCGAGGGCGAGATCGTCGCGGTGCTCGGCGCGAACGGCGCCGGGAAGAGCACGCTGATGCGCGCGCTGTCCGGCCTGTTGCGGCCCGTGTCGGGAACGATCCTCCTCGCCGGCAGCGACATCACCGCATACGCCGCGCATCGGGTCGCGGGGAAGGGCCTCGTGCTGGTCCCCGAAGGACGGCAGGTATTCCCGGAGCTGTCGGTCGTCGACAACGTACGGCTTGGCGCCTATGCGCGGCGCGCTGTCGCGGACGAAGAAGTCGACGCGATGGTGAAGCGCTTCCCCTCGCTCGAGCGGCGCCGGGACAGTCGCGCCGGCCTGCTCTCCGGCGGCGAGCAGCAGATGCTTGCAATCGCGCGCGGCCTGATTGCGCGGCCACGCGTGCTGCTGCTCGACGAGCCGTCGCTCGGGCTCGCGCCGGCGCTGATCGGCGAGCTCTATCACGTGCTGGCCGAGTTGCGCGACCAGGGGATGACGATCCTGCTCGTCGACCAGATGGCGGCGCTCGCGCTCGCCGTCGCCGATCGCGGCTACGTGATGGAGTCCGGCCGCATCGTGCACGCGGGCGTTGCGTCCGAGTTGCGCCACGACCCGGCGCTCGAGCGCGCCTACCTCGGCGAAACGTAACGCCGTGGATCTCGTCCTGCGCAACGCCGTCGTTGCCGACCCCGATGGTGCGACGCATACGGTCGACGTCGGCGTGGACGGCGGGCTGATCGTCGCCATCGGCGAACGCATGGGCGCCGGCGCCCAGGACGTCGATCTCGCGGGCCGGCTCGTCGCGCCGGGATTCGTCGAGACGCACATTCATCTCGACAAGGCGTGCATCCTCGACCGCTGCAACACCGAGCGTGGCACGCTCGACGAGGCGATCGCGCAGGTCAGCGCCGCCAAGCGCGGCTTCACCGAGGACGACGTGTTCGCGCGCGCGAGCCGTGCGCTCGACCAGGCGGTCGGCCACGGCACGATGCGGCTGCGCACGCACGTCGAGGTCGATCCCGGCATCGGGCTCATCGGCTTCGCGGGTGTGACGCGCGCGATCGCGGCGTATCGCTGGGCCGCGGACGTCGAGATCTGCGTTTTCCCGCAGGAAGGGCTGACGAACAACCCGGGCACCGAGGAGCTGATGCGAAAGGCGCTCGGCCAGGGTGCGCGCGTCGTCGGCGCCGCGCCATACACCGACGCCGACCCGCACGCGCAGATCGACCGCGTGTTCGCGATCGCGCGCGATTTCGATGCCGACATCGACATGCACCTCGACCTCGGCGATTCGCCCGACCGGATGGACGCAGAGTACGTGTGCGACGCGACCGAGCGCCATCGCTACGGCGGGCGGGTCGCGATCGGCCACGTCACGAAGCTGTCGCTCGTCCCCCCCGATCGCTTCGCGGCGATCGCGCGGCGCCTCGCGGATTCCGGCGTCGCCGTGACGGTGCTGCCGTCGACGGATCTCTACCTGATGGGCCGCCAGCAGCGGCACAGCGTCGTGCGCGGCGTACTGCCGGCGCATGAGCTGCTGCACGCGGGCGTCAACTGCTCGCTGTCGACGAACAACCTGCTGAACCCGTTCACGCCGTTCGGCGACGCATCGCTCGTGCGGATGGCGAACCTGTATGCGAACGTCTGCCATGCCGGCGCGGCGCACGACCTGCGCGAATGCCTGGCGATGATCACCGGGCGCTCGGCGCGACTGCTGCGCCTGCCCGATTACGGCATCGAGGTCGGCAAGGCCGCCGATCTCGTCGTGCTCGATTGCGCGCGGCCCGAGCAGGCGATCGCCGAACTGGCCTCGCCGATGACGGGATTCAAGCGCGGGCGGCGCACGTTCACGCGCGCGCCGGTGGAACTGCACCGGCCGGCAGCGGCGTAAGCTCGGGCGAACGTCCATGCGCATCCTCGTCGTTGAAGACGACTCCGTGCTCGCCGCCGCGCTGACGCGTGCGCTCAACCAGTCGGCCTACGCTGTCGACCTCGTCGCCGACGGCGAAGCCGCGAACGACGCGCTCGCGACGACCGCCTACGACCTCGTCGTGCTCGACATCGCGCTGCCGAAGGTCGACGGGCTGGCCGTGCTGCGCCGCCTGCGCGATCGAAGGCTGCAGACGCCCGTGCTGATCCTGACCGCGCGCGACACGCTCGAGGACCGCGTGCTGGGCCTCGATTCCGGCGCCGACGATTACCTGACGAAGCCGTTCGACCTGCCCGAGTTCGAGGCACGCGTGCGCGCGCTGATCCGCCGCGGCCACAGCACACCCGGCACGAGCCTTGCGCACGGACGCGTTCGCCTCGACGTTGCGGCGCGGCGCCTCTTCCATGACGACGAGCCGATCGAGATGTCGGCGCGAGAGCTTGCCCTGACCGAGTTGTTCCTGGCGCGGCAGGGCCGCGTCGTCAGCAAGGAGCAGATGATCGATCATCTGTTCGGGTTCGGCGACGACGTGGGCAGCAACGCGATCGAGGTGTACGTGCACCGCGTGCGCAAGAAGCTCGAGCCGCTCGGCATCGAGATCCGCACCGTGCGCGGCATGGGCTATTTGCTCGACAAGATTCGATGAGCGTTGCCCTGGCGCGCAGCAGGAGCCTGCGCAGCCAGCTGCTGCGATGGCTGCTCGTTCCGCTGACGCTCCTGTTCCTCGCCGATGCGATCGGCAGCTACATCGTCGCGCGACACCTGTCCGACCAGGTCTACGACGGCGAGCTGCTCGAGATCGCGCGCGAGCTGACGCTCCACGTGAAGCCGGATGGCGTCCGCCCGACGTTCAACCTGGAAAGGGACGCCGAGCGCACGCTGCTGCTCGATCAGTACGACGAGGTGCACTACGCCGTGCGCACCGACGATGGAGCTTCGATCGCCGGCGATGCGGATATGGCGCCTTTCAGGAGCGCCGGACCCGGACCGACGTATTACGACAGCGTGCTTGCGGGCGCGCCGGTTCGCGTCGTACAACTGTCGACCGCCGCCGGAGCGGCTGGCAGTGTCACGGTGGCCGTCGCGGAAACGCTCGTCAAGCGCCACGGGCTCGTCAACGCGATCATGATCGGCGTGATCCTGCCGCAACTGCTGCTGATCGTGATCGCCGGGATCGTGCTCTGGGCGGGCGTGGCGCACGGGCTCGCGCCGCTCGCGCGTCTCCAGCAGGCGGTCGCCGCGCGCTCGCATCTCGACCTCAGCCCGGTGAGCGTGCCCGAGGCGCCCGTCGAAGTGCATCCGCTGGTCACGGCGATCAACGACCTGATGGCGCGGGTCGAGGAAATCCTCAGCTACCAAAGCCGGTTCATCGCCGACGCGGCGCACCAGTTGCGCACGCCGGTGGCGGGGCTCAAGGCGCACGTCGAAGTCGCGTTGCGCGAGGATGATCCGGCGCAGGCGAAGCAGACGATCGCTCACCTCTACACTGCGGTCGAGCGCATGTCGCGGCTCGTGGCGCAGCTGCTTTCGCTCGCGCGAAACGAGCCGACGACGCTGCGCAAGCTGGACCTCGCCCCGCTCGACCTGTCGAAGCTCGCCTTCGACGTGGCGATGGAATGGGTGCCGGAGGCGTATCGCCGAAACATCGACCTGGGCTTCGAAGGCGTCCAGCCGCATGCGACGGTGCGTGGCGACGCAACGCGGCTCACCGAGCTCATCAACAACCTGCTCGACAACGCGATCCGCTACAGCCGCGACAACGGCCGCGTCACGGTGCGCGTCGCGTCGCGACCTTCGCGGCTATCGGTCAGTGACGACGGACCGCTGATTCCGGTCGACGAGCGCGAGCGCATCTTCGAGCGCTTCCATCGGTTGCTGGGCACGCACGCCGATGGCAGCGGGCTCGGTCTCGCGATCGTGCAGGAAATCGCGAAGCTGCACGACGCGAAGATCACGCTGTCCGAGGATGCGGACGGGCTGGGCAACACGTTCACCGTCACGTTTCCGGCGTGAGCGCGCCGGGGCGCCGCAAGCGCGCAGCCCCGGAGCGCGCAGCGCAGGCGGTCGTCCGGTGCGTTGTAAGGTTGGCGTAATGTTCGCGAAAGCCCGGCGAAAGGATCCCGCAAGGCCCGCGTAACCACCGCGCAAGGCGCCGGTAATCCGCGATGCGTAACTTCAGGCACTCCGACCCCGTTTCGTCAGGAGTACCCGAAGATGCTCGCAGTCCTCACCGACCCCGTCACGTGGGTGGCGCTGTTCAAGATCGCAGTCATCAACGTCGTGCTCTCGGGCGACAACGCGGTCGTCATCGCGCTCGCGTGCCGCTCGCTTCCGCCGCGCGAGCAGAAGAAGGCATTCATCGTCGGCACGGCCGGCATCGTCGTGCTGATGACGCTCCTCACGTCCTGTGCGGCGCTATTGATGACGCTGCCGTACATCCAGATCGTCGGTTGCCTGCTGCTGCTGTGGATCGGCGTCAAGCTGCTGAGTCCCGAGGACGACGGCAGCACCGTCAAGGAGAGCGGGAATTTCTGGGGCGCGGTCAAGACGATCATCATCGCCGATATCGTGATGAGTCTCGACAACGTGCTCGGCATGGCGGGTGCTGCCCAGGGACACCTCGGCATGCTGTTCCTGGGTCTTCTGATCACGATGCCGCTGATCCTGTTCGGCAGCGCGATGCTGGTGAAGCTGATGGAACGCTTCCCGTCGTTCGTCGTGATCGGCGCCGGCCTCTTAGGCTACGTCGCCGGCGACATGGCGGTGGGCGATCCGGCGGTCAGGACGTACGTGGACACGCACATGCATTTCCTCGAGCTGCTCGCGCCGATCGTCGGCGCACTGTTCGTGATCGTTGCCGGCAAGCTGCTTGCACGACAAAAGGCGACCGCGCATTCGACCCCGCACGCGACGCCGCCGCCGCAGCCCTCGCACGCCGGACACGCCGCGCTCTGACTGGAGACCTGCGATGAACGATATCGTCGTCCCGATCTGCACCACGACCGATGCCGCGTGGGCCGCACGCGAAGCCATCGCGCTCTACCACACCGAACCGGCGCACATCCATCTCGTCAACGTGCAGCGCCCGCTGCCCAGGCACGTGTCGCAATTCTTCGGCCGTAACGAGCTGCGTGATTTTTATCGCGACAGCGGCATCCACGTGCTCGAGCCGGCCATGCGGATGCTCGACGATGCCGGCGTGCCGCACGAGGACCACGTGCTGATCGGTCATCCGGCCGAAACGATCGTGCGCTTCGCCGAGGATCGCGGCTGCCGGCAGGTGATCGTCGATGCGCCGGCGAGCGACGTGCTTTCGATGTTCGGGCTGGGGTCGATCGGCAGCCAGGTGCGCCACCTGATGCAAATGCACGCGCGGGCGCCCGTCACGCCGCCGACGAGCCGCACGGGTGTTACGGGCGCGACCTAGCGCGGCGCCGCTTGGCGGCTAGCGAACGGCGTCCGACTCGCGATACACGGCGCGCGCGGCGTCCACCGCGGCTCCGCGCGGCAGTTTGCAACCCTCGCCGGCGAGCACCGCTTCGAGCGCGCCGAGCGTCGTCAGCACCGCATCCTTGCGCGCGTTGACACCCATCGTGCCGATGCGCCAGATTTTCCCGTGCAGCGGTCCGAACGACGTGCCGATCTCGATATTGAAGTCGGCGAGCATCGCTGCGCGCACGCGGTCGCCCGCGACGCCATCGGGAATGTGCACGCCCGTGACGTTGGGCATCCTGTTCGAGCGATCGCCGAACACCCGCAGGCCCATGGCGTCGATGCCCGCGACGAGCGCCGCGCCGGCCAGCGCGTGCCGCCGGAATGCGCGCTCATGCCCTTCCGCCAGGAAGATGCGTGCGCACTCGCGCGCGGCGTAGAGCATCGACGTCGCCTCGGTGTGATGATTGAGGCCGAGATCGCTCCAGTAGTCGATCAGCATCGCGAGGTCGAAGTAGTTCGACCCGATCACCGGGCCCGCGCCGGCGACGTAGTCTCGCGTGCGCAAGCCCTCTTCGATGTGGCGGCGGCGATACACGATTTCCGCCATCCGGTCGCTGACGGTTATCGGACCCGAGCCGGAAGGTCCGGCGAGGCACTTCTGCAAGCCGCCGGTCACGCAGTCGACCTGCCATGCGTCGACCGGCAGGCGCATGCCTCCGATCGTCGCCGTGGCGTCGACCTGCAACAGCGCGCCGTAGCGCCGGCACAGCGCGCCGAGATCGGCGAGCGGCTGCGCCATCGTCGTCGACGTGTCGCCCTGGCACACGGCGACGAGCTTCGGCGACATCTTCGCGAGCGCCGCCTCGACCTGCGCCGGATCGAACACCGTGCCCCACGGGGCTTCGACCACCGTGACGTCGCCGCCGGCGCGGCGGGCTATTTCGCTCATGAGCTGGCCGAAGCGTCCGAACGACAGCACGAGCACGCGGTCGCCAGGCTCGATCGCGGAGACCATCGCGCATTCGATCGCGGCGCGCGCGGAGCCGTCGACGACGAACGTCCAGCGGTTGCGCGTTTCGAAGACGCGGCGATAGAGCGCCATCGTCTGCCGCATGTACTCGCGGAACTGCGGATCGAACTGCCCGAGCAGCTGGGTGCCGAGTGCGTGGAGCACGCGCGGATCGGCATTGATCGGCCCCGGCCCCATCAACAGGCGCGGCGGCGGGCTCAGGCTCTCGAAAAGCGTGTCGTCGTCGTCGGGCTCGGTGAGCGGCGGCAGGCGGGTGTTCACGCAGTCGATGGTAGCAGGCGCGCGTCGCTCGCGCGCGGACGCGACGTCGCACCCTCGTCGTGGTTGGGGCGCGGCCGTGACGCAGGCGAAGGCTGTGCGATATCATCGCGCGTTCGCGCCGCCCGGTGATCGCGCGGGCCTGCGCAAAGGATT
>Ga0157372_10002023_pt1 | contig 22030 bp, 14 predicted proteins | sample C55metaG_FD_115307 | JGI IMG/M metagenome (GOLD analysis project Ga0157372, IMG submission 115307) | Corn rhizosphere microbial communities from Kellogg Biological Station, Michigan, USA - C5-5 metaG | ecosystem: Host-associated > Plants > Roots > Rhizosphere > Soil | place: USA: Michigan... | reverse complement strand
TTTCAAAAGTGGCTTCGGTTTTAATGGCTTTATTGCTGCTGATGTTAACGTGGATCACTGGGCGGAAAACATCAACCCAAAGTTTTATTTGGGCTTTTAAATCACCGTTTTTGCCGTTGATGAGTACCGAACCATTTTGAAGTTTCAGCTCCTGTTTAAAATCATTGCCATCAAAAGGATTAGGTGATAGTTTGATCCTAACACGGCCGGGTTTGAGCATGGCATTGTTTTCGTCAAAGGTGCCGCTCCGGGCAATATAAAAAAGCAGTTCGCCTTTTTCAACCCATACATTCAGCCCGATATCGCCACCGCCGCAGGGCATGGATTGGCCTGAGTTTTGACTCTGGTTGGTCCACACTTCATTGTATTGTTCGATGCCTTTATTTTGAGCTAACGCGATATTGCAGTACAGGAAGCAGAGCAGCAGAAGTTTTTTCATAATTACCAGTCGTCGGTTCTGAATGAGGAAACGGGGAGCCCGTTGGTGCCGAAGAGATCGCCCACCACAAAATCTTTAAAGGCGTAACGCACAGCTACAGGCTCTTTTACCAAAGCTGAAGATACAATAATTACGCTTCCCGATATCATGGCCTGTGCAGGGTAAAACATTTTGTCTTTACCGGCAACTTCAAAGTTTTGAATAGGTTTGTTGAATGACGTGAGCCCGTTTTCGGCATGCTCAAACCTGATGGTGGCCCGGTTACCGTCAACCGTCATTTCTTTATACAACGGACTTGCATAGTCAAAGCCTTTAATGCCGTAGGTTTGAGCTAACGCCAGGTAAGCCAACCTTGTGCTGATAGGTTCTTTGCGCGGAGGATGGATGAGTGCCTGCTCGCCCACATCAAGCGAAACGGCCATACCGCTGTTAGGTATTGTTTTTAGTGATTTCCGTTGAGCATCGCGCAGATAGGCTGAATTATATTTGCCCCCACTATTGTAAGGCGGAAGCTGTGCATAATCATACGGGGCTATTTGAACATAATAAAAAGGGAAATCACCTTGATGCCAAAGCTCGCGCCAGCGTTTTACCATCGCTGGAAAAAGTTTTTTGTATTGGTCGGGACGGTCGTAATTGGATTCGCCCTGGTACCAGATACAGCCTTTGATACTATAACCAATTACCGGGTTCAGCATGCCGTTGAATAAAGTAGTAGGTGTACGTGATACAGCTTTAATGGAGTCTGTTTTGGCCGGGATTTTTATCTCCGGAAAATCTTTCAGCCCATCAGCATCCATCCAGGCTTCGGCATTTGAGCCCGCGTAACAATCACTGATTAAACCGATAGGTACATGAAGTATCTCATTTAATAATCTGCCGAAATAATAACCTGTAGCGCTAAAGTTGGCGACAAACTCAGGCGAAGCTATATGCCATTCGGATGGTTTGCTGTTTTCCTGAACTTCTGTTACTGATGAGTGGGGAACGGTATAAATATGGATGTTGACGTTAGATGATTTAAGTATGGCATCAACAGAGCCGCTGATAGGCTGGCTTTTATAACCCTTCATCGGGATCTCCATATTTGACTGACCGGTGCAAAGCCAAACCTCGCCAATAAGCACATTATTTAATTTGATGGTGTTGCCATCACTGATAGTTATGGTGTACGGTCCGCCGTAAACTGGGGTAACAACTTTAACAAGCCATTTGCCGTTGGTATTTACTTTGGCTTTGTAGCTTTTTTTGTTCCATGAGGTGTTAATGGTAACCGTTGAGCCTGCCTTGTCCCAGCCCCAGATTGGTGCCTCGCTTTGTTGCTGCAATACCATGTTATCGGTAAAAATGGATGCCGGTTTTACCTGAGCCTGCAACGATATAAACACGAACAAACCCAGGCCCAACGCCAGTAATTTTTTCATTGCTGTAAATTATTTAGTGAGCTTTCCGGCGCGCTTGGCCTCAAGCCATCCGCTGAAAAGGAGGTTTTTATTCAACTCAGGTTTAGGGAAAAACAAGCTGGCCGCATAGCCTACTATGATTACCACCAGGTGACTATACACCCCGAGCATGTATTTATGCTGATTGAAATTGTACCTGCCTAAATCAAGCAAGATGTGTTTGTCCGTACCCAAACCAATTTTAGTTGATGTTAAAAAAGCATAGCCCGTAAACAGGATGCAGGCAATAATGCCGATGTTCACCCCCTGGCGATTGGCGCGGCTGCTGAACAGCCCTAATAAAAAGATCCCCGCAATACCGCCCGAAAATATAGCGTACAACGTGAATACAATGCCTAATGCACCTTCATCGCCGGCAAGCAGGTAAAGGGTAGCTATGCCCATCGCGCCAAATCCGGCCAGTACTACTATCCATCGTCCTGCTTTTAGGTATTCTTTATCCGATTTATTGGGCCTGAATTTTTTGTAGTAGTCTTCTACGCCAATGGCCGAAAGGCAATTCAGATCGGCGCCGAGGCTGGAGATAGCCGCTGAAATTAACGCCGCCAATATCAATCCTACAACACCGGTAGGCAGTTTGCTCATGATAAAATAGGGGAAAACAGCATCTGCCTTAATACCCGCCGGTAATGGGTTTTGCTGATAATAGGCAAATAACGCGGTGCCGATGAACATGAATAATGCCCATAGCGGTACGGTGAGTGCTACACCTAATATCGATGCCCTGATAGCCGCCTTATCGGTTTTAGCCGTAAGGTAACGTTGCACCATGGTTTGATCGGTACCGTATTTCTGGATGGCGTAAAATACCCCATTTATAGCCATCACGATAAATGTCAGTTTCTTGAAATTCCAGGAGTAGGGGCCGAAGTTGTTTTTATGGTTTACGCTGGCGATATGCCAAAGCTCGGGAAAGCCACCTTTTATCGAACAGATGAGAATGATGAATGATGCAATGCCGCCGCCTATCAATAAAAAGCCCTGTACAACATCGGCCCAGATCACGGCCTCAATGCCGCCAATAAGCGTGATAACGATGATCACAAATCCTATCACCCAGATAATGGCGAAGGTGTTGGTATTGGTCATGTTGGAGAGGGCCAGGGCCAGCAGAAAAAATACAGTACCCATTTTTGAAAAGTGGGTAAGTACAAAACTGATAGAGCTATAAAAGCGGGCAAACAGTCCAAAGCGCTTTTCAAAGTATTCATAGGTACTTACACCTATTACCTCGCGGTAAAGGGGGACTATGAACCAAACCATCAGCAATAAAACTATTGGAACCATTAAGCCTTGAACAAGCAGGATCCAGTTAGATGAAAAACCTTCGCCAGGGTAGGCCAGGAAAGTTACACTGCTGATGAGCGTTGCCATTAACGACATGCCTATAGCCCATGCCGGAATTGAGCCGCGTGATACGAAATATTTTTTGGTAGAGTTTTGTCCTTTTGAAAATTTGAGACCGATGGTTAATGAAATGGCCAGTGCCAGGGCTATGATAATATAATCTGCCAGGTGCAGGGTTTCATGTTTCATATGCAGGTATAGTTATTGGTTCCCCAAACGGGGGCAGGCCAGGGGTAGCTGCCGGGTTTTAAAGTTAAACATAATTGGTTATTGCCTGCTATACGCATATGAATAACTCCGGGAGCTATTAGTTTTGAGGGATATAATTTTTTGATGTTTAAACGCTCGAGTATGGCCCAGGCTGTTGCGCCGCCTTCAATCAGCAATTCGTGCAGATCGGTGTGGTCAATAACCTGTTTTACAATAGCCGCCATTTTGTGGCTCAGTAACACGGGGTCAACTTTAATATCTTTAATGAAATCCGGATTTATAGCAATAATAGCATTGTTGTTTGCCACAATGCTTGATGCTACATGACTGGCAAAAAGAGCATGCACATTATCGCCGCTGGTTTCGGCGCAAATGGTTGCCGCAGGCACATAGTGTACTGGGATATTATTGTGTTTACCATCAAGAAGATTCAGCTTACCCTGGTAAAAGGTACTGCCAAATACAAACAATCGCCTGCCTGTGGTCTCCGGGTCAGGGGTTTCGATCTTTTGCGGAGTTGTTAGGTATTCAAGCAGCGTGGTAAACAGATTTGCCGAACCCGCCAAAAGGATATTGCCATCTGTTTGGCTGATCCAATATTTAAGATCATCTTCATCTTCGGCCGCTCCTATAATAATTCCTGTCGATGGTAGCCTGTCTTCTTTTTTTATCAATGAGATGCTTCCATCAGCCCTCAATAATTCAATAATATTTGAGCTTAAGGCGGGGAAGGTTGGGTCGTTGGCGAAATCACTCAGGTGAATAGGTTGGCCATTGTAGTGAAATGTATCGCCTATGACTTTTTTTGAATGGTGAGGATTGCCGGGCACAATCAGAGCTCTTTTTAAACGAGATGCCGTTAACTGGCTTTGCAATTCCTCAATAATGTTCCCCCGTAAAACGGAATCTATCTTCTTGAAAAGAAACCGGGGCTTTAACCGCTGTAATCGGATGGTAAGATCATGAACAATATTCTTCGCTTCATTTACAGCGAGTGAACGGGTGTCGGTAGCTATAACCAACAGGTCGGCATCGCAGTGTTCATCAACAGTGGTACTCACTTCGGTTCTTAACCCGTGATTGAGGCCTATTCCCGCCAGCTCGGCGGCCCCTGTTAAATCATCTGCAATTACAGCGATCATAGCTTATACTTTTATCCGGTTTTTGCTCAACTGTACCGCCGACTCAATTGCCAGTATCATGGCATCACTGCTTGCCACACCCTTACCTGCAATTTCAAAAGCTGTACCATGATCAACCGAGGTGCGGATAATAGGCAATCCCATAGTGATGTTAACACCTTTTACGCTGTCCATCTGCTGCTTTTCTGCATTCCATTTAAAGCCGGTAAGCTTAAAGGGAATGTGGCCCTGATCATGGTACATAGCCACTACGCCGCCATAGTACCCGGTCGAGGCTTTGGAAAATAAAGTATCGGCTGGTACAGGGCCTTCCACATCGTAACCTAACTTTAGTGCTTCCTGTACCGCGGGAAGGATCTCAAAATCATCTTCGGTGCCAAACAAACCCGAGTCACCTGCGTGAGGGTTAAGCCCGGCTACGCCAATTTTTAGATTTTTCTCGCCCAGGGAAATAAGGCCATCCTGCAATAATTCAATTACTTCAATGATGCGCTCTTTTTTAACAAGGTCACAAGCTTGCCTTAGCGATACATGGGTTGATACATGGATCACCTTCATGTTATGCTCAACCAACAGCATGGCATATTTTTTTGTGCCGGTATAATGTGCGTAGATTTCGGTGTGCCCGGCAAAGTGGTGCCCGGCTTCGTTAATGGATTTTTTATTGATAGGTCCGGTTACTGTTGCATCAACTTCGTTGTCGAGCGCCAGTTCAATTGCTTTTTTTACTGCTTCAAACGAGGAATTGCCTGCCATGGCCGAGATTTCGCCAAAACGCAGCTGTTCCATATCTACATTTTGCAGGTCAAAAACATCTGGCTTGCCAAACTCAAAGTTCGCGTTGCGGATATCTTTTATGGAGTTTATGCGCGCATCTAAGCCAAGGCGTTTTACGATATCAAAAAACACACCGGTATCACCTATAATTACCGGACGACAGATCTCGTACAATCTTTCTGTTAATAGTGCTTTAACAGCTATCTCGGGGCCAATACTGGCCGGATCGCCCATCGTTATGGCTATGATCGGTCTCTCGGCTATCATTGGTATATCGGTAAGCTAAGGTTTTCAACATTAAGCATGCGCTGTAATTTCTTTTGTAGATCAGCTGCTTCGGCTTCACTAACCTGCAATAAAGGAGGCATCATGTAAGTACGGCATAACCCGGCGCTTTGCATTAGTGATTTTAATGCTGCCAATGATTCGCCCAGCAGGCGTTTGCCTTGATAAATGTCCCCGATCAGATTGGAATGCCTTTGCAGTTGCAGCGCGGCAGCTTCGTCGTTATTGTCGGCAGCAACTATCATTTTGTAATAAATATCGGGGAACAGGTTTCCGGTACTTGGTACAAGTCCGTCACTTCCTGTAAATAGCGCATGAGCAGATTGCGCGCCCCAACCTAAAAAGTGGCTGAAATCTTGTCTGTGCGCCCATAACTTCAGTGAATCCTTTAAACGCTCGTGGTTTCGTTCCGAATCTTTGGTGCCAACAATATTTTCATGGTGACTAAGTTCGTCGAGAAGGTTTAGGTTTATCGATACGTTGGTTGTAGCCGGGATGTTGTAAACTATCAGCGGGATAGGTACTTCGTTTGCCAGCGTTTCAAAGTACGTTTTGATTTCGTATTCGGTTAAAGTGAAATATGCAGGTAAATGGGCTACCGCAACGTCAATACCTTCATCGGCGCAACGTTTGGCCAGGTCAATTGAATCGGCCAGGCAGTTTGATGAGATACCGGCATATAGCAGTCGGCCGGGCTGCCTTATTGAGGCAGCAAGTTTAATGAAATCAAGCTTAAGCTCGTATGATAGCGAAGCTGATTCACCTGTAGTACCCAATATGAACGGCACACCGCCGTAGTTGAAAATATTGTCGAATATTTTTTCAACCGCTTCGTGGTCAAGTTTGTAGTTGTGAGTAAGTGGCGTAATTGATGGCACTACCAGGCCATTATATTTCTTTTTTGATTTCATTAGTGTTTTAATAAGCGGCCTCGTAAATGCTAACAGCGTCATCTATGTTCATCGGTCGCGGGTTGTTTTTAAGCAAGCGCGTAATTTTCATGGCATCGGCGGCCATTTGGGGTATGGTGTTTTTATCTATGTCTATTTCTTTCAAGCTTGCGGGGATTCCGCAGTCCTTAATCAGTTGCCTGATCTTTTCAACACCGGCATGAGCCGTTTCAAAATCGTTGATGCTGCTGTTACAACCCAATGCACGGGCAACGGCAGCATATCGCTCAGGTGCTGCCGGAATGTTGTATTCCATTACAAACGGCAGTAACAACGCGTTTGATAAACCATGGGCAATATGGTACATGCTGCCTAACGGATAGGAGAGCGCATGTACGCCTGCAGTGTTAACCGGCCCTAAACAAAAGCCACCCATTAAACTGCCAATAGCCAATTGTGTACGGGCATCTTCATCAGTGCCGTCATTTACTGCTTTAACCAGGTTATCAGCTATAAGCCTGATCCCTTCAAGCGCATACATATCAATAAAAGGATGTGCGTATAGATTGGTATAAGCTTCAAGGCAATGGGTTAATGCATCAAGACCTGTGGCCGCGGTAACCTCTGTTGGGAGACTTATCATCAATGCCGGATCAATGATCACCACATCCGGAACCAGGTGAGGGCTTATAATGCCTTTCTTCTGGTTATCCGCATCATCTATCAATATAGCGTTGGGTGATGCTTCGCTGCCTGTACCCGCTGTTGTAGGTACACAAATGAGTTTTTTATTGCGATTTTTAAGCAGACCGATTCCTGTTATATCTGCCAATGTTTGATTATTGTCAATCTGTGCAGCTATGAGCTTAGCCACATCAAGCACACTGCCGCCGCCAATGCCTATGATCACATCTGCTTCAGTATGTTTTACAGATGCAAGCAGATCTTCAAAATCCCCGAACGAAGGCTCTTTTACTATCGATGTATCCACGTGAACAGCGATGCCCGCTTCTTTAAACTGAGCTAAAAGCGGTTCAAGTTTAGTTGATAGTGGCCTGATGGTAATGATCAAAGCTGATTTATAGCCACGACCGGTAACCTCGTCAGTTAGTTTTAAAAGCGAGTTTTTGCCAACAATTACCTGGCCCGGAAACCGGATAGTGATGTCGCGATAAGGATGTTCAGTTTGCGGCATATACTTATATATTATAATAGCTGGCCCTGGTTAATTGGTTTTGATATAAAACAAAGATGGATAATGCCGCCTCCCATTTTTATCCAACCGTTATCCAATTATTATACGATATTATCAAAAGGGGCGCGGGGTGCTAAGCAGTTATGATATTATCCGGCTATAATTAGCTTTTACAGGTAGTTATGGCAGTAAATAATCGTCAAAATACAGAGAGACGGGGCATGACAGTTCGGCAATTAAAGGTCGGTAACTTAGCAAAAAGTTGAATATGAGGATATAGGGCCAAGTTTATAAGGACTGTTTATCTTTTAATGCTTTTATTCGTCGGTGGTTAAACCATCGCTCCTAATTATAAATCATCCGGCTAAACTCCGGTATTTTTAATATTTCTGCTAACCAATTAAATATGCACCCTTATGAAAACAGTAAAAACCTTAGGACAATTTATTATAGAGAAACAAGCGGATTTTCCATTCGCTAAAGGCGAACTGTCGAGGCTTTTGCGGGATATAGGCATTGCTGCTAAAATCGTAAACCGCGAGATCAGTAAAGCGGGGCTTATTGATATTATCGGCGAAACGGATTCTGTAAACTCACACGGGGAACGTCAAAAAAAGATGGATGTTTATGCCAATGAGCAATTCATTTCGGCATTGCGTAGTGGCGGCGAATGCTGTGTTGTAGCCTCTGAAGAAAATGACGAGCATATCCTGATAGAATCGGAGATCTCAAAACACGCAAAATATATCGTGGCTATTGATCCTCTGGATGGCTCATCAAATATTGATGTGAATGTGAGCGTGGGTACTATATTTTCTATCTATCGCCGTAAATCAACCGAAGGTGCGGCTAAACTGGAAGATGTATTACAAAAGGGCACCGAGCAGGTAGCAGCCGGTTATGTAATTTACGGTTCATCAACCATGCTGGTTTATACTACGGGCAAAGGGGTGAACGGCTTTACCCTTGATCCATCAATAGGCGAGTTTTGCCTGTCGCACGCTGATATTAAAATGCCTAAGGATGGCTATATTTATTCTATTAATGAGGGGTATTATACCCATTTCCCTTTAGGCGTAAAAAAATATATTAAATATTGCCAGGTTGAAGATATCGCTACCAACCGTCCGTACACTTCAAGGTACACAGGTTCAATGATTGCGGATATCCATCGCAACCTGATTAAAGGCGGAATCTTTTTATATCCAACTACCGCGCAATATCCAAATGGCAAACTAAGACTAGTTTATGAATGCAACCCAATGGCCTTTATTATTGAGCAGGCGGGTGGTTTAGCGTCTACAGGTTATGAGCGGATCCTTGATTTGGATGTTAATGAACTTCACCAGCGCTCGGCTATTTTTATCGGTTCAGAAAATATGGTTAAGCGGGCCGAAGATTTTATGCTGGCCTTTTCTTCGCAACAGTCAGCCATAACCCAACATAAACAGGTTATTTAGTTAGCAAAGAGCTTCTGTTTACAGTTTGGTTATTATCGGGCTGATAAATGAAGTTATTTTATGCGCTTTGATATAAAAATTAGGTAAGACTAATTTTTTTTATTTGTTTTGTATATTGTTTACAATATGCCAAAGCGAATGAAGGTGTTGTTTTTACTGTCTCTTTTGTTAATGCCGGTAGTGGTTTTTGCCCAGCATGGTTCCCTCAGGGGAAAGCTTACCGCGGGTAGTGAACCGCTTTCTTTTGCTACCGTTGCCCTTTTCGGAACTTCTATTGGGGGTACAACAAATGATAAGGGTTATTACCATTTGAAAAACGTTCCGGCAGGTACATACACGGTTGTGTTTTCTAATGTCGGGTATGTAACCGGGCGTTACAATGTAAGCGTAAAACCGGAGGAAGCTACCGTATTGAATGGTAATCTCCAGGAAAGCAGTTCTAAATTGAATGAAGTAACTGTGACTGGAGTATCCCGGAAAACAGAATTAAGAAGTAATCCCATACCTATCGCGGTAATGACCCGGAAAGAGATGGATCAGAATGTAAATAACAACATTATTGATGCTATAGTAAAAGGGGTGCCGGGGGTTAACGCGGTTACTACCGGACCTAATATCTCCAAGCCATTTATCAGGGGATTGGGCTACAATCGAGTTTTAACTTTGTATGATGGTGTGCGACAGGAAGGACAGCAATGGGGCGATGAACACGGTATTGAGATAGACCAGTACGGTATTGGTCGCGCAGAAGTAGTGAAAGGACCGGCAAGTTTAACCTATGGCTCGGATGCACTGGCGGGAGTGATCAACATAATCCCTTATCTGCCGGCTGGCGAAAACAATGTTTTGAAAGGTGACTATACTGCCGATTACCATACCAACAATGGAATGATCGGTACCTCATTGGGTTTATCTTATAAGAAGACCGACTGGCGGTACGCCTTTCGGGCTACCGCAAAAGCCGCACATGATTATCATAACAGCGTTGATGGTTATGTATATAATACAGGTTTCCGCGAGTTTAATCTATCGGGCATGGCGAGGGTTGATAAAAACTGGGGGTACTCGCAAATTGCCGCTACAGTTTATGATAATCGGCAGGAAATTCCTGACGGTAGCAGGGATTCGCTTACGAGGCAGTTTACCAAACAAATAGCCGAAAGTAGTACAGACAATATCAGGACCCGGCCAATTGTTAGTAACGATGAGTTAAGATCATACAGCATAACGCCACTACATCAGCGCATTCAGCATTATCGAATTTACTCGCATAATGAATTTAAGTTGGGCGAAGGAAGCAGTATCAATGCTTCGTTCGGGCTGCAGCAAAGCGTCCGCAGAGAATATAATCATCCCACACAGGTAGATCAGCCGGGATTGTACGTAGTGCTTAATACACTTAATTATGATCTGAAATACAATTTGCCAACTATTGCAGGTATTGAAAGCACCATTGGTGTAAACGGCATGTACCAAACTAATCGCAGTAAAACGGCAACTGACTTCCCGATTCCGGATTATAACCTGTTTGATGCGGGGGCTTTTTTCTTCGCCAAAAAAAAAATCGGAAAAGTTGATATTTCGGGCGGCTTGAGGTATGATAACAGGCACATCCGCTGGAATGATTTTTATGTGGGGCCAAACTCCAAAAACGGGTTTGAGCAGCATGTGAAATTGCCGGATACGGCAGGTGCGCATTTACAGTTTCCGGCTTTTAAGCATGTTTACCAAGGTGTTTCGGGGAGTTTGGGGATAACTTATAATATTAGCGAACGCTTACTGTTTAAGGCTAATATTGCCCGGGGGTATCGTGCGCCAAATATCACTGAAATAGGCTCGAACGGGCTCGACCCAGGTGCACATATCGTATATTTAGGCAACCGTAGCTTCAATCCCGAATTTAGTTTGCAGGAGGACTTGGGCTTTATCGCCTACCTGAAAGATGTTGACCTAATTGCCGAGCTGTTTAATAATCACATCAACAATTACATTTACCAGGCCAAGCTAACCGATGCCAATGGCAACCCTGTAGTGATTGTGCCGGGTAATAGTACCTACCAATACCAGCAAAGCAGCGCCAGGTTGTATGGGGCCGAGTTTACGCTGAATGTGCATCCGCAAAATGTAAAATGGTTGGCTTTCAACAATAGTTTGGCTTATGTAACGGGGATTAACGGCAATAAACAGCTTGTTGATGAATCCAATGGCGCGGCTAAATATCTGCCATTTATTCCGCCGCTGCATATCCGGTCGGAGTTTAAGGCCAGTTTGCAGAAAGCGTATGGTGCTTTTTCGAAGATTTACTTTAAGGCTGAAATGGATGCTTACACCACGCAGAACCGATTTTATGCTTTGGATAATACGGAGACGGCTACACCCGGCTACGCCTTGTTTAATATTGGAGCAGGCGTTACTATCAAAAATAAATCGGACAAACCTGTTTGCGAATTTTTTTTACAGGTGGATAATTTGTTTGATAAAGCCTATCAATCAAACCTTAACCGTTTAAAATATTTCGAATATTACCAGTCATCGCCAAACGGGCACCTGGGTATTTATAATATCGGGCGAAATATCAGTTTTAAAGCTGTTTTTCCTTTTTGATTTATTTTTAATGAAATATGGCTTTTTTTGTTTTTATTGCCTTGAGTTTCTGCACATCATGTAAGCGTGCGATAATAACTTTGAAATTCATTGATTAACGTCCCATCCCTGATGTATACAAGCAAATTCGCCGTTCTGAATGCTCTTGTAAAATATAGAATGCGGTTGAACCTCAGGGTCCTCTGCGAGAGACCCTAAGGGGACGTGAAAGTGTGCGATAATGATTTCAAAATTTATCGGGCGATGTGCCTAAAACTCAATAATCATAAAAACATCTAAAGTAAATGGTTTATAAAACGAAGATTTTCATTTGTATGCTGCTGTGTGGCATATGCGGTGGGATGATCAGCGCTCAGGCACAATTGCAAGTGCCGGCTTCTTATGCTTTAATTAAACGGGTGGTGCCCGGTTATGCACAAAATTTTGTTGTTCAACCGCTTTCTGAAAATGAAGCCAAAGATGTTTTTGAAGTAGAAGGTGCTAAAGGCAAAATTGTACTCAGGGGCAATAATGGTATCGCAGTGGCGTCGGCCTTATACTATTATCTCACCGAATATGCACATTGCCAAATCACCTGGAACGGTACAAATCTGAAGCTTCCTGTAAAGTTGCCTATGCCAGCCAAAAGGATTCATAAAACCACCCCTTACCAATACCGGTACTACCTTAACTATTGCACCTATAGCTACAGTATGAGCTGGTGGGACTGGAAACGGTGGGAAAAGGAAATTGACTGGATGGCCTTGCACGGCATCAATATGCCGCTGGCCATAACCGGGCAGGAATACGTATGGGATAAAGTTTATAAAGGCATGGGCTTTAACAATAAAGATATGCAGGACTTTTTTACCGGCCCCGCATATTTTGGCTGGTTTTATATGGGCAATATAGATAAATGGGACGGCCCGCTGCCCGCAAGCTGGATAACCAGTCACCGGGATTTGCAGATCAAAATATTGCAGCGCGAACGCGAACTGGGGATAAAACCAGTACTTCCGGCATTTACAGGTCACGTGCCGGCATCGTTTAAAAAACATTTCCCGAATGCTAAGCTAAAGCAAACCAACTGGAACAACGGCTTTGCCGATACATATATCCTTGATTCGGAAGACCCGCTATTTGCGGAGATCGGTAAAAAATTTATACAGGAACAAACCAAGGTTTATGGCACAGATCATTTATACTCTGCCGATACTTTTAATGAGAATGAGCCACCATCAAACGATCCTAAATTCCTTTCGGAACTAAGCGCGAGAGTTTATGACGGTATGAAAGGGGCCGATCCGAAAGCTGTTTGGGTAATGCAGGGCTGGTTATTTTTTAGCGACCGCAAATTCTGGCAAAACGAACAGATCAAAGCGCTACTGAATGCAGTGCCTGATGATCATATGATCGTGCTTGATCTCAATACCGATTATGAACCAATATGGAAGCGGACTGAAGCATTTTACGGTAAACCCTGGATCTGGAATATGCTGCATAACTATGGCGGTAACAATAGCTTGTTTGGCAGGATAGAGGCCGTCGCAACCCAACCCGCACAGGCTCTTAATGATCCTAAATCAGGAAAAATGGTGGGCATAGGTTTAACTATGGAAGCCATTGAACAAACCCCTGTGCTTTATGAATTAATGACGCAAAATACCTGGCAAAACAAACCTATTGATCTTGATCAATGGCTGCCAGAGTATTTATTTAATCGTTATGGTGTAAAGAGCCAGGATGCGCTTGATGCCTGGCAAACACTGAGGACTACCGTTTTTAATGGCAAGGATATCCGTGACGGTGCCGAATCGATCATTACCGGCCGGCCAACGCTTGATTCGGCCGCAATATGGACCCGTACCCGCTTAAACTACAACCGGAAAGACCTGCTGCCGGCCTGGGATAAAATGGTAGCCGCCATACCTGCATGCAAACAAAGCAGCGGTTTTAACTACGACCTGGTTGATGTTACGCGGCAAGTATTGGCTAATTACGGCAGGCCGATGCAGCTAAAATGGATTAAGGCTTATCATGATAAAGATGAAAAAGCTTTTGATAAGTATGCTGCTGAATATCTTACCCTGATAACCGATATGGACAGGCTGCTTGCCACCCGCAAGGATTTTATGCTGGGCCCATGGATAGCCGATGCCCGCAACTGGGGAACTACCCCCACCGAAAAAGCGCTTTACGAGAAAAATGCCCGTAACCTGATAACACTGTGGGGCGATGCGGACAGTCCGCTGCATGAATACTCGTGCAGGCAATGGAGCGGTTTGCTCAATGATTTTTATAAAGTGCGCTGGCAAAAATTTTTCGATCTGTTGAAAGGATCAATAAAAACGGGTAAAGAACCTGACTTTAAACAATTTGACAAATCAATAAGCAACTGGGAGTGGCAGTGGGTTAATTCGTCCAAAACGTACCCAGTTGCTCCGGCCGGAAACAGCACCGTTGTTGCAAAGCAGCTTTATGAAAAATACAGAACAAACATGGGTAACGATCTTAAATAATGGATACATCAACAGCTAAACCTGGAATTGCTGCAGCGAAGCCGGCAAGATTATTATCGTTAGATGCCCTCCGCGGGTTTGATATGTTTTGGATCATGAGCGGCGAGGGGGTAGTGCATGCCCTTGCTAAAGCCACCGGCTGGCCGCTTCTGGTATGGATGTCGGGGCAGTTGCATCATACCGAATGGAATGGGATCACCTTTTATGATATGATCTTTCCTTTGTTTTTGTTTATTGCCGGGGTTTCCATGCCTTATTCAATGAGCAATAAAGTTGCTAAGCATGGGGTGGCTTACCCTTATCTGTTACCATCCTCATCCAAAGGCGAAATCTATCGTTCCATGATCAGGCGCACCATTATCCTGTTGTTTTTAGGGGTGGTTGTTAACGGCTTGTTTAAGTTTAACGGGTTGGAGAATACACGCTTTGCAAGTGTGCTTGGGCGTATCGGCCTGGCCTGGTTTTTTGCGGGTGTAATTTATCTGAATTTTAGTACCCGGGGGCAAATTTTATGGTTTGGTGTTTTACTGTTGGGATATTGGGCAGCCATGGAATTAATCCCGGTGCCCGGTTACGGGGCAGGCGTTTTAACCATGAATGGTAGCCTGGAATCCTATATCGATCGTTTATTGCTCCCCGGTCGCCTGCATGATAAGGTGCATGACCCTGAGGGTATACTATCTACCATTCCGGCTATTGGTACCGCTATGCTGGGGATTTTTACAGGCCAGTTCCTGAAGTTGGAATCTGCCAAATGGCCGATGTGGAAAAAAGGTATTTGTTTATTAGCAGCCGGTATTTTATTTATCGGGTTAGGGATGCTTTGGAATTTTGCTTTCCCGATAAATAAACGCTTATGGACCAGCTCTTTTGTATTATTTGTAGGTGGATGGAGCCTGATTTTCCTGTCTGTATTTTACCTGGTGATTGATGTTGCTGGTTACCGGAAGTGGGCTTTTCCTTTTGTGCTCATCGGGGTAAACTCTATCCTGATCTACCTGGCATCCGAAGGGATGGTTGATTTTCAGCATACCGCCAATTTTTTCTTCGGGGGGATTATTAGCCATCTCGCACAAAGCTGGCAATCTGTGTGGGCAGCAATATCTATTGTAATTGTACAGCTTGCGCTGTTGTACTTTTTATACCGAAATAAGATCTTCCTGAAAATATAGATTATAAAATAGTTTATGTTTTGAATGTAGAGACGCATAATTGCGTCTCACGCATGCAAGGTAGGGCATTTACTCCCTTGCGAAGCGGCTTGTCCTGTGGGAGACGCAATTATGCGTCTCTACATAAAATATTTTTAAACCAAATTAACCAGTTACTTAGAATCACTTTTAGTTGCGAAGCGAATTAGGAAAAAATAATTGAGATAAATCGTATTAAATTCGTTAATTGTTAAAATAACACTTAATATTGAATTGTTTTTACCTTCATTATGACCAAGCGCCTGTTTTTCCTTTTTGTCTTTGTTTTGGCTGGCACCGCTTTGCGTGCGCAAAAACAAATGATACCAAATCCAATAACCGGAGGATATTTTGCCGATCCGACTATCGTAAAAGATAAGGGCCATTATTTTATTTATGCCACAATTGATCCCTGGGGTGATAAGGAACTGGCTGTATTGGAAACAACCGACTTTATCAAATTTACCCGGCACCATATCAACTGGCCTACCAAACAAGCCTGTACCAGTCCAACCTCGCTCAATGAAATGGTTTGGGCGCCATCTGTAGTGAAAGGAAAGGATAATAAGTTTTACATGTACGTAGCCGTAGGCGGCGAGGTTTGGGGAGGGGTTAGCAATACGCCGCTTGGCCCCTGGAAAAACTTAAAGGCCGACAATACGCCTATGGTAAAATCTACAGATTACCCGCAGGTGCATAATATCGACCCGGATTGCTTTATTGATACCGATGGCAGCATATATCTTTATTGGGGATCTGGGTATAAATGGATTAACGGGCATTGTATGGCTGTAAAGCTAAAAGATGATATGATTTCGTTTGATGGAGCGCCTAAAGACATCACTACCCCTCATTTTTTTGAAGGTGCTCATATGGTTAAACGCAATCAAACCTATTACCTCATGTTTTCAGAGGGTAAAGCCATTGATGCCACTTACCAGGTGGGTTACGCTAAAGGAAAAAGTCCGCTGGGCCCTTTTTATGAGGATGAGCACAGGGTTATATTGAACACCTCTGCCGATAGTACAGTGATTGGCCCCGGCCACCATACCACCTTTGTTGAAAAAGGACAGCGCTATATTTTATATCACCGCATTTTTCCGCAAAAGGAATCATTTGTGCTGCGGCAGCTGTGTCTTGACAGTTTAAATTTTGATGCGGATAGCAGCATCAAAAAGGTAAGCACCAAAGGAATACAAAAGTTCAATTAATCTTATAACCTGTTATGATGAAAAAAATAGCCTGCACAGTGCTGTTATTAACATTGGCATTTACTTGGTTTGGAGCCTCTGCACAGCAAAAAGGCGATGCCACAAAACCTAAAAAGATCAGTCCTGACCTTTTCGGGATCTTTTTTGAGGATTTAAGTTATGCCGCCGATGGAGGCCTTTATGCCGAACTTATCCAGAACCGCTCATTTGAATATAACCCGGCCGATAACCGCGACTGGAATTCGATGACCGCCTGGAAATACCAAACAGATGGGTTTGGTTATGGTACCATTTCTGTAGAAACGGCTGCCCCGGTACATCCCAATAACCCGCACTACATTTTACTTGATATTCAGGATGAAGGGCAAAAAGGAGTGGGGCTCGAAAATTCAGGGTTTGATGGAATCCCTGTAAAGGCCGGTAAAAACTATAATTTTTCAGTTTTTTTAAATGCAATTTCAGATCAATCTTTACCTGTAAAAGTAGCTCTTGTTGACCGCAAGGGTAAAGAATTGGGTTCTTCCTCATTTACAACATCTGATAAAGGCTGGAAAAAATACGCCGAACAGATTCATGTGAATTTTGATAACGATAGTGCTAAACTGGTATTGCTGATTAAAGCAAAAGGAAAAATCGGGATCGATATGGTGTCTCTGTTTCCGGAAGAAACTTTTAAAAATCATAAAAATGGATTGAGGGCTGATTTGGCGCAGGTTATTGCCGATATAAAACCAAAATTTATGCGTTTCCCGGGCGGTTGTCTTACTCATGGCGATGGCATAGCCAATATTTATCGCTGGAAAAATACCATAGGCCCGGTTGAACAAAGGGTGGAGCAACGTAATATCTGGAACTATCACCAAACAGTAGGTTTGGGTTATTTTGAATATTTTCAGTTTTGCGAGGATATCGGTGCAAAGCCTGTTCCTGTACTTGCAGCAGGAGTGAGTTGTCAAAACTCTGGCGGTACGTGGAGGATAGGTTCTACCGGGCAAAAAGGTATCCCGATGGAAGAAATGAAAGCCTATGTACAGGATGTACTCGATTTGGTAGAATATGCCAACGGGCCGGTTACATCTACCTGGGGCGCAAAACGTGCCGCGGCGGGTCATCCGGCACCTTTTAACCTGGAATACCTTGGTATAGGTAATGAAGATAAGATCACCGGCGTATTTGAAGAGCGTTTCAGGATGATCTATGATGCCGTGCACAAGGCCCATCCCGAAATTAAAATCATCGGTACGGTAGGCCCGAGCCCCAGCGGCGAGGACTTTGAGAAAGGCTGGAAACTGGCCGATCAGCTTTCGGTTGGTATTGTTGATGAACATTACTATGAAAAGCCGCAATGGTTTTTAAAAAATACCCAACGTTATGATGCATACAACAGGCTTAGGTCAAAAGTTTATATAGGCGAATATGCTTCGTGGGGTAATACCCTGTTTAATGCCTTATCAGAAGCGGTTTACATGACCAGTTTAGAACGCAACGGAGATGTGGTTAGGATGGCGTCATACGCACCGCTTATTGCCAGGATTGGCCATACTTCATGGAATCCAAATTTGATATATTTTAATGGCAATAAGGTTTTTCCAACGGTTAACTATTACATTCAGCAGCAGTTTGCTGCTAATTCGGGCAATGAGTATTTGCCGGGTGTAATAAAGCTTAAAGGTGAAAAAGCGGTTATTGACACTACCGCGGGTGTTTCAACCGTACGCGACTCAGCAACAGGAGATCTGATTCTGAAAATAGCCAATGCCGGTAATACTCCTGTTTCAGGAGAGGCGGACCTGTCAAAAATTGGTCAACTACCCAAATCGGCAACACTTACTGTTATTACAGGCAATCCGGAGGTAAAGAATTCTGCCGACAATTCGCAAGCCATCGTCCCACAATCATCAGTAATAAAATTGCAAAAGAAGTGGGCTTTCACCGTACCTGCCTATTCATTGACGGTTGTCAGAATTAGCGGCAGAGAGATAGAAAAGCACAAATAATTATCCTGAATATTCGAAAAAAACAAATCATTATACATGAAAAAAATAGTTTTACTGGGCGTTTTAGTCAGCTTTTACACGGCGGCCATAGCGCAGCCGCAGCAAAAGTTCAGCGCCTACCTGTTTACTTATTTTACAGGCGGTAAAGGCGGCGAAGAAATTCGTTTTGCCTTAAGCAATGACGGTTATCATTTCCGCGCGCTGAATAACAATCTTCCGGTTTTAAATTCGGCCGATATCAGTGCTACCGGCGGTGTTCGGGATCCGCATATTATGCGAGCTGCCGACGGTAAAACATTTTATATGGTTGCCACAGACATGAACACCGAAAAATATGGCTGGGGACCGGATTATTCTATGGTATTGCTCAAATCAACCGACCTGGTACACTGGAGTTCTAAGACTATTGACATCGCCAAAACCTTTGAAAAGTTTGCAGGCGTGAACAGGGTATGGGCACCGCAAACCATTTATGATCCGCAGGAAAAAAAATATATGATCTACTGGTCGATGCGTTTTGGCGAAGAGGCTGATAAGATCTATTATGCCTATACTAATAAGGATTTTACAGGTCTTGAAACCGAACCTAAACAGCTTTTCTTTAAGCCCGATGGCGGCGCCTGTATCGACGGGGATATTGTTTATAAAAACAATAAATATTACCTGTTTTTCAAAACAGAAGGATCAGGAGCGGGGATCAAAATAGCCGTATCGGATAAGCTAACTTCTGGCTATGTATTGCGGGATAAATACGTACAGCAAACCAAAGATCCGGTAGAAGGGGCTGGCACCTTTAAATTAAACGATGGCAGCGGTTATATTTTAATGTATGATATGTATACACAAGGTAAATACCAGTTTACCAGGACAACCGATCTTGAAAATTTCAAACTGATTGACGATGAGGTATCCATGAATTTCCATCCGCGCCACGGTACGGTGATGCCAATAACTTCAAAGGAAGCCGCTGCACTGACTGCTAAATGGGAAACGCCGGAAGATGTCATACTTTCACCGATAAACAAGCAGATTAAAACCTTTAATATCGTTTTGGATACTGCGAACCATAAGGTTCACCTGCCTGTAAAAGCGGGTACAAGTTTAAAATCATTTGATCCTCAGTTTACCTTATTTCCAGGTGTTACTATCAGCCCGGCAAAGGCGCAGGACTTTACCAAAGGGCCGGTTAAATATTCGGTAACCATAGCGGGTAAAAAAGCTCAGGTTTATGAGGTTACCGCTCAGGAAACCCATAACCCGGCTATAGCGGGATATTATGCCGATCCGGAGATCCTGTATGCTGAAAAAACAGGCAAATTTTATATCTATCCAACCAGTGATGGTTTCGATGGCTGGTCGGGTAAGTATTTCAAGGCTTTTTCTTCGGATGATATGGTTAACTGGAAAGATGAGGGTAAGATTCTTGATTTGCCGCAGGATGTAAGCTGGGCGAAGAAGAATGCCTGGGCACCCTGTATTATCGAAAAAAAGCTTGGTGACGATTATAAATACTTTTACTATTTCGCTGCTGCACAAAAAATAGGAGTGGCAACAGCAAATGATCCGGCAGGACCATTTACCGATTCGGGTAAGCCTTTGATAGCACAATTGCCTGAAGGTGTTAAAGGCGGGCAACAGATTGATGCCGATGTTTTTGCAGACCCGCAAACAGGTAAAAACTATTTGTACTGGGGCAATGGTTATATGGCCGTGGCCGAGTTAAACGATGATATGATTTCATTAAAACCAGGTACTACCGAGATACTCACGCCTTACTCGCATTACAACGAAGGCACCTATGTGTTTTATCGCAATGGAATTTATTACTTCATGTGGTCTGAAAATGATACCCGGAGTCCTAATTATAGTGTGCATTACGGCACTGCAAAATCTCCGCTGGGGCCAATAGAGATTCCTCAGCAAAACACGGTTATTGCGAAAGATGCAGCAAAAGGTATTTACGGTACCGGCCATAACTCAGTGATCCAGATCCCTGGTACAGATGAATGGTATATTGTTTATCACAGGTTCAACTATCCCAAAGGGATTACCATGGGGGATGCCGCAGGCTACAACCGTGAGGTATGTATTGATAAAATGGAATTTGATAATAAAGGATTGATCAAACAGGTAACCCCTACACATGAAGGTATAAAACCGGTACATGTGAAAAAGTAAATGCGGGTTCTGAAACACTGTTTAAAAACGGTTCATCAAAACCAATGTATTCCCAACGTCATTGCGAGGCACGAAGCAATCCCCAATAGGTAGATCGACTAAGCAAATCTACCCTGTAAAGTTGGGGATTGCTTCGTGCCTTGCAATGGCGGATTTTATATGTTTTTAAACAGTTTATAAAAAAATTTCTTCCGTTTTTTACAATTTGAGGACTTGGTTGTACCCTATATTTGTAATAATGGTTTTCAAAGAGATGCTTCCGGAACCAAGGCTACAGCCTTATATCAAGTGCTTCTATCTGTATGAATCTGATTCGGACAGAAGCTATGATGATATCGTGTTTCCGAGCGGTACCATGGAAGTGATCTTTAACCTCGGCACCGGAAACTGGAAATCAAAAAAAGGCGATACATTTTTCACCACTCCTCCTGTTGAACTTTGGGGACAGATCACCAAGCCGTTAGCAATACAATCTGTAGGGCGAAATATTATGCTGGGTTTCCGTTTTTACCCGCATTCGGCTGCTTATTTCTTTGATGAAAACGTGTCAGAATTTAATAATGAAATTGTTGATGCCACGCACGTATTCGGCCCTAAATTAAGAACGCTTTATTTAAAATTATTGGAAACCGTCGACCTGAACGCGAAGGTGGCCATGATTGAAGATTATTTGTGGAGCCGTTTATCAACATCGGAGAAGAAACATTCGAAGATCAAATTTATCGGAGATATTGTCAGCAATCTTAAAAAGAACTACAGTGATGATAATATCCTGTCAATTTCCAGCCGTTACAACATTTCCTCGCGGCATTTGAATACACTTTTTTCGCAGTACACAGGTTTGCCGCCCAAATTATTTTATAAAATAAACCGCTTTCAGCATAGCCTTGGCCTGGTTAGCGCCAACGAAGAAAAGCTGACCAATGTGGCCTACAGCGCCGGTTATTTTGACCAGGCACACTTCATAAAGGAATTTAAACTTTTTACAGGTTTTACGCCTAATTCCTTTGCCGCTCAGGCATCGCCTATAAACCAGGCGTTAGCGGGCAGTTAATACTCTTCCGTTTTATACAATTTTGGGCTATTCGAGCCACATAGTTTTGCTGATATAAAAAAAACAACAAAATGAAATCAGCAAAAACAC
>Ga0157372_10002022_pt1 | contig 22035 bp, 20 predicted proteins | sample C55metaG_FD_115307 | JGI IMG/M metagenome (GOLD analysis project Ga0157372, IMG submission 115307) | Corn rhizosphere microbial communities from Kellogg Biological Station, Michigan, USA - C5-5 metaG | ecosystem: Host-associated > Plants > Roots > Rhizosphere > Soil | place: USA: Michigan... | reverse complement strand
CCGGCTTGGGTTTGAGCATAAGGGTCCTTTCAGGGAGCGAAACATCCCCTGACGGTTCAAACGAAACTGCAAAGTTTAGTCTGTGAAGACGACCGACTGCAACCCTGAAATCTCGAAGCGCTTTCGGCAGCGCAGGTTTTTGCAGCCCAGAATGTCGTCTTTTCGCAGCATATAGGAGCGGGCCTTGGCAAACTTTGCGCGATCGCGGTCGTCAGCCCGGCCGGGCAGCTGGCGCCTTTTGGTACGCACGAGCCAGGTTACATCGTATTCGGCAGATTGATGGCAATGCGGGCAATTCAGAGTGGCGGGCTTCTTCTCAGGTTTTTCGTCGAAAAAGTCTCGCTCGTCCATGGCTAAAGTAGGCTCCTCGATTCATATTCTACAGACTAGGACGCGATTGAGCACACAAGAGCTTGCGATAGACTGCAGGAATGGCAAGGAAGAAGACGCTGAAGACTTTTCGCGCAGTCAAGGCGGTGAAGGAATTGGCCCGGGAACGCATAGGAGCGCCTCCTGTCGAGCAGGTCGCGCCCGACAAGAAGAAAAAGGCAAAACATTCAGAGAAGCACAAGCCGACGCTTGGGCAACTGCTTCAAGCCGACAACGAATGAATTGGGTCTCTGCCCTCAAGGTCGGCCGGTTCTATTCGACCCGCCTCCAAAAAGCAGACTGCGCACTTCTGGGGATCAGCTTGGATTCGAGATGACCGGCGCTCTCTATGCTTCCTGCAGTTCCGTTACCAGATCAGCCTTTAACTCTGCTTGCTTCTCTGGGCTGAGCTTCCCACCGCTGGAGGTGAGATAGAACACATCAATCGCCATCTGCCCTTCGGTGTCGATCAATGCGATCTCTATATTGCAGTTCTGATGGGAAAATCGGGATGAAATACGGTGCAGCAGACCGAGCCGGTCTTGGGCGATGATCTGCACCAGTGTGCTGTTCGCCGAACACTGGTCATCAACTTCGACACGGGTGTCCACCTTCACCTTTGCAACCCCTTTCGACTCAGCTCGCATGCGGTCGCGCATCATGCGATCAAGGTCAGCCTCGCCGTTCAGCACATCCGCAACACTCCGTTTGAATCGGTCCCATTCGGGGAGGTTCAGCTCCAGCGTTCGGAAACGGTCGGTAAAGAAAAACGTGTCAACAACCACACCGGCAGCATCGGAAAAGGCATCCGCCTTCACGATGTTCATACCCCAAGCAGCCAGTGCGCCGGCAATCTTAGAAAACAAGAACGGCCGGTCTTTGGTGACCAGCGTCAGTTCGAACCAGTGTCGGCCTCGCTCCAAGTAGAGCTGCACCGGATCATCCCCCATGCCTGCCGCCATCTCGAAGTGGCGAAGGATCTCTTCCGGACGATAGCTCCGCAAGTAGCGTTTCGGCAGGCCCTCAAGGAAATCGCGAATCTTCTTCGCCGATCGGGGGGCCATGGCTTGCAGGCGTGCGATGGTCTCGTCCTTTTCCGTCTCAGGATGCACACGTTGGTCTGCGGTACGGCTCATCGAATTGGAAGCCCCAATGTAGAGCTGCCAAACATTTTCCGCTTTCCATGGCGTAAGGGCGTCCGGGTTCACGGCTTTGATATCGGCATAAGTAAGCAGGCACAGCATCTTCAGCCGTTCGGGCGTGCCCATCTTGTCGCTAAAAGCTTGAATGGTCGCCGGATCGTAGATGTCACGCCGCAACACCGCTGAAATCTCTAGATGGCTACCGATCAGGAATGAAATCGTATCGCGGTCTTCCTCGTTCGGCTGGAGACGGTCCATGCATTTGTGGGCGATCTCGAGGCTCGTGATCACGTGATTTGTACCTGGAATGCCCTTGCCCACGTCGTGCAGGAGCAAGGAAAGGTACAGCAACTCAGGCCGTTCCAGTTCTTCCAGCAGGCGCCCATAGCGCTGGTCCCATTCTGATTTCGACTGGCGTGCCCGATGCAGGCACTCGATCGCCAGGAAGGAATGTTCATCCACCGTGAACCGGTGATAGAAATCGCGGACCACAAGGGAATCGATCAGCTTCAGTTCGGGGAGCAATACCGTAAGCAGCCCTAGTGAATGCATGGACCGCAACCCGTCCGCCGCGTTTGGCTCAGTCAGTACCGACTGCAGGTACCGCCATGCGTCCGGACCGGATGGCGGCGTCTCCTGAATTTTTGGCAAAACCTGCTGAATGCGGTGCTCGGTCGCCATCGCCGGCTTTAGCCCGTGATGGGCACAAAAGCTGAAAATGCGGAACAGCACATCCGGATCGTGCACGCGCGAGGGCTGCTGCAACATGACAAGGCCGTCAACCACGGAAAAATCCGCGTTCGACAGCCGTGACCGGAAGTTCTGAAAGTGCCGATACAAGGAGGAGCGCGACGCGGGCACCGCCTCCAGCAATCGCAAACTCTCATAGTGGATTGCGCGGGCGTGGCGGAAATATACGCGCATCCATGCCGCCGCGTCCAAAGACTGATCACGACTCACGCCGACGTGACGGGCCGCGGCCTCGTCTTGGGATTCCCAGGCAAGCATGTTGTCATCACGGCCCTGGCGATAGTGCAGGAATGTGCGAACGGAACTCAGAAATTCCAGTGCGGGAGCAAAGCTCTTCCGGGTTGACTCCGGCAATAAGTCGGGTTGATCGGGCCAGCTGCGTTCCCGATCAATGGCGGAAAGCAAAGCCATCCAGCACGCCACGTTGTAATCCCTCAACCCGCCCGGTGCCTCTTTAATATTCGGCTCCAGATGGAATACCGTATTGCCGTACTTGGCATGACGCGACCGCGTCACCTCAGCCAGCTGTTGAACAATGTATCCCCCCTCGCGCGCGAAAAACTTGGGCAGAACTTTGTCATGCAGACGATCAAACAGTTCACGGTCTCCCGCGACATAGCGGCAGTCGAGCAACGAGATCGTGAATTCGACGTTCTGTTGATCGAACTGATCGCATTCCGCCAGAGTACGTGTCGTGGGGCCCAATTTCATTCGCAAATCCCAGAGTTCCTGGCAGAAGGCGCGGATCGGATCGCGTAAGGCGTCCTCCGTACTGCGGTCGGCATGCAAGAAGAGAATGTCAACGTCGGAGTGGGGAAACAGCGCTCGTCGACCAAAACCTCCAAGCGCGACCAGGGCGAAATTTTTCGCTTCTCCCGCTGGACTGATCAACTCTCCCCAGAGCCTATGGAGTACCCGTTCCACCAGCTCCGACCGTCTGGCGATCGCCTCCGCCCCGTTTCCATTGGCGACGAATTCCTGCTGGATGCGGGCGGATTCGTTGACATAGAGATCCCGGAGCTCTGTGCGTAAGATGACGGCTGTACTCATGAATAGAAGAGACAATCCGGTAAGTACCCGCGCCAGGGCGAGCCCGACCTTACTTTACACTTTACGCGTCGCCGGAAAGGGCAGGAAATCGAAACTATTTATGAACGGAATCAGGAATGGTTATTAGGAAAAGGGGCACGCAAGTATGAATAGCCTTGCCCTATTTCCCGCGCCAGAGCTGGACCAATCGGCGCCTGCTCTCTCCAGATCGCCCACCGCTACAATGCGTTATCTCCGCGCTCGTCGTTGCGGATACGAATCGCCTCGTCTACATGCGAGCGAAATATTTTGCCATCGCCGATTTTGCCCGTCTGTGCCGCCCCAAGTATGGCCCGTTCAATTTTCTCCACCATGCTGTCGGCGACTACCATCTCAATTTTGATCTTCGGAATTAGGTCAACCGTGTACTCACGGCCCCGGTAAACTTCGGTGTGACCTTTCTGACGCCCGTGCCCTCGGACCTCGATAACCGTCATGCCCTCAACGCCGATGTCGTGCAGGGCGTTCTTTACCGGTTCCAGCTTTGATGTTTGGATGATCGCCTCAATTTTCGTCATATCGTCTTTTCGCCCGAACCTCTTCTTTTCTCATCCTGAGCGCAATTCAGGTCAAGTTAGGTTGAAACTTCCCAATAATATCCTTCCTCGCCGTGCTGCGAGAGATCGAGGCCCTGAACCTCGTGCTCGGCGCTTACCCGCAAGCCGATCGTCGCGTCAACGATCTTCAGAATGATGACCGTACCGACGATTGCAAGAGCCCATGCAATCACAACTCCCACCAGCTGGTTCAGGATCTGATGGAAGTTGCCTTGAATCATGCCTGAGGGGAGGGCGTTCCCATTCGCGTCCTTAAAGATCGGATTGATTGTGCTCGAGGCGAATACCCCAGTCAGGATTGCGCCCAAGGTCCCACCCGCTCCGTGGACGCCGAAGGCGTCGAGCGAATCATCATATCCAAATTTAGCTTTCACCTTGGCTACCATCAGATAACAAGCCGCACCAGCGATGAACCCGATCGCCAGCGCAGACATGGGTCCAACGAAGCCAGCCGCCGGCGTGATCGCAACCAGCCCCGCCACAGCGCCGGAGATCGCTCCGAGTGTGCTTGGCTTGCCATTGCGAATCCATTCGACGGCAACCCAGCCAATCGCTGCGGCCGCGGCTCCCAAGTGAGTGGCGACAAAGGCGCTGGTCGCTAGCGTTCCCGCCGAGAGCGCACTGCCCGCGTTGAACCCGAACCACCCCACCCACAGCATGCAGGCTCCGACAAAACTGAGAACCACACTATGCGGTGGCATGGCGTCATGCGGGTATCCGACGCGTCTGCCAAGGTACAAGGCGCAAACCAGCGCGGACACGCCCGAGGTCACGTGCACAACGGTTCCCCCGGCAAAATCGAGTGTGGGGAAATGCCCGCCCAGCGCCGCGTTGAGCAGGCCGCCCTTACCCCAAACCATGTGGGCCATGGGGTCATAGACCAGGAACGACCAAAGCACCATGAACAGCACCATGGCACTGAACTTCATCCGCTCCGCAAAAGCCCCAGTAATCAGCGCAGGCGTAATGATGGCAAACATGAGCTGATAGATCATGAACGTCTGGTGGGGAATGGTTGCGGAATAGTCTGGCTCGGGCTGCAGAGTCACTCCGCGCAGGAAAAGATGCTGGAGATTGCCGATGAAGCTCGATCCGGATCCAAACGCCAGGCTGTAGCCGCACAATGCCCAGAGGATCGAGATCAGAGCCATCATCGCGAAGCTCTGCATCATGGTCGATAGAACGTTCTTCTTCCGCACCAGCCCGCCATAGAAAAGCGCTAAACCGGGCCCGGTCATCATCAGGACGAGTGCAGCGCTGGTAAGCATCCAGGCATTGTCGGCGGAGGATTTGGCATCAGCTGTCTGCTGCTCAAGTTTGGCAAGTCGCGCAGAAACGTCCGCTGCGGACCCGATCTCCGGAGCGATCAGTGCGAACAGATTGGTTGTAAAGGCAAGAAGGACAAAGAACAACAACCCGCGACATAAACGATATTGCATCGATTGTCAGCGCTCCCCTGAAGTGTTGAAGCAACAACTCTAACTGCTCCAGGGGGAGAGGGGGATTGAAAGAATTTATGGCGAGAATAAGAAATTGTAATGAGCTGAGGTTCGCTGCCACTTCTCAGCGTGCCATTTTCAACTGGAGTTTGTGCAACCGTGAAGTTGGGTCGGAGCCAAGGACCGGGAACAGCCAAGGCTCTCAAGGATCCTGACCTGCTAGAGGTCTAGCCGTCCTTGCGCTGCGCTACCTCGATTCGCGCTTCTGCCCGCCGGACCTTGGAGGTAGCTACCGAGAACTCTTCTTCGGTTTGGGCCGACTTCAGCAAGTCTTCAGCTTGGTGAAGGGACTGCTGGGCGCGCGAGACCTCAATTTCGTCGGCACGTTCGACGGTCTCGGCCAGCACAGTCACCTTGTCGGGGAGTATTTCGGCAAACCCCCAGGCCATGGAGAAGCGGTACAGCTGGCCATTCGATCGATAGCTGATTTGCCCGGCGCCAAGCTCCGTAATCAGTGGAGCATGGCCAGGCAGCACGCCTATGTATCCGTTACGCCCGGGAATCTGGGCCTCTTCCGCATTGTCGCGGACTACCAACTTCTCCGGGGTAACAATCTCGAGTTGAAAAGAATCAGCCATATCCTCAGCGCGTGGCCCTAGACCCTAGGCGAATTGGCTTTCGGTCGCTTCTCGCCAAAAGCGCACAGCCCAGAGCCGCCAGGGGGGGTTATGCCGCCACCTTCATCTTCTCTGCCGCTTCCACCACCTCACCGATGGTGCCTTTCATGTAGAACGCCTGCTCGGGGATGTCGTCGTGCTTGCCTTCGACGATCTCCTTGAAGCCTTTCACGGTATCTGCGATCTTCACGTAGCGTCCTTGCGCACCGGTAAACTGCTCGGCCACGTGGAACGGCTGCGACAGGAAGCGCTGGATCTTGCGCGCCCGGGCGACGGTCAGCTTCTGATCTTCGCTCAATTCGTCAATACCGAGGATCGCGATAATGTCCTGAAGATCTTTGTAGGTCTGTAGCGTTTTCTTGACCAGCTGCGCAACATCGTAGTGCTCTTGTCCGACGATACGCGGATCGAGAATGCGCGAGGTGGAAGCCAGCGGATCGACGGCTGGGTAAATCCCGATCTCCGTCAGCGCACGCGAAAGCACGGTGGTCGCGTCGAGGTGAGCAAACGTCGTTGCCGGAGCCGGATCCGTAAGATCGTCGGCGGGCACGTAAATCGCCTGCACCGACGTGACCGACCCTTTTTTTGTCGAGGTGATCCGCTCCTGCAGTTCGCCCATTTCGGTGGCCAGGTTCGGCTGATACCCGACGGCGCTCGGCATACGCCCGAGCAGCGCTGAAACTTCCGAGCCTGCCTGAGTGAAGCGGAAGATGTTGTCGATGAAAAGCAAGGTGTCGGCGCCTTCCACATCGCGAAAGTATTCGGCAACCGTCAGTCCGGTTAATGCGACACGAAGACGCGCCCCCGGCGGCTCCGTCATTTGACCATAAACCAGGGCAGCCTTCGATTCCTGCGGACTTCCCGGTTTAATGACCTTCGACTCTGTCATTTCCAGCCACAGGTCGTTGCCTTCGCGAGTGCGCTCACCTACACCGGCGAAAACCGAAAAACCGCCGTGCTGTTTAGCTACGTTATTGATCAGCTCCTGAATAATGACGGTCTTTCCTACCCCGGCGCCGCCGAACAATCCAATCTTTCCGCCCTTGAGAAATGGCTGGATGAGATCAATGACTTTGATTCCGGTTTCAAACATCTCGGCCGTAGTCGCCTGCTCCTCAAAAGAGGGGGCTGGACGGTGAATGGGATAGCGTTCCTTAGAGGAGATCGGCCCAAGGTTGTCCACCGGCTCGCCGATGACATTCATCACGCGACCCAGGGTACCGTGTCCCACAGGAACCGAGATTGGCCCACCGAGGTCGATCGCCTTCATGCCTCGCACCATACCGTCGGTCGGCTCCATGGCGATGGCGCGCACGCGGCCTTCTCCCAGATGCTGCTGGACTTCCACAACGACGTTGATCTGCCGGGGCACGTTGAATCCGTCGCTTACGACGCGAAGCGCCTGGTAAATCGGCGGCATCTTCGATTCGAAAAACTGTATGTCTACCGCCGGGCCTGTGATTTGAATGACTTGTCCGATATTTTCCATAGAAGAACCTAGCGATGAGCCGTAAGCTTTCAGCGATGAGCAAGCGGTCAGTGCTCGCTGCTCAGAACTCGATGCTCATGGCTTTATAGGGCTGCTGCTCCGCTCACAATTTCGATAATTTCCCTCGTGATCTTCGCCTGGCGCGCGCGGTTCATCGCGAGCGTCAAAGAGTCGATCATGTCACCGGCGTTGTTGGTCGCCGACTCCATCGCGGTCATGCGGGCTGCATGCTCGGCCGCGACTGATTCCAACAACGCATGAAAAATCTGAGTGCTGACGTACTTCGGCAGCAACGACCGGAATAAGGCCTGCGGTGGCTGCTCATAGATGTAATCGACTTGGGCCGAAGCAAATTGGGCAGCATGGTCATCGATCTCTCGAGTGTCTTTCGGCCTAAGGCCGACGCCCGTGCCCATCGCAGCTTGTACCGCACGCCGCTTCTGTTCAAGTTCCATCTCTTGAGCTTCCGCGATCGCCGGCTCGCCAATCCGTTCGACAGGCAAAACCTGCTCGACCACCAACCGTTGCGCAATCACCGACTTAAATTCGTTATAGACGAGATAAACCGAGTCGATCTCAGCGTGGGTGTATCGTTCAATGATGCGCTCCGCCAGCTCCGAGGCCAGCGGATACTCAATCTTATTCAACACCCCGACCTGCTCACCCACCAGACTCGTGGCCGGCGCCTGCCCGGAATCAGCCTTGCGCGGCTCGCTGACCTGGAAACGACGCTTCAGAAAGTCTCGCCCCTTGCGCCCGATGGCTTCGATCTCAATGTTCTTGCCTGGTTTGGAGTCGATAAAGCGGCTCGCCGCCTTCAGGATATTTGCGTTGAAAGCACCCGCCAGGCCCTTGTCGCCGGTGACGACGATCAGCAGAACATTCTGTTCCGGCCGGCGAACCAGCAGTGGATGCAGCAGTTCACCTGTGTCTGGATCGTAAATGTCGGTGCGCGAAACGAGCGACTTCAAAACATTCGTCAACATGTGCGCGTAAGGACGGGCTGCCAGGGCGCGGTCCTGCGCGCGGCGCAAGCGAGCCGCCGAGACCATCTTCATGGCGCGTGTGATCTGCCGCGTGTTGGTCACGCTGCGAATCCGCCGTCGGATGTCGAGAATATTTGCCATAAGAAGCGCTACAACGTTACCAGGCTGGGGCTAAGCTGAATCAACTCAGATCGCATTGCTCGTCCCTGCTCCGAACTATCTCGCTCCCACTGCTTATCTTTCCGCAACGAAGGCTTCCTTACACTCGCGGATCACCTTCGTCATATCCGCCTTGATGCTATCGTCGAGAACCTTCTTCTCCATAATCGTTCGCAGCAGGCTGGGATTGGCTCCGTCGACGTACTTGTAAAGTTCCTGCTCGAAATCGCGCACCTGATCGACGGGCATGTCGTCGAGCACGCCGCTGGTTCCGGCAAAGATGATCAGAATCTGCTTCGAGAATGGCTGAGGCGAAAATTGCTTCTGCTTCAATACCTCAACCAGCCTCTGGCCGCGGTTGAGCTGGGCCTGGGTGGCCTTGTCGAGGTCACTGCCAAACTGCGCAAACGCCGCCAGTTCACGATACTGCGCGAGTTCCAGCTTCAGGCTGCCGGCGACCTGACGCATCGCTTTGATCTGAGCGCTGCCCCCGACGCGGCTTACCGAGAGTCCGACGTTCACCGCCGGGCGCACGCCCTGATTGAACAGATCGGTTTCAAGATAGATCTGCCCATCGGTGATGGAGATCACATTCGTCGGAATGTAAGCGGAAACATCTCCCGCCTGCGTTTCGATGATCGGCAAGGCTGTGAGCGAACCACTGCCCTTCTCATTGCTCAGCTTCGCCGCACGTTCCAGCAAACGTGAGTGGAGGTAAAAGACGTCTCCTGGGTAGGCCTCGCGTCCGGGCGGACGCCGCAACAATAAGGAAATCTCGCGATAGGAAGCTGCATGCTTAGAAAGGTCGTCATAAATGACCAACGCGTGACGCCCGGAATCGCGGAAGTACTCGCCCATGGCGCACGCCGCGTAAGGGGCGATGTACTGCATGGGCGCGGGTTCCGAGGCTGAGGCTGCAACGACCACCGTGTAGTCCATCGCTCCGTAATCGGAGAGAACCTGCACCACCTGGGCAATCGATGAACGCTTCTGTCCGATGGCGCAATAGATACAGATAAGATCGCCGCCCTTGTTGTTGATGATGGTATCGATGGCGATGGCGGTCTTTCCCGTCTGGCGGTCGCCGATGATCAATTCGCGCTGTCCGCGGCCAATTGGAATCATGCTGTCGATGGCCTTCAGCCCCGTCGCCATGGGCTCGCGCACCGGCTGCCGCTCGATGACCCCGGGCGCCAATCGCTCGAGCGGAATGAATTGATCGGTCAAGATCGGGCCCTTGTCGTCGATTGCCTCACCCAGCGAATTCACGACGCGGCCAATCATGGCGTCGCCCACAGGCACGCTCATGATGCGCCCCGTGCGCTTAACCTGGTCGCCTTCTTTAATCGCGGTGTATTCGCCGAGGAGAACGACGCCAACCTGGTCTTCTTCGAGGTTCATGGCAATACCCGACACATTGTGCGGAAACTCGAGCAGTTCGCCGGCCATGACCTTTTCCAGGCCATGTACGCGCGCAATCCCGTCGCCGAGCGTGATAACGGTGCCGACCTCGTCGACAGCAATCTTGGTTTCGTAGTTCTCGATCTGCTGCCGGATGAGCTGTGTGATTTCGTCTGCTTTGATGGTTGCCATATGAAAACCAGATTTTACCTAACGCTGATTACCAGTCGGGGTTTGCATCACTTTCGACCTTTGCGCCGTCGCAAGGTTTTCTTGCGAAACCTAATTTCCGACCAGCTGCTGCCTGATTCTTTCCAGCTGTCCCTTCACCGAACCGTCGTAAACCGTGCTACCCACGCGGGCGATGGCCCCCCCGAGCAGTGCCGGATTCTGCTCGTAGTTCGCGCGGATCGTCTTACCGGTCACGCGCGAGAGGTCCGCCTCGAGTAGGGAACGCTCTTGAACTGTCAGCTCGCGTGCGCTCGTCACTTGGGCTTCGGCGATCCCAAGCCGCTCATTCAGGTGGTGGGCAAACTGCCTCACGATTTCCGAGAGAAAACGCGTACGGCCCTTGTCAATGAGCACCGCAACAAAATTCCGCACCGGACGTGAAATACCGGCGCGCTGCACGATCGCGTCGAGCACTGCGCGCTTTTGCTCGGCGGCGATCGAGGGGTTGTCCCACACCTCACGCAGTTCCCTGCTCTGGTCTGCCAGAGCAGCGACTTGTTGTGCTTCCGCCAGACTGCGCGCGGCATCGAGACGGCTACCGATGACTACGTCAGCAAAAGCTCGGGCGTAGGTGTTGACGACGGTTGCCATTATGCCTTCTTCTCATTGCCGCCATTGGCGAGCTGATTTGCGAACCGGCGCACCAGCGCTTGATCGGTCGGCGTATCCACGCGAATTTGTTTTGCGGCCAGTGTCACGGCAAGGTCGGCTGCGTACGATGTCAGTTCGCGCCGCGCAGCCTTGGCCGCCTGTGAAATTTCCTGTTCGGCGGATTCAACAATTCGCCTGGCATCCTCCTCAGCGGCGCGTTGAATCCGTTGCTCTTCGGCCGCTGCCTCCCGCTCGAAAACAACGCGCATCTGCGCGATCTCGTCATCCAAACGGCTCAAGCGCGATTCAATCTGTGCCAATCGCTGATTCGCATCTTCACTGGCGCGTCGCGCCTCTTCGATTGATTTCTGAATGGAAGAGGTGCGGTTGCGGAACACGGCGGGCAGGTTCTTCTTGGACGCCCAGACAATCACGACCGCTACGATTGCGAAATTGATGATCACCGCCAGCCAGTACGCCCCTTCGAGACTCAAGCCTGTGATCCGGGAAAGGAACCGGACCGACGCCGAATGTTTGAACTGATCGGTGTCTTCTCCATTGGCTTCGGTCGGCTGGGAACTTGCATTCGCGGGAGCGTTCTGCTCTGTACGCGCGCCTGCTTCAGAGGAGGTTTGAGCATGCACTCCCGAGCGCAAGCTCAAGCACGCCATCAAAGCGAGAAGAAGAAACCAAAAACCGAATCGCGGGTTCTTCATCGTCCACCTGCCGGGACCTGTGATATGGCGGGCTCAAGCACCGTGCGAATGATTTCTGTGGCCAGACGCCCGGCTTCGCCTTCGAGATTCTGTTTGGCCGCGGCCTTGTCCTGCTCAATCGCCGCCCGGGCTGCTTCAATCTGCGATTGGGCCCGATAACGGGCATCTGCAACTGCCTGTGCCCGCAGCTGCGCGGCCTTTGCCCGCCGCGCTTCCAGGGCCTTAAAAAGCTTCGACCGCGCCTCGCGCAGCTTCTGCGCGTATTCAGCGGAACGCTCTTCGCCCGACGCAATCTCGGCTCGCGCTTTTTCGATGGCCCCCTGGGTACGTGCACGGCGTTCGGCAAGCACGCGGGTGAGCGGCTTGTGCACGAGAAGCGTATAGAGCCCGAACAAAAGCAGGAAGAAAATCACCGTCGGGACCGCGCCGAGCAGTAATTCCCCTATTTGTCTGAGCGTCTCATCCATATTTTCTGCTGGGTGTGGACCGACCGAGAGGACTCTCTGGAACTAAGAATTTTATCGGTCGGAACAACACTGTGTCAAACAAAGGAGTACGGCAAGTGTACTCTGCACGATGAAAAATCAGACACTTGCATCGATCTCGGACTCGATTGCCTTCAAGTTGTTGATCGTGAGCTTTCGCCCGTCGATTTCGATCAATCCTTCGGACTGAAAGCGGCTCAAATTGCGCGAGACCAGTTCGCGAACAGTCCCGATTTGGGAGGCGACCTCCTGATTGTTCTCCGGAAGGGTGATTAGAACCTTGCCGTCGCTCAAGGCGGTCCCTTCCGTTTTGGCCAGACGCAGCAACAGTGCCGCGAGGCGATGGCGAACGGTGGTGAAGGAAAGCTCCTCGATGATCCCGACAAGCCGGCGCAATCTACCGCCAACCACTCGCAGGACTTTGAGCGCCACCTGCGGATGCGCGAGGCAGAGTTCCTGAAATGCCTGCTTGCTGACGAAAAGAAGGCTCGCTTCGCCCACCGCGGTGACCGAAGCTGGATACTCTCCGCCGTCAAAAACCGGGAGTTCGGCCACTGAACTACCCGGACCGTCAATGCTCAGCACCTGTTCGCGTCCACCCGCCGAAGTCTTGGCGATCCTAACGTGACCTGAAACCACTACATACAACCCGGCACATGGGTCTCCTTCATTGAAAATTGTCTGACCCGGGACATAGGTTCTTGAAAGTGCGTGCTGAGCCAAGAAGTCCATCTCTGTGGGAGCCAAGCCCGAAAAGATGGGTACTTTTGCAAGCACCTGCCGTGTTGTCTCGCCGATCGACATTTGCCGGCGAACATTGTAACGCCCATCTCCGGCCACGGGCTATTTCCGAGAACCTGCACCTCCTTCCCCGTGACAAAAGTCATATGCCTTCGAAGCCGCCTTGCCTAGAGTCAAAGCTACACACTTTTAAATTGAATGGAGCGGGCAATGAACTTTGATTTACAGCAGACAGTGCGGGAAGTGGCATTGAGCCTCCCTGCGGCCACACGAGTATTCGAGAAACTCGGGATTGATTACTGTTGCGGAGGGGGAAAATCGCTGGAACAGGCCTGCGGCGCTGCCAATTTGCAGATCGAACAGGTGGTTGAATTACTAAGCGCGGCCGAACGTGAAGCCGAAGCCAGGCAAGGACCTGCTGCTGCTGCTCTTGACTGGACCACGGCGCCTCTCACCGACCTGATTCACCACGTTCAGGACACACACCACGCCTACACGCGCCAGGAAATTGGCCGCCTCGGACCGCTGTTTGAGAAGGTCTGCCGCGTCCATGGCGACAAGCATCCCGAACTGAACGATATCCGCGGTAAGTTCGAATTGCTGGCGCAGGAACTGACGACTCACATGAGAAAAGAGGAGTTCGTCCTGTTCCCCTACATCGCGCGGCTCGAACAGGCGGTGATCGCCGGTGAACCGGTAGCACCGGCGCCATTCGGCGCCGTGGAGAACCCGGTCGCGATGATGCAGCATGAGCACACGACCGCCGGGAACCTGCTGCGCGATATGCGGTCCTTGAGTAACAGCTATCGCCCGCCGGCAGGGGCGTGCACCAGCTATCAAACACTCTATCGCGCGCTCGCTGAATTTGAGCGCGACCTTCACCAGCATATCCATCTTGAGAACAACATCCTTTTCCTTCGGGCAATCACGATGGAAAAGAGCAGCCATTAATTAGGACTACGATCCTCGTATTTCGGGCGGCCGACGGTGATTCCGCGCTGGCTTTCAGGAGCGTTTCGCTCTAGCCTCGGCCTGCGCGATCCAGCCTCTCCGAAGCCTCTCTTCGGGAATGCTCGACAGGTATGGCTTGATATCAAGAATCGGCGTGTGGTCAAGCATATCCACGCCTTTTACGTGCAGCTTCGCACCATCCCGCCGAATCAGCTCCACAACGGTTAAAGCAATCGGATTGGGTCGTCGCGGGGAACGGGTCGCGAACACGCCGTGCGGGCGATCGTCGATGGGTGGCTTGCCGCAAAGCTCGAAGCCTTCCGAGCGGTCGAATTCCCAAATCACAAATAGATGAGAAAAGCCCTCCAGATCCATCAGGCCTGCCTCAAATTGCGGCAGAATATCCAGCACCCCTTCGGCGTCATGTTTTGCCCCGCATCCTTTGGGAATTTCGGAAGTAGCTTGATAGGGTGAACGCACGAATCCAATCGACTGCGAGGTAAACATCCGTCCATCGTAACCGATGCTGGACAACCATTGGCCGCAGCCCGTCCGTCATGGTTCCATGCGCTATCCTAGTGGGATGCGGGCAGCAATCATTGTTCTCGGCCTGATCGCAACAGGCGCCCGTGCGCAAGCGCCGACGGCGGACGACTTGTTAAGAGCTGCCATCGCCGAGCAGCAGCAGGGCGACTATCAGTCCGCGATTCGCGACTACCGCAAGGCACTCCAGGTGCGTCCCGACATGATGGAAGCCAAGGTCAACCTCGGTGCCGCCCTCTCGCGGACCGGTCAGTACGACGAGGCGATTGCACTGTATGAGTCCGCCCTGCCTTCCCTGTCCTACAAGGCACCGGTTCTCCTGAACCTCGGCCTTGCGTATTACAAGAAAGGCGATTTCCCGAACGCCCATACCCAGTTTCAGAAGGTATATGCGCTCCAACCGAACAACGCCAGGGTGGCCATCCTGCTCGGCGACACCGATCTCCGGTTGGGCAAGCACGCGGATGCGGTCGCGCTCATGCAGCCACTCGACAGGGAGAACGCCAACGACATGGATTTTCAGTTCGTCTACGGCTCAGCCCTGGTCGGCTTGGGAAAGCGTCGGGAGGGAGCCGAGCGCCTCGAGCGGGTGGCAAAATCGGGGAATCGCGCCGATGCTTACCTTCTGGCAGGCATCAATCGGCTCGAACTGGATGATTACGCACTGGCTCGCAAGGACCTTGACGAGGCTCTGCGCCTCGATCCCAAATTACCCAACATTTACACCCTGGCAGGTACCGCCCGCGACAAAATGGGAGACCAAGCTAGCGCCGAACCGGCTTTTCGTGAGGCCCTGAGGCTTGATCCGGAAAGCTTTGAGGCTAACCTCTATCTCGGCGCCATGCTTTACAAGCGGCGTGAAATCGATGCGGCTAAGGTCTATCTCGACCACGCATTGAAATTGCGTCCCAATGACCAGCTCGCCCGCTACGAATCCGCCCTGCTGAAGAGCACGGCGGGCGACTACGAAACCGCGACCCGAGTTTTGGAGCAACTCTCCAAAGAAGATCCCAATTGGCTCGAACCGCACGTTCAGCTCGCCGCCTTGTACTACAAACTGCATCGGCCCGAGGACGGAGCGCGGGAAAGAGAAATCGTGGATCGGATCACGACGGAACAGCAAAAAAAAGGCCCCCTCAGTTCGCCCCCGACGCCCTCCCAATAGACTCCCAGCAAGCCCTCCTAAACGCCCTAAGCCAATGCAACGAAAAGGGTTTCTGCGGTTGACTACCTCGCAAAGAGCCAATACCATTGTGTTCCCCCCGGTTGCATGCTCAACGAGACAATCTCGCATTACCGCATCCTTGAAAAGCTTGGTGGCGGCGGGATGGGCGTAGTTTATAAGGCCGAGGACACCATTCTCGGCCGCTTTGTCGCCCTGAAATTTCTTCCCGACAATGTGGCGCAGGATCCCCAGGCCCTCGAGCGCTTCCGTCGCGAAGCCCGCGCGGCCTCATCCTTGAACCATCCCAATATCTGCACGATTTATGAGATCGGGGAGCATGAGAGCAAACGCTTCATCGCCATGGAATACCTGGACGGGGCGACGCTGAAGCATCGTATCGGGGGTCGGCCGCTAGAAACCGAGACTCTTCTCGGCCTGGCAACGGAAGTCGCGGACGCGCTCGATGCTGCCCATTCCGAAGGCATCGTTCACCGCGACATCAAGCCGGGGAACATCTTGGTTACACGCCGTGGACACGCCAAAATTCTGGACTTCGGACTCGCCAAGATCACGCACCCGCACAGACATGGTTCCAGCGGTGACGTAAGCGACGTCACCGTGGGCGTCACGGGGGAGCTGACCAGTCCGGGAACTGCTTTGGGTACGATTGCTTACATGTCGCCAGAGCAGGTGCGTGGCAAAACGCTCGACGCGCGCACCGACCTTTTTTCATTTGGCGTGGTGCTCTACGAGATGGCAACCGGAGTAGCCCCGTTCCAGGGCGATACGTCGGGCGTAATTTTTGATGGCATCCTAAACCGCGCTCCCGCTGGGCCCGTACGCTTGAATCCGGGCGTGCCTTACCAGCTTGAGGCAATCATTAATAAGGCCCTCGAAAAGGACGTCACCCTGCGCTACCAGCATGCTGCCGAGATGACGGCAGACTTGAAGCGTCTCCTGCGCGACACCAATAGCGGAAGCATCGCAGCCTACTCCGGCTCGGGCTCCGGTTCCGCTTCTCAGGTGACGGCTCCCCCTGCTACCAGAGTGGGATCGCGCAAAGCATTATGGATGAGTGTCGGGGGGCTCGCGGGTGTGGCTTTGCTGGCCTTTGGATTCTTTTCCGGGCGGATCACCCGGGTTCACACACCGCGTATCCCGGCCCCATCCGAGGCGAGAGCGGAGGAGGCAGAGGGAGCGAAAACCGATGGCGGCCCAGCCTTGTCAGCAATGCCAGGATCGCCCAGCCGACCTTCTGCAAAGCCATCTCCATCACTGGCCCCGGCGCTTTCCGCTACACCGCCGCCGGTAACTCAGGCGGGCGCTCCTGAAGAGGTTTCTGAAGTCATCTCAACGGCTTCAGAAGGCACCTCGGCCACCGATGACATGTCTCTGGTGCCAGCAGGCATCTCTGAGCTGACGATACACGATGGCAGCCGCAATCGCGACCTTCCGATCAAGGTCTATTATCCAGAGCACCTTTTGGGACCAGTGCCGCTCATCATCTTTTCTCCCGGATTCGGCGGCGACCGCGAAGGCTACGCGTACTTGGGTCGGGGATGGGCCGCTGCCGGCTACGTCGTGGTTGTCCCAACACACTCCGGTAGCGACAACCTGGCGCTGCGCAGGAATGGACTTCGCGGAGTGGAAGACGCCCCACAGGCATTAGAGAATCAGGCCTCGAGGACCGGAGACATCCACTTCCTGATCTCGTCAATAAAGGAAATCGAGAAGAAAATCTCGCCGATCAAAGGAAAAATTGATCGCAAGCGAATCGGCGTGAGCGGCCACTCGATGGGTGGCGGCACGGCACTTCTTATCGCCGGAGCCACTCCCTCGCCGGATTCACCGCCCATGGGGATTCGCGACACCCACGTCCGGGCCGCAGTTGCCATGTCCCCTCCGGGACCGGGCAGGGCAGCTTTTGGGGACCATTCCTGGGATCAAATCAAGATCCCGGTCATGACCATGAGCGGAACGCGTGACCGTGGAGTTGGAGGCGAGTCCCCGGAATGGCGAATAGAACCCTATAAGCACATGCCCGCTGGTCACAAGTATCAGGTCACGGTAGACGGAGCCAACCATCTCGCATTTGCCATGGGCAAACGCTTTCATCAATGCATCCTGAATGAGAGCAGGGCATTTTGGGACGAGTATTTGAAAGGACAATCGAAGGCAATCAGCTCCGAGGGAGCTTGCGACGTCACCTCAAAGTAGAAACTAACTATTCGCGACCAAAAGAGCCGTCGTAATTTCTTTCCACTCTTCTTCGAGTCCCGACAGGGAAGGGCGTCGGCCGGCCCGGCTGTACCAATAAGACGCATTCGATTGATCGCCTTCTTTGCGATGCAGGTAGGCATGCACCCAGGAGCCGTGGATGCCTTCATCCTGTTGTGCCGATTCGTGCGCGCGCGTCCAGTCGCCTTTCGCGTCCCACCATAACCCGGTCAGCGCAGGGCCGAAGTCGGCGGAAGGCTCGGCAGCGTTCAGTGATTCGAGGAATTCATTCAAAGTCATGGCGAGAAGAGTACCGCCAAACGCCAGCGAGGAAAAGGAGGGATACACGATCGAGGGCTTTCGGTCCCATTTCGTCAAGCCAGGAAAACATAGGCCAATCCGACGACGGACCCCACGACCATTCCGATCAGAACGACATCGACCCAAACACCCGCATCAACCCAACTGGGAGTACTGCCCTTCTGAAGGCTCGAAATACTGCCGGACGATTGCATACCTCTATCGATCACTGCTGGAAATGCACGTTGATTGTGAAGTATTTCTGCTGCTAACTCCATACGGTCTGTGCTGTATGACTATAGTGGTTCGCTTTGGAAAAACGTTTCATTCTTCACCCCCCATTAACACAGGTTTGACCAGAACGGATAAGATGTGAAACTTAGCTTCCCAGGTAGTTACCTTTCCGAAGGGGAGAATCGATGCACTTGTTCGCCCGCGGTGTGCGCCTTTTGGCCATGCTACTTCTTGTTTTGTCGTTCGAGTCTCAACTGTTTTCCCAAGCGACTTCTAAGGGATCCTTTCCTTGGTCGAACAGCAGCTTGTCGCCGGACGAACGAGCCACCCTGGTGCTCAAGGAGATGACGCTCGATGAAAAGGTCACGCTGCTGCACGGCACCGGCCACCGCGGCCTGGGCCCCATGAGTCCCCTCTCTTCAGGAGCCAACGGCGGTGCGGGTTATGTCGTAGGAATTGACCGCCTCGGTATCCCCGGAATTCAAATGTCGGACGCCGCTTACGGTGTGCGCTCCAGCGGACAGAACGGCCGCTATTCCACCGCCCTTCCGTGTAATCTTGCTGCGGCTGCGACCTGGGACCTCGACGGTGCCTACGAGTATGGTGCGCTCATCGGCCGCGAACTTCGCGCCCAGGGCTTCAATATGTCGCTCGGCGGAGGCGTCAATCTCACCCGCGAACCGCGCAACGGACGCAACTTCGAATACCTAGGCGAAGATCCCGTCCTCGCGGGCAGCCTGGTTGGGCGCCTGATTCGGGGCACCCAAGACCAGCACGTACTCGGCGATATCAAGCACTATGCTCTCAACAATCAAGAGAGCGGCCGCAATTCCGTGAACGTCAACATCGATGAGCGCTCCCTGCGCGAGAGCGATCTGCTCGCATTTGAAATCGGCATTCGCGATGGCAATCCGGCTGGAGTGATGTGCTCCTATAACCGTCTCAATGGTCAATATGCCTGCGACAACGGTTATTTGCTCACTGACGTTCTCAAACAGTCCTGGAAGTTCCCGGGCTTCGTTCTTTCCGACTGGGGAGCCGCGCACAGCATTGAGAAAGCTTCGACTGCGGGAATGGACCACGAAGAGCCCAACGAATACTTCTACGGTCCGCGGCTGAAGGAAGCCGTCGAGGCGGGGAAGGTTCCCATGTCCGAAGTGGATGATCATGTCCACCGCATCCTTCGTTCGATGTTTGCCACGGGCGTGATCGACGATCCACCGCAAAAGGGAGTAGTTGATGTTATGGCCGGATTCGAAATCGCGCAGCGGCTTGCCGAGCAAGGCATGGTGCTGCTCAAGAACGACCATCACCGGCTTCCACTCGACGCTTCGCGGGTCAAATCGATTGCCATCATCGGAGGCCATGCGGATGTAGGAATGGTTTCTGGCGGCGGCTCGGCGCAGGTAGATCCCCCGGGAGGAAACGTCATCATGCCTGCGGGCAAGCGCGGCACCATGTGGGGTGTTCCGGATTGGTTCCCCACTTCCCCGCTGAAAGCCATCCGAGCGAAAGCCCAAAACACGAAAGTCGATTTTGATCCGGGAACTGACCTGGATTCTGCAGCCGCCCTCGCGAAAGGAGCGGAGGTCGCAGTTGTTTTCGCCTGGCGCGGGGAAACGGAAGGCAGCGATGCTCCCAGCCTGTCGCTTTCTGGCAACCAGAACGATCTGATCGCGAAGGTGGCAGCAGCGAATCCGAATACGATTGTTGTTCTTGAAACCGGAAACCCAATCACGATGCCTTGGCTCGGCCAGGTCAGCGCGGTGCTCGAAGCCTGGTTTGCCGGCAGCAGTGGCGATAAGGCACTGGCCAACATTCTCTTCGGTGACGTAAATCCCAGCGGCAAGCTGCCGATCACCTTTCCCAGGAGTGAAGCCGATCTGCCGCATCCAACCATTGCCAAACCGGACCCGTCGGTTCAACCGCACGGTCCCGATGCCTGGCGGCAAACGCTCGAAGGCATTCCCGCATTTCAGACCACGTACGATGAAGGCCTGAAGGTCGGCTATAAGTGGTATGACGCGGAGAAGAAGCCGGTATTGTTTCCTTTCGGCTTCGGATTGTCGTACACCACTTACGAATATTCCAATCTGAAGGCGGCCGCAGATAACGGTTTGCGCGTGAGCTTCACGGTGAAGAACACCGGCAACCGCGCTGGAACCGAGATCGCGCAGGTGTATGTGGGACTGCCCCCATCAGCCGGCGAGCCACCAAAACGACTCGTAGGGTGGACCAAGGTCGCGCTAAAGCCGGGCGAGAACAAGGATGTCACCGTCGAGGTTGAACCGCTATTTCTATCGGTCTTCGATACGCAACGGCATGGCTGGCAAAAACTTGCGGGCAACTACACGGTTTTTGTGGGCGGATCATCGGCGAGTTTACCGCTCCAACAAACCGTGGCTCTGCAGTAGCCTCCGCACGGCTCGCAGCAAGCTTGCGGCTGGCTGGGCGCCTGAAGGGGTTCGAGCGGGAATTGGAAAATGCTGACGGCGTCCCCAACCGAAGCCGCGCTCTGCGGCTTTGGTTGGGATGCTGCCCCGCACCCGCGCCCCGAGAATCTGCTTGTCGGGGCGTCAACCCATGCCGAGTTCGTCAGCCGCTTCCACAGGCGTTCCGCAGCGGCGGCAGATCAATGCGCCACAGTCTCCGCAAGTAAGCGGGTCGGAAACTGCAACCGCACACTTCGCACAGTAAAAAACCTCAGAAGACTCGGGAACCGGTTCCATTTAGAGGTGAATGTAGCATAGGCCGGCCGGAGCAGTCCGGGGCCTCAACGCGACAAGACTTCACGAATCTTCGCCATCAATTCGGCCGGAGTAAACGGCTTCTGCAAGAAAGCCGCGTCCCCCTGCATGTCCTTCAGCTCATCTCCGGGATACCCAGATGTGTAAATCACCCGCACTCCCGGCCATCGCAAGCGCACCTTCGACGCTAGCTCCTGTCCACTGATTTCCGGCATGACGATATCCGTGAGTAAAACGTCGATGTCCTTGGTGGGAGACTGCAACAAGGATTCGAGGTCCTCGCGTCGGTAGATGCTGATCACGCTGTATCCCGCATGTCTCAGGATGGTTTCGCCCAGCTCGCGCAGCAGGGCTTCATCTTCGGCAAGGAGAATGGTTGCGGCGACGCGCTGGCTGGTTCCGGTCATAGACAAATTGAGGACAATTCCATCGACGAAGGCGCGGCGCCCGCATAGTCTAGCATTGCACCGAAGATTGTGCATCGCGACTTAAGGATCATGCCCGACCAGTCGGTCACAGCCAGAGGCTGAACCGTCCCGGGCTCCCCCAACCCAACTCGGGGAGCTGAGGGTCGAGGGCGATCAATCCGGCCGGGGAGAGGAGCCCGCGCGAGGGAAGCACCATCAGCTGCCTGGCATGCTTTAATAGGGGAGGGTTTAGCTCGTGTTGGTTGCCGATCGTTGTGTCACCCTTGAGACGAGGAGCATACTGGTTGCATCTAAGACAACAGGCGCTGCGAATCGAAGGGCTTAGGAAAGCTTTTCGCTCGGGCGCGACTGAACTGGTGCTCTTTGACAAGCTGTCGTTTGAGGTCAGCCGGGGTGAGATGCTCGCAATCGTAGGCCAGTCTGGTGCGGGGAAAAGCACTCTTCTGCACATTCTGGGCGCGCTCGAACGGCCCTCGGCCGGGAATGTTTACTTTGGCGATCAAAGCTTGAACTCCCTTTCCGACGACCAGGCGGCTGATTTCCGGAACCAGAAAATTGGTTATGTGTGGCAATTCCACTACTTGTTGCCGGAATTTACGGCCGTGGAGAACGTGGCCATGCCTCTGCT
>Ga0157372_10002021_pt1 | contig 22045 bp, 23 predicted proteins | sample C55metaG_FD_115307 | JGI IMG/M metagenome (GOLD analysis project Ga0157372, IMG submission 115307) | Corn rhizosphere microbial communities from Kellogg Biological Station, Michigan, USA - C5-5 metaG | ecosystem: Host-associated > Plants > Roots > Rhizosphere > Soil | place: USA: Michigan... | reverse complement strand
GGATTCGCCAGACGTGGCTCGCTCATTGCTCAGTCCTTTTGCATGTGGCCGCGCATTGCTGCGCCGATGGCCGACATGTATACGGGATCGCCCCCGGACTCCGACAATTGATTTCGCCAATCACCACTACCGACGCTTGCGCGAACCGATGCGAATCCAGGTCGGCGCATGATCGCTGGCGTGCGGTTCGTTACGCACCCAGGCGTCGACCCCGGCCTCGTGCAAGTACGGACTGAGTGCCGGATTGAGCAGCAGATGATCAATGCGCAGACCGGAGTTGGTTTGCCAATGCTGGCGAAAGTAATCCCAGAAGGTGTAGAGGCGATCGTCGGGATACAGATGCCGTAGCGAATCAGTCCAGCCCTGATCGAGCAGTCGTTGATAACACTCGCGGCTTTCGGGTTGCAGCAGCGCATCCTTGAGCCAGGACCGGGTGTTATAGATGTCCATATCGGTGGGCACCACGTTGTAATCACCGGCCAGCACCACCGGATGATCGCTGCTTTGCAAATCCTTGGCGTAGCGGATCAAGCGCTCAAACCAGGCCAGTTTGTAGTCGAACTTCGGCCCCGGCTGCGGATTGCCATTGGGCAGGTACAGGCAGCCGACCAACACACCGTGCACCGCCGCCTCCAGATAACGGCTGTGCTTGTCCTCGGGATCGCCCGGCAGACCGCGGCGACTCTCCAGCGGCTGCGCATCGCGAGCGAGAATCGCCACGCCGTTCCACGACGCCTGCCCGTGCCAGATCGCGCCGTACCCCGCTGCCTCCAGTTCGGCGGCGGGGAATGCACTGTCAACCGACTTGAGTTCCTGCAGACAAGCGATGTCCGGTTGCTCGCGCTTGAGCCACTGCAGCAGGTTCGGCAAGCGTGCGCGCAGGCCGTTGACGTTGAACGTGGCGATCCGCAGGTTTTTCATCGTTCAGGCTCCGGCGAACAAGGTGTGAAAATTGTGACCCTGTGCTAACGGCGGTGGTTGCATCGGATCAACCGGCTGCGGCGTAATAGGCGCTCGTCACTGCCCCGAACTGCCGAGACTTGATTCCATGCTCACCACCCTGCAAGGCCCGCGCATCCTCCTGCGCCCGCTTCAGTACAGCGACGCCGACGCCCTGCTCCAGGCCGCCGCTGACGGCGAACTGTGGAACCTCACCGTCACTGTGGTGCCGTCGGCGAGCACCATCGACAGCTATCTGAAAAAAGCCCTCGACGGCCGTGATGCCGGCACGGTCATGCCGTTTGTGATCGTGTTGAAGGATAGCGGCGAAGTGATCGGCTCGACCCGGTTCTGGAAGATCGACCCGCTCAATCGCAAACTGGAAATCGGCAGCAGCTGGATTTCGGCGCGCTGGCAGAAATCCTTCGTCAACACCGAAGCCAAATACCTGATGTTGCGCCACGCCTTCGAGGTGCTCGACTGCGTGCGAGTGCAGTTCACCACCGACGAGAACAACCAGAAGTCGCGCAACGCGATTCTGCGCCTCGGTGCGCAACAGGAAGGCAACGTGCGCCACGAGCGGATCATGCCCGACGGCCGCAAGCGTAACTCGGTGCGTTTCAGCATCATCGATGACGAGTGGCCGCAGGTGCGGCAGGTGCTGGAGCAGAAACTGGCTGAGGATCGAGGCTGAGGCTCGACAACCGCTCGTCAGCCAATCGGCACCAACAGCTGCGGCCGTCAGACCAAAGTCAGGTAACCGAACCTTTTTGGGAGACGTACCATGACAACGCGCAAACTGACTTCACTGTTGCTCGCCGGGCTGCTGGCCACCGCCTCGGTCGGCGCCTTCGCGGCCAATGACGGCGCCGATGCTTCAGGCACCAAATCCGGCGCCACCAGCGGCACCAACCTGCCACCCAACAGCACCCCCGGCGCTCCGAAAAACGGTGACAGTACCGATGGCGCCGGCAAGGGTACCGGCACCAACAGTGGCACCATGGGTTCTGGATCGGGAGCGGGGGGCGGCACTGGTTCGGCCGGCGGCGGAACTGGCGGTGCCGGTGGTGGCACAGGCAGCTGAACGAACAAGCGTGACCGCTGGTGATCCGGCATGAAGGCATGAATCTGTGGCGCTGGAGTCCGATTCCTCGCCACAGATCAAGCGCGGATGCTTTAGCGATCCGACCGCATCAACTCGGCAACACCCTCCTCCAGCGACAACACCGCCGCGCGATTGCGTCCGGCATTTTTTGCTTGATACAGCGCCGCATCGGCACGCTGGATAAACACTTCGAGGCTGTCATTGCCACTCGGAACAAATGAGTAGCAGCCCAGACTCACCGTCAGGTAACCGGTGGGCGAACCGCTGTGAGTAATGCGTTTATCCATCACGCTGCGGCGAATCTGCCCGGCAATCGCCAGCACGCCGTTGATGTCGGTATCCGGTAGCAACACCGCGAACTCTTCGCCACCGTAACGCACCGCCAGGTCAGACTTGCGTTGAGAGCAATTCTTCAACACCTGGGCCACCTGAGTCAGGCAGTGATCCCCTGCCACGTGCCCGTAGGCATCGTTGTAGCGCTTGAAGAAATCGATATCGAGCATGATCAAGCCGACTGGACTCGACTGCCGTGCACCGCGGGCAAATTCGATCTCCAGCGATTGCTCGAACAGGCGCCGATTCGCCAGCCCCGTCAGGCTGTCGTGGGTCGCGATCTGCTCCAGTGTGCGCTGTGCCTTGCGCAGGTTTTTCTCGATTCGCTCGCCGTCGCGCACCTGATGAATGAACACCCAGCCGAACAGGCCGACGCCAAGAATCACCAGCGCCACAATCACGCTGGACTGAAAGGCCCGCTCATACCAACCCTTGAGAATCGTGTCGCGCGAAGAGGCGGACGCTACCACCAGCGGATAAGCCGCCAACTGGCGGTAGCCGTACAAGCGTACCACGCCGTCGACCACCGACTTGATCATCGCAGTGCCGGCCGGGGCCTCGGGCAGCAGCTTCTGGTAGATCCTGCCTTGCGCCAGCGACGAACCGATCAGGCCTTCGTCGAACGGTCGCCGCGCCAGCAGCGTGCCGTCCTTGAGTCCGAGAAACATGATGCCGTTGTCATCGAGGCTGAAGCTTTTGAAGAACCGGTCGAAGTACGCCATCTTGATCCCGGCCATCAGCACGCCCTGGAAATTGCCGGCGCGATCATTGATGCGTTTCGAGATCGGGATGATCCACTGGCCATTCTCGCGGCTGCGAATCGCCGGGCCGATGTGCGCCACGGTAGAAACGTTCTGCTGGTGAAACCTGAAGTACTCGCGGTCGGCCACACCCTTGCCACGGGGCAGGTCCGGGAACGAGGTGATCACCCACTGGCCCTCGCGATCGAAGAGGAACATGCCGTGCAACTGCTCCAGTTGTTGCACCCGACGCGCGAAGGTTTTTTGCAGACGTGGTCGCTGCGCGGCGCCATAACCATCGTCCTCGACCCAATCAGCGAGACTGGTGAGCACCAGGTCAGCGGCCAGAAACGTGTCCTCGGCCTGCTGCGCCATGGCTCGGGTCAGGTTGGTCGACGCGATCTGCGCGTTCGCCAGGTCCTGACGCCGTGTCTGCTCCAGTTGCAGATAGAGCAAGCCAGACAGGCACAGGCACAGGCACACCGCAACGATGAACAGCGCTGCCGCCTTGCGCAGTGGCAGGCGTTTAAGCGTGCCGGGAGTCTGATGGGGGTCGTGAATGGGGATTGGCAAAAACGTGTCCTGGGCAGGTACGACAGGGGCCGCAGCCCGAAACCCTTACTTTTCATGAGCGTAGCCCAGCGGGGTGCGCACAGCAAACCCGCCCCGCCAACACACGCCTGCCCCGCTGTATCGGCGCGCAAGGGATTTGGATGACCTCCGCACGTCGATTTATTTTCAGTGGTGGTTTTGCGGGCGATCGCCCTCGCGTATCTGCGCAGGGCACCGATGACGACTATCGGGGTTTGTTGATTTCGCGCAGCAGATCCGCGACCGGCAGGTTCATGGTTTTTGAGTAGTAAGGTTTGTAGCCGTACGCGGTGACGACGACTTTGCAGGGGATTTGTTGTTTGTTCGCGAGGAGTTGATTCAGTTCTGTTACTGAAAGATTTCTCTCAGAACTTCGGTTGCTGGAAGTTTCACTGAGGAATGCGCGAGTAAGGTAGGAAAACTTTCCCTTGTTGTTTTCATTTTTTTCCGATCGTATCAAACCGGATGCGGAGAACTGTATGGCTTTGCCTACTGAGAAATCATGATCATCCGCCAATGCGCAATGAAGCATGCCCGAAATCATCCCAACTCGCTCCCCGCGATCAAAAAGATCCAACACATCAACGTCCGACTGATACCGGATGATGTATAGCAGCGACTTTTCTCTTTCCACAGATTCGAAGTTCAGGTTTGCGGGAGGCTTTGTGTGGTTCTTCGCACAACCAGAGCAAATAGCGAGTAAAACGCAAAGGAGTAGCCTGTACATCATGGAAACTCCTTCATGATTGAGTCAAAAAGCATATCGCCTGCCGGCTTGCCCCCGGCGATACGGGCAGTAAACAACCCCAAAGCATTTGCATGATTTGTGTCTACATTGACGTTTAATGAAGGGCCAAAGGAGATAAGCCACTTTTCACCAAGCCGTCGAAATTCACATTCGGCGAGCCACTGGCAATTGGATTGGTGCCATGTCCCGGGAGTGGGCAGGCGGTTGGGTCGGTGACGCGGGCGGCGGGTTTTCCGCTCATGAACAGCTCCTTGCAGTGTGGCGGGTCATCCTTTTTGGGGGCGCAAGCATGCGTGAATTTTCCGGTTGCTTCAAACCTCCAGGCAAAAAAAGGCGCCCGATCGAGGCGCCTTTTTCATTCGTGCAACCACTCACATCAACGCGACGGCGGCACCCGAATATCTCCCGCCCGGCACTGCGTCTTCACGCCCTTGCCACACGCGCCGAACTGCAGATCCTTGCCCATGCACACCCGCACTTCCGAAAGCTCCGGGCCGCTGCAGATCACCGCGATGCCATCCGCCGGGATCCCCGGGTTGGCCTTGCGGAACAGGTCGGCGATTTCCTGGGCTTCGAAGTAATACGAGGAGCTGAACGGTTGCAGCTCCTGCGGGATTTTCACCGCGCCAACCGCTTTGTCCGCTTCGTCCAGATAACCCATCGCGCCGAGACCGCTGCAGGTGCCGTGCTTGGACCATTCGTGATCGAGCAGTTTCTTGGTCGGGAACAGCGTCAGGCCCTTGGTGGTTTCCGCCGCCGACAGCGTGGTCACCGGTGGGCAGGATTCCGGCCAGCCGCCGTTGGCGTATTGCGGCCACAAGCCGTGCAGCACGAAACCGTAGCCCTTGCCGGAACACTGCGCGTCGTCCTTGTGTGTCAGGCAAAAGGTCGGCGACCAGGACAGCGTCAGCAGGTAGTAATCGAACTGCCCCGCTACCGCTTCCGTTTGCACCTTGCTGGCGTTCGACTGACGCGCCGAACTCAGGCCGATGCTACCGGCCGTCAGCGCGATCAGCGCCAGAATTGTAAACAGCTTTTTCATGTACCCGCTCCTTGGGACGCCTGCGTCCGTGGTTTTTGATGCTGACCAGACTTGGCCAGCGCTGATTTCGCCATGCTTGTGTTGCAAGCGCATGACGCAAGGCAACGCCGTACGCCGTTGAAAGGTCTACGATTAACAGGCAGACATCAAACCAAGGGATCCGAAATGAGTAAAGCAGACGAACTCGCCGCCAAACTCAAGCAAACCCGGCACACCCAAGCGGATGCCGCGCTGGAGATCGATTGCTGGCCGGCGCAGGTCTACGATCTGTACCACCGCATCGAGGCCTGGCTGCAGCCAGTCACTGAAGTGGGCCTGAAAATCCGTCGCAACCCGACCCACGTTTGCGAAAGCTCACCCGATGGCGAAAGTCACGATTACGCGATCGACCAACTGGTGATCGAAGCCAACCAGCAAACCCTGACATTTGATCCCATCGCCCGGTTTACTGAAGACGGCGCCGGTCGCGTGCAGATCACCCTGCCCGAGCGCAACACCTATCTGCTGCGCACCGTCGATGAGCATCATGAAAGCCATTGGTGGTTGCAAACGGTGGAAACCGGGCAAGAACTGGATGCGATTGCGCTGACCGAGAACAATCTGTTGCAGGTGGTGCAGGAAGGGCTCGGTCTGTAAAGCGAGCGGCCAAACTGTCAAAACTGTAATCCCCCTCTCAGCCAACTGAAAGCCAGCGCTGGGTAGCCTCCCCGTCATGAATCAAACGGGGACTTCCAGCGCATGCCTTCCAACACCTCAAGACGCACCTTCGTCAAAGGCCTGGCCGCCAGCGGCCTGCTCGGCGGCCTCGGTCTGTGGCGCGCTCCGGTCTGGGCGTTGCCCCCGCCTGGGCAGATCAACGAACTGAGCGGCAGCGAATTCGAGCTGTTCATCGGCGAAACCCCGGTCAACTTCACCGGCAGCCCGCGCACTGCGCTGACCATCAATGGCAGTCTGCCCGGCCCGCTGCTGCGTTGGCGCGAGGGCGACACGGTGACGCTGCGGGTGCGCAACCGACTCAGCGCCAGCACCTCGATTCATTGGCACGGGATCCTGCTGCCGGCCAACATGGACGGCGTGCCGGGCCTGAGTTTTCACGGCATCGAACCGGGCGGCGTGTACGTCTATCAGTTCAAGGTGCGGCAGCACGGCACTTACTGGTATCACAGCCATTCCGGCTTGCAGGAGCAGGCCGGGGTTTACGGGCCGCTGGTGATCGACGCCAGAGAACCGGAGCCGTTCCACTACGACCGCGAGTTCGTGGTGATGCTCAGCGACTGGACCGACGAAGACCCGGCCAGCCTGATGAAGACCCTGAAAAAGCAGTCCGACTACTACAACTACCACAAGCGCACCGTTGGCGATTTCATCGACGACGTCAGCGAAGAAGGCTGGGGGGCCAGCGTCGCCGACCGCACGATGTGGGCGCAAATGAAGATGAACCCCACCGATATCGCCGACGTCAGTGGCGCCACCTACACCTTCCTGATCAACGGCCACACGCCCAACAGCAACTGGACCGGACTGTTTCGCCCCGGTGAAAAACTGCGCCTGCGGCTGATCAACGGCTCGGCCATGACTTACTTCGACGTGCGCATTCCGGGGCTGAAAATGACCGTGGTCGCGGCAGACGGTTTGCACGTCAAACCGGTCAGCGTCGACGAGCTGCGCATCGCCGTGGCGGAAACCTACGACGTGATCGTCGAGCCTGACAGCGAGGCCTGCACCCTGTTTGCCCAGGCCATGGATCGCAGCGGTTACGCCCGCGCCACCCTCGCCACCCGCGCCGGTCTGGTAGCACCGGTGCCTGCGCTGGACTCGCGCCCGTTGGTGACCATGGATGACATGGGCATGGCCGGCATGGATCACGGCTCGATGGACATGAGCGCCATGGCGGGCATGGATCACTCGGCCATGGGTCCGATGCAATCGCACCCCGCCAGCGAACAGGACAATCCGCTGGTGGACATGCAAGCCATGAGCACCGCGCCGAAACTCGACGACCCTGGCCTCGGCCTGCGCAACAACGGCCGTCGCGTGCTGACCTACGCCGATCTGCGCAGCACCTTCGAAGACCCGGACGGCCGCGATCCCGGGCGCACGATCGAGCTGCACCTGACCGGGCACATGGAGAAGTTCGCCTGGTCTTTCAACGGCATCAAGTTCTCCGACGCCGAGCCGCTGCGCCTCAAGTACGGCGAGCGCATTCGTCTGGTGCTGGTCAACGACACCATGATGACCCACCCCATCCACCTGCACGGCATGTGGAGCGATCTGGAAGACGAGAACGGCAACTTTCAGGTGCGCAAACACACCATCGACATGCCCCCCGGTACGCGTCGCAGCTATCGGGTGACGGCCGATGCATTGGGCCGCTGGGCCTATCACTGCCATCTGCTTTATCACATGGAAACCGGCATGTTCCGCGAAGTGCGGGTGGAAGAATGAAGGGGCCGAACATGACTCGATTCGCAGCGTTCTCCTTGTTAATCATCGGCAGCTCCGTCATGGCCGCCGACGACATGCAAGGCATGGATCACAGTCAGATGCCCGGCATGGATCACTCGATGCAGAGCATGGACGACGGCATGATGCAGCCCGCCGCGCCGACAGAAAGTCGTACGCCGATCCCGGTGCTGACCGACGCCGACCGCGCCGCCGTGTTCGTCAGCCCCGGCGGCCATCAGGTGCACGACAGCGCGATCAACAGCTACTTCCTCGCCGACAAACTCGAATGGCAAAACGCCGATGACGGCAGCGCTTTGGCCTGGGATCTGTCCGGCTGGATCGGCGGCGACATTGATCGCCTGTGGCTGCGCTCCGAAGGCGAACGCAGCAACGGCAAAACCGAGGACGCCGAGCTCCAGGCATTGTGGGGCCACGCGATTTCGCCGTGGTGGGACGTGGTCAGCGGCGTGCGTCAGGACTTCAAACCCGGCGCGCCGCAAACATGGGCCGCGTTCGGCGTGCAGGGCATGGCGCTGTACAACTTCGAAGCCGAGGCCACGGCGTTTCTCGGTGAGGGCGGACAAAGCGCGCTGCGGCTGGAGGGCGATTACGACATTCTGCTGACCAATCGGCTGATCCTGCAGCCCACCGCCGAGCTCAACGTCTACGGCAAAAACGACCCGCAACGAGGCCTCGGCTCCGGCCTGTCGAACACTGAAGCCGGCCTGCGCCTGCGCTACGAAATCCGCCGCGAATTTGCGCCGTACCTCGGCGTGACGTGGCACCGCACCTACGGCAACACCGCCGATTACGTCCGCGAAGAAGGCGAAAGTCGCAGCGAAGCACGGCTCGTGCTCGGTGTGCGGCTGTGGTTCTGAATTCCCACTGAAAAACACCCCAGAGGTCTTGCATGCGCACATTGAATATCACCCTTGTACTCGCCAGCGGATTGCTCTTGAGCAGCCTCGCTCAGGCTCACCCGAAACTGCTGTCATCAACCCCGGCCGAAGGTGCCGACGGCGCGGCTCCCGACAAGATCGAACTGCACTTTTCCGAGAGCCTGCTGACTCAGTTCTCCGGCGCCAAACTGGTGATGACCGAGATGCCCGGCATGGCCCATTCGCCGATGCCGATGAAGGCCAGAGTCAGCGCCGGCAGCGACCCGAAATCCATGCTTGTCACCCCGCTCACGCCGTTGCCCGCCGGCACCTACAAAGTCGAGTGGCGCGCGGTGTCGTCCGACACGCACCCGATCACCGGCAACGTCACGTTCAAAGTGCAGTGAGCGATGGCTGAACTGATCAACATCATTCTGCGCCTGGCGTTGTATGTGGATTTGCTGCTGTTGTTCGGGGTGGCGCTGTTTGCGCTGTACAGCGTGAACGCGCCGCTGTGGTTCAGGCCGCTGTTGCGTGGATTGGCGTTGCTCGGTGCCCTGCTGTCAGTGGCTGGAGTGCTGCTGATGACGAGCGCCATGAGTGGCGAAACCGAACTCGCCGCACTCTGGCCGCACCTGCAGATGATGCTGCTGGAAACGGACGTCGGGTTGGCGTGGGTGCTGCGCATGATTGCACTGATCGTGGTGCTGGCTCAGCCGGGGAAGTGGCTCGCGTCGATGGCCGGCGCGGTCGCCCTCACCTCCCTTGCGTGGAGTGGGCACGGAGCAATGGACGAGGGCTCGCTGCGGGTCTGGCATTTCCTCAGCGACATCCTGCATCTGCTGGCGGCGGGGGCATGGTTGGGCGGTATGCTGGCGCTGGTGCTGCTGGCGCGGGGTGGTGTGGATGAAGCACGGATTCGCCTGCTGGCTGCGGCGGTGAAACGCTTCGAATGGATCGGCGCGGCGATTGTGCTGACGCTGTCAGTGAGCGGCGTGGTGAATTACCTGTTCATCGTCGGCCCGAGGCTGGATGAGGTGCTGCTCGGCACCTATGGGATGTTGCTGGCGATCAAGGTTTTGCTGTTTGCCGTGATGCTGGTTCTGGCGGCGCTGAACCGCTTTCACCTTGGGCCTGCGCTGGAGCGATCGCTACGCGATGGACAGCACGTCATCGCGGCGCATGCACTCAGGCGCAGCGTGCTGCTGGAACTCGGCATGGCCCTGCTGATCGTGGCGTTGGTGGCGTGGCTCGGCACGTTGAGTCCGGACGCGGGATGACACCCGAGAAGGCCTTTCACTACACTGGCTCACCGTCCTCTGCAGAAGCCCGATGTCCATGACCATTCTAAAAAGCACGATGATCCTTTGCGGCGCGCTGACCCTGGCCGCCGGCGTTCAGGCGCAGGAAAGCCCTTCGCACCTCGACAGCATCCAGCAACAAGGCCAACTGCGCGTCTGCACCACCGGCGACTACAAGCCCTACACCTTCAAGCGCACCGACGGCGACTTCGAGGGCATCGACATCGCCATGGCGCGCTCGCTGGCCGACAGCCTAGGAGTCAAGGTCGAGTGGGTGCAAACCACCTGGAAAACCCTGATGCCGGACATGCAGGCCGGCAAGTGCGACATCGGCATGGGCGGGATTTCGGTGACGCTGGACCGGCAGAAAAAAGCCTACTTCAGCGACACCCTCGACAGCGACGGCAAGATCCCGCTGGTGCGCTGTGCCGAGCAGGCCAAGTACCAGACCATCGAGCAGATCAACCAGCCCAACGTGCGTCTGGTCGAACCCGCCGGCGGCACCAACGAAGCCTTCGTCCACGCCTTCCTGCCCAAGGCGCAACTGGCGCTGCACGACAACGTGACGATCTTCCAGCAACTGCTCGACAACAAGGCCGACGTGATGATCACCGACGCCTCGGAAGCGCTGTATCAGCAGAAACTCAAACCGGGGTTGTGCGCGGTGAATCCGCACCAATACATGCAGTACGGCGAGAAGGCGTACCTGCTGCCGCGCGATGACATCAGCTGGAAACTGTACGTTGATCAGTGGCTGCATCTGAGTAAAGTCACTGGCAGTTATCAGAAGGTCATTGGTGAGTGGCTGGCAGTGCCGCAATAAGCGTTTCCAGCGCTTCGCTGGCCTCGCTGCCCGGCGCGGCGGTCATGACGATGAGCGCCTGATCCGGGCTCTCGGCGCATGACACCATCTGCCAGTCGAGGCTGAGTTTACCCACCTGCGGATGCAAAAAGGTTTTGCTGCCGCAGGTCGGGCTGGCCACCAGATGCGTCGCCCACCAGCGGCGAAAATCTTCGTCACGCAGCGACAGTTCGCCAATCAGCGAAGCCAGCCTCGGGTCATCGGGAAACCGCGCGGTGTCCATGCGCAAAAACGCCACGCAGTTGCGCCCGTTGTTCTCCCAATCGATGTACAGACTGCGAAACCTCGGGTCGAGAAATGACAACCGAATCAGGTTGCGCTGCTCGATCGGTATCTCGGCGAAGTCGACGTAAAGTGCGGCAGCCAACGGGTTCCACGCCAACACATCCATGTAGCGCCCGATGACCAGCGCCGGAATGCCCTGCAGATTGTCCAGCAATCGTTGGGTCTGCGGGCCGACGGTTTGCCGGCGATGCTGATCGACCGTGGTTCGCCCCAGACGCGCCAGTCGATAGAGGTAATCCAGATCATCCTCGCGCAGGCGCAACGTGCGGGCGACCGCCGCCAATGCGGATTTAGACGGCGACAAGCGCCCCTGCTCCAGGCGTGTGTAGTAATCGACACTGATGCCGGCCAGCATCGCCACCTCTTCGCGGCGCAAACCGGCGACGCGGCGTGCCCGACCGGCGTCGGCGGGTAAACCGACTTGCGTCGGTTCGAGTTCGGAACGACGGGCGCGGAGGAATTCGCCGAGGTCGTTGGGGCTGGTGTGTGTATTCATGGGGCGATCATTGCGCGCGAGCGCGTCCGGGGGAAGGCAATCCTTATCATAGGAAAGTTTTTCCCAGGATCCGCGCTCTCTTTTTGCCTCCCACCCACGGCGGCAATCTGTGCCTCGTCAGCCGCCACCTGCGGCATCGCAGCAACCCGTGGAGTGCACCTATGAAAACCAACGTCAGCTTCCTCAGCAACGGCCTCAAACTCGCCGGCCACCTCTACACCCCGGACGACCTGCAACCCGGTGAACAACGCCCGGCCATCGTCGTCGCCCACCCGTTCGGCGGCGTCAAGGAGCAGACCGCCGGCCTCTACGCCGCCAAACTCGCGGCCAAAGGCCTGATCGCCCTCGCCTACGACGCCAGCTACCAGGGTGAAAGCGCAGGTGAACCGCGCTACCTCGAAGACCCGTTCGTCCGCGCCGAAGACATCAAGAGCGCGGTGGACTTCCTCGCCAACCACGCCTCGGTCAACTCACAACGCATCGGCGCCCTCGGCATCTGCGCTTCCGGTGGTTACGTGCCCTTCGCCGCCCAGACCGACCGCCGCATCCGCGCCGTCGCCACCGTGAGCGCCGCCGACATCGGCCTGCTTTACCGCGAAGGCCTTGGCGGCAGCGTCAGCCCGGAACAGCTCAAACAACTGCTGGAACAAGTCAGCGAACAACGCACTCGCGAAGCCCGTGGCGAACCGGTGCGCATCGACCCGATCGTCCCGGAAACCGCCGATATCAACGCCGACACCCCGCCCCTGTTCCGCGAAGGCAGCGACTACTACCGCACCCCGCGTGCGCAACATCCCAACTCGCCGAACAAGTACGTGTTCACCAGCATCGGCCGGATCGCGGCGTACTCGTCCTACGAGCACATCGACCTGATCTCGCCGCATCCGCTGCTGATGATTGCCGGCTCGGAAGCCGACACCCGTTACTTCAGCGAAATGGCGATCAAGAAGGCGCTGGAGCCGAAGGAATTGGTGCTGATCGAGGGCGCAAGCCACATCGACCTGTACGACAAGGAACAGTTCGTCGGGCCGGCGGTGGAGAAAATGGTGGGGTTCTTCAAGCAGTATCTGTAAGCGACAGGCACAAAAAAAGGCGCCCGACATGGGCGCCTTTTTATTGGCCTGTACACTGAACCTGAGGATCTAATTGAAGCTATGGAGCTAATTGCACCTGTAGAGCCAAGTAAACCTGTGGAGGCAATTACACCTGTGGCGAGGGGATTTATCCCCGATGGACTGCGTAGCAGTCCTGCTGTTTTAAAAGTGGGGTCGCTTCGCGACCCATCGGGGATAAATCCCCTCGCCACAGGTTCAGCCTCGATTTTGATCAATCGTCATGCAACATCCCGGAGCTGTACTGGTTCAAGCTACTGCCAATGCTGTTACCACCGAATTTGAGGGTCGTTGCATTTGTGCGCCCCTCCGGCGATTGGCAATCCGAGGAGAAACAACTGGTGGTGGTCAGCCCACCGGAGCCCGAACAGGCACTCAATACCGAGACAGCTGCAGCGATCAACAGCACTTTGACGACATTGGTGCGCATGGTACGGCTCCCCTTGGGATGATCTTGTGCAAGCATCCTAGGCCTTCGCCGCACCCGGCAAGATGAAACTTTGCTGATCGACAGCGCGGGTTCAGGTTCGCCTCAAATCGGCTGCCACGCCTCCAGCGGAATCTGCGCCATCGCCTCAAACGCCGGTTTGGCGAACCAGAAACCCTGCATCAGATAAATCCCGCAATCGGCGAGAAAGTCCCGTTCCTCCGGGTGCTCGATGCCCTCGGCAATCACCTCGATCCCCAGTTCAGTACACATGCCCACCACGCCCCGCACGATCGCCTGACGCACACGGTCTCGGTGGATATCGCGGATCAGCGCCATGTCCAGTTTGATCAGATCCGGCTGAAAGTCCGCCAGCAGATTCAGCCCGGAATACCCCGCACCGAAGTCATCAATGGCCGTCTTGAAACCAAACTCGCGATACTCGCGCAGGATGTTCATCAAGTGCTTATTGCTTTCAACGTGCTCGCCCTCGACCGCTTCGAAGATCAGTCGATCAAGCGGAAACGCGTGTGCGCGGGCCGCCTCCAGCGTGCTGCGAATGCACAGGTCCGGACGATAAACGGCGTTCGGCAGGAAGTTGATCGAAAGAAACCCGGTGAGCCCCAACTGCGCTGCCGTGGAGATCGCCCGCACGCGGCATAGTTGATCGAAGCGATAGCGGTTCTGGTCATCGACTTGCTGCAGAACCGACAGTGCGCCTTCGCCCTGCACGCCCCGGACCAGTGCCTCGTGGGCGAAGGTCGATTGATCACGCACATCGACAATCGGCTGGAACGCGAAGGAGAACGCCATATCGGCCTCGCCTTTTTGCCAGCATCCTTGGCACCCCCCGCTGGGCTGGGGGAAAATTGGTGTATTGGTCATGACGCCCCCTGAGAGCGGGTTGCAACCATCCATGGCCCAGAAAAAAATCACTGCACGGACCGGGTGGCGCCGCTTGGCGGCCCCCGCTTATACAGGCTGACCGGTCAATTCCGGCCAAGTTCATTGCGAAATGCCATCAGGTGCGGAAATGCGCCGTCATGCGTTGCAGGTCCTGGCCCAGCGATGCCAGCTCAATGGTCGCGGCAGCACTTTCTTCGCTGGCGACGGCCGACTGATCGGCCACATCGCGCACACTGACGATGCTGCGATTGATCTCATCGGCCACCGCACTTTGCTGCTCGGCGGCGGCGGAAATCTGCAGGCTCATTTGCTGGATCGTGCCGATCGAATGGTTGATCTCGGTAATCGCCTGCTCGGCCTTCTGCGCCAGCACCACGGTGTCCAGCGTACGCTCACGGCTGGATGTCATCAGCGTAGATGCCGCTTGCGTGCCCTGTTGCAAAGTGACAATCAGCGCTTCGATTTCCTTGGTCGAATCCTGGGTGCGCTGCGCCAGCGAGCGCACTTCATCGGCAACCACGGCAAAACCACGCCCCTGCTCCCCCGCCCGCGCCGCTTCAATCGCCGCGTTCAGCGCCAACAGGTTGGTCTGCTCGGCGACAGCCTTGATCACATCGATGACCTTGCCGATCTGCTCACTGTCCTGGGACAGCACGTTCATCGCTCCGCCCAACTCCTCGATCGCCACCGACAGTTCGCTGATCTGCACAGTCGCCTGCTTGACCACCGCACTGCCGTGTCGTGCTTGCTGATCGGCCAGTGTCGCGGCGGCGGATGCGTCGGTGGTGTTGCGCGCCACCTCCTGCACCGTCGAGGCCATTTCGTGCATCGCCGTGGCGACCTGATCCACCTCGACTTTCTGCTGGCGCACACCGGCGCTGGTCTGCTCGCTCATCGCCGAGAGCTTCTCCGCCGATGTCGAAATATGCGTGACACCGTTACCGATCCCCTGCACCAGCGTGTTCAGGCTTTGCGCCATGTCCTGCATCGCGTTTTGCAGATCGCCCAACTCATCCTTGCGGCTGGATTTGGCTTGCACCGTCAGATCGCCCTTGGCAATCCGTCGCGCCAGTTCGACCGTCAGCGCCAGCGGCCCGGTGATCTGCCGCGAGATCAGCACCGAAGCAAACAGGCCGACCACCAGCGCCAGCACCGTCAGCACTGCAATCTGGATAAAGGCACGCTGTTGATCGTCCCGCGCCAGACGCTGCTGAGTGTCCATCAGGCCGGTCATGATGCTGTCCATCGCCTGGCTCTGCTGATCCACCTGCTGACGCAGGCTCTGCTTCTGCTCGAACAGCGCGGCGACCTGCACCAGCACCTCGCGATAACGCCGGATCCCGGCCTGCGCCTCCTCAAGTTGACTCGACAGGGCCGCCGGCAACCCGCTGCGCGCCTTGTTCATGTCGGCCAGAAACGCATCGGTGGTGTCCAGCAGCACCTTCTTGTTGGCCTCGCTCGGCACGGCGATATAACGCCGCAACATCAGCCGAAACATCGTCATGCCATTGCGCAGATCCGCCACGGTGCGCAAATCCGCCACCCGTGCGCTATCAGCAGACGCCAGCGCACTGGCCGTGGTGCTCTCGAACATGCTGTTGAAGGTCTCGGCGTACTTGTCCGACATCGCCCCCAACGGTTTCAGCGCATCGCTGGTCGCCTTGTCCGCCTCGACCAAACGCTTGACCTGCTGATCGTAAGCCAGCGTGGTGTCCTGCAAACGCTTCAAGGCTTGCTGGTTTTCCGCCCGCGTCAGGGTCTGCAACGCCTTGGCGATCAGCCCCTGCAACACCGTCAGCTGCGACTGATAAGCCTCGGCATAAGCGACATCCGCCGCCGCTTCGTACTGCTTCTCCGACAGCCGCATGTCCTGCGTCGCATCGTTGAGCGTGCCGATCAGACGCGTCGTGCCCAGGCGATCAACCAGCACATTGCTGCTGTTATAGCCAATGAAGGCCACCGCCCCCACCGCCAGCAAAAGAACGCCAAACCCGGCCCCCAACTTTCGGGAAACCTTGATGTTGCCCAGGAAATTCGATGCTTCTGCCATGTTCAGCCTCTAACGCCCTGACGCGATTCAACGTCAGGCACAAAAAGTAGATCTCTGATAACCGGAGTTACCGCTCATATTCGGGGTCGTCGTCCTGGGCGAAATACGGGCAGCTTCCACTGACCCGGCTGCAACAACCTGACGCAAAAAGCCGTACCGACGGCCCACGCACCAGCGGACAAATCCAGGACTGACGCTGGATTTATCGTTTCAGCAAAGGTGTTGGAACGGATGCTATAAATTTTGGGAAAAGTTGTACAACTTTATATTTTTGTATAATCGTTGAACTTTTTTGAGCGCGTGATGACGCATTGCCATCATTTTTTGTGGCACATCGCTATTGCTGCGAAAACAGGCTGAAAACCGCCATTTTGGGCGGTTGTTTTGCGCATCGACAGAACGCCCTCCGCGATCACAAGCTCGCCGCTCGCCACGGAGGGCAGCGATCTACGCCTTGAGCTCGACGTTATCCAACGCCTGATTCACCGCCAACTCCCCCAACATCACCACCTGCGCAATGCCGAGCAGCGTCTTGCGGTGCGAAACATCCAGCAACGCGGCGAAATCGTTGAGCATGGTAGTGGCGGAACCCAATGATTCACTGGCGTTGGCGAGCAGGGATTCGGTGTCGTAGGCCGGGTTGGCAAAGAACATTGGTTTGGATTGATCACCGCTGGCCATGATCTGGCTGGCCGGGGTGAGATAGTGATCGAGGGCGCGCTCGGCGGCTTCGTGGAGTTTGCGGGAATCGAGGGATTCGTAGGGGGATGCGGGGTTGGTTTCGGGTGGGTTGGGTGTTGGTTTGAACATGGATGGAGCCTCTAGTGCGAATACTAAAAGGAGCCATCACCCTCGCTACCAAACGATAGGTGGCGGCCATACGCGGGTTGGTAGACCGGTCGCACTAGAACCCGGCGCCCACGAATGAGCCCCACGCATGACCACCATGAAATCGGAATCCTGAGAAAGGACTGCACACGGTGACGCCATGAGTCTAGAAACGAAGCGGGCTACCAAACCCGGACACTGTTTTCAGTGACATAGGGACGATAGAACCTGCGGGCTAGACGCACAAGCCGGGGAATTCTGTCTTAGGTGTAGGGGGAGGCGCAAGGTAGTGTAGGTTTTTGCGTATAGTTAAAAATTATTTTAAACAAACATAGATTCAAAGCTTAAATTGGTGTGATCAAATGCCGCCCAGCGCCCGAAACTACTATTCAAATTTGCCAATGCGTATAGGCAAAGCCGCTGAAAAGTGGTAGATAGAGAGCATACAACCGTCGTGATGGCCAATGGCCAAAATTATCGAAATTCACAAACTCAGCAGGGAGTCGAGAAATGGCCCAAGGAAGTCCGAAGGCGTCAAATGAATCGCTAGATACCGTAGATGCAAAACCAGCGAAACGGTTCTTCGTTGAGATGTTGACTAGAGACATCGAATTACAAGACGCGATATTAGACTTACTAGATAACTGCCTAGATGGCGCATTAAGATTAATCGGAAAAAAAACACAATCTACCGAAACCCCATATAAGGGTTATTTTGCCAACATTAATTTTTCAAAAAACCACTTCTCAATTTTGGATAATTGTGGGGGCATCGACGAGGCCCTTGCAAAGCAATATGCATTTCGTCTAGGTCGCCCTGATAGAGAACGAGATAAAGATCTAGCCACAGTCGGTGTCTATGGCATCGGTATGAAGCGAGCAATATTCAAAATCGGAAAAAAAACAAAGATAACCTCATGCCAACCTAATCAAGCCTTTAGAGTAAAAGTAACTCCAGAGTGGCTTCTAGATGATGATGACTGGCGCCTCCCATTCAGCAAAATAAAAACAGATACCTTGGAGAAACCTGGAACACTCATCGAAATTGAAGACTTATATCCGTCCATTTCAAAAAGCTTTGAAGAAACTTTCTACGACGACTTCTGCAAAGTCCTAATCGAACAATATAGCTTTATCATCCAGAAAGGTTTCAAAGTAACCGTTAACGGAACAGTAATTGAACCTAAGAAAATTGGATTATTAATCGACAAAGAAGCGATTACAAAACAATCAAGCTCAGGAATTGCACCATACATCTACGAAACCAATGCCAACGGGGTAGAGGTATCTTTGACTGTTGGCTTTTATAGAGACTTGCCTTCCAATGAAGAACAGGATGACGAAATTGAAGGCCGACATAGTAAAGACGATGCTGGATGGACGATCGTTTGCAATGATCGAGTGATCGTTGCAAACGACAAAACAGCTTTAACAGGCTGGGGTAACAATGGCGTACCAAGCTACCATAGCCAGTTCGTAGCAATTTCTGGATTAGTAATAATAAAAAGTAAGGACGCCGCACTTTTACCGGTTACAACAACAAAACGAGGAATAGATGTAAACTCTGAAATATACTGGTCACTCAGAGAGCGCATGATCGAAGGGTTAAAGATATTTACAAGTTACACTAACAAGTGGAAAACGCCCTCTCCCGAACGTGCGAAGTTACAGCAAAACTCCCGTGCGGTTCTACCACAAGATGTCACAACACTAATACCTAGCAATCAATGGAAAACCGTTAGAACGGGAATGGGTGGCAGACAATTCATTCCTAGCTTGCCGACCCCGCAACTTTCCAATCCGTCAAAGCAGATAAAATTCTCTAGACCATTGGAGGAAATCCAAAAAGTCTCCTTTTATTTCTTTGAAGATAAAGATGCAAAACCTACTGATGTAGGAGAAGCGTGCTTTGAAGAGGTATTGAAGAAGGCGAAGAAACTATGAGCGCAGGAACCATCCCATATCACCTACGCCAAAACAAAGCAGTTGAGCGAAATTTATTTATTGATCTTCTATCGAGAATAAATCGATACAGAAATATATCCACATATAAATACATAAGTATGGGAGGCCCATTTCTAGAAGACTTTAAACTACTACATTCACAACTTAGAATGAATGATTTCGTTTGCATAGAAATGGACCAAAATGTGCATGATAGACAATCATTCAATAAGCCATTTTCGTATTTAAAACTAGTCAATAGCTCAATGGGAGACTTTATAACCAACTCTTACTTTGGGGATTCTCCGTGCGTAGTATGGCTAGACTACGCCAACCCGAAACAACTTCACGATCAACTTAACGAGTTTTCCAGCCTGCTCGGAAAACTCAAGCTATATGATGTTGTAAAAATAACTTTAAATGCAAATATTCAGACGCTGGGTGATAAAGGTGTTGGTGAAGAGCGATGGGAGCACAGGCTCAACAATCTCAAATCGCGCATGGGACCATACTTTCCGGCAAACACAGACATAGTGAGACTTAGACAAAGTTATCCAGAAATATTGATGGAAGGAATTAGACTAGCGTCCGCAAATGCTCTTAGGGGCCGAAGCAACGAAAAATTTTATCCGCTGGCAAGTTTTACTTATAAAGACTCAAGCCACCAGATGCTCACACTAACAGGCATTATTCTTCCTAGAGAAAACCAGAGTAATGCACAGCGCAACATTGGCAGCTTTTTCAAAGTAACGAGACTTATGAAGTGGCGGTATTCGAATCTACGCTGGCAATGCCCTCGTGATATATCCCTCCCTGACCTTTCCGCACGGGAGCGGCTATTTCTTGAATCCCTGCTACCGGGAAAGCATGAAATGGGAGTTGGAATAAAACTACAAAAAAATCTAGGATTTCGTGTAGAGGATAAGATGCGGGACTCTGCAAACTTACTAGAAAACTTCAACGAATATTATCGCCACCTTCCGTGGTACACCAAGGCAACAATATAACCATTTAATTGGCAACAGACTTGCATAAGCAAGCTGTTGCCTAAACTCTCTAGCAAAGCTCTACTATAAATCTTTAGAAAAACCGAGCAAACAGTCTTTCATTATTGACATCAAATAATTAGCCATAACGGGCGAAACGCTATTGCCGATCATTCGAAAAGAATGCCAAATAGTTGGATGAAATAAAAACCAATCTGGAAAACCTTGTAAGCGGGCTGCCTCACGTACCGTAATAACTCTTGGCTCAGAAGGATGGATCGGTCTCATAGCCTGAAAACTACCTTTATCACTTCCTGTGCCAGCGCGAAGCGTAGGGCAGTGCCCATCCCAGCTTAACCTAGGATATCTACTAATCGACTCCACCATTCCAGGAGGAGTATTTTTAAATCGCTGAATGACTGCCTCAGTGTGCACTGTACGCATAACACCAGTTACTGAGCCTTTTTTTAATTGCTGCAATGCAAAATCAGCACCTAACCCATCCGGGAAATTAGAGTTTAAAAAATTCGCATAAGGACTCAATTTGCGATTCTTTCTTTTTAGAGGAACAAATTCATACCCAGAAACTAAGAACTGACTTTCATCGAAAGGTGATGGGAGATCAGAAATTGCGTCGCGAACCGTGACCGCTTGTTCACTAGGAGAAATTAATTTCATTTCGGAAGGTTGCAGTACGCTATTAGAATCGTACCCAACAACCACCACTCGTTTTCTTGACGTAGCGGCACCACAATTCAATGCATTTATCTTAAAAGGCCCGATTATCTTATAGTCAGATTCCACTAACTTCATTGCCTGCAGCAAGACGGCTTCATTGCGGGCATCTAAAATACCCTCAACATTCTCCATTATGAAGAATTTTGGTTTTAATATCTGTATTTGCCGAAAAAAATGTTCAACTAGATTATTACGAGGATCTTCTGGTTGACGGAGACCAATTCGACTAAAACCTTGACATGGAGGCCCCCCAATAACAGCATCAGGACGCTCGGAGCCAATTGTTTCATTCCAAAAACTTTCATCCAGTGTTGAAACATCGCCCAATATTACTTTGGCTTCAGGAAAATTCAACTTATATGAATGTTGTAAATTTTTATCAATATCAACAGAGGCTAGACTTTTAAAACCCGCAAGCTCGGCCCCCAAGCCAAAGCCACCGCAACCGCAGAATAGGTCAACGAAGGTCGGCTTAACTTTAAACATACATCCCACCAAAAAAATCGCGATTATAACTTACATTTAAAATTTTTAAAAGAAAAGAATAATCAGAATTTTAGACCGACTGCTTAGTAATTACGATTAAATTAACCAATACATCGATAAACTGCGAACCAATCATGAAACTAACCCACCACGAGTTATCGAGGTGAATCCATAAATTCATTTATTGAAGTCCTTTTTAAATGAATTAGCCAGTTTTATTCATAGCATCGCGGTTACCTGTGAGCATTGCCACCAATTAGATAGATAATTATTATATTGGGCACACTTTTATTTATTATAAAGCATCCTACTTACTGACCAATTTTTCAGACATAGACCTGTACCAGCTTACACCCCCGTCCACTCTCAATCCTGATAAACTCCCCCACCTCCCAGCCCCACCCAATCCAGAACCGCCAATGTCCCCTATCTCCGCCACACCCGCCCCATTCTCCCACCGCTTCTCCGTCGCCCCGATGATGGATTGGACTGATAGGCATTGCAGATACTTCCTACGCCTCCTGTCGAAGAACGCCCTGCTCTACACCGAGATGGTGACCACCGGCGCCCTCCTCAACGGCGATCACGAACGCTTCCTCCGTCACAACGAAGCCGAGCACCCGCTGGCGCTGCAGCTCGGCGGGAGTGTTCCGCTTGATCTGGCCGCTTGCGCGCGCATGGCGCAGGCGCATGGTTACGACGAAGTGAATCTGAATGTTGGCTGCCCGAGTGATCGGGTGCAGAACAATATGATCGGTGCGTGCCTGATGGGGCATCCGCAGTTGGTGGCGGATTGTGTGAAG
>Ga0157372_10002020_pt1 | contig 22055 bp, 17 predicted proteins | sample C55metaG_FD_115307 | JGI IMG/M metagenome (GOLD analysis project Ga0157372, IMG submission 115307) | Corn rhizosphere microbial communities from Kellogg Biological Station, Michigan, USA - C5-5 metaG | ecosystem: Host-associated > Plants > Roots > Rhizosphere > Soil | place: USA: Michigan... | reverse complement strand
TTTCATTTTATTCCGTTAACCATGGGCAATACCGCCGGGCTGGCCAGGTTTGACGCCTATTTTCATGCCGGGGTTTTTAAAGGGATTTATACAAAAGGATCAAACGTGTTTGCTGCCATGCCGTCGCTGCATTCGTCATACCCGGTTATAGTGCTTTACTACGGCTTAAAAAACAAGCTGGGACTTGCTAATATCTTTTTTGCGGTGGTAACCGTTGGTATCTGGTTTACGGCGGTATATGCAAGCCACCATTACGTGCTTGACGTGTTAGCCGGCATTACTTGCGCGGCATTAGGTATTACCTTATACAATGTACTATTAAAAAAATTCGCGGGTTTGCAGTCTGCTTTAAATAAATACCAAAGGGTAATCTCGTAGTGTAACATCTTGCTTACACAATTAGCGGATTGTTAGCGTTTACTACAAATTATCATTATATTAAATATAAGCAAAAAATACTAAAACTTTATCAATATTCCCCGAAATACATTATCAATTTTTAACGTTCCACCAACCTCCCCTTAACACCGCGGACGCATTTTTGCCTTAACTAAAAATGTTAAAATGTTAAGGATAAACAAAGTTTTTTTTAAAAAGTTGTGCCTTTTGGGCATATTCAATTTATTTTTAATAACGGTTGGTATGGCACAAACCAATTTGGCCGGTATTTCAGGGAAGGTTTCCGGCCCGAATGGTGAAGCTTTGCCAAATGCTACCATTACCGTTAAAAATGAGTCGACCGGGTTTGTAATCAAAGCTACAACCAATTCTAAAGGAACATTTCTGTTAAAGGAGCTTCCGCTGGGTGCACCTTATAGCATAACAGCAGAAATTATGGGCATGACTGCGCAAAGACAAACCGGTTATGCTTTAAATCAGAGCGACTTGCTACAGGTTACGTTTGTAATGACAGAAAAGATCCAGGAACTCAATGTTGTTGAAGTAAGAACTACCACAACCCGTAACAGGATCGAAAACATTGGCTCATCCACTGCTGTTACAGCTAAAGATATAGCCAAGTTACCGGTAAACGGTCGTAATTTCACATCCCTGGCCGATTTATCTCCATTGAGCGCGGGAAGCAGCTTAAGCGGGCAGCTGGGGTCAGCTACAAATTATACCATTGATGGCATGGCGGCACGCAGTACTATAGCCGGTGGCCAACCAACCGGTGCTTACTCTATTTCGCTTGAGGCTGTAAGGGAATTTCAGGTAGTTACCAATCAATATGATGTTACTTATGGCAACGCCGGCGGCGGTACAATAAGTACGGTAACCAAATCAGGAACTAACGTATTATCAGGGAGCGCTTTCACTTATGCACGTGCAAATTGGCTATCCAGTCCATTTGGATTAAATGGATTAAAACGTAACCAGTCGTTTTCTACTTATCAATATGGTTTTTCATTAGGAGGTCCTATTGTTAAAGATAAAGCGCAATTCTTTATTGCCTGGGATCATCAGGCAGATTCAAGGCCACTTTATATTGCCAATATCCAATCTGCAGATGACGAAAAACGAAACAATGTAACCCAGGCCACATTAGATAACTTTTTGAGTATAGCAAGGGCTAAATATGGAGTTGCCAATACCCCACAGTTTGGTCAGTTTGATAAATTTAAAAATACTCACGCCGCTTTTGCACGTATCGACTGGCAAATTAATTCCAAAAATTTGTTCACTATCAGAGATAATTTCATCTACGACCTGGATAACCAATCCGACGGTGATAATACTGCCATAAACATCTACGAGGTTTACAGCACGCGCAAAAGTTTAAATAACAGTGTAATGGCCTCATTGCGTAGTATATTCAGTCCTAATTTAACCAACGAACTGAAAGTGCAGCACTACTGGGAATACAATAAGATGTTTGCAAACAGCCAGTTACCTGCCGATAATATTCCCCGCGCTATTGTGCAGAATATTTCTTCGCTTGCAGCGGATGGTTCTACCTATTCTACCGCTATACAGTTGGGAGGGCAACGTTACGGCGGCGACTATTTTAACAATAATGTAGCACAGCTAACCGACAACTTGTACTGGACCAAAGGCAAATATAACTTTACATTTGGTGGAGGGTTAACTTTTACCAATCAAAATTCTATTTACGGCAGCGAAACAAATGGACGTTTTTACTTTACAGGCTTAACTAATTTCAATAACCTTACACCCTATCGCTTTGCAAGGGATATTTATACCTCATCAAACCGGAACATTAAATTTAACATACTTGCACCTAATGCTTACGCACAGGTACAAACTATGTTGTTTCCGGGTTTTGAAGTAACCGCCGGGGTACGTATTGATTATACCGATTACCTTGACCAGGCAAATTTCAATCCTACGGTTTATAAAACTTTAGGCTTAAATACATCTAACAAACTGGCTACGCTACAAATTCAACCGCGTTTGCAAACCACCTGGGATGTAGGGCAAAATGGTAAAGACATTGTCAGGTTAGGTGGTGGCATTTTAGGTTCGGCATTGAACCCTTATTCTATGATAAACAATATGCTGTTTGATGGCTCACACATTTTAAGTGTTGATCTTAACGGCAGCCAAGTGCCTACCCCTAACTTTCCGGCTTACCGCAAGGACCCTGCAACAGCACCAGGACAGGATTTACTTAATAACCCCGCCATACCCAAGCTTGCTACTATTAATATGAATGGCAAGGATGCTAAAGTGCCAACGGTTTACAAAGCCAACTTGTCTTATTCTCACTTCTTTGCTCAAAACTTCAGGGTTACAGCATCCGGCTACTTAAGTTTAGGTCGCAACAACTATACTTATCTGGATAAAAACATGGTTGATCAGCCGTACTTCCGTATTGCTGCCGAAGATAACAGAGGTGTATATGTTCCGGCAAATACAATAAACGCGTCAAATGGTTCGGCAGACTGGACACAAGGCAGAAAAACAACTGAAGTAGGCAGGGTATTGGAATTAGAAAGCAAGGGCAGAGTTAACCAGATGGCTTTTGTTATTGATGCCGACTACAAATATTATAAACAGGGCGAAATCTCCGTTTCTTATACATGGAATCAAACTAAAGACAATACATCATACAACGGAAACGTTGCTAATACGGCTACGCTTGTACAGTACGTAAAAGATGATCCGCGTAACCTGGGCGGAATGAATTATTCTGATAACCAATTCAGGAATAAGATTGTTGCTTACGGAAGTTCGCCAACCTTTCATGGCTTTAGCGCAGGCTTGCGATTTTCGGGGATAAGCGGCACCAGGTATTCTTTATTGGTGAACGGTAACGTGAACGGCGATTTTGTGGCCAGTAACGATCTGGCTTACATTTACGATCCGAATGCAGCGTCAACACCTCAATATATAAAAGACGGGATCAATGCGATACTGAACAACCCTAAGGTAGAGCAAAGCGCCAAAAATTACATAGTTAAAAGTTTCGGAAAAATTGCTGAACGTAATGGAGGAGTAAACCCGTTTTATGGTGTATTTGATTTACGTTTGATTAAAAGGGTTACGCTATTTAAAAAACAGTATTTTGAAATATCTGTCGACTTATTTAACGTGGCCAATTTATTGAATAAAGAATGGGGCGTTAACCATAACCTGGGTGCAACTCCTATTTATACGATTAAAAGCTTCGACCCTGTTAAAAAACAATACGCATACGCGGTTAACACAAATGCGGGGGTATCCAATTTAAGCGGCAACCCTTACCAGTTTCAGATAGGCTTAAGATATGGTTTTTAATTATCAACCCTAATTAACAACAATAGCTAAAACCTTGTAAACCTTCACGGGCCCTGCTTTGAATAGCATAGGATTTTAATGGAATAAAGCTCTGCGATTGGCAACTTTTGACCTTTAAAATCCTTGCTATTTTAAATACCCAATAGTGCAAAATCTCTTTTTCTATACAACTTTATGTATTAAAGCAGGCAGTGTGGAAAACGCGCAAACATTTGTTAATTAATATTTCCAGGGCTATCCTCCTGAAAAACAGCCCATACAATTCAAAAACAAACAAAAAGCCAAGCGACTTTCACAAACACCTATGGCGGTGACTTAAACGGGCACGCTATTTGCCTAATTATAAGCAGATTATTGTATTTTGGAGTAATCCGTTATATGAAGAGACTTATTACCTTACTTTTTATCCTGACAGCCACGCTTAAATTATCCGCACACGCCAGTGAGCTGGATAGTCTTAAGCAAAAATTACAGGTTACCAGCGACTCGTTAAAAGGCCCTATCTATACCCAAATAGCTGCCCATTATTTAGGATATGATACCGTATCAACCCGCCGGATGAAATACTATTTCCAAACCGAGGCGCTTAATTACACTATGCTTGCCCTGCATAGCTATTCCACTTATAACGATACTTTAGGCTTGCGTACAAGCTTTAACGCGCTTGCAAAGGTTTACCGCTCACAGCGTAAATTCAGCCAGGCCAAATGGTTCATTTTGCAATCGAACACCATATCGAGGCAAAGGAAGGATACCCTTAATATTATCAGCTCGCTTATAGAGCTTGCAGCCATTAAAAGCGACATCAAAGACTACAAACTCAGTATGAAGGACCTGAACGACGCTTTAACCTTATCGCTTAAAACCCACGATCCAAAAAAAGAATCGATAGTGCAGGTAGGCTATGCCGAATTGTACCGGAAAATGAACGATTATGATAAAGCTGCGGTAGCGATTAAACGTCATGAATTTTTGGACGATAGTCTTAACCAGGTTACGGTCGATAGCATTGCCAAGGTAGCTGCTGCCGATTCGATCAAGATCAAAAAACAGGATTCGGCGATAGCCAAAAAAAAAGTATTTACCAAAAACTCCAGGCGCAGGCCAATGCTAAGATACGCCAGGCACATAACGTCATTGTCGTTCTCATCGGCACCACTTTTGTTCTCGTCGTTGTAGCCATCATTTACAGGCGGAAGAAAACCGGTCGCTGGCGTTCAGCTATCAGGCGGCCTAAACAATAATTTAAACCACAGGCGTTTAAAATTGTCAAAGCACTAAGATGAAAAAATTGATAGTATTATTTGCTGCATTATTCTGGTTTGCGAATGCCTACAGCCAAAGCAGCAAACAATTCAGGACCGCGTTTTTAAACAGCATTAATGCTACACGCCAGAAAGGCTGCAATTGCGGCAACAAATATTTCCCGCCGGCCCCTCCCCTTACCTGGAATAATGATTTGGAAGATGCAGCCATAGGCCACGCTAAAGACATGGCCCGCAAAAGCTATTTTAGTCACGACAGTAAAGATGGTCGCAGCATGGAAGACCGCATTGTATACGCCGGTTATAAATTTAAAGGCTTCAAAAGTTTTGCCATAGGCGAAAACATAGCACAGGGCCAGCAAAGTATTGCCGAAGTAATGGCCGGATGGTTTAAAAGCGAAGGCCACTGCCGGAACCTCATGAACCCGGACTTTAAGGAAGTTGGTGTGGCTGAATATAAAACTTACTGGGTACAGGATTTCGGTGGCAGAACCTCATTTTCGGCTCAGCAACAAAAGCTTATTAAATCAGGGAGATACAGATTAATACAGGAAAAGCCGGTGGAAGGGCATTGATTTTTGTCTGAACCGGGATTTTTAGGATTAAAGGATTGCCCGGGCTTATCTATCCGCTCGCAAATCAAATCCTATAAATGGTGAATCCCCCAAATCCGGTTCAGATTACTCTGCCGTTTTTGGTTTTGGCTCCCTTGGGCCGCGTTTGTAGATAATGAGGCCATTCAGGAAATTACGCAGGATCTGGTCTCCACAGGGTTTAAAGTTGGGATGGTCATCAGCACGGAATATGGCGCCTATTTCGGCTTTGGTGATCCTGAAATTAACCAATGCCAAAACCTTGATAATATCATCATCAGTAAATTTCATAGCCACCCGCAGCTTTTTCATGATATCGTTATTGCTCATTATATCTTTCTTTTTAACAAAATTACCTCGAAATTTCCATCTTCACCTTTTTACCTTTAATTTTTTCGGCTTTTACCTGCCTTACCACCTCCTCAATCTTATCCCGTTTTATAGCTGCATATGATGAGTAATCAAGCACTTCTATCAGGCCTAGATCGTCTTTGGCCAGTCCGCCTTTTTTAAGTAGCAGGCCTACTATATCCACCTTGTTTACCTTATCCTTTTTTCCGGCGGCTATATATAAAGTAACCCAGGGGGAAGCCGGTGGAAAGATCAGCTTTTCGGGTAGTTCTTCAATCTCAGGCAGTTGTTTTAAGTATGGCAACTTTTCATCGGGTGTTAGCATCAGGTATGATGTGCCTTTAGCGTTCATACGTGCCGTGCGACCGTTACGATGTAAAAAAGCCTCCTCATTGTGCGGCAGCTGGTAATGTACCACATATTCTATCTCCGGGATATCCAGCCCACGTGAGGCCAGATCGGTGGTGATCAATAAACGGTGACTTCCGTTCCTGAATTTTAACAGGGCACGCTCACGGTCATCCTGTTCCATACCGCCGTGAAAAACATCATGCTCCAACCCCTTGTACCAAAGCAACTCGCTGATCCTGTCAACCGCTTCACGGTGATTACAAAACACAAGGGTTGCTTTATTACCAATTTTACAGATCAGGGCAAACAGCGCATCCAGCTTATCGGCAGCTTCAGCTATCACCGCTTTCTGTTTAATATCCGGCGCCGAAGTAACATTACTTAAAAAGTTCACTTCACCAGGTTTAACGATACCTGTAAAACCCGGGATTTCGTCCATTTTTGTGGCCGAGGTCAGGATCCGCTTTTTAACGGCGGGTAATTGCCTGATGATGTAAGCCATATCTTCCTGAAAACCAAATTCAAGCGCTTTATCAAACTCGTCAAGGATAAGTGTATGTACAGTATCTGTGCTGAAATTCTCTTCACGCAGGTGAAAGGCGATCCGCCCCGGCGTGCCAACCAAAACTGCAGGCGGATGCGACAGGTTATTACGTTCGATTTTTACGGCATGGCCGCCATAACAGCAATTGATCTTGAAGCCCGTACCCATCGATTTCCAAACCTGTTCAATTTGCAAAGCAAGCTCACGCGATGGCACCAGGATCATTATCTGTACAGTAGCAATGCCCGCATCAATCAGGTTAAGTAAAGGCAATAAAAAACCAAGTGTTTTACCCGAACCGGTAGGCGATAAAAGAATTACATCACCTTTTTTTGCGGCGCTAAGAGCGGCAAGCTGCATGGGGTTAAGGGCAGTTATGCCAAGGTTACTCAGTGCCTGATCGATCATGATTTACTTTGTTGAGGCGCAAAGATACTGTAAAAATCCGGAGGGCTATTTATTTGCGCGGATTAAGCGCCGCCAGCAGGTTTAAGCACCCATGCTTACAAAAAAACCGGAGGATGAACACTTCCGGTTTTTTAATATTCAAGAACTTATCACCAATGCATTTTGCGGGAGCGGCTCAAAAAAACTATCCGGCAACTTCAGTTTTGAAGTTATGTTTGATAAACCTCGCAATCTTTTTGGCATCACGATGGCTCAAATTGCCCATACAGGTATATTCCCATTCGTGCATATGATCATCAAAAACAATATCGCCTAAATCTGCTTCTCCCTCACTTAAACTAAATACACCGGTTGCATAAGCATGCGTACCGGGTATAAGCTGGTGTACTGCTTTAATACTGATCCGGCGTATACCGTCCTCGGTATCCAGATCAAAAACCACCGACTTTTTCATGTATTTAACTACAATATTAACCCGATTTTGTTTACCTGATTTTCTTAGAAGCTGTTTAAAAACGAATAAAATAAATGTTTTTTGTAGAGACGTATCACATACGTCTCCCGTAGGACAAGCCGCGTTCAAGAGACGAGCATGCATAAATTGCATAGGGGAGACGCATGTGATGCGTCTCTACATTTGGCAATTATCGTTTTTAAATAGCTTCTTAAAGGTTAACGCAATTACCAGCCCATGATTTTCATTACCCTATCAAATTCGGGTTGAAGCGCGGCTTCTATTGTTATCTCTTCGCCGGTTATGGGGTGTGTAAAACTCAACTGCGATGCATGAAGCAACATCGTGGTCATTTCCCATTGTTCCCAAAATAGCTTGTTTTGTTTGTTACAACCGTGGGTACGGTCGCCGATAATGGGATGAAAAATATGGCTCATGTGCTTGCGAAGCTGATGCATGCGGCCTGTTGTGGGTACGGCCTCAACCAATGAGTATCTTGAAGTAGCATGTTTGCCAAAAGCGATATTGAGCTCAGCCCTTTTTAGGGTTGTGTAGGTTGTGAACGCGTCCTGCAGGGGGCCGTTTTCCTTCCGCAATGGATAATCTATATCTTCCATGTCCGGCGTATGGCCGCGCACAACTGCCAGATATTTTTTACCTACCCGGTTTTCCATAAAAGCCTTTTGCATAGCTATTTCAACTTCTTTTTTAAATGCAAAAAGCAGGATCCCACCGGTTTTACGATCTATACGATGAACAGGGTTAACTTTCATGCCGATTTGATCGCGGAGCAATTGCAGGGCAAATTCTGAAGCGTCGGCTGCGATTGATGAACGGTGTACCAGCAACCCGTGCGGCTTGTTGATGGCTATCAGGTACTCGTCGCGGTATATGATCTCTAACATTGGCATAATTAAAAGGCCGCTTCGGATAAATTAAAAAAATCTGATTTTTAAGTAAAAGCCACTCAATCACTGAGTCACCCCAAATCCAGGCTCAGACATCAACGTAATCACAAATAAATCAACGGCCGGCTTTGCTCCAGGCCTGCTGCTCAACAGGCGTTAAAAAGGTCCAGGCCATAATACGGCTTACTTTTTGCCCTTGCGACATGTTGATAGTTTGCACATCTTTAACACCTTCTTTTTGCAGGGCATTGTATAAAACACGAAGGTTCTCTTTTTTAGATACCAGCGTTGTGAACCATAAAACCTGTTTCTCAAACGGTTTACTTTGTGCAGCCATCAGCTTCAGGAAGGCGGCTTCGCCGCCGGGGTACCAGAGCTCGGTGTTTTGGCCTCCGAAGTTAAGTATAGGCTGTTTATCCTTTCTTAAACCCAGGTTATCCCATTTACGGGCCGAACCGGCAGCAGCCTCTTTGGCCGAAGCGTGGAACGGAGGGTTACAAAGGGTAAGGTCAAATAACTCACCGGGTTTAATGATCCCCTTAAAAATATCGGCCTTTTTGCTTTGCTGCCTTAGCTCAACTGCAACCTTTAGGTGGCTGTTTTGCTCAACAATACGTTGTGCCGATGCCATAGCCTCCAGGTCAAGTTCGGATCCAACAAAATTCCAGCCATATTCTTTAAAGCCCACTATGGGATAAACAAGGTTAGCCCCCGTTCCTATATCAAGCACGTGTACTTTCCGGCCTTTGCGTACAACACCTTCATTAACAGAAGCAAGCAGATCGGCAGCATAATGAATGTAATCGGCACGACCCGGTATCGGCGGGCATAAAAACCCTTCAGGAATATCCCAATGATTTATACCATAGTGATGCTGCAGCAATGCCTTGTTAAGCATTTTTACCGCTTCGGGATTGGCAAAATTGATAGTTAAATTATCATACTCATTGGTACGCACAAATTGCCTTAAAGCGGGTGTGGCTTTTATCAATGCTTTAAAATCATACCCTTCGCGGTGTTTATTACGCGGGTGCATATTGGTTTTAGCCTCGGGCTGATTGGATTCTTGTGCTGACAATGGCATAGTATTTTTAGTTTATGATTAACCCACAATGCCATTCAGATAGGCAGGCGAATAATTGATAGATTTTAACGTTTTATGATCAGATGTACGGTACACCAAATACAAACCATCTATCTCTTTATAATATGCTTCTGTATTAGCAGTAGCTTTATAGTGTTCGATGGTTTTTTCGGCTTCTTCTATTGTTTTACAGGCTTTGCTCATGTTTGAGCGGTGTACCTCGTCAAACAATTCTTTAAACTTTGAGCCCAAACCAAATTCAAGTATCGCTCCCGATAATACGTATTGCAGATCGCAAAGGGCATCGGCCACTTCAACCATGTTATTATCATTAACGGCCTGTTGCAACTCTTTTAATTCTTCGGCAATCAGTTCGATACGCAGATCGCAGCGTGCTTTTGACGGTATTGCAGGTTTTTCAATTATAGGGTGTTTAAAAGTGGCATGAAATTCGGCTACCTGGGTTAATGCACTTAAATCTTTAATCATGTTGTTTTAGGACGATAAATAAACGGCTAAGTTAAGAATTAACCCGAAGGCTTTCAAAAAATTAGTATAGGCCGTATTAGGCCAAGCGTTATAAAACAAAAAATAAATAAAGTAATAACATTTAATAGCACTGATTATCAATTAATAAAAAGTTAACATAGATAGCAACTGTTAACATAAACATAATATTAAAACCACATTATATTAACCTAACTTTGCGCCGCGCAGAAAAAACTGTGCTTCACCCGATCTCTAATCCATTCACATGAAAAACATAAAAGATAAAGCCGCTACTAAACAAGCCCGTAAAGCTCTTAAGAAACAATTAAAAGAAAAATTAGTTATCCAGATTGAAACCCTGGTAAGTGAATTTGGCCCTGATGCCAGTAAAGCTAAAAAAGCTATCGACAAAGCTGCAAAAAACCTGGCAAAAATATTAGCGGCTAAATTAAGTCCAGAAGTACATGCTGCTCCGCTGAACACAAAGTAAAAAAAGAGAAGAAAACAACTGAAGCAGCATCGATTACTCCCGCAAAAGCACCGAGCAAAACAACAAAAGATACCGAGCCTGAAAAAGCCGTTTAATTAAAAAATTAAACGACAAAAAGGCGTTCAATCATTTTTTTTAAATCCCAAAAAGCCAATTGTTAAGGATTAAAGCCTTTAAACAATTGGCTTTTCTTATTACTTCAAAAATTCGGCATAAAAAATAACAAAAGGCTAATATTTTTTATACAAATTACCTAAAACACCAAATCATGAATGAAAACATTCCAATAAAATTGATTTTATATTAATAATTATTCAATAATTATTAACTTACGTTAAAATTAACATTATTTCAATAGCCACAACCTCCGTTTTATGAAGAAAATTTTACTATTCACTCTCCTTTTGCTAACTATAACTCCCCTATTGGCATTAGCACAAAAGAAAGCTATAGCCGGAATCGTTACCGATGCGGCAAGCAATGCACCAATGCCCGGGGTGTCGGTACATATAAAAGGTAGCAACTTAGGTACAAGCACCAACGCAAAAGGGATATACACTATTTCGGCGGCAGCAACTGATGAACTGATTATAAGTTATACGGGCTACAAAACCATAACAGTTGCCATTAACGGGCGCTCTAAAATTGATATCACTTTGGTTGGTGATATAGCCCAATTAAATGAAGTAGTGTTAATAGGTACACGCTCTGCCGGGCGGGTAAAACTTGAAACGGCGGTTCCTGTTGATATTGTTAATGTGGGTAAGGCAGCATCGGTAACCGGTCGTATGGATATTACCGACATCCTTAACTACTCGGCCCCCTCATTCAACTATAATAAACAATCAGGCTCAGATGGCGCCGATCACGTTGAACTGGGTACCTTACGCGGCTTAGGCCCCGATCAAACCCTGGTTTTAGTAAATGGCAAACGCCGCCACTCCACTGCTTTCGTTTCTGTGTTTGGCACCCGTGGCCGCGGTAACTCGGGTGTCGATCTGAGTTCTATCCCAACGGCATCTATCGACAGGATCGAGATCCTTCGCGACGGCGCTTCGGCCCAGTATGGCTCTGATGCTATTGCGGGTGTTATCAACCTTGTTTTAAAGAAAACCACTGGTGTGTTTAATGCCAACGTTGGTTATTCTGGTTACTATGATCCTGCCTTTAACAGTGGTAAAAGTGTGGTGGCCTCACAATATCCTCACGGCGGCGCTATTGATGGCAATGGTATCACTATTGATGCCAACTATGGTTTAGCACTCGGCAAAAACGGCGGTTTCATCAACTTTACGGGCGACTATGCCAAAAACGGCAAAACCTTTCGCCAAACGCATGATACCACAACCTCAAACCCTAAAGCACTGCCCATAAACCCTTACAGGCGTGCCAATGGCGATGGATCAGCCGAAAGCGGTACTTTCTTTTTCAACCACGAATCGCCGCTTGCAGGCACCCGTACAACTTTGTACAGTTTTGGCGGTTATAGCTATAAGGCATCTGACGATTATGCTTTTACCCGTAATTTCTCCGGTCGCCCCGAACGTTTCCCCACCGACAACAGCGGCAATATGATCCCGGTGAGCGGTATCATTTTTAACACCCCAGACGGCGAATCATATTACAATCCCATTATCCGTACACATAATACAGACCTTGCCATTGCCGTAGGAGCAAAAGGCACCTTAGGGAATGCATGGGACTGGGACCTGAGCAATAACATCGGCAATAATAAATTCCACTTTTTTGGCTATAAAACATTTAATGCCTCTTTAGGGGCCGATAAAACCAATTTTGACGATGGCGGATCGGAGTTTTTACAAAACACCAGTAACCTGAACATCAACAAACATTTTGGCAATATAATGCAGGGCCTTAACCTTGGTTTTGGCGGCGAATACCGTTACGAGCGCTATAAGATCTTTTCGGGCGAAGAAGGATCGTACAAAAATTACGACCCCACCGGCGTAAAGGCGGCAGGCTCACAGGGATTTCCAGGTTACCAACCCGGCGATGTTGTAAATGCGCACCGTTCGGTAGAAGGTGTATATGTTGATCTTGAAGGCGATATCACCAAACAATGGCTGGTTGATTTTGCCAACCGATATGAGCATTACAGCGATTTTGGCTCAAACTTTAATACCAAACTGGCCACGCGTTACAAAATCACCGATAACTTTAACATCCGCGGTTCATTGGGTACAGGTTTCCGTGCGCCGTCATTACAACAGATCAATTACAGTTCAACCTTTACCAATGTACAGGGAACAGTGATATCTGAAGTTAAAATAGCGCCAAACTACAGCCCTATCACCAAAGCAGCAGGCATCCCTAACCTTAAACAGGAAAAATCAAAAAATGCCGGTTTGGGCTTTACCTTTAAGCCACTGCCTGAGTTAAGCTTTACTGTTGATGGATACTATATTAAAGTTACCGACCGCGTTGTGCTTTCTGGCCAGTTCAGTGCTGATGACGAAACCCTCGACCCTACATTTACCAATGCCCTGAAAAACCTGCACGTAAGCTCTGCCCAGTTTTTTGCCAATGCTGTAAACACTACCAATAAAGGGTTGGACGTAGTTATTGACTACAACAAAACCATTGGCGCCAACAGGTTCAGGGTACTTTTTACAGGCAATTTCCAAACCATGAAAATTGACAAGGTAAACTACCCGCCTATACTTGGTACTACCCCTGCATTGCGCGAAACATTTTTGAGCGAGCGTGAAAAGAAATTTATCCTGGCATCGGCCCCGCCTCAAAAACTTAGCTTAAACCCCGAGTTTAGCCACAAAAGCTTTACCGTAGGTACCCGCTTTACTTACTTTGGCAAAGTTGTTATTGATGGCTATGGCGACGGTACAACTCTTACACCTACCGTACCAACCGATAATGGTTCGGCCCAACTGCCCGATCAGTACATATACAGCGGTAAAGTTGTAAGCGACCTGTATTTTGCTTATAAAGTGGCGAAATCGGTTCGCATATCCATAGGCGCCGACAATATTTTTAACGTACACCCCGATCTGGCATATGTAAAAGGCGCTAAAGGATGGGCATATAATAACGAACCATCGGGCCCGTTTGATGCCGTACAGATGGGCCAAAATGGCCGCCGCTTTTTTGCCCGGGTAGGCTTTACATTTTAAATAATTAACTGAAAAACTATTAACTGACTGATTCGATACAGGTCGCCCCGATTGTGGGGCGACCTTTTTTATTTTAGAGGAGATTCATAAATATTGATAGCTCTGTAACTTTATCCGCCGATAAAACTCTAAACTTGCAAACTGTTAAAACATGTTAAACAAGTGCAAAAGATTTTTTGTACATCCTTTAACATAGCGTTGCAGATAAAATAATGCCTGTACCAAATCAGCATATAGCCCATACGGACGAACAGTTATTACAACTGATGGCCCGCGACAACCGCGATGCCTTCACCGAGCTGTATAACCGGTATTGGGATAAAACCTTTGCTGTAGCCTATCACCGTTTAGATGATGAACATGAGGCCGAAGAAGTAGTGCAGGAAGTATTTTTAAGCATCTGGCAGCGCCGGGCAAGCCTTAAGTTAACACATACAATGGCCACCTATCTTTCGGTAGCGGTTAAATATAAGGTGATCAATCATCTTGATCGTCAATACAGAAAGCAACAACATTTGGATGAGCTTGCTTTCACCTCAACCGAAACAGAGGATAGCACTATTCAATGGCTGGAAGAAAAAGAGTTGAGGGAACGCCTTGACCACAGCATCAGCCTCCTGCCCGAAAGATGCCGTATCGTATTCCTGCTTAGCCGTGATGAAAATAAAACCTATGCCGAGATAGCTGCTGAACTGGGCATATCACAAAAAACTGTTGAGGCACATATGTCAAAGGCGCTAAGTTCGTTAAGGCAATCGCTGGGTATTTCTCTGCCGGTGCTGATTTTACTCCTCAGTTAACATACGCTTCAATTTTTAACATAATGAAGCGCGATACAGCCCGATTCAAGGATCTTTGATTCAATTAGTTTTAAGCCTACATTTTCCTTTAAACCTACGGCTTCCAGCAGACTTCTTCCCTCACCTACAATTACGGGATGTATAACATAATGAAACTCATCAACCAAACCAAGTTCAATGAGTTGTAAGGGCAGGTTCACACCTCCTATTGAAATATTACCACCAGCCTGTTGCTTCAGTTTGCGGATCTCATCGCCAGGGTTTGCTTGACTAATAACAGAGTTTTTATCGTCGGTACTGGTCAGTGTCCGTGAGAAAACAAGTTTTTCAATACTGTCAAATGCCTGTGCAAATTCTTTTTCCTCTTTGGTTGAGTTAGGATCTTTTGCGGCATCCGGCCAATACGGAACCATAAGCTCGAAGGTTTTACGCCCGTATACAATCAGGTCAACATCATCCATAAGTCGGGTAAAATGTTCTAATATATCCTTGCCACCGCTAAATTTGGTGTGGTCGCAGCAACCATCTAAGCTCAGGTTAATGCCGTAGATTACTTTTCTCATTTGATTGGTTTTTAATTGACTTTTTTAAAATTAGTAAATTTCAACCGGCATAACTTATACAGATCTTTATCTCACCAAAAAGAAAAAACGATAGCGGTAAATATTTTTCATTTTCCACTAAGGGTATCTGCTTCCATCACTGACTATATGTGCAAAAGGTTGAAAGATCAGGCACAATGGAAAACAACACCTACAACGTAAAGGAGCTCGCTCATAAATTAAAACAAGGCACCATCAGTGCTGACGAAAAAGCCTGGCTTGATACCTGGTATGCTGGTTTTAATGATGAAGAAGTATTGTTATCGGCCTCAAAATACCAAAATCCTGAACAGCTGCGGAAAAGTATTTTGAGTAAGATAACCGCGCAAATGGAAACACCGGGGCAACCTGCGCGTAAGGTAATTACCTTATGGCGAAACATAGCTGCTGCAGCGGCTGTGGTATTGCTGGTTACCTTTGCCGCGCTTTACAAAAACCAGGTATTGGAAGTTATTGATCCTGCCAAACAGGTTGAACTGGTTACAGCTCCGGGCAAACACCGGCAAATCAGTTTGCCCGATGGCACCCGGATTTGGCTTAGTCCCGGCAGCCGCATCAGTTATCCAGACAAATTCAGGACTAAAGAACGTTTGGTAATACTGGAGGGTGAAGCGTTTTTCGATGTAGTACATGATGAGGACCATCCATTCGCAATCCAATCGGGACAGCTTAAAACCGTTGTATTAGGTACCAGCTTTAATGTTAAAGCCTATCCCGACCAGATTATCTCTGAAGTTACGGTTATCAGCGGAAAGGTGGCGGTGCAGGAGCATAACCTGCCCAAAAGCCAGCAAGCTATTATGGTACTTAATCAAAGGGCCTTGTATAACAAGGCTGACAGATCGTTAATTAAGGAAAATTATCCCAATGCCTCCAAATTCCTTTCACAGCGTACCGGTTTGTTCAGTTATGACGGGGCGTCCCTGCAAACCGTAGTTGACGATCTGTCGCATCAGTATGGTATCCGCATAAACCTTACGCCGGATATCACCCAAAACGGTTTTTACGGTCATATCAACACGAATGAACCTATCGACAAAACGTTTAATAAACTTTGCGCCGTAATGGACCTTCGCTGGAAACGGGTCGAAAACCAATATTTCCTGCAACCTTTATCATCCAACAATTAACCTTTTTATTCTAAAACATCACCCCTAAAAAGGAAACAAACCACACCAACAATTTAAAGCAACTATGAAAACCAATAGACCGGCATGGCCCTCCATGCTGATTTGCGAAATAACGCGAATACCCTTCCGAACGGCACTCTGCACGTTGTTATTTTTAATGATGGCACTAAGCAAAGCACAAGCCCAGGGGCCTTTAGATAAACCCGTTACTATAACCATAAACAACGAACCGCTTAAGCAGGCTTTGGATAAAATCACAGCTGCCTGTGGCGTAAGGTTTACCTATAATGAAACCGTTGCTAAAAGCACGGTGAAACTCAGTGTCAACGCCCAAAATCAACCTTTAGGCAATGTATTACGCAAAGCCCTTGCTCCGCATCCTTTTAGTTTTACGGTGCTGGATAATGAAGTACTGATCAAATATGATGAGGCTAAGATAAAAAAGCGGGCAGCCGCCCCGGCAGACGGAAAATACACCGTAAGCGGCACCATTAAATCTAAACAAACCGGCGAAACGATCATCGGGGCGAGCATCAGGGTTGCCAGTGTAAACGCGGGCGCATCCAGTAATGAATACGGTTTTTATTCGCTCACGCTGCCTGCCGGTGACCATCAACTTTCAGTAAGCGCTATGGGGCAAAAAGCCGCGGTTGTTCAGGTATCATTAGCCGGCAACCTTCGTTTAAATATCGAACTGGAAGACAATGCCCAGCAATTGCAGGAAGTAACCGTTAAAGCAGCCCCGGCAGGTGCCCGCGACCTGACCAGCCCGCAGATGGGTGTCGAGCACCTCAGCATCCAGGAAACCAAAAACATTCCCGTGCTGCTTGGCGAGCGCGATGTGATCAAAACCATCCAATTGCTGCCTGGAATCAAATCGGCCGGGGAAGGCAGCGGCGGGTTCTTTGTACGCGGTGGCGCGACCGATCAAAATTTGATCCTGCTGGATGAGGCACCCGTATACAATGCATCGCATTTGCTGGGTTTCTTCTCCACCTTTAACTCGGATGCCATCAAGAATATCAATATTTATAAAGGCGATATGCCCGCACAATACGGCGGCAGGTTATCATCTGTACTGGATATTAAAATGAACGATGGTAACAACCAGAAGTTTGGCGTAAGCGGCGGCATTGGCCTGATAGCCGCGCGCATCAATGCCGAAGGGCCTATTCAAAAGGGCAAATCTTCCTTTCTGATTTCCGCACGGCGTACTTATGCCGATGCTTTCCTGGCCTTATCAAAAGACAGTATTGCCAAAAAAAGCCAGCTTTATTTTTATGACCTTAATGCCAAAGCCAATTATGTTTTAGGCGATAAAGACAGGTTGTTTGTCTCGGGATATTTTGGAAAGGATGTGCTTAAGGCTGCCGATATAGCCGGCATTAACTGGGGTAACACCACGGCTACCTTGCGCTGGAACCATATTTTTAACAGTCAGCTGTTCTCAAACACCTCGCTCATCTACAGCAATTATGACTACAAGCTTAACATTAAGCAGGATGTAAACGAATACAATATTTATTCGCAGATCCGCGACTTTAATTTTAAGGAAGACATGCAATGGTATGCCGGCGGCAAAAACACCATCAGCTTTGGTGTAAACAGCATTTACCATACCATTAAGCCGGGCGAAATTTCGGCAACCGGTAACTCTGGCGTTATATCTCAAAGCCTGCAAAACAGGTATGCCCTTGAAAACGCCGCTTATGTTACCAACACCTGGAAAGCAACAGACCGCTTTACCCTAACCTATGGGGTACGCCTGTCGGCCTTTACCATTCTTGGCTCAGGCGACTATTATGACATTGATGCTGACGGGAACATCGTAGGCTCTAAACATTACACTTCCGGCCAGGGGGTAAAAACCTATATAAACCCCGAGCCCCGCATTGCAGCGGCTTTCCAGCTAAATGATGTGAGTTCTATCAAGGCATCGTACGCCCGTAATGCGCAAAACCTGCATTTGATCTCCAACTCTAATTCGGGCTCGCCAACGGATAAATGGGTGGCCAGCACTAATATCATTAAACCGGAAATTGCCGACCAGTTCTCTTTGGGATACTACAAGGATTTCAACGAACACAACTATGAATTTACGGTTGAAAGCTATTACAAAAAGCTGCAAAACCAGATAGATTACCGTAATGGCGCCAATGTGTTCACCAACCAACCCATAGAAACACAGTTGCTTTTCGGAAAAGGTCGCTCCTACGGTGCCGAATTTTTGCTGAAGAAGAAAACCGGCAGGCTTAGCGGCTGGATCAGCTATACACTGTCAAAATCTGAACGGATGATCGACGGCATCAATAACAATCAATGGTACAATGCCCGGCAAGACCGCACCCACGACATTGCCATTGTAGCCATGTACAAAGCCAGCGAAAAATGGACATTCTCGGCCAACTTTGTTTACTATACCGGCGATGCCGTGACCTTCCCGAGCGGTAAATACCAGGTTGACGGCGTAACTTATTACTACTATACCAACCGAAATGCCGACAGGATGCCGGCCTACCACCGCTTAGACCTGGGAGCCACCCGGCAACTCAAAAAAACAGCGAAATTTCAATCTGATTTAACCTTCAGTCTTTATAATGCTTACGGCAACCCTAACGCTTACCGCATATTCTTCCGCGATAATAAAACCGATGCAAGCCGCACTGAAGCTGTACGCACTACCCTGTTCACGTTTGTACCTTCGGTTACTTATAACTTTAAATTTTAAGCCGATGAAAAACACTATAAAATATATCACCATTATACTTTTTGCAGCAACCTTAAGCAGTTGCGAAAAAGCCATCGACCTGAAACTAAAAGATACCACGCCGCAATATGTAGTTGAAGGCGTATTAACCAACCAGGCCGGCGGCTGCAAGGTATTATTAAGCAAGACCAAAAACTTCACTGATAATAACGACTTCAATGGGATAGGCGGCGCTACCGTTACCATTGCCGATGATAATAACAATGTTTACCCGCTTACGGCTACAGGTACCGGTATTTACCAAAACATTACTTTAACAGGCAACCCTGGCCATACCTATCAGCTTAGTGTGAGTGTTAATGGCAAAACATTCACCTCAAGCTGCTTAATGCACCCCGCCGTTCCGTTAGATAGTATTTACCTGGTTAAAGACGAACTTGAAAATAACAAGGACGGTACCCCGCGCAAATATGTTACCGTGCGATATGACGACCCTATAGCTACCAAAAACTATTACCGTTTTGTACAGTATGTAAACGGCCGCAAAGAAGAAACGATCATGCTGGAAGACGACGAATTTACCAATGGGCAGGAAGTGAACAACAACCTCAGGTTTGATAACAGCAACGATAACCCGGCACGCGATATCCGCCCCGGCAACCAGGTAACTATAGAAATGATGAGCATTGACCAGGCGGTTTACAAATACTTTTACAGCCTTAGCAACAGCGCCAACGGCGATGGCAATAACGCTGCCCCGGCAAATCCGTTAACCAATATCAAAGGCGGCGCGTTGGGATATTTTAGTGCGCATACAGTGGTGAGCAAGACGTTGACAGCGCCGTAACCGCCAGCCCTTAAAGGGGCAACTATTGTAGTAAAATCATATAAAAAACACCCGCCTGAAGCGAGTGTTTTTTATTTAAACCAATATTTCCCCGCAGGGATTTTGCTGCCTGCTCCCATCATTCAAATAAATTCATAAATTTAGCATGTGCAAGATTACCTTTTATTCATAGATACCGAAACCTCCGGCCTGCCCAAAAAGTGGGACCTGCCCTATTGCGATAACGACAACTGGCCTTATGCCCTGCAGGTGTCGTGGATTGTGTACACCAATGACATGCAGGAGATAAAACGCGAAGATCATTATATTAAGGATAATGACTTCACCATAAGCCCAAAAGCATATGCCGTTCATGGCCTTACCCAGGAGTATTTGGTTGAGCACGGTGAATGGCGCAAAGATGTAATGACCATGCTGGCCGATGATCTCTTAGAGTATCAGCCATTGGTAATAGGTCACTTTATTGAGCTTGACCTGAATGTTGCAGGCGTTGAGTTTTACCGTACAGGCATCACCAATCCGCTTCAAAATTTAAAAACCTTTTGTACCATGCTGGCAACCACCAAATGGGTACAAAATCCGCAGACCAAGTATTTAAGGCTAAACCAATTGTACGAGGTACTGTTTAACAAAACATTCGACAGGCAGCACAACGCCCTTGAAGATGCCGAAGCTACCGCCGAGTGCTTTTTTGAGATGCTGAAACGCGGCGATATTACTGAAGAGAGTGTAGAACACCAGGAAGTTTACCTGCAAAAGATCCGCTCCGAAAAAAAATATCTTTTGCCCGCAGCCATCGTTTTAATATTGATCATCATCATAGCTTTTTGGTTATATGGTTCAACGTCTTGAATTTTTAAGTAAAGTAGCCCCTTTTAACCTGCTCCCGGCTGATGTGCTTGAACAGGTTGCCGACCAATTGCAGGAGATCCGTTATAGTAAAGACACGGTTATTTATCAACAGGAAGTAACCAAAATGCGCGGCGTAGATATCATTGCCGAAGGCGAATACGAATCCTTCTTTTACGACACCCAGCAAAATAAACGATTATTGGAGCACCATCATTCGGGCTATTGCTACGGAGGAATTTCGGTATTGCTCAACCGCAAGCAGTCCATCCGTACTGTGATTGCTAAGAAAGGTACAACAGTATTTTTTCTGCACCGCAAGGATTTCCGGTCGTTATGTAAAGCGTACGAAGATTTTGTACAATATTTTACTGCCGATTTTGGCAAGCGCATGCTTAATGATGAGTTTGCTCATTTTTATAAACGTCCGGCGACTTTTGAGGAAAGTTATATCGCTTCCGAACAATTGTATTCGCGCAAAATGGAAAGTATTGAATACCGCGAAATAGTTTCCTGCCCGCAAAGTACCCCAGTTTATGAAACGGCACGCTTAATGGCAAAACATAAGGTAAGCTGTATTTTTATCCGCGATGACCAAGCCAAAATTGTAGGCTATGTGACCGATATTACCCTGCGCGATAATGTAGTTGCAAAACAGGCAGATACCGCCCAACCGGTCGGCAACATTATGGATAACCCTATCGTTTGCATTAGCACCAACGCTTATGTATACGAAGCTATTTTGATGATGTTCCGTACCAAAACACGGTATTTACTCATCAAAAACGGGGATGAATTTGTAGGCAGCATCAGCAGGAATAAATTATTGTCCGAACAGGCGCAATCACCACTGGTGTTTATTCAATCGGTAAAACAAGCCATATCGGTACAGGAACTTAAACGCAAATGGGAATCGGTACCGCAAATGGTTACACAATTGCTTGGTCGCGGTGTAAACGCCGAAATTGTAAACCAGGTGATCACCACCATTGCCGATACCATCGCCATAAAAGTAATTGAAAGCGTTATTGCAACAATGGGCCAACCGCCGGCCAAATTTGTTTTCATGGTACTTGGCAGTGAAGGCCGTAAGGAGCAAACTTTTAAAACCGACCAGGATAACGCCATTATTTACGAAGATAAAGCTAATGAGCAGCGTGAATTAGTGCGTGAATATTTCCTGAGCTTTGCCAGGCAGGTATCTGAAAAGCTTGATCACATCGGCTTCAGCTTTTGTACCGGCGGCTACATGGCCCAAAACCCCAAATGGACGCACTCTCTCTCCCATTGGAAACG
>Ga0157372_10002019_pt1 | contig 22064 bp, 18 predicted proteins | sample C55metaG_FD_115307 | JGI IMG/M metagenome (GOLD analysis project Ga0157372, IMG submission 115307) | Corn rhizosphere microbial communities from Kellogg Biological Station, Michigan, USA - C5-5 metaG | ecosystem: Host-associated > Plants > Roots > Rhizosphere > Soil | place: USA: Michigan... | reverse complement strand
TTATAGAGGAGGAGTCTGTTCTCCTGGCAGGCGTATAGTAATTCTCCGATGGATTCGATGCTCATCTCTTTCCAGATGGTGGAGATCTTTTTAGGGCCGAGACCTTTTATCTGCAGCATTTCGATGACTCCGGAGGGGGTTTTTTCGATATATTCTCTCAGGAGGGGCAATTCGCCTGTTTCCAGGATTTGGGTTATTTTTTTGCCGATGGCGTCGCCGATGCCCTTGATGGAGACGAATTTTTCGGGTGGCATGTCGGCGAGCTGGCCGGGCAGTTTTTCGATGGTGAAGGCGGCGGAGGAGTAAGAACGGGTCTTAAAAGAGTTCTCGCCGTGTATGTCCATGACCTTGGAGAGGAGGGAGAACTGGTCGGCTATATAGTAGTTGTCCGGCATTGTTATGTGGGTACACCGGGTCTGGTTCACCTGAAAATTAACCCATACCCGGTGTACATTTAATGATGGGCCTTCGGCCAGTGAACCTGTGGTTCGCTCTATGCCGCTAAGGTAGGGAAACTTATGATTAGGGGCTCAAATACAAGCTACGCTTGCATTTGAGCAAAGAAAAAGTCCCGAAGTATTTCGGGACTTTGATATTTTCTGCCTAACTAAGAAATAAGAACTATTTCTTCTTAGCAGCTTTCTTAGCAGCTTTCTTTTTAGGAGCAGCTTTCTTTTTGGGAGCGGCTTTTTTCTTAGCGGCTTTCTTTGCAGTTGCCATTGTTTTTGAATTTAATTGGTTAGTAAATCAATTTACAATAGTAAAAATATAAATATCTTTCAAACAACCAAAAAAAATTTTTGATTTGTTCAAAAAAATTTCTATTTCTAGGCTCCTACTTCAACTGAATTGATACTAACGAAGGTCTTGTCGCCTTTACCTTTTTTAAATTCAACGAGGCCATCGGAGAGCGCAAACAGCGTATAGTCTTTTCCGACGCCTACATTTTTACCGGGATGGTATTGAGTACCGCGCTGGCGAACGATGATGTTGCCTGCAACAGCGGGTTGTCCGCCGTAGATCTTTACTCCAAGGCGTTTGCTTTGCGAGTCGCGGCCGTTCTTTACGCTACCTTCACCTTTTTTATGTGCCATGATCTGAGGATTGACTTTTTTTTATGTGCATTGATCTGTGTTTTTTCGAAAAGTAACCCATCTCAATGCACGTCTAATGATGGGCCTTCGGCCTGCGATCCTGTGGATCGCATTGCTTAGAATCTAATTATGCGATGTCGCTGATACGGATCTTCGTATAGTGGGTACGATGACCATGTTTCTTGCGAAATCCTTTTCTTCTTTTCATTTTGAAGGCGATGACCTTGTCGCCTTGAACGTGACCGACGATCTCGGCCTTGATGGTTGCCTTTACGTCTATGCCTACGGTGAGGGCGCCGTCAGCGTCAACGAGGAGGACGTCTCCGAATTCCACTTTGTCACCTGCATTGCCTGCAACGCGGGGAACGTACAATGTTTGGTCCTTTTGGACTTTAAATTGTTGGCCGGCGATTTTTACAACTGCGAACATAACTTTCAATTTTTGTACGACCCTGTGGATCGATTTTGTGACGATCCTGATGGATCGGATATTAGGGCTGCAAAGGTAATGTAAATCCGGGAATAAAACATGAAGTAAACTGAAGAAAGATGAAGAAAATAGGCGGAAAAAAGGGTGGCCCGGGCCACAAAAATAGGGGTTTGGGGGGAGACTTTGGCGGGGGGCGGTGAGGGGGCTGGAGGTGAGGGGTTGGAAGGAGTTGGGAAAGAGGGAGTTAGGGGGTGGCCGGCGGCAATGTGAGGAAGAAAGCGGGGAAACGGAGAGATAGAGTTGATTTGGCGGGTTCAGGAGGATGGGGCGGTCCTGTGGGGATGAGGGCTGGGAGAGGCCGGAACTGGGATTGGGAGGGACCGGGGAAGAAAGAGGGGGCGATGGTCCGATGAGGGGATGGCGGGGTGAGTAGTCGGGGCGGGGATTTGGCGAGGAGGAAAGCGGGGACGGGAAAGTGAGGCGGAGAAAGGGATTGATTTGGCGGGTTCTGAAGGATGGAGCGGCTTAGAGAGGGCGACACGCCTTTAGGGTTGGAGGGGAAGTTTTGGGCAGGGCGTGAGTGATGGGGGGGATAGCCCGGAACAATCGCGTGAGGCGATGGGAACGACAGCCCGGAGCTGCGGGAGCAGTGAGGACTACAGTGGACAGCCCGACCCGGCGGTGGTAACCGCCGGGGCACGCCCAAGGTATGGCAGGTGGGTTTGGGATAAAAAGGGAGGGGAAAGGGGGGAAATATAGGGGCGCGCATGAACCTGACAGGGCGGGAAAATCCTATCTGAACGGGAGAATCGGGTGAATCGGCTTTTTATTGTCTATTGGTCTTTTTCTTGTAGGTTTGCCGGCATGAATATGAAGATCAAATCCTTTTTGGCAAGACCATTTGCCTCCTATATATATAAGTCCATTCAGAAGGGGATGACGACGGCGGTGAGCGATCAGGAGACCATTTTAAAAGATCTGCTGCGAGTGGGGAGCAAGACGGCGTTTGGAGAGGAGCACAAGCTGGGGGAGGTAAAGACTTACGAGGAGTTCAGGCAGGCGGTGCCGATCCGGGATTATGAGCAGTTCGCGGGCTATATTTCGCAGATAAAAGAGGGCCGGCACAATGTGCTGTGGCAGGGCAAGCCCATCTACCTGGCGAAGACGTCGGGTACGACCAGCGGGATCAAATACATCCCCATTTCCAAGGATTCCATCTCGAACCATATCAATACGGCCCGGAATGCGCTCCTCTGCTATATGGCTTCGACGGGAAATACGGCCTTTTCCGACGGAAAGATGATCTTTCTTTCGGGGAGCCCGGAGCTGGAGCGGATCGCGGATATTCCCACCGGCAGGCTGAGCGGGATCGTCAATCATCATGTACCGCGTTATCTCCGTACGAACCAGCTGCCTTCCTACGAGACAAATTGTATCGAGGACTGGGAGACGAAGCTGGACAAGATCGTGGAGGAGACGTTGAACCAGGATATGACCTTGATCAGCGGCATTCCGCCGTGGGTGCAGATGTATTTCGACCGATTGATTGAAAAAACCGGCAAGCCGGTAAAAGATATATTCCCTAACTTTTCTGTGCTGGTGCATGGAGGGGTCAATTTCGAGCCGTATAAGGCCAAGCTGTTCGACAGCATCGGTAAAAAAATAGACACGATCGAGACCTTCCCGGCTTCGGAGGGTTTCTTCGCCTTCCAGGACGTACGGGATGGAGAGGGGTTGTTATTAAATACCAATAGCGGGATATTTTTTGAGTTTGTTCCGGTGGGGGAATTTGGGAAGGAGAATCCCGAGCGCCTGAGCCTGAAAGATGTGAAGGTGGGCGAGAACTATGCCCTTATCGTGAGCACGAATGCGGGGTTGTGGGGATACAGTATCGGCGATACGGTGCGGTTTGTCTCCACGGAGCCTTATCGGCTGGTGGTGACGGGGAGAACGAAGCATTTTATATCCGCCTTTGGAGAGCATGTCATCGGAGAGGAGGTGGAGTACAGCCTGATGAAGGCGGCGGAGGAAGAAGGCCTGCACATCACGGAGTTCACGGTGGCGCCTATGATCCAGCAGGGCGAGGGCAAGTCCTATCACGAGTGGTTTGTCGAGTTCGAGAACAAACCATCGGACCTGGGCCAGTTTGCTGCAAAAGTTGATACCAACCTACGCAATAAAAACATATATTACGACGATCTGATCACGGGAAATATTCTGCAACCTCTTCAGATCCGCGCCGTCAAGAAACATGGTTTTATCGATTATATGAAATCGGTAGGGAAGCTGGGAGGGCAAAACAAAGTGCCCCGGCTGAGCAATGACCGGAAGCTGGCGGGTGAACTGGAAAAATACATCGAGTAAAATGTCAAACGGCGTAACTAAAAAACGTGTTGCTATATTCGGATCGACGGGATCGATCGGCAGGCAGGCCCTGGAAGTCATCGATGCCAATCCTTCGCTCTTCAGCGTGGAGGTATTGACGGGACAGTCCAATGACGATCTGCTGATCCGGCAGGCCCTGCATTTCAAGCCGGATGTGGTGGTGATCGGGGATGAAAAAAAATACCCGAAAGTGCGGGAAGCGCTGTCGGCGGAGCCTGTCAAGGTCTTTGCCGGCGAAAAAGCCCTGGAAGAGGTGGCGGCCATGGACAACTACGACATCATGCTGGCGGCTATCGTGGGTTTTGCGGGACTCCGTCCTACGCTGCAGGCCATCGACAACGGAAAGGCGGTGGCATTGGCCAATAAGGAAACCTTGGTGGTGGCGGGGGATATCGTCATGCAAAAGGCGATCGAGAAGCGTGCACCTATCATCCCGGTGGACTCGGAACATTCGGCCATCTTCCAATGCCTGGTCGGGGAAACCCGCAGCCGGATAGAAAAGATCGTTCTTACTGCCAGCGGGGGACCTTTCCTGGGAAAGAAGCCCAATTTCCTGGTGAATGTCAAAAGAGACCATGCGCTGCAGCATCCGAACTGGAATATGGGGGCCAAGATCACGATCGACTCGGCCACGTTGATGAATAAGGGTCTGGAGATGATCGAGGCCAAATGGCTTTTCAACCTGCAGCCGGACCAGGTACAGGTGATCATCCATCCGCAGTCCATCATCCACAGCATGATCCAGTTCGAGGATGGGAGCATCAAGGCGCAGATGGGGCTGCCGGATATGAAGCTGCCGATACAGTATGCATTATCCTTTCCACGGCGTATCGCCAGCAATTTCCCCCGCTACGACTTCCGGAAGCCGGGGACCTTATCATTTGAGGAGCCGGATGTGAAGACGTTCCGGAATCTCACGCTGGCTACGGAGGCATTGTTCAGGGGAGGAAACCTTCCCTGTGTGCTGAATGCGGCCAATGAGATCGCGGTCTTTGCCTTTTTACGCAATCGGATAGGGTTCCTGGATATGACGGATCTGGTGGAGCGTACGATGCAGCATGTGACTTTTATCGAGCATCCCACGCTGGAAGAATATTTTGAAAGCGATGGGGAGGCCCGTAATTTTGCGGCGAGCCTGATCAAGCTGTGAGTCCATGGGGCGCGAGTGTGGGGCGTGGGCGGACGAGGCTGTTGCGGGGACGTGGCCATTGCGAGGCCGGCCAATGGGAACTGTTCAAACGAACCAAGGGTTCGTTGTCCGAAGGACAGACATTAGACCCTTCCAACAAAGGGGGTACATTTGTCGGACAACCCCTTTGTTGGACATTTTATTTAGGTGGGGGCCTGATACAGGAGAAATTAGCAGATATTTGAAAAATTCGCATCTAAAATCTAATAAAACGCTCCGCCTACTGGAGTCTCTGGACTTATGATACTATTAGCAATCGACTGGTCAGCCGTTGGCATCAAGATACTGCAATTCATCCTGTCGTTCTCTATACTGGTAGTGCTGCATGAAGCGGGACATTTCTTCCCGGCGCGCTGGTTCAAATGCCGGGTGGAAAAGTTCTATCTCTTTTTCAATCCCTGGTTCTCTCTTTTCAAGAAGAAAATTGGCGAGACGGAATATGGTCTTGGATGGATCCCTTTTGGGGGCTATGTAAAGATCTCGGGAATGATCGACGAAAGTATGGACAAGGAACAGATGAATCAGCCTCCGCAGCCCTATGAGTTCCGCAGCAAGCCGGCCTGGCAGCGTCTGATCATCATGCTGGGCGGGGTGACGGTGAATGTGATACTGGCGCTGGTCATCTTTATCATGATCATGTGGATCTGGGGTGAACGTTATATACCGATGGAGAACCTAAAGTATGGCGTATCGGTAGATAGCCTGGCTACAAAGATCGGGATGCAGGAAGGAGACAAGATACTGGCAGTAGCGGGCAAGCCTCTGAAAAGAGTGGGTACGACGGGGTCGGATATCATCATGAATGAAGCAAAGAGCATTACCATCGAACGGAACGGTCAGCGGATGGAGCTGGCTATACCGCCGGGGTTTATCAGCCAGCTGAACAAGAACAGGCTGGGTGGCTTCACTTATATCAAATATCAAACAGTGGTCGACTCGGTGCTGAAGGATGCCCAATTCAAAGGGCCTGCGCTGGAGAAGAACGATACGCTGCTGACGCTGGCGGGCAAACCTGCCTATTGGTCTGTCGATTGGGTGAGGGCTATGCGCTATGTGGATAAGAATAATCTGACGACGGTGCAAGTGACTGCGCTGCGTGGAAACGATACGATCCGGACAAGCATGACTGCGGTGAAGAACGGGAGCTTTCACGTATATTTCAAGGACCCGGAAGACGTATTGGGCTATAAACATATATCCTATACGCTGGCGCAGGCGATACCGGCGGGAGTTAAGAAGAGCGTACAGACATTGACGAACTATATCCGCAATCTGCGGCTGCTGTTCACATCCAAGGAGGTGAAGGCGGAGGATTCGCTGGGGAGCGTGGTCAGCATTGCGAATGTGTTCCCGCCTGTGTGGGACTGGCAGTCTTTCTGGACCCTGACGGCGATATTCAGCATTCTGCTGGCTTTTATGAATGTATTGCCTATACCGGCATTGGATGGGGGACATGCGCTGTTCACGCTGGTGGAGATGATCACGGGTCGTAAGCCGAGCGATAAGTTCATCGAATATGCGCAGATGGTGGGTATGATACTGCTGTTCGCATTGATGGCGTATGCGCTGGGGCTGGATATATTCAGGATTTTTAGGAAATAGGGCGGCGCCTTGGATGATATGGAAGCCCCTGCCTAACGGCGGGGCTTTTTTTTATTGGGCTGTCAAGTATTCCTTGACAACTGAACTGCTGAAGGTCTGTAATCGTACGAATGATGTGCGGAAACGGACGGATGGTTAGTCTGCATCTTTGCAAAGCTTATGTTAATCACGGGGTTGTGCTACTGGCATGGCCGTTGTGGGACAGATGCCATGAACTATACCAAAACTGCATGGCGGGCCATTAAGGGCCATAGGGCTTACAGCCTCATCAATATACTGGGCCTGACACTGGGTATTGCTTCCTGCCTGGTGATCTTTTTAGTCGTGAAATACGAGCTGGGCTACGACAGATGGTTTTCAAAATCCGATCGCATCTACCGGGTGACCCTCAACGGGATAGACTTCAATCCAAGCGTATCGATGGCGGTGGTCCCGGCCATGCGTAATGATTTTCCCGAGCTGAAGGCTGTGTCACAGGTCTTGTTCCAGGAATCGATGATGATAAAGGTTGCGGCGAACACCCGGTACCAGGAAAAATCTTTTGCCTTTGCCGATGAGCAATTTACCAAAGTATTCGACTATCATTGGCTGGAGGGTAATCCTGCTACGGCTTTGTCTGCGCCCAATTCGGTGGTGCTGACGGAAAGCGTAGCGCATAAATATTTTGGCAACAAGGAAGCGATGGGACAGGTGGTCAATGCAGACAATACCTATCCTCTCAAGGTGACGGGTGTTATCAAGGACCTGCCGGGAAATACTCATTTGCCCTTCCGCGCCCTGGTGTCCCTGGAAACGATAAAGAACGATATAAAGGGGATGTTGTCCAACTTCTATTCGATACCCTCGGGAGGCTTTGCCTATATTGTCTTACCCGAGAACTACCCTGCGAGCCGGCTGGAAAAAAGGTTGAAGCCCTTTATTGCCAGGAACTGGGGGAATGATATAGCGAAAGACACCAAATTGCTGTTGCAGCCGCTGACGGATATCCATTTCGATCAACGCTACCTTGACAATTCGGTCAGCTATACCACCTCAAGGGAGACTTATTGGGGGCTGGCCGCCATTGCGGTGCTTATCATTATCATCGCGTGCATCAATTTTATGAACCTGTCGACGGCGCAGGCCATCAAGCGCGCCAAAGAGGTAGGGGTACGGAAAGTGCTGGGTTCTACCCGCCGTCAGCTCATTGCCCAATTTCTTGGCGAGACGGCGGTGATGACCTTTTTTTCTCTGCTGCTGGGTATATTCTCTACATGGCTGTTCCTGCCGCAGGTGGCGGGATGGCTGGATATAAAAATAGACATTACGCAGCTGATGCAGCCATCGGTGATAGGCGTGATGCTGGGTCTTACCGTGGGAGTGGTCCTGCTGGCAGGCTTGTATCCTGCTTTTGTGCAATCCGCCTTTAGGCCGGCGGTGTCATTGAAAAGCAAAGCATCGTTGTCATTCCGTGGATTGACCCTGCGAAAAAGCCTGGTAGCGGTACAGTTTGCCATCTCGCAGGTCATGATCGCCGGTACGCTGGTAGTAGCTTACCAAATGGACTTCCTTCAAAACAGGGATCTTGGCTTTAGTAAGGATGCGGTTATTTCTTTTTATATACCGGACCAATCAAAGTCCGCCTTGTTAAAACAGGCGCTGGCCAGCAATCCGGGTGTAAAACAGATAAGCTTTTCATCGGGTGCGCCCGTTGACAATGGGGCTACGAGCTTTCGCTCGCCCGAGCTGGGTATTATGAAGGACGACGTCACTACGCTCAAGTTCATTGACGAGCCCTATCTCAAGATGTTCGATATAAAGCTGCTGGCGGGTGAGAATGTAAGGGCCAATACCCTTACATGGAAAGACACGGCGTTTACGGCGGTGGTAAATGAGACTATGATCCACAAATTGGGCTTTCAAAATCCCCGGCAGGCAATCGGTAAACACATTATATTAAATGGGAGATGGTATACCAGCATCGTCGGCGTGGTGCAAGACTTCCAGAACGAATCCAGGCATAAGAAAATAAGACCCTGTGCGATGATCTATCGTGCCGATAACTTCTATTCGGTGAGCGTAAGGCTACAGCCATCGGGCATGCGCAAGACCATTGCAGCGATAGATAAGACATGGTCCGCTCTTTTTCCGGAGCAGCTGTTCAGCTATGAATTCCTCGACGAGCGTATTGCTGCCTGGTACAGGCAGGAGCAAAAGGAATATGTAGCTTTTAAACTTTTTTCTGCGGTGGCCATTCTGATCGGCGGCCTGGGGCTGTATGGGCTGGTGGCGTTCGCGGCAGCGCAGCGTGGAAAGGAAGTAGGGATACGGAAAGTGCTGGGGGCTTCGTTAACCGACATCGTGATGTTGTTTTCCCGGGAATTCGTGCTGCTCATTATCCTGGCTTTTACCTTTGCGGCGCCGATGGCGTATTTTGTGATGCATAGCTGGCTGCAAAGCTTTGCGTACCGGATAAATATCGGACCTGACATCTTTGTCCCAGCCCTCCTGGTATCTTTTATCATCGCCGGATGTACGATCGGCTGGCAGGCGATAAAGGCAGGGGTGGTCAATCCGGTGGATTCGCTACGGAGCGAATAGAGATTGATCCCTTAGAGACCGATCCCTTTGCTGGGCCAGGCTATCTTGGGGTCAGACTATTTCTGACCAGGCTATCCCGGCCAGGCTATCGATGGATCTTCCAAACTGTTAATGAATAGGGCGGCAAGGTTTCGTTCAACACCTGGTCTGCGGGCAGGGTTGCTGTGACTGTTACGGGCGCGGCCTTATCATCCGGGAGACCGTGTAGCACCGAGCGCTCCGCCTGGCGGCCTTTTGTGAGGTCGCCCAGGTCAAGTTTGACGGTGGTGGGGATTGGCAGGAGATTTACCAGTTTTATTATTATAACATCATTGGTGGTATCCCGTACCACGGAGACGCCCAGGCGCTTACGCACTGCCTGGTCGCCGCCCGGGCTTGTGGAGGGGGCTGTGACCTGGCCTTTGCTGGGGGCAGAGAACTGCTCGGTGGAGGGGACTGAGGACTGACCGGTGGGCGAGGTGGGAGAATGGTCGGTGGATGGGACTGACAGCTGGATGGTGGTTGGCAGGTATTCGTTGCCTGCATTGTTCCCAAATAATTTCTGCACTTCATAGTTTACGGTGGGCCTGACTTCCGTGTTGGAAAAGTAGATCAGGTCGGGATTCCACTGGGTATGCTTTTCCCTTGCAAGGAGGGGCGCATACGATGCCATTTGCACTACGTCCCCGTTGCGTTCGAGACTGGTTAGATATAACGCTTCGGAGAGGGCATTGAACAATGTATTTCCCCAGGATGCATATTCACCCAGATAGACCTTTGGTTTTGTGCGGTCGTAATGATCATAAAAATCCTGGTTATTGATGAACCAGCCGGGGCTTTCGTAATAGTGTTCGTCTACCATGGGAACTTTCAGCCGGCCGGCCAGATCCCAGCCCTGTTCGTAGTCGGTGCCTGTATAAAAGGGGCCGACGGTGCCGATGACGGTGATCTCGGGATGCTTTTGCCGGATGGCTTTATAGATCATGGTAAAACGTTCTTCGAAGATGTCGGAGATCAGGTCTTCGTTGCCGATGCCGATATATTTCAGATGGAAGGGTGCTGGGTGCCCGGATTCTGCCCGCAGCCTGCCCCACTTAGAGGTTACGGGTCCGTTGGCCCATTCCACTAAGTCCAGGATATCTTGTACATACTGGCCCATTTCGCTCATGGGTATTCCACCTTGTTGACCGCCGCCTTTTGCGGTGAGAGATGAGTTCTGGCAGGGTACTCCGGCAGCGATGACGGGCAGGGGTTCTGCGCCAATGTCCTCACAGTATTGGAAATATTCAAAGAACCCTAATCCGACGCTCTGATGGTAGCGCCAGATGTTCGGCTGTGGTTTTCGCGCTTCGATGGGACCTACGGTATTTTTCCAGCGGTAAATATTATCCAGCCCATCCCCATGCGTTACACAACCACCGGGGAAGCGGATAAACCTGGGATGGATAGCGGCGATGGCTTCCGCAAGATCGGCTCGCATACCGTTGCTTCGGCCTTTGAACGTCTTTTTGGGGAAGAGGGAGACCATGTCCAACATCAGGCGACCGCCAGTAGACATTTGCAGCTCCAGGCTGGCGTTGGACGCGTCCGCGGCTGCCGTGAGTGTGACCGGATACTTTTGCCATTGCTGGGCATCGATGTTCAGGGCGGCCTGTGCCAGTATGCTGCCATCCTGTGCTACCAGCTTTACCAACAGGCCGGTGCTTTTTTCGTTGGGGTTCCTGGCGAAGACCGAAAATGCGTATTCATCACCCTTTTTCAGGGGGATACCATCGTAACCGCTGTTGATCAAAGCGCCTTTGGATGAGGTTGCATCCAGCACGGCATAATGCGGATTGTTCGGATGAAGGGGAGCGGCGCTGTCGATGGTAAAGCCGAGCCCTTTTGCTGTCCAGGAATATTTACTGTTCCAGGTGGAGTCATGATATTTCCTGTCGCCGGGGGTGTATTCAAAATCCCGATTTTGCAGGAGCTCAGCATACAGGCCTCCGTCGGCGGCATAATTGATATCCTCGAAGAAGACTCCGATCAGTGAGCTCGAAATGGGTTTGCGGCTTTCGGGTTTTAGGGTGACGGTGGCGGTGAGTGACTTTATACCGGCAAAGCGGGTGCTGTCATTTTTCGGGGATTCTTCCCTGGCCTGGTCGGCTTTGTGCTGCTTTTCCTGAGAGAATTGATCCAACCTCTCGACGACCTGCCGTGGGACCTTAGCGACATTGCCCCTGAGAGATCCTGCGAGGAGATTGACTGTGATCCTGTCGTCCGTGTATTGTGAGACGGGCACGGACACAGCGGGGGTGAAAACTTTAAAATCTTTGGTGGTTGTCCTGAGGTACTGATCGCCAGAGATAAAAGCAATGAGATATTCCCTGGTGGTCTTGTTATAGTGTACGACGGGCTGGCGGAAGCTTTGGTTTTGTTTCAGGTAAGGGTAACGCTGTCTGCCCCAATCGATGAGGTCAGGGGAAGCGGCGCAGGCAAACTGATCGAGCGATTCGTTGAGGCTCCAGACGCATCGCCACTGACCGGCGGCGTCCTGAAAAAGATAGGGGCTGTTCATCTGTTTTTGCGAGCCCCATTCACCATAGTCCGACTTTACATATCCGTATTCGTTGCCGATGAGGTTCCATGTTTTTTTATCGGTGCTCCAGGCGAAGTGCAGTCCGCTGTGTCCTTTGTCCTTGGGGGTGGCGTAGGAAAACAGGAAAACACTATCGGGGGTGCCGGTTGATACGGGGCTCTTGTCGGGGCCGGTCAAGGAGGGAGACCCTGTCGAGGTGAGAGAACCTGTCAAGGTGGGAGAGGCCGGGTACACGGGGGGCTGGGCCTGGCCTGACTGTGACCGACCTTTATGAGATGCCAGGAGAACCAGGGCAAAAAACAGTACTTTCTTCAATTCTTTATTGTTTTGGCTGACCGATATTAATAAGTGTCAAGATAACATAAATTGGGCTATTCGTGGAAAATCTTTTATTTGGCCAGCTTCGGCCCGGCCGGGAAGGGGCCGTGGCCGGCCTTGTGTGCTGAGTTAAATGCAAGCGTAGATGCGCCCTTTTTGGGGCAACTGCGGGGCATAGACATTGCATGGATGGTTTTAAATACATTTTATGGCTAACAAGAAATCAACAGACAATAAAGGTGGGGGGTCCGGGGAATTTCAATCCAGCGGAAAAGGCAACAATAAAGCACATGGGAATAACAGGCCTTCCGGCACCGGTATGAATCCGGGTGTAGAGCAGCAGGCTGCGAATGCCAGCCGGCCTGAAAATAAGGGTAAGGACAAGCGGGAAAATCAAGAGCAACAAGAGGCGGATCTGGAGCAGCAGCGCAAAGAAACTTTGACGGAGCGGGACTGAGCCAACCGGTGGTTGATCCGCCGGAAAGTTTCAGAGGAAGGGATATTTATTTACTCACTGGCACTTCCAATTCAATCGTTATGGTGGTTCCCACTGACCCGCCCGGATGGCCTACTTTATAGTCTTCCCTGTTGATGGTAAAATTGCCTTTGAATACACCGGTGCTGCCGGAAGCTGTAAAGCTAAATGGGATCTCTACCGGCCGGGTGGTTCCTTTCAAGGTCAGCTCACCCACTGCCTTGTAGTCCGAGGCGGCTTTCTCGATCTTCGTGGATTTAAAGCTGATCAGCGGGTATTTATCCGTATCCAGCCATTCCTCCTTTTTGCGAAGATCTCTGTTGCGAAGATCAATCCCCGTGCTCACGGTGGTTGCGTCAATGCTGGCGGAAACAGCGCTTCCCGGCAAATCTTTTTCATCAAACCGGATGGTCGCCTTCAGACCGGTGAACCTGCCATGCACGGTGCCGAATGGCCAAGGGCCTTTCACCGTAAAAAGGACTTTGGCTTTGGATGCATCCGCCGTCCAGTTTTGGGCGGGTACGAGTGCTGAAACTATTGCGACCAGGGAGATGAATAATGCGGACCTCATATATTATCGTATTTGTTGGGTGATGCTTTATTTGCTGCTGAAGAAATGAACTCCGATATAAAAATCCGTTCCATACATATTGCGTAGCCTGAACAAACCAGCCGGAGCGTCGCCTCCAAAGAACAGATAGCCAGCCCTGGCTGCAAAACCCAGTCGTGGACGCCAACTGCCATAATATATAACAGAGAAGGGGATGCTTAGCTCCAGCCATTTGCTTTCATACCTTGGTGTAATGGAATATACATCCGGCTGAACAACGCCCTGCCGGTGGCCGTGACCAAAGCCTTTGATGATCGTGGCATTGACAAAGAAATTGTCATAGCAGTTCCAGTCGGCCTGGAAACTGAGAGCCGCCGGCAGCCCCATTTTGAAAGAATTGCCCACGAGTGATCTTGTAGAGTCACCGTCGTAAAAGGCAGCGCTGATCGTCCTGTCCACCTGCTGATTGGTGGTAAGGTTATACGTATACCAATTCGTGAAATTGGCGCTATCAGCATGAAGATGGAACGCGGCGGCGTTTTTGTTAAAGCGGATGGCGCCGGCATCGATCAGGGAAAGACCGAATTTATACGGGGACCGCGTATAGGTAATTCCAATATTGGCGCCTAGTCCGTAGCCATGGGTCAGCTCGCGATGGCCGCTCCTTCTACGGTAGGAATCATAATCAGTTTTGCCATAATCAAGGTTGGATTGGGTGAATATGAGCTGTGTGGTATCACCGACGGTGTAGTTAAGGCTGGTATTTTTAACATAGGCAGCGCCCAGGCCTTGTAAGTATTTCAATCCCACGCCCACTGCCAGTTCGCCCCTGCTGTCTTTAAAGATAGTGGCTGCATAATAAACCCCGTATTCCAGCCAGGCCATGCCATCGATGCGCGTAGAATTATCATGGAAGGGCGTATGCCAGAGAATTTTGTTCCTCATATAGTCGTAAGCATTTTGCGCCACATGACCCGTGAAATCGTTGATATTGGCATAGGCGCGCGCACGGAAAGCAAATCCGATGGTCTGTCCTTCTGCGATCTTCGCCTGGAAAGACGGGCCCAGCACATCGCCGGCCAGTATAAAGTGATAGCGTTTATCCGGATTGGCGGGATTGAAATGGGTGACAAATTTATTCTGATGTTTGATGCCTTTAATGATTGCCCCAAAGCCCAATACAGGAACAGCACCTTTGGGGATGTACAGATAGTTGTTGTCGAAAAGCGTCCCCAGGGACACAACATTCACATCCCACTTATTATACTGCCCTTCCATGCCTGCGGGGTTCAGCAGGGCAGCCTGTATACCGGCATAATGGCTATTGCGGACGCCCAGATCCTGTTGTGCATGGATGGTTGATGCACCCTGTATGCACAGCCAAAGGATGATTATTCTCCTCATTGCAATTGAATTTAGAGCTCCGGCAGGATCATGGGATGAGTTCGCGCTTAATAGGAATGAAAGATAGGGGAGCAGGAGATGGCGGCCGTCAATTAAGCAAACGTGCATTGCCCTTTTCAGGGTTGCCCGGGGCAGGCAAAGAAATTTACTAAATTTTGTCTACCTTGACCCCACTCCACTAAACAGCTAACTTATGAGAATTCTCCTTGTTCTCTTCTGTCTCCTTCTTTTAGAAGGATTTGTACGACTACAGCCAACAAAAAATGACCGGTGGGCAGCCCGGCGTCAGGCGCTACAATACCGAGAAAGAAATCTTATCCGCTGCGGCGCGGACCTGGCATCCTTCGATCCAGTGGCAGATCCTATCCCGCTGCTGTCCGGCTGGGGCGATTACTATATGCCTGTGACTGTGAAGAATGACAGCGCCCGTCTGTACTTCCAGCAAGGCATCAATATGTATTACGGGTTCCATATTATCGAGGCGCTTGCCTCCTTTGAGAAGAGCACTCATTTCGACAGCAGCTTTGCCATGGGTTACTGGGGCAAGGCCCTTGCCTATGGTCCCAATATCAATGACAATGGCTATACGGCCTCTCCGGCGGCGTTTGCAGCGGCGCAAAGGGCCAGGGCATTGTCTGCCGATGTATCTCCGGCTGAAAAAGCGCTCATCGGGGCAATGATCCCCCGATATTCCACTGACTCCTCCCAGAACAGGGAACAGCTTGATCAGCTCTATGCGGATGCCATGCATCGCGCGTATCTGCAATTTTCCGGTGATGCGGATATCGCCACTCTTTATGCCGATGCCCTGATGCAGCAGCATCCATGGGACCTTTATGACAGACTGGGAAAACCTAAAAGCTGGACCCCTCCCATCGTAGCCGTTCTGGAAAGCGTCCTGAAGGTCCATCCCGTACATCCCGGGGCCGCCCATTATTATATCCATGCGGTGGAAGCCTCCGACCATCCTGAAAGAGCGCTGGATGTCTCCGGCAGGCTGCCTTCCCTTATGCCAGGCGTCGCTCATCTTGTGCATATGCCTGCTCATATTTATATCCGTACCGGGAATTATGCCGAAGGCTGGCGGCTGAATGAGCTGGCGGTGCAGGGGTATTACGATTATCTGGGCAAGTATTCGCCTGTGTCCGGCAATACGCCGCTGTACCTGGTGCATAACCTGCATATGCAGGCTGCCTGCGCCAATATGGACGGCCGCTATACTGATGCCATGAAAGCCTCGATGGATACCCGTGCCAGCTTCGACAGCAGCTGGATGAGCGCACCCGATTTCAACGGGATCTTTATGCAGTACGTCTTTATGACGCCGTTACTGACGCAGGTGCGATTTGGAAAATGGGACGAGATCCTGCAGGAGACCCCGGTGGCTTCCGGCTATGTCTATGCGGACGTCCTCTCTCATTATGGCCGCGGCATCGCCCTGGCCAGGAAGGGGCAACCGGCCGATGCGGAAAAAGAGTTGTTTGCATTGAGACAGGATACTGCCGACCCGCAGCTCAAGGCTCCCGCGCCTAACTATGCCAATCCAGGGATCAACGGTGCACGGGTGGCTGAAAAGATATTGGAGGGAGTCATTGCGGAGAGCCGCCACCACTGGCAGGAAGCGATTTTGTCGCTGCAGGCAGCCGTGAAGCTGGAAGATGTCATGATCTATGATGAGCCTAAGGATTGGCAGCAGCCGGCAAGACAATTCCTCGGGGCTGTACTGATCCAGGCCGGCAGGTACAAGGAGGCAGAAAAAACCTTTCGGAAAGACCTTCAGATCCATCCGAACAATGGATGGTCATATACCGGTCTCGCGACGGCTCTTGCGGGGCAGGGGAGGAAGAAAGAGGCCGCTGCCGTCGAAGCCAAGGCTCGTCAGGCGTTTGCACGGAGCGATTTGAAGATCACGCGAGCTGTTCTGTAAGCCTACTGCTGATCCCGCAATACGTCCACCGGATTCACGCTGGCGACGCGGAATGTCTGGAACGCTACCGTCACTATGGCCAGCATCAGTGCCGCACCGCCAGCTTCTATGAATATCCAGCCATCCACCGCTGTGCGATAGCCATAATTCAGCAGCCAGGTGTTGGCCAGGAACCATGCCAACGGCGAAGCAATCAGTATCGCCATTACTACGAGCAGCAGGAATTCGCGGCTTAAGAGTAACGACACACCTGCTACAGAAGCGCCCATGACCTTGCGGATGCCGACTTCTTTTGCCCGCCGGCGCGCGGAGAATAACGCCAGTCCAAATAACCCCATGCATGAGATGAGGATCATAATTATCGTCGCCGACTGCATGAGCAGGGCTGTCCGGTTTTCCTCGAGATATAGCCGGTGGACCGTTTCCTGGAGGGAAGAGGATGTAAATGGGATCCGTGGAAAAAGCGCCCTCCACTTCGACTCCAGCCCGGCCATCACGGTCTTCACCGAGTCCCCATGAACACCGAGCCGAACCGCCACGCTTTTGGCATCGGACAGCCATGTAATAATGATCAGCGGCCGGATCGTTTCATGAAAAGAAGTCTGATGATAATCCCTGACTATCCCGGAGATGGTATACCACAGACCATTCCCCCGGTAGAGGAGCTGTTTTCCCAACGCCTGCACCGGGTCCTTAAAGCCCATGGCGTGGGCACAGCTTTCATTGATCACTATGGGCACCCCATTCTCCCGCCCATCTAAACCGCCTCCCGCCAGCAACTGCATCTGATAAAAGGGAATAAAGGCGCTGTCGCCGATCTCCGCCTCCACCGTCAGCTCACGCATCTGCTTCATGTTCTCCCATCGATAGATAAACGTTGCCATCGGATGATCCCTACCCATGGGTGCATGCCCCTGCAGGATCGCCTGTTTGACACCGGGCAGATTATTTACCGCCCCGGCGTATCTCTGCATCTGACCTTTTTCCGCCCCCGGATAATCCACCGTTACTACTCCGTCACTGTTGAAACCTTTATCAGAATTCCTCATATACCGCACCTGCCGTCCGATGACGAGCGATCCGATGATGAAAAGCAGGGAAAAAGAAAATTGGAAAATGATCAACGCCCGCCGTAGTCCCACGCCACCCTTTCCACTTTTGTCCAGCGATCCCTTAAGACTCAGTACGGGCAGATAAGAAGACATCAGCCGGGCCGGATAATACCCTGCCGCCAATGTCGTAAATACCGTTATCGCCAGGAGGAACAACCAGCTGCTTCCATCCCAAAACCGAAATCTTACTCCGGCGGGAATAATGTCGCCAAAAAGCCGTAACGCCGGCAATACCAGCGCCATGGAAAGGGCCAAAGCGCACATCGTCAGCAGCAGCGTCTCGATCAGGAACTGTCCGACAAGCGCCTGCCGGCTGCTGCCCATTACCTTACGGATACCGACCTCCTTCATTCGCTGAAAACTTTGGGCTGTCGACAGGTTGATAAAATTGATGATGGCCAGTCCCAATACGAACAGCGCTACCCACATCAATGTGTACAGCAGCGGCAGATAGGCTTTTGGGAAATCGTCACCCGTGTCGGCAGGATGAAAGTCCGGCGTATAGTGCATGTCACGCAGCGATTGCAGGTAGAGGCGCAGATGGTTGGCGCCGCTGAAAAGTACCGGCGGGGGAATCAGCTTGTGGAGGTATTCAGCGAGCTCGGCATCCACTCGCGCAGGGTTTACTCCTTTTCCCAATCGGACAAATGCCTGGGAGCGCCGCGGCTGCAGACTGCTCCAATCTTTTGTGGGAATGCGTTCCCGCAGCCAGCTTTCCGGCGCCGTGCTGATCGAGATAAAAGAAGTGTAGTTGAGATCGGAGGGCCGGTCCCAGTCGCGTACGATGCCTGCCACTGTTAGTGGCAGGCTGTCTTCATAGATCACTTTCCGGCCCAGCATCTGGTCTAGGGATTCCTTTCCGAAATATTTCCGGGCCACACTTTCGGCCAGTACTATGCGCCCCGGCTGGCTTAGCACGGAGGGGTTACCTGCCAGCCATCTATGCGGAAAGAGGGTAAAAAAATCCGGTGAGGTCAAAATGGTGGATAGCGCATAGCCGCCTTCCTGCCGGCCGTCATAAGTCTTGATGCCATGGCCATCTGCCAGAGGCACCGAGATAGTGGAGCCGAAAAGATGGAAAGCCGTCTGCGCCTCGAACCCGCTGATCAGGTGTTCGATACCGGCTACCTCTTTGAAAGGGCTGTTGAGAAAGATCACGTTGCCATCCTTGTCCCGGACGTCGCCTACAATGCGATAGATCCTGTCCGCATCAGGATGAAAATTGTCGAAGCTCAGCTCGTATCGGACGATAAGAAAGATTATAATGCAAACGCAGATGCCGATGGCCAGCCCGAGGACATGGATCAGCGAATACCATCGTTGCCGGAGGATATTGCGTCCGGCTACCTTCACCGAGATGGAATTGACAGGCATTGGAAGACTGTTGTGAAAGCCTATCTGTTAATTCCATGCCAGACTTATAAATACCCTGATGGTCAGGGGGATACCTGGGTATCAGCGGGGTGGCTTGTCCGTATACGATACAACGTGTGTATGATTGTGCCTCGTCCTAAGCGGCCCGCATTTGCATATTTTTCATTAAATTATGATATGAGAAATCAATACTCCCGCCGTGAGTTCCTCTTTTTGAGCAGCTCCGCTACGCTTGCCGCCGCCTTGCCAGCCACTCTGCCAGCCGCCGTTTGTGGCGCCGTGCGGGCCGCAGTGAATGCCGGCAGCCTACCAAAGATGGCCGTGCAGCTTTATACCATCCGCGACCAGATCGCCAAGGACATGTCCGGCAGTCTTCAGAAGCTCGCCTCTCTCGGTGTGCGGACGGTAGAAACAGCCTTCTGGCCAAAGAATGTCACAGTGAAGCAGGCTGCCCAGGTGCTAAAGGCTGCCGGTCTGAAAGCCTGTTCCAGCCATATCGAGATCCCTGTTGGCGATAAAAAAGCCGCGATGCTCGAAACCGCGGAGGCCTTCGACTGCAAACGTATGATCTGGCATGGCTGGCCCGAGGACAAGCGCTATAGTTCCCTGGAGGGGACCAGGCAGCTCATCGACATTTACAATGAGGCGGGGGCATGGGCGAAGGCCAATGGTCTTCAATTCGGACTCCATAATCACTGGTGGGAATACCGCAATAAGGTAGGGGGGCGCTGGGTTTATGAATGGTTGCTGGAAGGGGTAAGCAAGGATGTTTTCTTTGAGCTGGATACTTATTGGATAAAGGTTGCAGGGCATGATCCTGCCGCCATCATCTCAAAATTCGGGGATCGCGCCCGATTCCTTCATATGAAGGATGGGCCGGCGGTATATAATGACGCGCTGATAAAAGACAAGCCTGATCCCATGACGCCGCTGGGACGTGGGGCACAAAATATCCCTGCTATCGCAAAAGCCGCAAAACCAAATATTGAATGGATGGTTATCGAGATGGACGTCGTTGCGATGGATGTATACCAGGCAATAAAGGATAGCAGGGATTACCTCGTGAAGAACAAATTTGCGGCTGCCTGAAAGATGACCTTATTTTAATGCCTTATAAGTAAATTTTTGACCGCCCAGCGATGCCTCCAGCATCAATCCGCCTTTTTCCTGCGAGAATACCACTACGCCATTCCTATAGTTCGCATTGGCAGATGCACCGGCCTTGACGGCTACCGCTGAAGCCTGTCCGCTGAATTCAATTTTATTTTGCATGAAACGATCCAAAGCGTCTTTGTTCTCAAAAAAGATGATCTCCCGATAGGCCTGTCCTCCCGCCTGGGCGCCGGCTGTTACCTGGACCATCTGGGCAGTGCCAACGGGCATTCCTTTTTCATATACGGCTCCTTTACCTGCAGCTCCGCCTACTCCTACCGCGCCCTTGCCTACATTGGGGAATATTGCATATCCGGCAGCATGGCTAAAGAGGTTTTCCATAGATGGATCCGACTTTAGAAAAGCAGTTTTTGCTTTTTTGCTGTCATCGATGATCCTCTCCTGAGAATCATTTTGGGCCATTGCCATGCGGGTTAAAAACAGGCCTGACAATATCATCAGAAATGTCGCCAGTCTAATGGTGTTTTTCTTTGTCATAATCGTAAATTATAAGTTTGTGACTGAGGGTATGCGATGTAATGGATGCAAAAAATCTGCCACGCTGAATTATCTGATTAAGAGGGTGGTATTGAAAAAAGCCATTGCGTGATGCAATGGCTTTACATAGCTTCTCCGTTGTCCATCAAAGATCGGACCTGCTGTGGCTTCTTCCTCCTATGAAAGAGAGCAGGAACAGCACGATAAAAATAAAGAACAAGATCTTCGCAATGGAAGCGGCTCCAGCGGCGATGCCAAAGAACCCGAAGATCCCGGCGATCACGGCTATTATCAAAAAGATTATTGTCCAGCGTAACATAAGCTTAAATTTTAGATAGTTAATAATAACATGGAGGGTTAAAAGATCGTGCCACGGAAAGGCCTTCTTTACTTCCCTGGGGAAGCAGTTTTATGGTGAGTTAGAATTTATCCAGAAGCGCGGTGGCACAGGTATTGCATACTCACTATGTTTTAACTTTTATAATATGAAAAAGACCCTGGGAGCTATTTTTCTTATCGTTGGTGTTGTCATGATGATCTGGACCGGATTTTCTTTTACCAAGCGAGAGAAAGTTGTCGATGCCGGTCCGTTGCATGTTTCTGCCGATAAGGAACACACGGTGAACTGGCCTCCTTATGCGGGGGGTGTACTGGCTCTTGTGGGAATTGTAATGCTGGTGATGCCGCAAAGAAAGGTGTAAAATAGAACAGGAGGTGTGCGGAACCGGACAATTAGTCAAATTTAAAAATTGCAATTGATTGGTTATTAGGTTTTAATAAAAATGGTACCCTTTTGGCCGCCTTCTGCTGTATTCCAAAACCAAAGGCATGCTCAGAAATTTTTTTACCATCGCCCTACGCAATCTTCAGAAACACAGGGTACATTCTTTTATCAATATTGCCGGGCTCGCTGTCGGTATGGCGCTTACGGTCCTCATCGCTCTCTGGATTACCGACGAGCTAAGCTTCGATCACTATGCTCCCAACCACCGGCGGATCGGCATCGCGATGCATTACTCCTACCTGGACGACGGCCGGAATGGAACCGGCGCTACCATCCCCATGCCGTGGGGCAACGCTTTTCGCGGCGGGTATTCAAACCTCTTCACGCATACCGCCCTCACGAGCGGCTCCCTTTTCGATGGCCTCTTTAGTTCAGGCGAACGGGTAGTGAACGGCAGGGCGCTTTGGGCGCAGATGGAGATGCCACAAATGTTTGGCTTCCGTTTTGTCAAGGGCAGTCTCGCCTCGGCAAAGGATCCCTCCACTGTTCTTATTTCTCAATCTTTCGCTACCGCCCTTTTCGGCGGAACCGACCCCATCGGCAAGACAGTGAAAGGTGGCAACCAGGTTTTCTTCAGAGTCGGCGGCGTATATGAGGACCTGCCCCGGAATACCACATTTTATGGTCTTC
>Ga0157372_10002018_pt1 | contig 22080 bp, 16 predicted proteins | sample C55metaG_FD_115307 | JGI IMG/M metagenome (GOLD analysis project Ga0157372, IMG submission 115307) | Corn rhizosphere microbial communities from Kellogg Biological Station, Michigan, USA - C5-5 metaG | ecosystem: Host-associated > Plants > Roots > Rhizosphere > Soil | place: USA: Michigan... | reverse complement strand
GTTCGGCTCGCGCTGGGGATCAGCCGAACACGGCTCGCCCGCCTGCTGATGCTCGAAGGCCTGGCGTGCGCCGCGGGTGGTGCGGTGTCGGGGGTGGCGCTCGGCTACGCCGGGGGAGAGACCATGCGCCGTGTTCTCTTGCCGGGGATTGCTTGGGCGACGCCGCCGGTCAGCCGGCGCATGCTGCTCGTTGCGGGCGGACTCGCGTTGGTCGTCGGGGCGCTCATCGGCCTGGCGCCGATCGCGCAGATTCTGGGCACGGACCTGGCGGCCGCGCTACGCGGCACCATGCAACACGTCAAGGGCGCAACGCGAATGCGGCGGATGCTGCTCACCACGCAGACCGCGTTCTCGGTCACGTTACTCGTGGGAGCGGGACTGTTCATTCGTTCGCTGATTAACGTGCGGCACCTCGACCTCGGCGTGGAACCCGGCCGAGTACTCGTTACCTACGTCGGATGGCCGGCCGCCGCAAATGCCGGCGCGGACGCCGCGCTCGAGGAGATGGCACGGCATGCCAACGACTGGCGCGAGTTGCGCGATCGCCTCGCGCGAACACCGGGCGTGGACGATGCCGCGCTCGCGATCGGCTCGCCGTTCGGCGCGGGATTCGGCGTCGACGTACGAGTGCCGGGGCGTGACTCGCTGCCGAGCGCACCGGGAGGCGGCCCGTATGTGAGCGCTGTCGGCACCGACTATTTCACGACGGTGGGTACGTCGATCGTGCGCGGCCGAGCGTTCGGCGCTGGCGACGGGCCACAAAGCGAGCGTGTCGCCATCGTGAACCAGACGATGGCGTCGCTCATCTGGCCGAACGAGGATCCGCTGGGGAAGTGCCTCATCGTCGACAGCAAGTCGTGCTCGGTAGTCGTCGGTGTGGCGCGCGATGCGCGGCGGTACGGGATTCGAGAGCCCGCGGCCATGCAGTACTACATCCCGTTTGGGCAGGAGTCCAGCATCAGAGGGACCGCGCTCCTCGTGCGCCCGCATGGTGAGGCGCGATCGTTCGAGGAGACTCTGCGCCGTACGGTCGCGACGATCGTCCCTGCCGCGAATCGCGTCGAGGTCAGGTGGATGCAGGAACGCGTCGACCCACAGATCCGCCCGTGGCGGCTCGGCGCGGCGATGTTTGGATTGTTCGGCGCGGTCGCGCTGATGGTGGCCGCGATCGGACTGTACAGCGCCGTCGCATTCAGCACAGAGCAGCGGAAGCACGAGTTTGGCGTGCGGCTCGCGATCGGCTCCGGCACGGGTCGGCTTGTGCGCGGCGTTCTGCTCGAAAGCGTGCGCGCCGCAGCGGTGGGGCTCGCGCTCGGCGGCATCGTCGCGTTGGCCGCAGGCGGCCGCATCGCGCCGCTCTTGTTCAACGTGTCGGCGAGAGATCCAGTCGTCTTCGTGGTCGTCGGCGGCGTCCTCCTCGTGGTAGCCACGTTGGCGTCAACCTTTCCGGCGTGGAAAGCCGCGAGCACAGATCCGGTGTCGGCTCTGCGTTCGCCATGAACGCCGTGGACCCCCACGAGTTTCTCGCGCGCCGCATCCAGCTGTGCCGCGATGCGCTCTCAGCGGTCTCACTCATCGCTTCGTGGCTTGCAGCGCCAGCCTGCCAACGGTCGAGCCCTCGAAACAGTCGTTCGCCCGGCGTGAGAGCATCAACGTGCGCCGTTAGAACCGGCCACGCCCAATCAGCGACCCGAACGACGCGATCCCGACTGTGCGCCTTGGTTCCGCGCGCGCGGACCCGCGGCGACGTGCTCGATCACCGGAGCCGATTGTAGCCGCCGGATCCGGTCGACTCGCCGTCTGCCGTGTTTCCGCCGCCACCGACGACGATCATCCCGCTCATGCCGGGGTGAATGTGGCAGTAATACTTGTAGAATCCCGCAACCGGAAACGTGCGCTGCACCGAGGTATTCGCGTTGGCGCCGTCGATGGTGGCAGGTGCGCCAGTGGGATCATTGTCGAAAAAAACGTTGTGGGCCACGCTGCCGAAAGCGAAAGTGACCGTTCCCCCGACGTTGAGGGCGATCGTCGGCGGTGTGAAAGCGATCGACGGGGTGGCGTTCACCTGCGCGGCCGAGACTGGGGGCGGGAGCGTGTTCCCGGGGTCGGTGGTCGATGACGCGTACGGATTCGTCGACGCGCTGCAGCCGGCGACGATCGATGCCATCGTGAGGGGAGCGATAATGCGACGGAACACTGTGAGCTTCTCCAGACGTTTGGGTGCGGCGGCATGACGGGAGTAGCAGCCCACGTCGACTGGTACCGTAGACGACCACCGGCGTCTACCCGTCGTTCGCGCCTCTCCTTCGCACAGCGCGCGCACGCCGGCCCACTCCACATGACTCGGATGTCGAGTGATTCATTCCCGAGTATGGCCGGGAATAAATCGTCGTCGGTGGATGTATTCCCTGGAGCGCGCGCAGCCCGCGCCCGCCATTCCGACGTCCTTCCACCGGGGATCAAGCCATGTTTGGAGAAATTGGGTTCGACAAGTTGGTAATGTTGCTCGTGATGTTTCTCTTGCTGTTCGGCGCCAAGCGGATTCCGGAGATCGGCCGCTCGCTCGGCAAGGGCATTCGCGAGTTCAAGGGGAGTCTCGCGGGACTCGACGAGCCGGCAGAGCCGGCGCTCGTGCGCGACTCGGGCGTCGAGTCCGCCGGCGCCGCCCTCAACGCGCCGGTCCGCGACGGACAAGCGTTGCGCCGCCTCAACGGCTGATGTCCCCCCGTCACGTCGCACCATCGGTCATGCCGATGGTGGATCACCTGGAAGAGCTGCGGCGGCGGATCTTCTGGGCGTTGGGAGCGGTTGGAGTGGCGACGGCCGTGGCGCTGTTCGTCGTCTTCACGTTTCCGGTGATCCGCGCGCTCGAGCTTCCAATTCGGCCGTATTTGCCGAGTCACAAGCTCGCGTTCACTCATCCGACGGATCCGTTCGACATCGCGATGCACACGTCGATCGCGTTTGGCATCGTCGCCGCGCTTCCGATGTGGCTGCACCAGGCCTGGGGGTTCGTCCGTCCGGCGATGACCACGCAGGAGCGGCGAACGATTCGCTGGGTGGTTGGCGGATCGCTAGTCCTGTTCGCCGCCGGCGTGTCGCTCGCGTGGGGCATGGTGCTGCCGCTCGCGGTGCAGTGGCTCATGGGTTTGCAGACGGATGCGCTCACGCCCATCATCACGGCTCGGGAGTATTTCTCCTTCGCCGTCGACATGGCGCTCGCGTTCGGGCTTGGCTTCCAGCTCCCGATCGTCGTCGTCGGCCTCGTGTGGCTGGACATCGTGACGCCGCAACGCTTGGTCGAGCTCCGTCGCGTCGCGCTGTTCGGCAGCGTGCTGGTTGGCGCGCTGCTCACGCCGGGCGATCTGGTGTGGACGACGATCGCCATGGCCGCGCCGCTGTACGCGCTCTACGAGTTGAGCATTGTCGCCGGTCGGCGCGTCGCGAGCCGCCGCCGCTACTGATCGTAGATCGCGAAGGTCCGGGCAAACGAGAGAGGGGACTCGCCAATCGCGAGTCCCCTCTCTCGTGTTGCGGCTCCGCGCTCGACGCTACTCCACGACGATCTTCCCCTGCATCATCGGATGCAACGAGCAGTAGTACGCGTAGGTGCCCGGCTTGGCGAGCGTCACGCTGAAACGCTGGTCCGTGTCCAGAACGGTCGACGGCTTGAACTTGGCCTGCGTGCTCACGATGAGATGGGGCACGTCGTCCTTGTTGATCCACGTCACGGTCGTGCCGGCCTTCACGGTCAACGGTGAGGGCGCGAACGCAAAGTTGTCGATCCCGATCTCGTTCGCCGCGAGCGTGAAGTTCTTCCGGCTCGCCTTCCGCTGCATCATCGCGTCGTGCGACGCCGCCTCGAACGCCGGCGGTTCACCGGATAGCGTCGCGTCGACGACGGCGAGCGCGCCGCGCCCCGGAATGAACGTGACGTTGGTGATGCCGAGGACACTCTTGAGCCGCTCCGGCTCGACCTTCATCGGGCCCGGTGCCGGCGCCGTGCCGGGCGTCGGCTGCGGAAACGCGGTCGACATGGCGGTGTGGAACGACACGTTGCCTTCGACCTTCTGCATGATCTGGTGAATGTGGCCGTTCAGCACCGTGACCGATCCGAAGCGCTTGAGAAGATCCAACGCCTGCTGCGAATCATCGGTCCCCCAACCCCACTCCGGATACACCGTCCACAGCGGCACGTGCGCGAACAGCACGAGCGGCGCGCTCGATGGCAACGCCGCGACGTCCTTTTTGAGCCACGCGATCTGCTCGGCACCGAGTGAGCCGAGTCCGCCCGCCTTGAGATTGAGGACGTTGACAAGGCCGATGAAATGGACGCCTGAGTGGTCGAAGCTGTACCAGCCACCGCCCTTCGTGCCCTTGCCGTATCGCTTGAGATACGTGACGCCGTTGTCCGTCGCGACGTCGTGCTCGCCGGGGACGTAAAAGACGCGGCTGGTCTTGAGTCCCTTCAATACCTCGTTCGCCGTGTCGAATTCCTCCGCCTTGGCGAGTTGGGTGATGTCACCGGTGTGCAAGACGAGCGCGGGCCGCTGCGGCAGCGCGTTCACCTTCGCCACCGCCTCCTGCAGCGTCGCGGTCACGTCCTTGTTCGCTTCCTTGTTGAAGCCGATGTGACTGTCGCTGATCTGGACGAAGAAGATGCTCTTGCGCTGGACGTCCGTGAGATAGGGCAGGCGGCTGACGGGGAAGGAGGTGGGAATTCCACCCACCATGCCCCAGACCGTCGCCGTCCCAGCCCATGCCATACAGCGCAGAAAGCCGCGCCGGTCGATGCCGTCGTCGCTCTGGTCGGTGGTGATGTAGTTGGATCCGGTAGGACGCGTGTTGCCCTGCGCGTCGAACCGGTCGCTGTCGCGGTCGTTGTGGTTGCTCATCGCGGTCGATTCTCGTGTGGTGGTGGCGTGAGCGCTGGGGCTCTCCACCCAAGACCGACGCGCCGGTCACGATATTCCCGGTGACCGTGCGCAAAGTGATACGCGGCCTTCCAGTCGCGCGACCGTCGCGCTTGGCGCCAGGCGCGGAGTGCGTCCCGCGGCAGCCCTCTGCGAACCCGGTAGAGGGTGAAGAGCAGCGCAACGAAGATGAACACCTGCGTCAATCCGATTTCGCGGGACATCGACGACCTCCCTTCACGGCTCAAGAGTCGTAAAGGAGATCGCCCAACCTGATGCGTTATTCCCGTGAGATCGACGTCAACAGGAGTTTCCGGCTTCAGCCCTCAGCGCGGCGCGTGCGGTATGTCCAATGCCCTCGACCGACATCGCGCCTCTGTCCGGATCACGCCGATGCGCGCGTCTTCAAGTGCAGAAGCCAACAACTGACTCATTGCTAGTAGGGAGGGGTAGTGAACATGCAACAACGTAGTTATGCGCGGTGGCTTGTACCGGCCGTGGGCGGCGTGCTCCTGCTGAGTAGCGCGGCCTGCAACGACAACGGCATCAACGCGGTGGTGCTCGCCGCGACGAGCATTACGCTGAACACGGGCAACGGACAGGTCGGCCTGGTCGGCCAGCCGCTCGCTCAGCCGATTGTCGTGCACGTCTTGGATCAGAATGGTGCCTCGCTCGCGAACGCCGTGGTCACTTGGACGGTCACGTTCGGTGGCGGATCGGTCAACACGCCGACCAGCCAGACGGATGCAAACGGAAACACGTCGATCGCGTGGACGATGGGACCGGCGGCGGGCGTTGATTCCCTGCGGGCGGCGATCGCGAACGGTACCTCCGTCACGATTTCGGCGACAGCGCACAACGTGCAGATCACGAGCGCAACGGGCGACATCACCGCTTCCGTCAACGACTATCGAGCTCTACTTGGTACGCTCAACCCGAACGTCGCGGGAGAGAAGGCAGACGGGCGACGCGAGATAAACTGGGACGGCGTCCCCGCGGCATTCACGAACAACGACCTGTTCCCCGGCAACTTCTTCAACGTGAATTCACCGCGCGGGGTGCTATTCACGACGCCCGGGTCAGCGTTCCGGATCAGCGACAATGGATACGTCGACGTGAACGCGAACTACGCCGGCGAGTTCAACGTCTTCAGCCGACCGAAGCTCTTCACGGCGAGGGGCAGCACGGTCACCGATGTTCAGTTCGTCGTCGCCGGATCGAACACGCAGGCGTTGGTGACCGGATTCGGTTCAGTGTTCGCCGACGTCGGGCTCGAGAATTCGACCACCATCGAGTACTTCGATGCCGCCGGAAACCTGCTGGCGACCGTAAAGGCGCCTCGACGGAGCGATGCAGCGGGCCTCTCATTTGTCGGCGCCGTGTTCGAAGCAGCGATTGTCGCACGAGTGCGGATCACCTCGGGCAAAACCCCGGTTGACGCTGCCGTGGACGACAACGCGAGTGCTGAAGGGAACCGAGATATCGTCGTGATGGACGACTTCATCTACGGCGAGCCGCACGCCGCCAGATGACCGAATCCCATCCCTGCTATTAGCATCGACGTCCAAGCCCGTCCTCCATCGTCCAGCGGCATCCACTAAGTGGATGCCGCTGTGTCATCTATGGGGGTGGCGACCTCCAGAACGGCAGTCGCGCGGCCGATACTAATACTGAATCAGAGAGAGCCCCCCCCTGGCCGCCGCCCCGCGACCCCCCACGCTGCCGCCATCGATGCACAGCACTCATGAGTTCCCGCTCGTCGCGCTCTCCGTTCTGATCGCGATCTGCGCGTCCTACACCGCGCTCACGCTGGCGGGCAGGGTCACGGTCGCTCGCGGACGCGCGCGCACCGCGTGGCTCCTTGGCGGAAGCGTCGCGATGGGGAGCGGCATTTGGAGCATGCACTTCGTTGCCATGCTCGCGTTTCATCTTCCGGTCGAAATCGCGTACGACGCGTGGTTCATGGCGTTGTCGTATCTCGCGGCCGTCGTCGCGTCCGCGTTCGCGCTGTTTGTCGCGGGGCGACCGCGGGTGGGCATTGCGGGTCGGCTCGCCGCCGGTGTCTGCCTCGGCGTGGCCGTCGTCGTCATGCACTATACCGGCATGGCGGCGGTGCGCGTGGATGCGCGATTGACCTACGATCCCGTGCTCGTGGCCGCATCAGTCGCCGTCGCGATCGCCGCGTCGACCGTAGCGCTCTGGCTCTTTCTCTGGTTGCGCAACGATGAGACGCGACGTGGGCGGGTGCTCCGCCCGATTGCCGCGGTGGTCATGGGCCTCGCCATCGCCGGCATGCACTACACCGCGATGGCGGCCGCGCACTTCTCATCGGCTGGCGCGATGCCACCGATGGACGATCAGTTTCTCATCGGTACGACGGGGCTGGCGCTGCCGGTAGTCCTTGGCGCTTTCGTGATCCTCGCGCTGACGATGGTCGGCTCGACGACGGATCGCTGGGTCCGCGCACAACTCACCGCGGCGGAGGCGCTGCGCGAGAGCGAAGAGCGCTATCGTTCCGTCGTCAGTGAGGTCGACGAGGTGATCTTTCGGACCGATGCCTCCGGACGATGGACGTTCTTGAATCCCGCATGGACCGGCATCACGGGCTACACGGTCGCCGAGACGCTCGGCATCGAGATCCACGAATGCGCGCACGGGGAGGATCGAGCCGCGGTCGTCGAACAGTATGCGGCCCTCCGCGCCGGACGCACCGACTACGCCCAGTTCGAGATTCGGTGTTCGACCAAGGGCAACGAGACACGATGGCTCGAGGTCCGCGCACGAGCGTCGCGCGGCGCCGAGGGAGATTTCGCGGGCGCCGCGGGCGTGATTCGCGACGTAACCGATCGCCGGCGCGCCGAAGAAGCGCTCCGTCACGCTCGGGAGGTCGCCGAGGCGGCAAGCCGCGCCAAGAGCGAATTCCTCTCGCGCATGAGCCACGAGCTGCGCACACCGTTGAACGCGATTCTCGGCTTCGGTCAGCTCATCGAGCTCGACGCGACGACGCCAGGGCTTCGCGAGAGCGGCGATCAGATTCTCAAGGCAGGCCGACACCTCCTGGCGCTGATCGACGAAGTCCTGGACATCACGCGGATCGAATCGGGCCGCCTGCACGTGTCGACCGAACCAGTCGCCGTCAACGAAGTCGTGCGAGAGATCATCGACTTGGTGGCGCCGCTGGCAACGCCCGGCCACGTGACGCTCGCGATCGAACCGTCGGCGATGGCGGAGTGCTACGTGCATGCCGATCGACAGCGCCTCAAGCAGGTTCTGCTGAACCTGGTCGCCAATGCGGTCAAGTACAATCGGCCCGAGGGCGAAGTACGGGTGAGCAGTGAACCCGTCGCGAGCGGGCGGCTGAGGATCTTCGTCCGCGACACGGGCGCCGGAATCGTCCCCGAGAAACTCCACCGGTTGTTTACACCGTTCGAGCGGCTCGGCGCGGAGCATCGCGGCATCGAGGGAACAGGACTGGGCCTCGCGTTGTCGCGTCGCCTTGCCGAGGCCATGGGCGGCGAGATCGGCGTTGAGAGCACGATCGATGTCGGCACGACGTTCTGGGTGGAACTGGCCGAGGCCGAGAGTCCGTTGGCGCGTCTCGAAGACGCGTCGGCCGCGGGACTCCGGAAGCGCCCGACCGACCTTCACTTCGGGCGGCGCCGGATTCTCTACGTCGAAGACAATCTCTCGAATCTGACGCTGGTGCAGCGGATACTCGACCGCGACCACGATCTCGATCTGATCCCGGCGATGCAGGGCGGGCTGGCGCTCGAGCTGGCGCGGCTGCATCGCCCCGATCTGATTCTGCTCGATCTGCACTTGCCCGACATCCCCGGCGAACAGGTGCTCAAGCAACTGCGCGACGCCGCCGATTGCCGGAACATTCCGGTCGTGATCCTCAGCGCGGATGCCACGCCGGGCCAGGTGGAGCGGCTGCGTGCCGCCGGCGCGCACGCGTACGTGACCAAGCCCCTCGCGGTCCAACCGTTCATTGAAATCATCACTGAGGTCATGAGCCGGGAGCGCGCCGCATGATCGAGGAGGAACTGCTTTGTCGCGCGAAGATTCTCGTCGTTGACGACGAGCCGGCGAACGTTCGCCTCCTCGAGCGCGTGTTGCTGAGCGGCGGGTACGGCGAGGTGTGCGGCATCACGGACCCGCGTGAAGCGCTCGCGCGTTTCGACGAGCTTCGACCCGATCTCGTCATACTGGATTTGCACATGCCGCACCTCGACGGCCACGCGATGCTCCGCCTGGTCAAGGAAAAGTGCGGACCGGGCGAGTATTTGCCGATCCTCGTTCTCACCGCGGACAGCACGCGCGACGCCAAAGAGCGCGCCCTGTCGGGGGGCGCCAAGGACTTCTTGACGAAGCCGCTGGATCGCATGGAAGTGTTGTTGCGCACGCGGAATCTGCTGGAGACTCGCTTCTTACATCTGGCGCTGCAGGACGAGAATCGGTCGCTCGAGGCGAAGCTCGTTCATCAAGCGTTTCACGATCCGCTCACCGGACTCGCCAATCGCGCGCTCTTTCGAGACCGTGCGGCGCACGCGCTGGCGGGCGTTTGCCGCGGCGAATGCGTGTCGATGTTGCTTCTCGACCTCGACAACTTCAAGTCGGTCAACGATTCGCTTGGACATGGCGAAGGCGACCGACTTCTCGGGGTCGTCGCCGAGCGCCTCCTCAAGGCGACGCGCGGGTGCGACAGCGTGGCGCGCATCGGCGGGGACGAATTTGCGGTCCTCCTCGAGGGCCTGCAGCACGACGAGGACGCGTTGACGGTCGTGGGCCGCATCACGGATTCGCTCCGGACGCCCATCCGATTGCGCGACCGTGAGGTGGTCATCTCGGCGAGCATCGGCATCGCACATGCCCGGCCGGAAGATCGCATGGATGAGCTCCTCCGCAATGCCGACGTCGCGATGTACCGCGCGAAGGATGAAGGGAAGGGCCGCTGGGCCGTGTTCGAGCCGAGTATGTATGCGGCGTTGCTCGAGCGATTGGGGCTCGAGGCGGACCTCCGTCAGGCCGTCGAGCGGCGAGAGTTCCGCGTCGTCTACCAGCCGATCGTCGAGCTGGACTCGGGGTCGATCAGTGGACTCGAGGCGCTGGTGCGCTGGGAACACCCGGACCGAGTCCCGGGCGACCGGGTGCCTGCGTCGTTCATCGGCGTCGCGGAGCAGACGGGACTCATCGTGCCGATCGGGCGCTGGGTTCTCCGAGAGGCGTGCCGGCAGGGCCGCGAATGGCAACTCGCATCGTCCGACCGTGCGGCGCCGACCATGAGCGTGAACGTGTCCGCACGGCAACTCCAGGATCCAAACTTCGTCGGCGACGTGGCGTCGGCGCTCGCGGACACGCGCTTCCCGGCGGAGCGCCTCATTCTCGAGATCACCGAGAGCGTGCTGATGTCGAACGTGGTGTCGTCGGTGGAGCGCCTTCGTGAGCTCAAGACACTCGGCGTGCAACTCGCGATCGACGACTTCGGTACGGGGTACTGCAACCTGAGCTATCTCCAGCGGTTTCCCGTGGACATGCTCAAGATCGACCGGTCGTTCATCACCAACGTGGCACACAACGGCGGCGACGCGGCGTTGGCGAGCTCGATCCTGGGGCTCGCGACCAATCTGCGGCTCCACACCGTCGCCGAGGGGATCGAACGCGCCGATCAGCGTGCGCGACTCGTCGCGCTCGGCTGCGCGCTCGGACAAGGGTACCTGTTCGCGGAGCCGGTGAGCGCGGACACGATCACCGAGCTGCTCCGGTCAGGGGCGAACATGACGGCGTCGCCAGTGGAGCAACCGCGCTGAACGCTCGACTTGTGAGATACTAGCGGGGTTTCGTCTCCCTTCCCGGTTTGAGCTCAACAGGCCTGCACGATGAAGAAGCGAAGGGGAGTGGTCCCCACAGCAGGCGGGCCAACCACGAGGGTCGAGTTCCGGCCGTGGGGGAACGCAACCACGCTGGCGTCGAGAACGATGGCGCTTCGATTTGAGAAGAGAATCGAGGCCGAGTCGGTCGATACGCTGACGAACGGGCTCGCCTCGCCGAGGCCGACAAAACTCGTGAGAGTGCCCCGTCGCTCCGCGAAGATCGCGCCGATGCTCGGGACGCCGTTGAAGAAGCGGAATCCCGCGTCGGTCTCCAGCGGCGTGAAGTGATTGTCCAACGTCGCCAGCCGCAGGGTGCCCGTCCGATCGTCGAAAGCAATGATGGTCAGGTTGCTGCCGGCAGACAGGGGTGGTTCGACGGTGAGCGACGCACCGGTCAGCACGTTTCTGACGGCGAGTCGCGGCACCGCGTTGGACAGATCGACGGATGCACAGGCGCTGGCCTGACCGAAATTGAGCGTCGCGCTCGCCGAGTCGAGGGCGCTCACGTCGGCGGTGAGCGCAATGGGCGTGTCCGTGTCGTTGACGAGGACGACGGTGGCTGTGTTGGCGACCTGTACGACGTTGTCGTGGTCACTGCAGGCGGCGGCCATCAGCGATAGCGCACCGACGACGATATGAAACGGGCGGACCATCATGAGCTCCCTGCCGAATGCCGACGTCGCTCACCGCGACGTGTCGGGCGTTGCGGGGTGGCAATTCGCTACCAAAGCTGTAGCGAGGGCAATTCCCGGTCCGAGTACGGCGGATTCAGCGACGTGGCGCGAGACTGGCGGCGCGGCGCGCGGAACATGGTCGGCGACGAGATACCGACGATAACAGAGCCTTGCCGGCGGGGGGTGATCCGCGTTGGGCGCGGGGGAAGCGCCGACAAACCCCTGGGATGTCCCTGACAGGCAAACGCCCCATCTCGATTGAAATTCAGAGGGCATGGACACCAACGCACTCGCGCAGATCGAAGCGCTGGCTCCGCTCGTCGGTAACACGCCGCTCGCGGCGATCGATTTCAGCTTTCGCGGAACCGAGCGCACGATATACGCGAAGCTCGAGTCGATGAATCTCACGGGCAGCGTCAAAGATCGGATGGCACTTCACGTGTTGCGGCGCGCGTATGAATGCGGCCAGCTCCAGTCCGGTGGGCGCATCATCGAGGCGACGAGCGGCAACACGGGGATCTCATTTGCCGCGCTCGGCCGCGCGCTCGGACATCCCGTCACGATCTTCATGCCGGATTGGATGTCGAGCGAGCGCATCAACCTCATTCGGTCGCTCGGCGCCGACATCGAGCTCGTCTCTCGCGACGAGGGCGGATTCCTCAGCTCGATCGCGCGCGCTGAGTCACTCGGGCGAGCGACTTCCGGTGCCTTTTTGCCTCGCCAATTCAGCAACGTGTTCAACGCCGAAGCCCACGAACGAACGACGGGTCCCGAGATCGCGGCTCAACTCCGATCAATCACGATCCAAGGTCCTGATGCCTTCGTCGCCGGGGTTGGAACGGGTGGCACCGTGATGGGCGTCGGTCGTTTCCTCCGCGCGCGCCGGGCCGACGTTCGCGTCCATCCTCTCGAGCCGTCCAACTCGCCGACGCTGAGCGCGGGCCGAAAGGTCGGACGGCACCGGATCCAAGGAATCTCTGATGAATTCGTCCCGGCGATCGTCGATCTCGAATTTCTGGATCGCGTGATCGCCGTCGACGACGGGGATGCGATTCGCATGGCGCAGTCGCTCGCGGCCTCACTCGGGCTGGCCGTCGGAATCTCGTCCGGTGCGAATTTCCTCGGCGCCTTGATGGCGCAGGAAGGCCTGAGTCCAGACGCTGTCGTTGCGACGGTGTTTTCGGATTCGAACAAAAAGTATCTAAGTACCGATCTGATGCGGGACGAGCCGGAGAAACCCGGATTCCTCTCGCCGGAGGTGAGGCTGCATCGCTACCGGATCCTGCCGAGGCGGTGCGAGTTCTGCCCGCCGGCAGTCCAACGGCCGCGTGCTCTCCGGGACGACACAGTGGGTAGCGCGTAAACGCTAGCTGACGCGCTGACGATGACGGGGTTCAGCGTGGCGTTCACTGGTTGGCGCGGTGACGATAGTGGCCGAGCCGACACTCAAACGTTGAACCGGATGCTCAGAATGTCGCCATCGGCGACCGCGTAGTCCTTTCCCTCGAGCTTGAGCGCGCCCGCATCGCGCAGCGCGTGCTCCGACCCGTACGTGATGAACCGCTCATACGGCATGACCTCGGCGCGTATGAAGCCGCGCTCGAGATCGGAGTGTATCCGGCCGGCAGCTTGCTTGGCGTGTGTACCGCGCCGAATGGGCCAGGCGCGCACCTCATCTTGTCCAACCGTGAAGAACGAAATCAGATCGAGGAGCTCATACGCCGCGCGAATGAAGCGCGTGACCGCCGATTCGGCCAGACCGTAGTCGGCGAGAAACGCCGCTTGATCGTCCTTTGCCATCGTCGCGATCTCGGCTTCGATGCTCGCCGACAGGACGATCCCCGCCGAGTGGTGCCGCGCCAGCGTTCGCGCGATCGAGGTCGGCATCGGGCTCGCCGCTTCCTGTTCGCCGCGATTGAGCACGACGAGCAACGGCCGGTCCGTCAACAGCGCGTAGCCGCGCAGCGGCTCGCGGTTGAGCAGCTGGGGCGAGAGCGAGCGGATCGGCAGCTCCTGCTCGAGCGTTGCCCGCATCTGCTCGAACATGGCGACCTCCAGCGGATCGGCCTTCTCCTTACGCGCTCGATCGATCCGACGCTCGACGATGCTCAGATCGGCGAGGATGCATTCGGTGAGAAACGCGTCGAGATCGCCAGCGGGATCCGGGGTGCGCTCGAGCGCGGGATTGTCAAAGTCGCGCAGCACGAGGCACAGCACGTCCTGCTCGCGAATCCGATCGAGCGCTTTCCGCGACAGGCCCTTGCTCTCGGCGCTGTGCTCACCGGGGATGTCGCTGAAAATAATCTCGGCGTAGGTGGTCTTTTTCGGCTTGAAGATGTGACTGAGCCGGTCAATGCGCTCGTCGGGCACCTTGACCGCGCCCAAGTGCACCTCGCCGCCGAACCCGGTGGCGACGCCGAGGCCGGTCAGCGTGTTGAAGACCGTCGTCTTTCCCGAGCCCGCAAAACCAACAAGGCCGACTTTGATTGAGGACCTCGAGCGTTTGACCGATCGGGAACGAGTATCGATGCATCATGGGGCGATGTCAAACGCACCTACCGCTGCGCCGTCGGCGCAACCGCAGGATCAGATAGACGAGGATGGCCATGTTCACGGCCAACGCGACGATGCGCGTAGCCGTGACGCGGCGCACGACCTCGTAGACCTCGAACGGAATGAACGACGCCGTTGCGACAACGGTGAGATACTCGGCCCATCGGCGTTGAAGCCACAACCCGGTCCCCTCGACGAGGAAGAGCGCCGCGTACAGAAAAGCACCGACGCCCAGCGCGGCGATGCGAGTCGGCCCCATGCTCGTGATGCGCGAGAGGGCCGCCTCCGTCACTCGCCGCTCGGTGCCCGAGGACAGCACCGACAGCAGCCGCTCCGACGCGCGCGGCATTCCGCCGCGGACCAGCCCGACTGCGCCGAGCGCGATGGCGAAAAGCAGCAAGGCCTTCACGAACTTGAACACCGCGATGAGCGTGATGACGGAATCGCGATGTCCGCTTCGGTCTGCTTGATCCATGGGGGCCTTTCTCAGCGACCTCATTCAAGGCGTGCATCTTGCGGCGCCGCACGGTTTACCGGCGCGACACCTCCGATGCCGAAGGCACGGGAGGGATCAATGATGCGCGACAAAGAGGCCAGCATGCGAACGGAGCACGGCGGGACAGACCCGAGCAGATCGGCCTAAGCGAGTAACACGACCCGTCCCTAGCGGGGCCATCGAATCGTGGCGGCGCGCAGCCTCACCATTCTCGTGACCGACGAAGTCGAGGCAGAGGGCGTCGCGCTGCTGCGTGCCACGCCGGAGTTCGTGGTCGACGAGCGGCCGACGAGGCCGTGGCGCGAGCTCCTCGACGTCATCGGTGAGTATGACGCGATCGTCGGACGCAGCGCGACGCAACTGCCAGCCGAGCTGCTGCGCCGTGCGCGCAAACTGCAGGTCGTGGGACGCGCCGGCGTTGGGACCGACAACATCGACGTCGCCGAAGCGACGTCGCTCGGAATCGCCGTCATCAACGCCCCGGCGGGAAACACCGTTTCAGTGGCCGAGCTGTTCTTCGGATCGTTGATTGCTCTCGTTCGAAGGCTCCCGGACGCGTTCCACTCGATGCGCGCCGGTCGCTGGGACCGGAGCGATTTGCTCGGCACGGAGCTGCGGGGACGCACACTCGGCATCATCGGTCTCGGTCGAATCGGCGGGGAAGTCGCCACGCGGGCGCGCGCGTTCGACATGACGGTGCTCGCGTACGATCCGTACGTCGCGCCCGAACGGTTCGAGCGGATGCACGCAGCACGCGCCGAGTCGCTCGACGAGCTCTTGGCCGGGGCCGACATCGTGACGATTCACACGCCGCTCAATCCCGAGACGCGGGGTATGATCCGCGTACGCGAGCTGGGTCTCGTACGCGACGGCGGCATTGTGGCGAACCTCGCCCGCGGCGGCATCATCGTCGAGGAAGATCTGGTCGCCGAGCTGCGGCGAGATCGCCTTCGCGGCGCCATGCTCGACGTGTTCGAGCGTGAGCCGCTTGCGGCCGACCACCCCTTGCGCGCGATGCCCAACGTGGTGCTGACGCCGCACCTCGGGGCGTCGACCGCCGAGGGACAGCGAAACGTCGCCGTCGATGTCTGCGCGCACGTACGCGACGCGCTACTCAGCGGCGTCTTGTCGAGCGCCATCAACGTCGCCGGCGGCGAGCGCGCCGGCTGGGAGGATCTCCGCGAAGGGATCGTGCTCGTGCGGCGGGCCGCGGCGATGGCGAGAGCACTGCTTGCCGATCGCGGCGCACGCGCGGTCGAGCATCTCACGCTCCGCATCGGGCGCGGCCTTATCCACGGCGACGACGTGCTCCTCTCGTCGGCGGCGATCGGAATCGTCGAAGCGGTGATCGAGGGAGCGCGGTTGAATCTCGTGAACGCACGCTCCCAAGCGGAGGCGCGCGGCATCGCGCTCGCCGTCGCGCCGCTCCCCGGTGAGCAACTCTACCTTGTGCGGCTGACGGTCCGCGGGGAAGGGAACGAACTCACGATCGCCGGCGTCGCCGCGCCGGGCGCCCACCCGCGAATCACACGGATCGATCGCTTCACCGTCGACGTCATGCCGCGCCGCACGATGATCGTGCTCACCAACGCGGACGTGCCCGGCGTGATCGGCCGAGTCGGCACGGTTCTCGGCGACGCCGGCGTGAACATCGCGGAGTATCACCAGTCGCGTACATCGCAAGGCGGGAGCGCGCTGGCGGCAATCACCGTCGACGCCTCGATCGATCGCGATCTGCGGACAAGGCTGTTGGCGACGCCCGACGTGCGGTCGGTGACGGTCGTGAACTTCGACGACGAACCGCCGGCCGCTTCGGCGAACGACGCATGAGCGAGCCGCCGCATGCGCGCTGCCGCTCGCTCGTGCTGGACGTCGACTCGACGGTGGTCGGGATCGAAGGAATCGATTGGCTCGCCGCCCGCCGCGGGCCCGAGGTCGCGCAGCAAGTCTCGGCGCTGACGCGGGAAGCCATGGAGGGCCGGGTGCGGCTGGAAGATGTGTACGCGTTGCGGCTCGAGCGTATCAGGCCCACCCGCGACGACCTCGACGCGCTTGCGCGGGCGTACATCGACGCGGTCGCTCCGGGCGCGGTCGTGACGATTGCCCGAGTGCGCGACGCCGGGGTGCACGTCGTACTCGTGAGCGGCGGACTGCGACAAGCCTTGTTGCCCCTCGCGCGGCACGTCGGTGTGATTCCGGAGGATCTTCACGCCGTGGCGATCGAGCCCGACTCCACGGGCACGTATCTGCGACATGACGCCGAGGCTCCGCTCACGCGAGGAGACGGCAAGCGAGACGTCGTCGCGTCGCTGCGCCTGGAACGTCCGATCGTCGCCGTGGGCGACGGCGCCACCGACCTCGCGATGCGCGCCGCCGCCGATCGGTTTGTCGCATTCACGGGGTTCGCGAGCCGATCGAACGTCGTCGCTGGTGCCGACGCGAGCGTGGCGTCGTTTGCGGAGCTCGAGCGGCTACTGGTCGTCGAATAGGTCGCCCGCCTACTCGAACTGCCGCAGGAGACCCTCGAGCTTGGCCCGCAGGTCCGCCAACTCAGCGCGCAGATCAACGACGGCAGTCTCGAGCGACGCGATGCGGTCCACGTCGCGTGCCGCGGGCGCGGGCTCAGTTGGAGACTCGGCGTCGTCAGCGGCGTCGGCCGCCGGTGCTCCCGAGAGCAGATGCGCATATCGAGTTTCCTTCTGCCCCGGCCGCCGAGCGAGTTGGACGACGAGTCCTTGGCCGCTCAGCGACTCAAGCACCGTCTCGACGTCACCCACACTCGCGAACTCGGCCAGGCGATTCGTGCGTCCGCGAATCTCTCCACTCGTCTGCGGACCGCGGAGCATCAACACGCACATCACGCCCAGCGCCGGGGCGTCGAGGTCCAGACGCTCGTTGATGAGGTGCTGGAACTTCATGACGCGGGAGCCGCTGTGCTGCACGGCGCGAACGAGCGACTGTTGGCGCAAGGAGTTGACCGCGTTACGCACCGCGGTTTCGTCGAGGTCCATGACCGGTTCACGGTTCGACGTCTGATTGCACGCGCTGGTCAGCGCGTTCAGCGAGAGCGGGTAGTTGTCCGGTGTGGTCGCTTCCTTCTCGACGAGCGCGCCGAGGATTCGGACTTCGACCGGGGACAAGAGCATTGTCGATTTGGTGTGGAGGTCGTGGGGGCGGCTGGACGAGGGCTGTTTTGATTCTCCGTCACATAAATAGACGCCGATCGCCGAAAAGCGCATTGTTTGTCGGCCTCGTCGACGTGCGGAGATCTGGAACGAGTACGGTGGCGGCGTGCGGAGACCGAAGACGAGCGATGAATCTCCCTACGAGAGGAGCGCTTCCAATTCCTCCCGGCCAATGCCCGCCAGCACGCCCTGATCCTGTCCCAGAATCGCGTCGGCGAGTGCGCGCTTCGTCGCCTGGAGATCGAGGATCTTCTCCTCGACGGTGTCGCGCGCCACCAGCCGCGTCGCGAGCACGCTCCGCGTCTGACCGATCCGGTGCGCGCGATCGATTGCCTGTGCCTCGACGGCCGGATTCCACCAGGGATCGAGGAGAAACACGTAGTCCGCCGCCGTGAGATTGAGGCCGTGGCCGCCGGCCTTGAGGCTGATGAGAAAGAGTGGACACGCCGGGTCCGACTGGAACCGATCGACGCGCACCTGCCGGTCGCGCACCTGCCCGTCGAGGTACTCATATGGAATGCCGGCGGCATCCAAACGGTCGCGGGCGAGCGCGAGAAAGGACGTGAATTGTGAGAACACGAGCGCCTTGTGTCCTTGCTCCGTGATCTCCTCCAGCCGCGGGAGCAGAGCATCGAGCTTCGCACTCGGCGCGTCGATCATGCGCGGGTCGACGAGCCCCGCGTGGCAAGCGGCCTGGCGCAGCCGCAACAACGCCTCGAGCACGTGCATCCGGACCCTTCCGATCCCCATGCGGTCGACCTGCTCGAGAATGCTGTGACGGTATGACGCGAGCAGCCCGTCATAGAAGGCGCGCTGTTCACCTTGGAGCACGACTTTCAACGTCTGTTCGGTGCGCGGCGGAAGGTCCTGCGCGACCTGTTCCTTCGTGCGTCGCAGAATGACGGGTCGCAGCGCCCGCGCGAGAAGATCGCGCGGTGCCGAGGGAGCCGGCGAAGGTGCCCCGTCCATCTCGGTCAGGCGGACGAGCTCGGAAAACCCCGATGCCGATCCGAGCATTCCGGGATTCAAGAACTCGAATAGGCTCCACAGCTCCTCGACGCGGTTCTCGATCGGCGTTCCGGTCATCGCCAGTCGGTGGCTCGCGGTGAGCAGCCGCGCCGCCTTGGCCGCGCCGGAGTCGGGATTCTTGATCGCCTGGGCCTCGTCGAGGATCGCGTAGTCGAACCGAATGGCCGCGAGTGCGGCGGCATCGCGACGCAGCGTGCCGTACGTCGTGATGACGACGTCGACCGTCTCGGAATTGATCGAGCTCAGACGGCGCGTGCTGCCCGTGAAGTCGAGCACTCGGAGTCGTGGCGCAAAACGCTCCGCCTCGCGCATCCAGTTGAAGACGAGCGATCGCGGCACGACGACGATCGAGGGACGCCGCCGCGCGTCGGGCGATTCGCGCACCACGTCGAGCAGCGCGAGCACCTGCACCGTTTTGCCGAGGCCCATGTCGTCGGCGAGACATCCCCCGAGGCCGAATCGGCGGAGAAAGTCCAACCAGCCGAGGCCTTCACGCTGATAGGCGCGCAGCGTGCCGCTGAAGTCCGGCCCGGCGTCCACGGCGCGCACCTGTTCGAACGTGCGCAGCTCGGCGCGCGCCTTCTCGAACGTCGCGTCGACGTTCGCCTCGGGCACAGCGTCCAACAGCGCGTCGAGCAACGCGATTTGCGACGGTCGATAGCGGATGACTCCACCGACCGACTTCCCGCCGGCGGTGAGCGGCCCCAATCGGGCCAGCCACTCCAATGGGAGAAGGCCAAACGCGCCGTCGGGGAGGAGGATGCTCGTCGCACCCGCTCGCCGCGCCTCGAGCAGCTCGGAGAGCGAGACCTCGACCTCCCCGAACTTCACGCCGGCGTCGAGCTCGAACCAGTCGATGCCCGACCGTACGATTGCTCGTGTCGGTCCGGGACTGCGATACTCCGCGCCGCCGGCGTCGACCTGCCAGCCGGCACGCACGACATCGGCGACGAGCGCGCCGAGCTTGCGGGCGGGGATCACCAGGGTGGGTTCGCCCAGCTCGACGTCCCCCCCCGATTCCTGCTTCACGCCGTGCGACGCGAGTCGCGCGCGCGCGGCGGCTTCGGCGGCGAAGTCCCGATAGTGCACGGTGCGTGTGTCGGCGTCGAACACCGTTGGCGTTCGCTCGGCCCCCGTGATTTCCAACGGACCGTAGCGAAAGCCCGTGGCCAGGCGACGAACTTTTCGGAGCGAGAGCGGGGGCGGCAGGACTTTCAGGGCCGGTATCGGAGCAGCGTAGACCTCCGTGACCGGAACGCCATGGGGAAGGTCGATGGGCGGGACACGCGGCAGCGTGTTGAACGCGGCGAGAAACTCCGAAAGCTCCTCGCGGCTTACGGCGATGTGCCCCGTGTTGCGAAAAAGTGCCGCGATCGCGAACGCACCGTTGAAATCGAGGCGCGCGATGGTGCCCCGCGCGATCACCCATCCTTCCCAGTGCACGAGCGCCGATTCGGCGATCGGCATCTCGACAGCGCCGCGATGGAGTCCGCCGGTGATGACGTAGCGTTCAGGCTCTTCGCGTGCCACGTGGACCCGGAGCTGCCACGGCGGCTCGTCATCCCAGCGTAGGGACTGCGTCGGCCGTTCGTCGGCCGCGGTCCGAATCCGGCAGCGCTCGGCCTCGCACGCGTGCCGGAGCGTCGCTTCGATCGCGGAGCCGCGAAGCTCGAACGCCGACGCCGGCAGCGACGTCGGTAGCTCCCACGACCCGTCGAGCCTTCGGTGCTCGGTGGCAATCTCCGCGACGATGCCCACGCTTTGCCACGTCGCTGGCGCGTCGATGATGTAGACGAGCCGCCGCTCGGTCGAGGGCAAGGATGTTCTTTAGACGGCGGTGACGAGTCTGCCTGCCATGCCTCGTCTAGGCGAAAGAGCCGTCGACGCGCTCACCTTGCGTCCACGCGGCAAGCATCTGGTCGTATTCGTCCTCGGTCAGATTCAGGTAGCTCCCCGACGAAAACTCGACGTGCCACTCCCTGGCGCCGGGGACTTCGCTCATCAAGACGATCGAGTCGAGGTCGACGACGTAAGCCCGCTCGCGACTTACTTGCGGGTCCGGCAACAATTCGAACGGGCGCATTCGTTCAGAATATGAGACCGGTCTCGCCGCGGAAAGGGGGACGGCCCTTTCGCGTGGCGACGACTCCGACACTGGTTAGGGAGATTTCGCCTCGTAGAGCGACCGCAGTCGAATCGCTCGATAAAACGGAACGGCTGAGGCAGCCGCGTCGAACCTCAGGCTCGCGCTCCAACGGACCGTACCGTCGCTGCCCACCTCGTCCACTCGGCCGGCCGCGCCGAAGCCCACGAGCGTCGATCCGTCCGCTAGACGCTGTGCGGACCCCATGATCGGACTGATGACTGGGGGAGACGGCTGGTATTGCCACACCATCCGCGCCACCATGTTGCGTGTGTCGAGCGCATACTCGACCGCGCGCGCCGGCGCGGGGACGCCGCGGAAGTGGTCGTCGAGCATGAGCAGGTCGCCGTTCGCCAATACCTGCACGTCGTGCTGACCCCGAAACCCGTTCAGGGGATCGTCGCGGATCGCGAACTGGTTGTGGCGCCCGCCGAGGCGCCACACGAGCGCGCCGGTCGTCGAATCGATCTTCGTGACCTCGTCCATGCCCTGGAACGACACGACGTATCCGCCGTCCGAATCGACCGCCAGCGAGCTGGGATGCTCGAGGTCCGCGGCGTTCGGATTCGGCAGCGGCCAGTCGCCGATCGAGAACAGGGAGCCCGCGCTCCACCGGAACGTCAAGGCGCCGGCCGCGTCGTGCCGCTCGATGGTGTGCACCGCGAGGCGCGCGTGGGGTGGCCCGCCGACGCTGGTGAGGTCGAACGTCTGCACGTCGTAGCCGATCAAATGGGCCGCCGTCACCACGGTGTCGCGGAAGCTCAGAAGTAGCTCATGAGGATCCGTGAAATACCCGTTCGCGACGGCGAAGCTGCGCGCGACCTCGCCCCCGGCGGTCAGCTCGACGTAGGCGCCGGTGGTCGGTTGCCAGCCGTACGAGCGTCCGACGTACACCGTGATGTGGCCGTTGGGTTGCTGTTTGGCTTCGACCGGCCAGGCGCCGGCGAAGCGATGGTACCAGCGGATGACGCCGAGTTGGTCGAACGCGACGAGGAACCCGTCCGCGGTCATCGAGGTGTCGGCGAAGAGCGGCGCGACGAGCGTGTATCCCGCTGACGGGCTGCCGCTGCCGGTGAGATGAAGCGTCTGAAGCGCAGGCGGAAGCTCGCCCGTGGCGGCCGACTGCGACGTCGAAACGACGCGCCCGCCTTGCCCGATCGCCTCGGCGACGAGTGTGTACGTGGTCGACGCCCGAAGACCGACGACGACGACCG
>Ga0157372_10002017_pt1 | contig 22084 bp, 17 predicted proteins | sample C55metaG_FD_115307 | JGI IMG/M metagenome (GOLD analysis project Ga0157372, IMG submission 115307) | Corn rhizosphere microbial communities from Kellogg Biological Station, Michigan, USA - C5-5 metaG | ecosystem: Host-associated > Plants > Roots > Rhizosphere > Soil | place: USA: Michigan... | reverse complement strand
GCAGACCGCCCACGACGAGCTGCGGCGCGCAGGCCTTGTGCAGGCTCACGCGCATCTTGAGCCGTCCGAAGCTCGGATCGACAGTGGATGCGGCGCTGTAGGTCGTCGCGATCCATCCGGGCGAGTGGTACACCTCCGTCCCCTTCGCCGTCGTCACCGAGATCGACAGGATCGAATCGATCGGAAGATCGTGAATGAGAGCTTCCGGCAGCAGCGAGCTCGCGTTTCCGCGCTTGCCGCGAATCTCCTCGAACACGGGATCCAGGAACGGCTTTGGTTCGGTGACGTAGCCGTACAGCTCCACGGGGCGACGGCGCCGGACGTCGCGCGCGACGACGAAGACGACGAGCTGCAAATGCTTGTTGTGCTCGTCGAACAACATGACGTACGAATCGTTCGTGAGCATGACACCCGGCATCGCGCGTCCGTTCGGTGTCACGAAATTGAGGACGCCGCGATCGGACGGCAGCGGCGGCATGTCGCTCACGTACGCGACCATCGTGTCGCGCACGCGCGCGAGGTCAGAGTCCGACACGTCCGTCTCGGTCGTCCGGAAGGTCGAGTCCTTCCAGTCGTACCGAAAGAAGTAACGAACGCTGTCGAGGCAGTTGCACCAGCCCATCATCATGTCGTGGGCGATGGCGCCGACGTCGGCCGGACTGTATAGCGTGCGCTCGAGCGAGTCCGGCTGGAGCCGCATCGCTTGCTGAATGAGCGAGGCGACGACCTGCTTGAGGAGTGCGTTTTTCGCCTGCTGCGTCAACTGCCAGTCGGCGATCTTGGCGTAGTCCTGCAGAGTCCGCTCCGCCATCGCGCGCTGCGAACGCGCCGCGTCCCACGCTTGGTACGTGAGCGCCGCGCATACGACGAGCGCGAGGACCAAAAGGGCGACCGTGCCGACCAGTCGGGGAGAGCGGCGCATACGTCTATACATACGATATGATAGGGCCGGGGCCAGTGGCGGATCGGGGCTTTACTGATTCCTTTCAGCGGACCGGGCGACGCCGCCAGGTTTGACACCTTTCATTGCTCCAATGTCGACCATCTACGACGTCTCGCTGCCGATCCTGAGCGGGGGGCTCGTGTACCCCGGCAACCCCGAGATCGCGATCTCCCCCCAACAGGAAATTTCCAAGGGAGCCAGTTCGAACGTTTCGTTGCTGTCGTTCGGCTCGCACACGGGAACGCACGTCGACGCGCAGAAACACATCTTCGACGGCGGGCTCGCCGTCGACGCGGTCCATCTGGACGTGTTGATGGGTCCCGCGATCCTGATCGCCGCGCCCGACGACGCGCCCGCGGTGACCGAGAGCCTTCTTCGCGCTCACGATCTTACCGGCCAGGAGCGCGTTTTGATCCGGACGCGCAACTCTGGTTTTATCAGACAGCGCGACTTCGTCCGCGACTATACATACCTGGCGCCTGATGGCGCCGAATATCTGGTTTCAATCGGCGTGAAGCTCGTCGGCATCGATTACATGTCGATCGAGCAGTTCCATTCCGGGCACCACATGACGCACCGCACGCTGCTCGGCCGCGGCGTCGTCATCGTGGAAGGACTCGACCTCTCCGTGCCGCCGCCGGGCAGATACGACCTGCGCGTCCTGCCGCTCAGACTGGCCGGGTTGGACGGAGCGCCGGCTCGCGCGGTGCTCGTCGGATGAGCGACGCGATCCTCCGGCGACAACGCGAGCCGGTCGAGTTGGTGCTCTTCGACGTCGGCGGAGTGCTTGGCACCAATGGGTGGGATCGCGAGCAGCGCGACGAAGCGGTCAGGAAATTCGGCCTCGACCGCGACGACTTTCAGTACCGCCACGAAGAGATGGTCGGCGCGCTGGAGTCGGGCGAGGTTTCGCTCGACGAGTATCTCGCCATTACGGTGTTCTGCGCGCCGAGAGACTTTTCGGTGGACGAGTTCAAGACGTTCATGTTCGCGCAGAGCGTCGCGTGGCCCGACTCGATCGCCGTGGCGCGCGATATTGCCGCATTGGGGACGGTTCGGCTGGCGACGCTCAACAACGAGAGCGAAGAGCTGAACCACTACCGGATCGAGCAGTTCGGGCTGCGCGAGATCTTCCCGACCTTCTTCACGTCGTGTTGGCTCGGCGTGCGCAAGCCGACGCGTCGCATCTATGAGCGGGTGCTCGGGATGACGCAGGCGGATCCGAGGCGCACCTTGTTCGTCGATGACAGGCTTCAGAATTTGGCACCGGCGGACTCGCTCGGGCTGCGGACGTTGCAGTTCACGACGGCCGCGCGGTTACGAGAGGATCTGAAGGGGATGGGGTTGATCTAGACGGGACGAGAGCGGTGTCGGGGTGTGGAGACCCCACGCCGCCCCGGCACTCCTTCCTTGTACCCGGCGCACCCCGCCTCCGCACGCGTCCCTCTCGAACCCTACGTCCCGTGCGCCACGATGTAGTCCTTCGTGATCCGCTTCACGTTCACCGTCCCCATCTGCCGCATCGTCATCTCGGTCTCTTTGCGCAGAATGGCGAGCACCGTCTCCACGCCTTCTTGCCCGAACGACCCCAAGCCCCAGATGTACGGCCGCCCGATGCCGGTCGCCGTCGCGCCGAGTGCGAGGCCCTTGAAGATGTCGGTGCCGCGGCGGATCCCGCCGTCGAGAATCACGGGCGCGCGTCCCCGCACACCGGCAACGACTTCCGGGAGCGTCAGCACCGTCGCGCGTGTGCTGTTCTCGGCGCGTCCGCCGTGATTCGAGACGAAGACGCCGTTGATGCCCTGGTTCATCGCGATCTCGGCGTCCTCGCGCGTGACGATGCCCTTGATGAACACCTTCATCGACGTCGAGTCCTGAAGCCGCTTCACCCAGTCCCACGTCGGCGTCCCCACCTCGGGGCTCGGCGTGTCCGGCTTGAGATCGGCGATCGCCGGCTTGCGCCGATTGTCGCGTAGCTCGTTCACTCGACCGGTCGCGCCGGGGGTCGGCGCGCCACCGAGGTGGCAGTTCGTGCACGTGCGCGTGTCGGCCGCGCGGGCTCGAATCATCGTCTCGCGGTTGCTGCCGCCGATGAGATCCACCGTGAACACGACGACCGGCGCGCCCGCGTGCTCGGCGCGCTTCACCATTTGCTTCGTCTGATTCCAGTCTTCTTGATGGTAGAGCTGGAACCACACCGACGCGCCGCGCGCCGCGATGCAGTCCTCGATGCTCGTCGTCGCCACGGTGGACAACACCTGAAGGTGATTCTTTGCCTTCGCCGCGCGCGCGACGGCGAGCTCGCCCTCGGCATGAAACGCCCGCTGGCTGCCGACGGGATTGATCACGATCGGCGTCGGCCATTTGACGCCGAGGATCTCGACGGACGGATCGACTTTGCGCACGTCCACGAGCCGGCGCGCGCGCAGATCCCAGTGAGCGTACCCGTCGCGGTTGGCACGGATCGTCGCGTCGTCGTCGGTGCCGGTCATGAGATAACCCCAATGGGCCGGCGGGATTTTCTTCTTCGCGACCGGCTCGAAGTCGAACACGTCGAGCGCGTCGGCGGCCGACGCGATCAGCTCGGGCTCCTGCGTCGCCTGCTGCAAGAGCGCGAGGCCCTTCGCCCGATCACGAGACGAGCCGTCGAACAGCTTCGACAACCACGCGACATCGACGCCCGCGACCGCCAGAAGCGGACTGCCCGCCGCAAACCGCAAAAATCGCCGTCGCGATACGTCCTCGCTCGATCGGTGCGACATCTGGGACCTGGTCCGCGTTGGAGTCGAAGCAGTCTGGAGCGTGTGGACGACGGCTGCAAGAGCCTCGAGCCGCTACTGGCCGGTCATTCTCAGTCTTCGAGACACGCCGAGACTCGACCGTCGAGAACACCGCGTCATCCTGGTTGTCGCGAGATCGCAGCGATACCGATCGTTCGCCGAGCTGTCGCCGTGTTGCAGGTCCAACGCTGTGCGAGCGGGTTGCGCGCGTCCCGCCGCAGGTAGTTCGCCGCCCACGACCGCACGAGAAAATCCGCGAGGCTGATGTAACCCCGGCCCGCGCCGCGGCTCGCGTGTGGACCAGATCCCGGGCGAAGGTCAATCGGAAACGCCGTCACTAGGCCGGACCGGCCTCGGCAGGCGGCGTGCCGTGCACGAAACCTGTATATGGCAGAGCCTCGACAGGGCTGACTTACCCGAGGAGCTTTTCTATCGAGCACCCCGGCGAACGTAGCACCCTCACACTCCTCAACATGCAACTCGCAATGGTCGGGCTGGGCCGCATGGGCGGCAACATGGTCGAGCGCCTCATGCGACACGGCCACAAGCTGGTCGTCTTCGATCGCAGCGCGGAGACGGTCGCCAAATACAAGGGACTGGGCGCGACGCCGGCCGCCGATCTCACGGCCGTCGTCGCCGCGCTCCCAAAGCCACGCGTCATCTGGATCATGGTTCCGGCGGGCGACCCGGTGGACCAGACGATCGCCACGCTCAAACCGCTGCTCTCAGCCGGCGACATCATCATCGACGGCGGCAACTCGAACTTCCACGACTCGATTCGCCGCGGCGCCGAGTTGGCGAAATCGAAGGTCGAATTCATCGATGCGGGAACGAGCGGCGGAATCTGGGGGCTCGAGAACGGCTACTGCCTGATGGTGGGCGGAAGCGACGACGCCGTGAAGACCTGCGAGCCGATTTTCACCGCGCTCGCCCCGACGGACGGCTTCGCGCACGTCGGCCCCACGGGCGCCGGCCACTATGTGAAGATGGTGCACAACGGCGTCGAGTATGGGATGCTCCAGGCGTACGCCGAGGGCTACGAGATTCTGCACGCGTCCAAGACGTTTCCGAAGCTCGATCTCGAGCAGATCGCAAACGTCTGGCAGCACGGAAGCGTGGTGCGTTCGTGGCTCAACGAGCTCGCCGCCACCGCGTTCTCGCGCGACGCGTCGCTCTCGAAGCTCAAGGGGTGGGTCGCCGACTCCGGCGAAGGCCGGTGGACGGTGCAGGAAGCGATCGACGTCGACGTTCCGGCGCCGGTGATCACGCTGTCGCTGCTCATGCGCCTGCGCTCGCGACAAGAAGACTCGTTCAGCGCCAAGGTCATCGCGGCGCTGCGCAACGAGTTCGGCGGCCACGCCGTGGAGCGCGCATGACGACCACCGCCGCGCAGCCAGCGATCATTCCCGGGCGGCCTGCCTCCCAGCCGCATCCGCACGAGCAACCTCGCGCGCACGCCGACCCGTGCACGATGGTCATTCTCGGTGCGCTCGGCGATCTGAGTCGCCGAAAGCTGCTCCCGGCGATTTACCAACTGCTCAACGAGCACCTCGTCGATACCGATTTCCAGGTGCTCGGCGTCGGCCGCGACACATCCCAAACGGACGACACGTTCCGCGAGCAAATGGGCAAGGCGCTCTCGGAATCGGACGAGGTCGGGAAGTTCAACGAGGCCGTGTGGCAGGACGTGTGCAAACGCCTTCACTTCGTGTCCGCCGACCTTGCTAATGCCTCGGACTACGAGACCATCGGGAAACGTCTCGCCGAGCTGGAGAAAGGGCGCGCGCCGGGCGAATGCAACCGGTTGTTCTACTGCGCCGTTCCGCCGAGCGTCTTCGAGCCCATCGTACGAAATCTTTCAACGAGCGGACTCGCGCCGCGTACTCGCACGCCTGAAGACCGGCCGTGGACGCGCATCGTGATCGAGAAGCCGTTCGGCCACGACCTCGAGAGCGCGCTCCGACTGAACAATCTGGTCCTCGGCCTCTTCGCCGAACACCAGACGTACCGCATCGATCACTACTTGGGAAAGGAGACGGTGCAGAACGTGTTGGTTCTGCGCTTCGCCAACTCGATCTTCGAGCCGATTTGGAATCGGCAGTGGATCGACCACGTGCAGATCACGGCGGCCGAGACGGTCGGCGTCGAAGACCGCGGCGCGTACTACGAGGAAGCCGGTATCGTGCGCGACATGTTCCAGAACCACCTGCTGCAGCTGCTGGCGCTGACCGCCATGGAGCCGCCGGCGCAGATGACGGCCAACTCGGTGCGGGATGAGAAGGTGAAGGTGCTCAAGTCGATGCGCATGTTCGATCCGGAGACGATCTCGAACAACGCCGTGCGCGCCCAGTACACCGCCGGGACGATCGGGGAGAAATCGGTACCCGGCTACCGCCAAGAGCCGAACGTCTCACGGACGTCGCTCGTGCCGACGTTCGCCGCAGTGCGTTTTTACGTCGACAATTGGCGATGGAACGGTGTGCCGTTCTATCTGCGCTCCGGTAAGCGCATGGCGCGCCGAGTGTCGGAGATCGCCGTGCAATTTCGGACGCCGCCGCATCTGATGTTCGGCGAGGCCAGTCAGCTGATGCGGCCGAACACGCTCGTCCTGCGCGTGCAGCCGAATGAAGGCGTTTCGCTCGACTTCGAGGTGAAGGTCCCGGGCGCGGCCGTGGCGCTGACGTCGGCCATCGAGATCGCGCCGGTCGACATGACGTTCAACTACGCCGAGGCATTCGGCGAAGTGACCGCACCCGCCTACGAAACGCTGTTGCTCGACGTGATGATCGGCGAGGCGACGCTCTTCACGCGCAGCGACGAAGTCGAGGCGGCGTGGCGCGTCGTAGATCCGCTCATTCAGTACTGGGAGTCGCACCCGCCGAAGCGAATGCCGACGTACGCCGCGGGAAGTTGGGGGCCGAGAGAGGGGGATGAACTGATCGAAGAAGATGGGGCAGCGTGGAGAGAACCGACGGGCACATAGCGCCCCGGCCCCGACCGGCGCAGCGCCGATCCGCGACGTTTGAGTATGAACTGGCAGGGCGTGAATCGCGCGGATTGGTGCGAGCCTGGCCTCGAGCGCCAGCTTTCAGCATGAACCGTGAGCTAACACGCCGAAAGGCAGTAGCCGTAGCTCGTAGCTCCTGCTTATAGCTGCAGCTCTGGGCTGGGCTCGCTTCCAGATCGAGATGCCCGCCACACGCCTGAGACGCCGAGTGTTTAGAACTCAGATCTCAGGTCTCAGTCCTTCCCCTCGAAATCGATAAACCCTTTGTAGGGATCCGCGGCCACGAGCTTGACCTTCACCTTGTCGCCCACGTCGAACTTCTCGCCGTTCCGAACAACCATCCCTTCCGCCGGCGGGTGCAACGTGCGGACGAACGTGCCCTTGGGATTTGCCCCCGTCACGATCGCGTCGAACGTCGTGCCGATCTTGTCGTGCAGCAGTAGCGCCGCGACGGTCTTACGGACGGTGCGCTCGACTTTGTTCTCGGCGTCCTCGCGCTCGGTGCAGCGGGCGGCGATGTCGGTGAGCTCGTCGTTGGTGTAGGGCGCGGGCGCGCCGGCGATGGCGGCTTTCACCAGCCGCTGCGTGACGACGTCGGCGTAGCGGCGGTTGGGCGCGGTGGCGTGCGTGTAGTCGTGCGTCGCCAGTCCGAAATGTCCGCCGGGATCCTTGCCGGGAAGGTCGAGCGCGTAGATGCCCGGGCCCATGAGCTTCACGACCGACAGCGAGAGATCCGGGAAGCGCTCCGGATCGGCTTCGTGCCGGTCCGCCAAGAAGTGCGCGAGCGAGAGCGAGTCGGGCTGATTCGGCAGCGTCGTTCCATACTGCTTCGCCAGCTCGACGATGCGCGACCAGCGCTCGGGCTCACGAACGACGCGACGGATTCCCGAGCGTCCGCGGGCCTCGAGGAACTTCGCGATCGCGACGTTGCTCGCGATCATGAAGTCCTCGATCAGGTTTCGCGCTTCGTTCTTGGCGATGACCTTGAGGTCGACGACTCTACCGTCCTGCGTGATGGGCGTCGCCTCGATCGTCTCGAACTCCAGTGCGCCGTTGCGCAGCCGTTCGGCCTTGAGCCGCGTCGACGCCTCGTGCTGCAGCTTCAGCTGACCGATGAGCGTCTTGTCGTTGGCGATTTTGTCCGGCGGCGGCCCGCCGGTGAGCCACGCCCCGACCGGCTCGTACGCCAGCTGCGCCTTGTTGCGGACCATCGCGCGGTAGACGTCGGCCGACACGACGTTCCCGTCGGCATTGACCACGGTCTCGACCGCGATCGCGAGTCGGTCTTCGTCTTCGTTGAGCGACGTGAGCCCGGTCGACAGCTTGACGGGCAGCATCGGGAAGACGTCGACGCCGGTGTAGACAGACGTGCAGTTGGCGTACGCGTGTTCGTCGAGGGGCGACCCCTTCGGCACGAGCGAGTCGACATCCGCCACGCCGACGACGAGGCGGATGCACCCGTCGTCCATTTGCTCGGCGATCTCGATCTGGTCGAGATCCTTCGATTCCTTGTTGTCGATCGACGACCAGGGGCGGTCGCGCATGTCGCGCACCCCGGCCGGCGCGGACGCGGGCGCCGTCAGCGCGTCGAGCTGTTTCTTGGCCTGGGCGTCGTAGTCGGGCTCGAAGCCGTTCGCGACCAGAATCCGCCGGGCGGCCGCGTGGAGGTCGAACCCTCCGTTGTGGCCGTGTTTACCGAGCTGCGTGGAGTCTTTTTGTATTTGACCGCTCGCCATGAGATCGCGGGTTGAAAGTACCGGATCCGAAATGTGGCGAGGCAGACCCGGCGGCGTGAGGCGCCACAGGAAACCCTTGTGGGCGGCGCGGCGTAGAACATCATTGGAAGCATGCGCCCGTCCCCAAACGCGGAACCGCCTGTTTCCTCCAGCGCCACCGAATCGCCCCTTCGCGAGGAGACCCACGACGCGACGACTGCCGCATCGTGCGACTACTGCGGGTCGGCCCGGCTCGAGTGGCGGAAGTGCAAGCTGATTTGCGAAGACTGCAAACAGATCAACAAGAGCTGCGCGGATCTCTGAGGACGGCGACCACTTGCTGAGAGATTTCTTCGGACGGCGACCCATGCACGCTCAAGGGTACAACTTCACAGAAGACGTGCGGAACGCGCTCGCCCGCGCGCGCAGCGAATCGGCGCGGCTCCGCCACGAGTACGTCGGAACCGAGCACATGCTGCTCGGGCTACTGCGCGACGACAACATCGCCGTTCAGGTGATTCAGTCGTTCGGCGTAAAACCGCAGACGCTCGCCGATGCGGTGGACGGCGTCGTGAAGCGGGGCGCGAGCGGTCATCCGACCGGCCCTGACCTGCCCTACACGTCGCGCGCGAAGAAGGTGCTCGAGCTGACGATGACCGAAGCGCGTGACCTGAACCACAGCTACTGCGGCACTGAACACATGCTTCTCGGGTTGCTGCGCGAGGAGAAAGGAATCGCCGCACAGATGCTCGTCGACGCCGGGATCACGATCGATGCCGCCCGCGAGCGAGTCCTTCGGGTCATTGGCGCGCCGCCGCAACCGCGTCCACGCATCGCGCGCGCGTCCTCGATCGCCGCGATGAGGGTATCGACCGTCAAGCCGGGATCTCAATCGGCGACCTCCGCCTCGGCTCACATGGCCGCGTCGATCATCGAGCTGCTCGCCCAGGATTCGGACGTGGGCGCGGTATTCGCGGCGCAGGGCATCGATATCGCAAAACTCACGGAGGCGCTGCGCGCGCTGGCGAAGTCGCCGCCCCCCGGTGATCGCTCGGAACCGCCGCCGCCCGAACCGCCCGCGGACTCGCCGCCGGCGCCGTGAGCACCAGCGCGCATCCGAGAGGGACGCCTTCATGAACGGCTACAACTTCACCGAGCGTGTTCGAAAGGTCCTCGCCATGGCCCGCGAGGAAGCCGCGCGTCTGCACCACGAGTATGTGGGCACCGAGCACATTCTGCTCGGGTTGATTCGCGAAGGTGAAGGAGTCGCCGCCACCGTGCTCCAGAACCTCGGCGTCGAGCTGGACGAGATCCAGCAGAAGATTGACGAGAAGGTCAAGAACGGAAGAGCCGGGCAAACCACCGGTCCCGACCTTCCCTATACGTCGCGCGCCAAGAAGGTCCTCGAGTTGGCGATGGCTGAAGCACGCGGCCTCAATCACGCATACGTCGGCACCGAGCACCTTCTACTGGGGCTGATACGTGAAGCGCAGGGTATCGCCGCGCAGGTGCTCGCCAGCTTTGGCATCACCATCGACTCGGCGCGCGCAGGCGTCCTCGAGATCCTCGGAACCGAAAGCCAGGACTATCAGGCGTTCAAGCGCCAGCGAGCGTTCGGCGGCGGTATCGAGATGGAGAGAACGCCGACGCCCACACGGATGGTCGGGTACCTGCCCACAGAGGGCCCGACGTCGATGGCGGCGTCGATCATCCAAGCGCTGCTGCGTGATCCCGTCGTCGCCGAGGCGTTCGCGGCACAAGGAATCGACGCCCACAGGTTGATCGCGGCGCTTCACGCCGCGGCATTCCGAACGCCGCTCGACAACGCGCCCGGCAGTTCCGCCGGCGACTCGCCCTCCGGGTCGCCGCCCGCCGCCTAGCTACTCGAAGTCCAGAGCGAGGTTCATCGACGGCGCGGAGTGCGTGATGCCGCCGATCGAAATCCAGTTGACGCCCGTCTCGGCGATGCGTCGCACGGTCGACAGCGTCACGCCGCCGGAGGCCTCGAGGATCGCGGCGCCCGCAACCACGCGCACGCACTCGGCCATGACCTCGACCGGCATGTTGTCGAGGAGCACGATGTCGGCGCCCGCGGCGACCGCACGCTCGACCTGATCCAGCCGGTCGCACTCGACCTCGATCTTCACACCTTTCGGCGACAGCTCACGCGCGCGCTTCACCGCCTTGCCGACGTCACCGTCGAGCGCGGCCAGGTGGTTGTCCTTGATCAGCACGCCAGTGGAGAGATCCATCCGGTGGTTGGTGCCGCCGCCGGCGCGCACCGCGTACTTCTCGAGCGTCCGCCAACCGGGGAGCGTCTTGCGGGTGTCGAGAATCTTGGCGCCCGTGCCCTTCACCTCGTCGACGTAACGCGCGGTAATCGTCGCGATGCCGGACAGGTGTTGCATGTAGTTCAGAGCGACGCGCTCGGCCGAGAGGAGGGCGCGCGCGTGGCCGGTCACGAAGAGGATGGGATCGCCGCTTCGGACTTGCATGCCATCTTCGTTCTCGACGCGGATCGAGACCTTCTGATCGAGCAGACGAAACGCCTCGAGGCCGAGCGGGATGCCGCAGACGACTCCGCTCTGTCGCGCAACCAGCCGGGCGCGCGAACGTCGGTGCGAGACGACGGTGGCGATCGTCGTGATGTCGTTGAAGGCACCGTCCTCGACGAGTGCCGAACGGACGAGCGCGTCCAGCGCGTCGCGGGTGAGTGGGAAGCGCAGCGTCGCCGCGCTATCCACGGCCGGCACGGACAGAGGCGTGATGGTGCGTGGGACCGCCCTGCGTTCGCGCTGGGGAAGCTCGGGAGTTTCCATCGGCACACCTCCGCCCTTGTCGCTTACTCGCCTGGATCTACTCCATTTGGTACTGGAGACAAGGGCTGCGTCGCGCCGCCTCCGATAGATACCATGCGTTCGATCGCCAGTCGCGCCCGGCCAGCCACGTCCGAGTCGACGGTTATTCGATGCTGCAAGAATGCTAGTGAATCGCGGACCTTGGGAAGGGTCGTGACCTTCATGTAGGCGCACGAGGCCCGCTCGTTGGCCGCAAAGAAGCGCTTGCTTGGGTTCTCGCGACGTAACCGATGCAAGATCCCGACCTCGGTCGCCACGATGAACTCATCGGCATGGGATTTCGCCGGACGCTTGATCATTCCCTCCGTCGAGAGGATCTGGACGCCGTGCGGGTCTACGTCTCCCGCCGACATCGCCTCCAGCACGCTCGTCGAGCAGCCGCACTCCGGGTGGATCAGGAACTCGGCTTCGGGGTGCAGGCGCCGTTGGAGACGGATGTTCTCCGGGTCGATGCCGGCGTGCACATGACACTCGCCCATCCAGACATGCATGTTCTCGCGCCCGGTCATCCGGCGGACGTGCGCGCCGAGAAACATGTCCGGGAGGAAGAGGATTTCGCGGTCGGCGGGGATCGAGTTCACGACCTCGACCGCGTTGCCCGACGTGCAGCAGTAGTCGCTCTCGGCTTTGACCTCGGCCGATGTGTTCACGTACGCCACGACGACGGCGCCGGGGTGCTCGGCTTTCCAGTTTCTGAGCGCCGGCGCGTCGATGGTCGAGGCGAGCGAGCATCCCGCCGCCAGATCCGGCAGAAGGACGGTCTTCTTCGGCGAGAGGATGGCCGCGGTCTCCGCCATGAAATGGACGCCGCAAAAGACGATGACGTCGGCGTCGGTCTTGGCCGCCTCGCGCGACAAACCGAGCGAGTCGCCGACGAAATCGGCGATGTCCTGCACCTCGGCCCGCTCGTAGTTGTGGGCCAAAATGACGGCGTTGCGGTCGCGGGCGAGGCGCTTGATCTCGGACGGCAGGGCAACGTCAGGCATGCCGTAAGATAGAGGCACAGGTCCCGGGAGCGTGGACCGACGGCGATCGCTTTAGGCCTCAGCGTTCGCGAGTCCAGAGCAGTAGAACGCCGCAGTCGTTGTTGGTGGGGCTGATCCACGCCGGGTACGTCTCCGCACCGGCGTAGAACTCGACGGCCGCGTAGTCGTCGACGAGGATTTTGCTGAAATCCATCGACCCGATCATCGCGCGTCTGATACCGTTCTCGTAGACGGCGACGTCGCCTGAGCCGCGAGCGGAATGCGACTGCCGCGCGGCCCCGACGGTTCCGTTTCGCGTCGAGACGAAACGGCCATCCTCGAGCGTGGCGCCATGGAAGCGGCGAAGGACGTTCGACATCGTGTCGCCCTCCATCCGCCGGAGAGTCGCCTCGTCCACGAACTGCCCGCCGAGTCCGGCGCGCCTACGCTCCTCGAAACCGTGCAGGCCGGGAGAGAGGTAGCGAGGCGCTGAATCGCGCGAGACCGCCGTCGGGAGATCGCGTACGCTCCGCTTCATCACGACCGTCATCGGCGTCGTGTCTCTCGGCGAGATCCCGGCGGTGAGCGTGAGAGTCGCATATCCGGCTTTCCGCAGTCGAACGAGGGAGCCGCCGTCAGGCAGAAACGCGAGCGACACCGTACCGGTTTGCGTCGTGAACGCGGTCGTGCCCGACATCACGTCCATGACCTCGACCCCTTCGATCGGGCTACCAGTCATCTCGGCATACACGCCGAGAACCCGATGGCGATAGCGCGGCAGAGTCGGTGCTCGCGGTCTCGCGCGCAACCAGCTCTGTGCACTCACGGCTGTCACGGCCAGCACGGCGTAGACGGCGATTCTGCCCAGCATCCACGCCGTACCGGCGTGATCCATATCCATCTCCACGCGCGGATGCTCTCGCGCGTGCCTCCAATGTCAGCACTCTACAACTCGATGTGGCGTCCTCGCCAGCTCGTCTTTGCGCGCGGATAGTCGACACGGTAGTGCCCGCCGCGCGACTCTCGGCGTCGGATCGCCGCCTCGGCGACGAGATGCGCTGTTTGCAACATGTTTGCCTCCTCGGTCGCACCGACCGGCAAACGCGCGCCGATTTCGTCGAGACGGTCGATCGCTTCGCGCAGGCCTCGCGCCGTGCGCACGATGCCGGCGAAGTACCACATCACCATGCGAATCGAGTCGGCGCCGACCTGCGCGGCGCCGCGGTCGGTGAGTCGCGGTACGTTCCACGTCTTTTTCGGCGGCAGCGTCGTGAGGCGCGGATTCTCGGAGAGATCGCGCGCGACCCGTTCGGCGAACACGAGACCCTCGAGCAGCGAGTTCGACGCCAGGCGATTCGCGCCGTGCACTCCGGTGCGCGCGACTTCGCCGACAGCGTACAGGCGCTTCGCGCTCGACTGCCCGCGCAGATCCGTGACGATGCCGCCCATCATGTAGTGGGCGGCCGGCGTGACGGGGATGAGATCTTTTCGCGGATCGATGCCGCGAGCGGCACAGAGGGCGAAGATTCCGGGGAACCGCTTGGCGAAACGCGCGCCGAGCTTGCGAGCATCGAGCGACACCTCGCCGTGCCGCTGCTCGCGGAAGATCGCGCGGGCGACGACATCGCGCGGCGCGAGCTCGGCGAGCGGATGCACGCCTCGCATGAAGCGCTGCCCGCGCGCGTTGACCAGCACCGCGCCTTCGCCGCGCACCGCTTCCGAGATGAGAGCCAATGGGTTCTCCGGCGTGGCGAGTGCGGTAGGATGGAACTGCACGAACTCCATATCGGCGAGCGTGACGCCGGCGCGGTGCGCGATCGCGTAGCCGTCGCCGGTGGCGACCACCGGATTCGTCGTGTAGCGGTACACCTGGCCGCAGCCGCCCGTCGCGAGCACCGTCGCGTCGGCGATGATGTCGGTCGCTCTGCCCTTCACGCTCGCGCGCACGCCGACGCACGCGCCGCGCCACATGATCAGCTCCAACACACGCGTCTTCTCGAGGACGCGGATTTGCTTCGTGGCGCGCACACGCGCGATGAGCGTGCGCGCGACTTCGGCGCCGGTCTGGTCGCCGTGCGCATGGACGATGCGGTTCTTCGAGTGCGCGGCCTCTCGTCCCAGCGAGAGCCGCCCGCGCGGGTCGAGGTCGAAGTGCGCGCCGGCCGTTTGTAGCTCGCGCACGCGCGCCGGCCCTTCCTCCACGAGCACCTCGACCGCCGCCGCGTCGCAGAGCGCCGCGCCGGCCGCAAGCGTGTCCTGGCGGTGCAGCGCCGGCGAGTCCCCGGCGCCCAGCGCCGCGGCGATGCCGCCCTGCGCATAGGCGGTCGCGCTGTCGAAGAGCGACTGCTTCGTCACCAACACGACGTCCCCACGCTCGGACGCGCGCCACGCGGTGTGCAACCCCGCAACGCCGCTGCCGATGACGAGAAAACGAGTGCGGATTCGTTCGGTCATGAGGCGTGAAAGCTATCAGCAAACGACTGATAGTTCCTCGCTTCGGCGCTTCGCACCTCCGCTCGGAATTCCAGACCCTTGTACCTTGCCGCGCCCGCTCCCCAGAGGACAGCTTTGCGCCATGCGAAAGCTGATGATTCTCGTGGGCGCGCTGCTCGGTGCCCACGTGGTGCTGCTATTCGTGCGCCCCGCTGTCGCGGGCCGCCTCCCGTCCAACGACGCCGTCAAGGTCGGCATCGTGCTCGACGTCGGCGGGTTGGGCGACAAGTCGTTCAACGACGGCGCGTACCGCGGGGCGCAACTCGCCGAACAAAAGCTCGGCGCGACCATTCGCCTCGTCGAGCCGGGCGAAGCGACCGACCGCGAAGCCGGCCTCCGCGTGCTCGCGGCGGAGCACATGGACCTCGTGATCGGCGTCGGGTTCATCTTCACCGACGACATCACGCAGCTGGCCAAGGAATACCCGAACGTCCATTTCGCCGACGTCGACTACGCGCTCTCGAACGACAACCGCGGTCGGATCATTCCACCGCCGCCCAACGTCGCCGCGCTCAAATTCAAGGAAGAGGAGGGCTCTTTTCTCGTCGGCGCGATCGCGGCGATGGTCGGCAACTCGAAGAAGGTCGGCTTCGTCGGCGGCATGGACGTTCCGCTCATCCAGAAATTCGAGGCGGGCTACAAGGCGGGCGTCAAGAGCGTGTGCGCGGACTGCGAGGTCATCGTCCAGTACGCCGGCGTAACACCGGAAGCCTTCCGCAATCCGGGGAAAGGCAAAGAACTCGCGCTCAACCAGTACCAGCAAGGTGTCAACGTCATCTACCACGCGTCCGGATCGACCGGTTTGGGCGTGTTCGAGGCGGCGCGGCAGACTGGAAAGTACGCGATTGGCGTGGACGCGGATCAGTACAGCGAAGCGCCGGGGCGGATCGTTACCTCCATGGTCAAAGGCATCGACGTGGCGGTCTTCGACATGATCAATCGCGTCAAGCAAGGGACGTTCAAGGGCGGCGTGTACACGTACGGGCTCCCCGAGAACGGCGTGGGCTACGTGTACGACGACCACAATCGCGCGCTCATCCCCGACAGCGTGCGCGCGAAGGTCGAACGGCTCAAGGGCGAGATCATCGCCGGGCGCATCGTCGTGCCGAGCACGAGATGAGCATGGCGGAGCAGACGACGCAGTCCGCACCCCTCGCCATCAAGCTCACCGACATCCACAAGTACTTCGGTCCCGTGCGCGCAAACCGCGGGGCTTCGCTGGAGGTCGCGCGCGGCGAGATCCATGCGCTCGTCGGCGAGAACGGCGCGGGCAAGTCGACACTCATGCGCGTGCTGAGCGGCATGTATGCGCCGGACGGCGGCCGCATGGAAGTGAACGGCCGCGACGTCACGGACTGGTCCACCGCCGACGCGATCGCCGCGGGGCTCGGCATGGTGCACCAGCACTTCATGCTCGTCCCGACCCTCACCGTCGCCGAGAACATGATGCTCGGCCGAGAGCGGACGCGCGGCGCGAGACTCGACCTCGCGCGCGCGGAGCGGGAGACCGCGGAACTGAGCGCGAAGACGGGCCTCACCGTGCGGCCGCAAGCCGTCGTGGCCGATCTATCCGTGGGCGAAGCGCAGCGCGTCGAGATTCTCAAGACGCTCTATCGAGGCGCCAAGATCCTCGTGCTCGACGAACCGACCGCCGTGCTCTCGCCGCCGGAGATCGACGAGTTGTGGACGGTGCTGCGCGGGATGCGCGCGCGCGGCGAGACGATCGTTCTCATCACGCACAAGCTCGACGAAGTGATGGCGATCTCCGACTCGATCACCGTGATGCGTCATGGCCGCACGGTCGATCAGCTGCGCACCGGCGCGACGAATCCCGCCGAGATCGCGAAAGCGATGGTCGGGCGCGACGTGCGGCTCGCCATGGAATTCGTCGTCGGCGAACAGGGTGGCGGTCCGCAAGACGTCGTCCATCGCGCGTCGCGGCTGCCGGCGACTCCACTCCTCGAGATCCGCGATCTCACGGTCGAGGACGCACGCCGCCTCACCGCGGTTCACGGTGTGAGCTTTTCGGTCGAGCCGGGGGAAATCCTCGGCATCGCCGGAGTCGAAGGAAACGGACAAACGGAGCTGATCGAGGCGATCGCCGGCCTGCGCGACGTGCGCGGCGGAACGATCGCCGTCGCCGGACGCGACGTCACGCGGGCGTCGGTGAAAGCGCGCGGCGACGCCGGTCTCTCACACATTCCGGAAGACCGCCACGCGCGCGGGCTCGTTCTCGACTACAGCGTCGCCGAGAATCTCATTCTCGGCCAACAACACCGGTTCACGCGCGGCGCGCGTCTGGATCAGGACGCGATCCGCGCGAACGCCGCGCGGCAAATCGCGGCCTTCGACATCCGCCCCGCCGAGCCGGCGCGCGCGGTTCGCGCGCTCTCGGGCGGAAACCAACAGAAGGTCGTCATCGCGCGCGAGATGCATCGCGCATTTCAGGTGCTGCTCGCCGCACAACCGACGCGCGGCGTCGACGTCGGCGCGATCGAGTTGATTCACGAACGCTTGCGCGAGGCGCGCGGGGCCGGCAAAGCGGTCCTGCTCGTGTCCGCCGACCTCGCCGAGATTCTCGCGCTCTCCGATCGCGTCGCGGTGATGTACGGCGGCCGTTTGGCGGCGATTCTGCCGCGCGCCGAAGCAACCGTCGAAATTCTCGGCCGGCACATGACCGGCGCCGCGGTGAAAGGAGCCCACGCCGCGTGACGTCGCTCAAAGGGGTGGGGTCGTGGCGGACGAGTGTCGAAGAGGCGGTCTTGCCCGCCGTCGTCGCGCTGCTCGTCGCCGCCGTCGTCGGTGACGTGCTGATCCTCACGTTCGGACAGAACCCCGGCGCCGTTTATCGGCTGTTGTTCGAAGGTACGTGGGGGAACGCGTACGGCATCGGGCAGGTGCTCTACAAGACGACGACGCTCACGTTCACCGGGCTCGCCGTCGCGATGGGCCTGCGCGCCGGACTGTTCAACATCGGCGCGGAAAGCCAACTCGCGGCGGGTGGATTCGCCGCGGCGTTGGTGGGGCTCATTCTGCCCGCCGGCCTTCCCGCCCTGGCGACGCTCCCCGTGTACATCTTGGCCGCGGCGCTCGGCGGCGGCGCGGTCGGCGCACTTCCCGGCGCGCTCAAAGCGAAGTTCGGCGCACACGAAGTGATCACGACGATCATGCTGAACTTCATCGTGCTCGCGCTGCTGAATTATCTGACGGTGTCGTATTTGAAGATCGAAGGCACGCTACATACCGCGGAGATTCACGCCGGCGCGCTGCCGCGGCTCTCGGACTTCATCGCGGCATTTCACGGGTCGGCGGCGAACGTCGTGCTTTTCCTCGCGGTCGCCACCGCGCTCGTCGCGTGGTGGTTTCTCTTCCGGACGCGCGTCGGGTTCGAGCTTCGCGCAACCGGCCTTCAACCGTTGGCGGCCGAATACGGCGCCGTGAAGGTGACGAGCGTCTGGTGGCGCGCGATGGCGTTGTCCGGCGCCATCGCCGGAATCGGCGGACTCAATTTCGTGCTCGGCTACAAACACTACTATGAGGAGTCGTTCGCGTCGGGCGCCGGCTTCCTCGGCATCGCGGTCGCGATCGTGGGACGTAACAATCCCATCGGCGTCGTGCTGGCCGCGCTCGTCTTCGCCACGATTTCGCAGGGCGGGCTCGCGGTGAACGCCGTCGTCCCGAAACAAATCGTCGACGTGCTGCAAGCGGTTGTGATCATCGCCGTCGCGGCATCTGTGCCCGGAGTTCGTGCGGCGCTGCGCAAGGCGCGCGCTTCGACGGCTTCCTCATCGGTCGCCGCCCACACCCATTCGACCGAGGAAGCGACGGCGTGATTCTGCTCGCCTTCCTCGTCCAGACGCTGCGCATCGCGATTCCGTATTTGTTCGCGGCCAGCGGCGGCGTCATCTCCGAGCGCGCCGGTCTGATCGGACTCGGCCTCGAGGGCTACATGCTCGGCGGCGCCTTCTGCGGAGCGCTCGCCAGCTACTACAGCGGCAGTCCATGGATCGGACTCATTGGAGCGGGGACCGGGGGCGCCGCGTTGGCGCTGCTCTACGCCTTGACGGCGATCAAGTACCGCGCCGATCAGGTCGTCGTGGGCATCGCGGTGAACCTGCTCGTCATCGGCGCGACGCGATTCTTCCTGCGACTGGCGTTTCACAGCTCGGCGAACTCACCGCGCGTTCCGGGCTTTGGCAGCGAGCAGTCCGGTACGGGGGTGCTGTCGCTCGTCGCGAACCCGCTCGTGTGGCTCGGCGTGATCGCCGTCGCCGGAACGGCCTGGCTTCTCTATCGCACGCCCTTCGGACTGCGAGTGCGCGCGGTCGGCGAGCATCCGGCGGCCGCGGTGACCGTCGGCGTTCCGGTCACGCGTGTGCGCTATACCGCGGCGGCGCTGTCGGGCGTGCTGGCCGCGCTTGGAGGCGCGTACTTGGCGCTGGACCAGCATCAGTTCAGCGCCGAGATGACGGCGGGCCGCGGGTTCATCGCCCTCGCGGCGACGATATTCGGCCGTTGGGATCCGGTGCGGGCCGCGCTGGCCTGCCTGCTGTTCGCCGCGGCCGAAACGCTCCAGATCCAGCTTCAAGGATCGCAAGCCATCCCGTCGCAGTTCGTCGAGATGATCCCATACGCGCTCACCATCATCGCCCTGGCCGGCGTCGTGGGGCGAGCCGTTCCACCCGCGGCCCTGGGCCGCGTCGCGGAGTAGATGCCGTTCGGATTTGATCAGGACCGTTGCTAGGCGGGCGACATCGGCCGCCTATTTAGGCTCTGGCCGCCAGGCCTCGGGGAGTGCGTTTTACCAAGTGGCGCCGAGGGTTGGTCCGGCAGCGAGATTTCAGGGCGCGGCATCGGGTGCGCGCCGTACGACGACCCTCGTAGGCGACCCCTCCCCTCCCGTTCGTGGCGACTCGCAACAACGATATCGGAAAACTGGTAGTCCTGATGGTCACGGCGTTCATCGACATGGTCGGAACGCTGATGATCATCCCGCTCCTTCCATTCTACGCGAAGAATTTTGGAGCGAACGGACTGATGGTCGGCCTGCTCGTGTCGTCGTTCGCCGTCGCGCAGCTCGTGAGCGCGCCGATGTGGGGCCGATTCTCCGACCGTTACGGCAGGCGACCGGCGTTGATCGTCGGCATGTCGGCGTCGGCGATCGCCTACGTCATCTTCGCCTACTCGAACACGCTGTGGCTGCTCTTCTTGTCGCGCCTCGTCCAGGGGTCGGGCGGCGGGACGGTAAGCGTGATTCAGGCATACGTCGCCGACGCGGTCGAACCGGACCAGCGGGCCAAGGCCTTGGGCTGGCTCTCGGCGGCGACCAACGCGGGCGTCGCCCTCGGTCCCGTCATCGGCTCTCGCTTCGTGGAGATCGGCCCGCACGCGCCGGGGCTCGCGGCTGCGGCGCTTTGCGTTCTCAACAGCATTTTCGCATTGCGGTACCTCGTCGAGTCGCGCGACATGGTGGAAGCCCGCTCGAGTGTCCATAGGCGAGGAAGATCGCGGGATGCGGTGATGCGAGTCATCACGCATTCGAGCGAGGCGCCTTCGCGGCTGGTGTGGATCTACGCGATCGGCATCGGCGCGTTTCAGGGACTCAACGCGATTCTCGCGCTCTTCCTGGCGGCGCGCTTCGGTGTGACGTCGCACACAATCGGGTATTTCTACACGTACATCGGTGTCATCTCTGTCGTGACGCGAGCGTTGATCCTCGGTTGGGCGGTGGACAAGTACGGCGAAGCAAGACTGTCGCGAGTGGGACAGATATTGCTGGCCACCGGTCTGGCGATGTTGCCGTTCATTCACCGGATGCAGGATCCGGCGGCGTTCGCGGCGCGGTTGGGCGGAATTCTTCCGGTCTCGGCCGTAGCGTTTCTGCCGTTTCTGCCGCTCGCATTGGCGGTTGCGCTGCTGCCGCTTGGGACGGCGTTCACGTTCCCGTGCGTCACCGCGTTGCTCTCGCGCGTGATCCCGAGCAGCGAGCGGGGTTTGTACATGGGCGTGCAGCAAACGTTTGGCGGAACGGCGCGCGTTCTTTTCCCGATTCTGGCCGGATTCGCGTTCGACAGGATGCAGGAAGCGCCGTTTCTGATTTCGGCCGCGCTCGTGGCCGGCACGATTTTCCTTGGGTTGGGTATGGAGGAAATTACCCGCCCAAAGCACGAACCTGAGCCCGCGGCGGCGGCTTAGTCGTCATCGAGTGGGCACTACGTCGCGAACTCTTGGGAGGGGCTTCATGTTGTTTGGTCGATCTCGCGCGGTTTCTTTGCTGGTGGCCGGCCTTGTCGCAGGGGGCGCAGCGCTGGCGACAGCGTGCGGCGGGTCTGATGGCACGACAGGTACCGGATCGAATTCTCCGTCGAACCTGTCCATCGTCAGCGGCAACGGGCAGGTTGGCCTGCTCGGCACAGCCCTCGCGGCGCCCCTAGTGGTAAAAGTGACGAGCTCCTCCGGAACGCCTTTGGCCGGCGTCTCGGTGCAGTTCACCGTTTCCTCCGGAACTGCGACGGTCACGCCGGGAACGGCGACCACCGACGCGACGGGGCAGGCGAAAGCGACGGTCACGCTTGGATCGTCGGCCGGAAACATTTCGATTACCGCGACGGTCGCCGGGTCGACCGGGTCGGCTCTATCGCAGCAATTCGTGGTCACCGCCGGAACGTCGTCGCAATCGCTCGCTTGCTCGGCCGGCTCGCCGCAGACGCCCTCCGCGGGTGCCGTGGTGGCGGGTGTGAGCGGAACGGGCATCTGTCTCGGTGCGGCTGCTGGCGGCTCGGACTACGCCGTCGCCGTGTTCTTCGGCAATCCCAATCAAAGCGCTCTGGGCCAAGTCAACGTCACGTCGCACGGCGCGACCGGCCTTTCGACGCCGGATGTCGCGCCGCTGGCCGACGTCTTCGCGACTCCGCAGCGCGGAGCCCCGCTCACCATGCGCGTCTCCGATGCGCAGGAACAGTTCGACCTGAAGCTCCGCCGGATCGCGAAGACGCAACTCGCTCCGCTCGTTCCCTCAGCGCGCGCCGCAATGCGCGGCGGCGCACGGCGCAACGTGATTCCGAGCACGCTTACGTTGAACCAGATCGTCACGCTCAACGCGCAGGGCGAAATTCCGTGCAGCAGTCCGATCAACATCGGCGCGCGCGTCGCGGCGATCTCAAACGCGTCCTACGTGTTGGCCGACACGGCCAATCCGCCCGGGGGATTCTCGGACGCGGACTATGCGTCGTTCGCGGCGCAGTTCGACACGCTCATCAATCCGCTCGACATCGCGACATTTGGCACGCCGACGGACATCGATCACAACGGGAAGATCATCAT
>Ga0157372_10002016_pt1 | contig 22086 bp, 16 predicted proteins | sample C55metaG_FD_115307 | JGI IMG/M metagenome (GOLD analysis project Ga0157372, IMG submission 115307) | Corn rhizosphere microbial communities from Kellogg Biological Station, Michigan, USA - C5-5 metaG | ecosystem: Host-associated > Plants > Roots > Rhizosphere > Soil | place: USA: Michigan... | reverse complement strand
TAAAATACCAGATCTTTATGGGCTTATTCTTTAGCACAATGCCGCCGGAGGGGTGAAACTCCAGTGGCTTACCGCCATAGTCGTTATAAGCAAACCTTAAACCATCATACATATTTTTCAACCTCACGGTCCCGTGCGACTCCTTTGGATACGCTTTAACCACCCACTCAAAACCCGTCGGGGCATCTTTTTTCAGCAGGCTGTCCATGGCATTAATCTTCATTTCCTTCATGCCCCGCCCTTCCCGGCCGCCTATGTAAAGCGCTTTCTCCTTACCTGCAAGCGAAGGCAACTTCTCTTTAACCTGCTTAAGCATCACACCATTATCCCACCAATAACTTGGGTCGCCGGCAATATAATTGCTGAAAAGCTGCGGTTCGTTCAGTAAAGCATAAGTAACAAACACACCGCCGAAAGAGTGGCCGAAAAGGGTATTATCACCATCAGAGGGGTAGCTTTTATCGATATAAGGGATCAGCTCCTCTTTAAAAAACTTTAGAAATTTGTCCGGCCCGCCTGATGTTTTATTTCCGTTATTATGGGTCGGCAAAAAATCTCTATCACGGTCAACATTTAATAACCCGACAATTATCATTGGCGGCATGGTGTGCTCATCAAAAATAAAATGCTGGATATCGCGCCCTAATTTTATATTCCAATCGTCAATGATGTACAATACATCATATTTAGTTGCCGAACCGGCTTTATAACCATCGGGCAATATTACCTGGATAACGCGTTTCTCATTTAATATGACCGAATTGATGGAATCGCGTTTACCGGGCAGGTCCTGCGCCGCAGCCCGTCCTGACAAGCTAACTATTACTGCAATAGTAATGGATAGAAAAAGGAAGGTCCTGGTCTTCATAATGGGAGAGGGTTTGATTACAGGTAAGACTATGCCTTGATAAAGATAGTTACAACAAGCAGGCAAAAAACAGCGGTTGGCTCTTTTTACATAGCTAAAAGCAGAACGCACAAAGCCTAAAGCTTAATTCACTGATTATTAGGATTATTTAATTACTTGAATTATTAGACGCTAAATAGCTTAATACAGCATCTTTATTTTTTTTCCGACATTTATTTAGTGCTTAACTTATTAAACTTAACACTATAGGTAACCAAAAAATAGCGTTTCAAGGTATTGTTTTGCACATCGCTTACCGAGTTGGTATTGATGTAACGATAAACACTTACATTTTGATTAAAAATATCATAAACAGAAAGCTTGAGTTCGCCGCGATCTTTCTTAAGCATTTGCAAAGCAAGGGACGAGCTCACTACATTCACTCCCTTTTTAAAGCCGGCCGCCACCTGGCTATTGTAATTAAAATCCTGTTTTGTTTCCCAGATTATTTTTTTAGGGAACCTTACCATAAGGCTATTGCTTATGTTATAAGTACCGGTCCGTATATTTCTGAAATCATCATATTGATATTTGGAATTCGACCGGTTAAAGCCAACACCCGTATTCAAGTCAACCACATCTTTCCAATTAATACCAATGTATTCATGCAACCCGTATGAAACGGTATTTTGCCAGCCTTCCACATTATTCAACAGGTTAAGGTTCTGATTATAGTTACCGTAAAAGCTGGCTGAGGTGTTAAACTGCCAGTCATTCATTTTTTTGAACCGCTTAGAGACTCCTACCGAAAAGTTATAATTTGGCCGGCCATCGCGATTAACGGTTGTACTATTCTGCGCTCCATCCGAGCGGATGGTTCGCTGTGCCACTGTCATGTTTTTTTGTAAATAAACACCTCCGTTAGCATAGATCCCCATCTGGCTGCGGTCCCAATAATTAAAAAAGTTAAAGTTATAATTGTTACTTATACCCGGCACAAGGTTAGGATTACCCGTATAACTATACAAGGGGCTGTAAACTATAGTGATAGGCTGCAGGCTTGATATACCCGGCTGATTAACACGTCGCTCATAGCTAAGAAACACGCCATACGCTTCTATACGTATGGTTGGAAGCAGAAAAAAATAATTCTGAACAAGCCGGCTTGTTACAAAGTTATTATTGATCTGTTGCCATTGGGTATTAAGCCCTGCTATGATTTTTACTTTTTTATTAAACTGATACGTTATGCCCGGCTTGATGTTTTCTGTCCACTGATCGCGCTTCAAATCAGAGCTTTGATTGTTGAGCAGCGAATCAAGGTCGCCGGTTTTACGGTCGTAGGTAAAAACCTGGTCGCTGGTTTTGTTGTAAATACCCGATGTTGTTACGTCAACAATCAGGCTTTGCGTTACCGGGTACCTGTAACTGAAATCAAGGTTGCCCGACGCATTTTTTGATGTGCGTACAGACAAGCGGTGCAAACTGTCGGATAATTCTGGACGCTGGTAATTAACCACATCATTAGTGTTGAAATCGCTATTGTGGTTAGGGTTGATGCTCAGGTTATGCGATATCGTGAACGACTCTTTGCTTTTACTTTTCGAGTGTTTATGAAAATAAAAGTCCTGGTTAAACTGTGTTGAATGCCCATTGCCCAATGAATTGGATACTGATTGGTTCACCGGCATATCAAAATTGTTTGATGTGTTGCCGCTTGATGCTGAGGTGTTACTGGTTGAATTATAATTTAATGATGGATTATAACGCAGGTTTCGGATAGTATCCGGCTTCCACTCAACAAGGCCGCTTACCGTGTGGGTATAACTATCAGTATACCTGCTGTTTGACGAGCGGGTAAGCAGTGTGGTGTCTTTCAAAAACTGCTGCTGAAAATAAGCTGATTCATTCACGTTATTGCGCTGGGTATAAAAATACTGCAGGTTAAATTTTAGCCTTTCGCCATAGTTTTGATTAACGTTAAATCCTCCGGAGGTGATCTTTTCAATACCGCCGCCCCTGTTTTGGCCACCGTTAAAAGAGGTATTACCCCCGCTACGGTCAAAACCGCCTTCTGAATTAAGCTCCTCGCGCGAAAAACCGGTATGATTAAGGTTATTGCTTAAACCGATCATGCTTACCTGCAGCGTATCACGAAACATATTGAACAAACCTCCGGCCTCGTACCTGTCGCGCGAGCCCCCTCCGCCGAATACCCTACCGAAAATGCTTTTTTTAATAGCCTTTTTAAGTTTGATATTGATGATCTTTTGTACCTGGGTTTCGCTCACCAGGTGGTCGGGGTCGTTTTCATGATCATCATAAACCTGCACCTGCGCAACAATCGCCGCATCGAGGTTTTTGGTAGCTATTTTGGGATCGGAGCCAAAAAACTGCTTACCATCTATTAATAATTTACTTACCTGCTTGCCGTTAACGGTAATGGTGCCATCGCCATCAACCTGTACCCCCGGAAGCTTTTTTAGCAATTCTTCAATAGCTGCATTTGGCCGGGTTTTAAAGGCTGCCGCATCAAACTCAATAGTGTCCTTTTTAATTTTGATAGGAACCCGCTCGGCACGTACAATAACTTCGTCAAGCATTTTACTGCTGAGGGCGATATTCCCCAAATCAATTACTTCGCCTTTTTTAAAGTCGAAGCGGCGGATATAACTTTTGTAACCAGCATACGAAATAACCAGGCGCACCTGTTTATCGGGCGGGAGACGCTGTAATTCAAATTCGCCCGTTTTTTTGCTGAGGGTATAAGCGATGAGTGAGGTATCTTTCAGATCAACAGCGGCAACTGTACTCAACTCGAGCGGTTGCCGGCTTATCGAATCAATTACTTTGCCTTTAATATTTACGCGGTTTTGGGCAAAGGAGGTGAAAGACAGACATAACAGAATTAATGAAAGAAAAATTGTTTTCATCAAGGTTTAGGTGCAGACAGGTAAGGTTAAATAAATTGTGTTATAGGTGATGTAGGGCCGTGGCAATTAGGAAACTTAAATCATGAGGTAGCTATAGGGTTTAGATGTTAGCGCGTTGGTTAATTTTTTGTTGATAACTGCGTGTTTGACAAATATCAACCTTAATGTTTAAAGCATAAAAGGGTCCCTCTGCTTAACCACTACACCCATAACCCCGCACGGCAGCATTATATGCTATAAATGTGCTCTAATAACATGGAATCAGCATTAATATTGCCTGATATGCTCCAAAAAAGGGGGGAATATTGGGTATTGTAACATTGATTTTACCAAAGCGCCCTTTGTCCCGGGCTATGGAGAATAAAATTATTTCTTTTTTCCCAATGTTTTTTTGCGATATAAACATCAAACCAAATAGATGAATATAAATGCGATAAAAATCAAGCACGGCCGCAATAAAATTTTGTCAATTCCGTTTTTAAACTAATATTGTGTAAGTAATATTATTTTGTACCGAATTAATTACCTAAAACCATAACATTATGAAAGCAGCAGAAACCTACAAGTCCATTTATGTAACGTTTTACAGGTGGAACGTTAAAAATTTTGGTCACGGCGGATTGCCAAAAGCCAACGCCCTTTTTGGAGCAAGCTTTTTGATGATCATTTTGCTGGCCATTTTAGTAAGTGTTGCACAGTTATTTTTAACCGCCGGCTGGTTTCAGTTAAGCCCGGTATCCGGCTTAATGATATTACTGGGCGCCACAGGCGCGTTTGTGCTTAATTATTTTGTATTGCTGAACAGCCGCTACTTTAAAAAGGTTAATGCCGCTTTTGCACGCATCAGCAAACACAATCCCAATACGTGGTCAATAATGCTGATGGTTTGTGTGATTGTTTCCTGCACTATGCTCCTGGTTGTTTGCCAGGCCGGAACATTTTTAAGATGAGATTAAACAATGTGATTATAAGAAGGCCCGCCGGTACCGGCGGGTTTTTTGTTTTATATAGTCCCGCTTTATCACTTCATCAAAATTCTATATCTTTCGCTTCAATTAAACTTTTATCACAGTGTTGGTTAAAACTTTTGGAAGCGCGGTTTATGGGATACAAGCTATTACCATAACAGTTGAGGTGAATATTGCATCGGGCACAAAATATTTTATTGTGGGCCTGCCCGATGTGGCTGTAAAAGAAAGTTATTTCAGGATAGAGTCGGCGTTAAAAAACTGCGGTTTCAGGATGCCCCGCCAGCAGGTAGTGGTTAATATGGCCCCGGCCGATATCAAAAAGGAAGGCTCATCCTATGATCTTACTATCGCCACAGGCGTATTGGCCGCTTCCGGGCAGATAGAACCCGAAACACTTGATAAATTTATAATCATGGGCGAGCTTTCGCTTGACGGAAGCCTTCAGCCTATAAAAGGCGCTTTGCCTATCGCCATACAAGCCCGCAAGGATGGATTTAAAGGCTTTATCCTCCCTAAACAAAATGCCCGCGAAGCAGCTATTGTAAACGATCTGGAAGTTTACGGGGTTGAAAGCATTAAAGACGTCGTTGGCTTTTTTAACGGCACTTCCGAGCTTAAGCCCGAAATAGTAAACACCCGCGAAGAATTTTACGACAGCCTCTGCAATTACGACAGCGATTTCAGCGAAGTAAAAGGCCAGGAAAATATTAAGCGCGCCTTAGAGATTGCCGCGGCCGGCGGCCATAATGTGATCCTGATCGGTCCGCCCGGAGCGGGTAAAACCATGCTGGCCCGGAGGCTGCCCTCTATTTTGCCGCCCCTCAGCTTATATGAATCGTTAGAAACCACCAAGATCCATTCGGTGGCAGGTAAGCTTGCCGCTGCCGATGCACTGGTAACCATTCGCCCGTTCAGGAGCCCTCACCATACCATTAGCGATGTTGCTTTGGTAGGAGGGGGAAGCAACCCAGCCCCCGGCGAAATTTCTTTGGCCCATAACGGCGTTTTATTTTTAGATGAATTGCCCGAATTTAAACGCAGCGCTTTGGAAGTAATGCGCCAGCCCTTGGAAGAGCGCCGGGTAACCATATCACGCGCCAAGTTTACTGTTGATTACCCAAGCAGCTTTATGCTGGTAGCGAGCATGAACCCATGTCCATGCGGTTACTATAACCATCCCGAAAAAGAATGTATCTGCCCGCCGGGTATGGTGCAAAAATACCTGAGCAAAATTTCCGGCCCGCTACTGGACAGGATAGACCTGCATGTGGAAGTAACTCCCGTTAACTTCAGCGAACTATCATCCGACCGCGCTGCCGAAAAAAGTGAGCTCATCCGCGAACGGGTGATCAGGGCAAGGGAAATCCAGGTAGAGCGTTTCGGTAACCGGCAGGACCTCCACGCCAATGCACAAATGAGCCCTCAAATGGTACGCGACCTGTGCAAGATCAACGCGGCCGGCCAAACCCTGCTCAAAAAAGCGATGGAAAAACTCGGCCTCTCGGCACGGGCGTACGACCGCATACTGAAAGTATCCCGCACTATTGCCGATCTTTCCGGAAGCGAGGAAATTAAACTGGAACATTTAGCCGAGGCTATTCATTTCAGGAGTTTGGATAGAGAGGGTTGGGCTGGGTAAGGTACAACGAGACAGCGTCTCCGGAAAGAGTAATCCGAACCGGAAACTTCGGACAGCAAGGGTAGCGTTTTTTGGTTTTATTCTTGTTCGGAGAATAAGTACAAGTATAAAGGCAAAAATAAATGATTAGCAACAAATCCATTTCAAGTGTAACAAATAAGAACGATAATCGCATGGCTTATTGGATATCCGTTTCCTGCGTGATCATTATCGGATTTTTTTGTCGAGATTTTATTGAATTGATTTGGGGTCTATTGGGATTTGTAATACTTTTTACAGCAATCTCATACATTTCAAAGACTATAATTTTAACTGAAAATTCAATAATTATTCAGAGCGTTTTCGGGAAAGATATTACAAAAGATGTAAATCAATGCATGCGTTTAACAACCTCTTGGCTCCTGATAAACAGAATGAAATTAGAGTTTATTGACGGTAGTCGGTATTTGTTTAACGGAAACTCCTCTGACAAAGTCGTGAAAGAACTAACCAGAATTATTACTCAACGCACTCCGGCACAAGTATGAAAATCTGGCGATTTGTACCTTTACCATATATCCCGCACTATCGCTGATCTTTCAGTGAGTGAGAAGAATTAAACCGGAGCATTTAACTGAGGCTATTCATTTCAGGAGTTTGGATAGAGAGGATTGCGCGGGATAGAAACGATATATCCGTTGTATAAGCTAAAACGGAAGTATATTCAAATAAAAATGAAATAGTCCTTGATTGTTCATAACAGCATACCAAGAACCTAAAAAACAAGTTGATGAAAAACAAGTTGAAGTATTTTATTTATCCCCTCTTATTGACAATGGTCTTTTATTGTGCGCCTGCTGCTGCCCAAAGGCTTGTCCGTATCGGTCCGGCGCCAGTTGAGGAGATTGAGAAAGCGCGGGCGGCGGTGCTGCTTAATATGGAGAGCATTGAGGCGCATAAAAACTACATCTATGCATTGAACCTGGATAACCCACTTTTGATTCCCCAATATAAGGCCTGGATGAAAAAATATCCCAAAAACATCAACATTCCATTAACCATTGGCACGATTTATTACCACGCCGAAATGTCGGAAGCTAAAGAGTTTTTGTTACAGGCCGCTAAAATTGATCCAAATAATGCCCAAATATGGTCTATGCTATCGGGAGATGCTTTTAACAGGGGGCAAACAGACCTGTCAAACGAATATATTAAGAAAGCGATGCTTGCCGACCCATCAAATGCCGGTTATGCGTTCCAGTACCTTTTCTCATTTGGCAATGGCAACCCTGATGAGTATAAACAAAAGGTTTTTGACTTTGTGAAGCGCTTCCCAAAAGACGAACGCGGAGCACAGGCATTATACTGGTTGGGCGAAGATGCGGGTGATATTCACGATAAAATCAACTACTTTGAAAAGCTACGGCAATTATACCCACCTAAAGAGTTTAATTGGTCATCTTCCGGAATGATTGGATTGGCAGATGCTTATTTGCAAACAGATCCTGAAAAAGCCTTGGTATTAATTAACAGCATGGGTGATGAAAAGGATTGGCAAATGAGGAAAAAGGTGGCCGAATCACTAATACAGGCCGGTAATTTGGAGCAAGCGAAAAATTATAAAGAAGCCTTTAATGTGCTTAACCAGGTAACCCTTCCGCGATTTAATTATATCGACGATTTTATATTATTAAAAAAAGCGTCGTTACAGCAAAAAACGGGCGATGTTAAGACAGCATATGATAGCCTGGCCGAAAAATTTGCAAAGCTACCCACCGATGAGCTCTATCCCACACTTGAATTGTATGGAAAGGAAATAGGGAAGGATAAAGAGCAAATTACAAATGATATTAAAACAATAAGAAATAGCAAAGCTGTTGCTGCCTTTCCCTTTAATTTGGGTCTGTATAGCAGTAAGGATAGCTTAAACCTGAATGACCTGAAAGGTAAGGTAGTATTGCTTACATTTTGGTTTCCGGGGTGTGGCCCGTGCCGGGCCGAATTTCCGCACTTTCAGGCCGTGATCAATAAATTTAAACCCGGGGATGTTGCTTATGTTGGCATTAATGTAGCACCTGAGCAGGATCCGTACGTAACCCCTTTAATAAAAAACGCAGGATATTCATTTATCCCGTTACGCGGCAGCCGTGCATTTGCCCTTAAAAACTATGCTGTGCAGGGTGAGCCCGAAAATTTCCTGATAGATAAAGATGGCAAAATAATTTTTAAAGATTTTCGCATCGATCAAAAGAACCATCGTACGCTGGAGCTGATGATAACTTCATTGCTGTAAGGGTTTGATGGGATTGATTTTGGGGTTTCGTTATCGTTTGTCGTGGTGTGTTCACGGGCGCAAGGAAATGGAGTGGTGCAACGAGAGCAATGGCAAATTATATTTTGTTGTTTTAATTTTAATAAAATTAAATTCCGTTTCGTTTGGTTTTATAAATCTTTATTTCATACTTTAGTTTTAATAAAAGGAAAATAAACTCCTGTCCTTAAAACTAAACCTATGAGAATAATAAGCAAATCATTCGCCCTTATCCTGCTGCTTTTTATCCAGGGAACGGTTCATGCCCAAAACAGCACACAAGATAAAATAACACAAGTTGAAAATGGACAGGTTGGCAACATACAGATTGAGGGCGAAAAGGCATGGAACCTGTTAAACCGGATGGCCTATTATAAAATTCCTGGTTTGAGTATCGCTGTTATCCAAAACTATAAAATTGCCTGGGCTAAAGGTTATGGCTTTGCTAACGACAGCGCAAAAATCCCGGTTACTACCCAAACACTTTTCCAGGCGGCATCTATCAGCAAATCACTTAATTCGGTCGGTGTGCTAAAGCTGGTTCAGGAAAAAAAGCTCGATCTTAATACAGATATCAATGTTTACCTCAAAAGCTGGCATTTTCCTTATGATAGCTTATCAAAAGGAAAAAAGATCACCATTGCAAACCTGCTAAGTCACAGTGCCGGTTTAAACGTGCATGGTTTTGGCGGGTATGAGCGGGGAGCTCCATTGCCAACGATTGTTCAGATATTGAATGGAGAAAAACCAGCTAATTCTCCTGCCATTAAATCAATGTTTGAGCCGGGGAAACGGTATGAGTACTCGGGAGGGGGCACTACCATTACGCAAATGATAGTGATGGATATAAGCCATATGCCCTATGCCGATTATATGAAAAAGGAGGTATTGGGTCCGCTTGGTATGACCAGCAGTACCTACGCACAACCGCCTCATGATGTGGATCAAAGCCTGTTTACGGTTGCTTATAATATGGCAGGCAAACCAATTAAAGGCAATTATCATATTTACCCGGACCAGGCGCCGGCAGGTTTATGGACAAACCCAACCGACCTGGCTAAATATATTATTGAAACGCAATTGGCGTATGATGGCAAATCGGCTAAGGTTTTGAATCAGGAAACTACTAAAATCAGGCTTACTGTACATGCCGGCAACAATGTAGGCTTAGGGGTTTTCATAGATAAAAACGACAGCACAGTGTATTTCAGTCATAGCGGCGGAAACGAAGGCTTCCGATGCCAGTATTACGGTAGCATGCAAGGCGGAAACGGCGTAGTTGTGATGGTTAACAGTGATAATGGCGGCGTCATTCAAGAACTGATCAATAGCGTGGCTAAGGTTTATGGTTTCAAAGGATTATTTCATTCCAACATTAAAAAGGTGGTAACGGTGCCTGTCGAGATTTTAAAAAGCTATACCGGCAAATTTTTTATCAGTCCGCCGCGTACGTTAACCATAATTGAGGCAGATGGCAAGCTTTATGCCGAAGCCAGCGGCGAGGCAAAACGCGAACTTTATCCGCAATCAAACAATCGCTTTTTCCTGAAAGATTTACCTTATGAGCTGGAATTTAACAAAGATACCGATGGTAAAATCCATTTGATATTTTATGGCGACGGGGGGAAACTTGAGTTGAAAAGGGCAGAGTAGAAAAATGAAACATTGGTTTTTTTTATTTTCTTATCCTCTTCTCTCCTGGAAGCAAAAGAGCAGGCACAGCTCAAAATATTTAATACAGATCCAAAGAGAAACAGATATAGCATTCATTTTACAAAGGTATTACCCATCATAAAAGCCGATCTTTGTTTAGAAACGCTGCTCGAAGCTATTATAAAATCCAACCAAAAACACTACGATCCCGGGAAATCTTTCTATGGGCTAAATTTTAATAACCGGGGCCAATATAAATATCTGGAAATATTTATGGGCAGTAGGCAAGCTGTCAAAACGACTAATTACATTGCTATAATTAAACTTAAAAACGTGCTGTTTTTATGCAATGTTGATTTTAATAACGAACCTCTTTTCCATAAAACAACCCTTGGTAACATGAAAATTAAATTAACTATTGTTAAAAATCGATCGAGGATATGGCGCTGATTGAGCCGTCACTTCAGGGGACAATGAGTATTTGCAAAGGATTACCAATATACATTGAAGTTTATACACCAGAACCTATTGGAGAGTATAAAATGGAAATTAGGCATCGAAGATGACGCAAAATGCCATGATGGCCGATAATATTGCCTTGTATGAAACCAATACACAAATCTACGGCATTTTAAGGCTCAACAATGGCCAATACGAAGCATATGCCATAGCCGATGAGCCGGGGCTGATACCCGGCGCGGGCAAATTGGGATATGCAGCTTAGCAGTTTACCTGCAAAACTTTAAGCCATACAGCCAACTGTACTATTATATTAAATAGCCAGTTAACTTAAAAGAAGCATGGCCCCCGGTTGCTGCCAATCGGAAATTTGTTAACCCTGCCATGCACATGATCGCAATGTGTATGATCGCGATACATTTTTTGATGAGATGGCGGGCAATTTACCTGTAATGGTTGGGTAGTTTCAGTCTTATCAGGCTGACAAACTATCGTAGCTTGTTTTTTCATAACGACTTCTCCCTATGTTAGGTGACATTGATAATTGATATAATAAATTTAACTATAAAAGCACTTATTTACAATAGCTTTTATCAGAAAAATAATATTAAAAAAATCACGAGCTAAACTCGAAAGTGCAAGTAGCTATTGCCCGCAGGCAAACCCTGCATATTTACGCCAGTAAAGGAAAAAAATCATTTGTTACATCTCAGATAAATAAACAGCCGGAGCAAATAATATATACTCCGGGCTGTTTAAATAAGTATAGCGTCCCTGTATTTACTTCCCTTTCCAAAACTGCAGGTAATGCAGGTTGTACCCTCCGTTATTAGCTAATATCTTTATTTTGTTGGCGCCTGCCTTTAAAGCAATATTTTTAACAGCAATAACCTGCCATTTTTTTTGCCCGCCGGTGTTGGGAACCACCACTTCTTTTGCCTGGGTTATATTATTAACTAAAACAGATAGTTTGGCATCATCAGTGGCGGATGCCACTTTGAGGCTTAGGGAGTATATGCCCGGTGTTTTAACCTGTATTGTGTACTGGGTCCATTCTTTGGTTTCAATATGATCTACATAGTAACTGTCATACTTCGTAGAATCTTTGCTGATATCAACGCCGTCGTTCCGGTAAACATGGCCTTTGTTGCCTACGCCGGGTTTGCCTGAAGTATGATAGTCGGCGGTATCGGTATCGAAATAAGCATAGCCATTGCGGCCCAGGTCATAATCAACAGCATTGATCATGGTGCCGTTGCCAATTCTGTTGGCTTTAAAGGGCTTAGTAACGGTTGTGTGCGGCTGCCTGAAAATAGCGTCGATGACGTCATGGTGAATAATGGTATTTTCTAATTTAGCATACGTAGCCAGCTCAAGGGTGCCGCTATACGTATTGCTCTCGTTAGGTTTATTCCTGCCGGTGTTCAGGTACCTTGCCACATCATCATAGTTCAGATTTGAACGGATTTCCATCGGGTTGTTGATGCCCAATTTTTTCAATGGCCATAATGACCAGCCAATGTTATTTTTTTCTAATAAGCCGATAGCTTCGGTAAGCCAGGTATTTGAGTTTTCGCCGGTTTCGCCCAGCCATACCGGTATATTATACTGGTCGCGTGTTTTTACGATATGCTCAACAGACTTCTGATCGTTAAAATTCCAGTACTTATGAAAGCTCAGCACCATGTTTTTATCCCATTGGGGTAAAATACCATTATAGTTATTGCCCCAACCGTTGCCTTCAATAATAATGATGTGTTTTTTATCTACCTCGCGAATGGCAGCAGTAATATCAACCATCAGTTTTCTTAGCGGTCCGTTTGTTTTTTCCTTCAGTCCGTTTTTATCATTTTGAAGATCGTCAAAACCCCAGTTGGGCTCGTTGATGATATCATAAGCACCTATATAAGGCTCGTTTTTATACCGTTCGGCCAGTTTACGCCAAAGGGCAATGGTTTTTTGCTTATTAGCCTCGCTGTCCCAAAGCGATGGTTTGTCCGGGTCGCGGTCGGAGATGTTCAGGTCGTTGCCTTGTCCGCCGGGCGCGGCATGCAGGTCAAGGATCAGGTACATATGGTTCGCTTTACACCAGGCCAGCAGATCGTCGGTCATTTTAAACCCTTTATCCAGCCAGGTGTTTTTACCGGCAACGGGTTCTTTATCAACCGGCAAGGTGTAAAGGTTATAATGCATTGGCAGGCGGATAGAATTAAATCCCCAGCGTTTCATCGAGTCTACATCAATTTTGCGGGTGTTATTGGCCAGCCAGGTATCATAAAACTCCTTAGTTTCGGCCGGGCCCATTAGCTCTTCCAGCCTTTCGCGAATGCGGTACTGCCGGCTGTCTTTGTTAATGTGCAGCATATAGCCTTCCTGTAGCATCCATCCCCCTAAACCCATGCCCCGCAGCAATACATTCTGCCCCTTTTCATCAACTATTTTTTTTCCTTCGGCTTTTAAAAAGCCTGTTTGCGCATTGCCTTGTAGCGCGACAAATAACGCCGGGATCGCGGCAAACATAACTTTAATCCCAGAGCTTATCTTTATGTTTTTTATTAACGATGTTAACATGTTGTTGTGCATTTAAATTTTTTGAACCGGTTTATATTACCAGATATATGTTCCAACCGAACCTTTATCAAGTTTAACAGCTAATACTTTTCCCTGGTACTGGATGTTAAAATCCTGCGCGCCATCGCTGGTGTTGGCTACGATAAGTACTTTTTTGCCATCGGGGGTTTTGAAAGCTACATTAGGTAAAGTATCCATATTGTTTGATGCAATTCGTACTGAACCCGGACGTACAAATTTGGAAGCGTGGGCAATTGAATAATAAGCGATGTTTTTCTTTACCTGGTTTTTATCAATGGTAACGGCGCCCTGGCACATTGGGCAGCCGCCCCTGTCGGTGTAGGGCTTATATTCAGGATCTGCGGCAAGGTTCCATTCCAGTACATTGCGGCTCCAGTTACGGGTTGCGCCAATAATAAGGCTTTTTACCGGCCAGGCAATGTTGATGGTACTTTGATTTTCGGGCTCAACGGTCATCTGCTCGGTAAAGTAAATATTTTTATCAGGATGGGCGTTGTGCACATCGGTAAGGGCCGAGATATCGCCGCCATACAGGTGAAAGCCCGAACCATCCACATATTTACGGGCAGCCGGGTCGTTCAATATCGAGATAGGGTAGTCGGGCCTGTCGGCATTATGATCGTAAACAATGATCTTTGTTTTGATACCTGCCGCCTTAAACGCCGGACCAAGGTTGTTTTTGATAAAGTCGGCTTCGTCGGGCGCAACCATCAGCAAGCTGGGGTTATTGCCCGGGTGTAATGGCTCATTTTGAATGGTGATGGCATCGATATTAATTCCATTAGCCTTCATCGCCTGGATATATTTAACCAGGTATCTAGCATACACCGGGTAACAATCGGGTTTTAACCTGCCGCCGCGGGTATCATTATTGGTTTTCATCCAGGCCGGCGGCGACCATGGCGAACCCAATACCTTGATTGCCGGATTAATTGCCAGGATCTGTTTCATTACCGGGATCACATCGGTTTTATCCGGGCCAAGGTTAAAATGTTTTAACGTTGGATCTGTCTGGCCTTTGGGCATATCATCATAGGAGAATACTTTCTCGTTGAGATCGGATGCACCAATACTCAGCCTTAAATAACTGATACCAATATCATTCCCTGTAACCGCGAAAAGATTTTTAAGCAGCGCGGCCCGGCTTCCGGCACTCATACGGATGATGTGCATAGCACTACCCCCGGTTAATGCAAATCCAAACCCGTCTATCGGCTGGTAATGTTGCTTATCATTAACCGTAATAGTGGTGCCGCGGGCCTCCCCGGTTTTAAAAATAAGCGGCACTTTTTGAGCAGCAAAAAGTGCCGATCTGTCGGCCCTGGTAAGCCATAAGCTTGCCTTTGTTTGCGCGTTTATTGCAGCGGCCGGGCCAAGCAGCATGGCACCCAATAAAATCGATTTGATTTGCGTATTCATGAAACAGGATTTACAGGTTTATTTGTTGGATAACAGGAATTAATACGGCTGTTAAAATTGGATAGGTAAAAATATTACTGTTTTTAATAAAACGTAGTAATTAATCGGTTACAAAGTCAATAATTAGATTTTGTAGTAGTTAAGAAGTAGTTTGCCCATGGGGTTAATTTAAAGCAGGGCGATATAAAGTCTTGTTTAAATGAGCAAATTTAATTTGCAATTTAAAACATTTGTTTTTATGAAAAGATTTCTATAAATTCACATACAACTATCCAATGAATACTCCATCTAAAAAAATTGTCATATTTGATGACGACGAGGACATACTTTCTATTTGCAGCTATATTTTGGAGGAACAAGGGTGGGAAGTGCACACATTTAGCGACTGCAATAACATTGTTGAGAAAGTTTCGGGCATTTTACCTGACGTAATCATGATGGATAACTGGATCCCCGATTCGGGCGGGATCATTGCCACGCAAACCCTCAAAAAAACCGAGGGGCTTAAAGAAATACCGGTAATTTATTTTTCTGCAAACAGCGATATCCAGATCCTGGCCAATCATGCCGGCGCCCAAAGCTATTTAGCCAAACCATTTGACCTGGAAGACCTGGAAAAGGTGATCAACAGGGTGATAGCGGCGTAGCTGGGATAGCTATTATGCCATAATTTTATCTCGTGGATAGTGCAACGGGCTGCGTTAGTGATAGGAGCGGATACCGGCCTTGTGGCTAATGCCGGCGCAGTATGAGCGTATAGCACGGGCCGCAGGCAACGCCCATATGTATCATGCCGATCAAAAAATATATTTAATTTATACCAATCTATAACAAAAAAAGAGGGGCAAACAATGACAGCCCTCTTTAAAAACCCTTTCTATTTTTTTTCCTCAAACGATGCCAGCAGGTTTATATTCGGGTCCACCTTAACATCTGCCGGTTTGGCTTTTACCCGGAAACGGGCTGTTGTCGATTTCTCTTTTACCGGCACTGTTAACAGTTGCCCGTCAACAGACACCTCCAGCGGCAAATTGTAAACATAGGCCTGGTTTTGGGTTACATTTATGGTAATGTAACCATCCTTTTCATTATACTTCCAGCTAACCGCCAAATTTGGGTGCCCGGCGTTGCGCAGCCATTGCGTAAAAAACTGTTTCAGGTCCTTGCCGCTGGTTTGTTCCATTACCCGCCTCAAATCATCGGTATTGGCATTGCTGCCCTGGTATTTTGAATAATAGTTTCTTACCCCTTTCCAAAAAACATCGTCGCCCAGTTTGCGCCGCAGCATGTGCAGTACCCAACCGCCTTTTTCGTAACTATTGGCATTAAGCAGCTGCATAAATTTTGTTTTCACAGCGGTATCAACCACGGGGGTTAAACGCTCTTTTTCAAAATCCAGCACTTTTTTACGCTGGCCAATGAGGCGTGTTTTTAAGGTATCGGCCCCGTATTTATTTTCGAGATAAAGATTAGTCATATAGGTAGCAAAGCCTTCGCTTAACCAAAGGTGGCCAAAGCTTTTCTCGCTGGCGCCATCGCCAAACCACTGGTGGGCAATTTCATGCGCCATTAGTTCTTCTATATCCGGACTTTTAACCGATTCTTCAAAGTAGAATATGGCACTGGCATTTTCCATGCCGCCAAAAATGGTTTTCGACTGCACGTTGGCCAGTTTTTCGTAGCTGTAAGGGCCAACATTTTTTATAAAGTAGGGGAGAATGTTTTTAGCTACAGCATAGCTTTTAAACCCAACCTCTTTACTTTCCGGAAAAACATAGGTAAAAACCGGGATTCCGTTAACATCACCGGGGCGGTCAACTGCAAACTCGGCTACGCCAATAACCATTACTTTGGTAGGCAACGCAACGGCTTCAACCCAATGGGTTAGTTTGAGCTTTCCGTCGAGTTGCTTTTCTTCGGTTTGCAGCCCGTTTGATACTACCTGGTAATGATCAGGCGCGGTCACAATAAAATCAACCGTGGCTTTGTCGGCAATATTATCAACGCAGGGCAGCCAGTTGTGAGCCCGGTTAGGCCAGTTATCACCAAAAAAAGTACGGTGCCCGAATGCGTTGGTCGAGATAATCAACCCATCGGCCGGGGTGCCGCTGTAACTTATCGTATAATCGCGGGTGTTTCCTTTGTAGGCGCGGGTATTGACCTTTAGCTGTTCATCATCCTGGGTAAACTTTACCGGCTTCCCGTTTTCGGTTACTGCCGATACCAGCATGCCTTTGCCTGCAGCATTCTTTTTCACCAGGTCGAGGCTAAACCCTTCCGCGCCGTTCAAAAACTTTATCGAAACCGTGGCCTTTCCTTCAATATTGTTATCGGCATCATTAAGTTTAATATCAAACGTATAATGTTTAACATCAATCTGAGCCCCGGGAACCTGGGCAAATGCCGGCACAAAAAACAGGGCCGGTAACAATAAAAGAACAAAAAATATCCTGCGCATAGCCGTGGTTCAGTTTGTTATGTACTGCAACAAAGCTAATAAAAACAAGCTGTTATACACCTTTCTCGGCTATATGGTTTATCACATTTTTACATTGCTAAAACGTTACATTAACCCCTGTGGTGAACAAAAAGTAAAGCCCGTTCATTTTGGTGTTTTTTACATAATCAACTTGGTTAAATGGCTTGATGAGGTAGGGCGTAAAGAGGATTTGCCACTTGTTAATAGCATAGGTTAAAGGCAACGATCCGCTGAAAGCAAGCAGCTTATATTGCCTTACCTCGCGCTGGTTTTGCTGCGTTACCGTTTGCGTTATAATAGTTTGCTTTGGCTGACTGGGAAACAGGATATTAATAGGTGTTTGCTGCTGGGGCTGCTCTATCGAGCGGGTAACCTGCGATTCGGTATAATAAGTTTGGTAGAACGATTGTGTACCGGCATAAAGCGTGGCGGTAGGAGTAACTTTTAGCCCGCTTTTTTTATCCACTCCTGTTTTCAGGGCAAAAATTTCTTTTGATAATTCGGCCGTATTAACAACGTCATTACTGTTATTTTTATTAAACCTATAGCTGATGCCCGCGGTAAATTTTACAATATCATCCGGATTAGCATACAACTGCCCGTCGAGCGTGGCATTAAATGAAGAAAGTATTATGGGACTGCTTTTGGTGATAAAATATTTGGTGGCCGATACATTGCCTCCATAATACCGTTTTGCATCAAACGCGAAAACATAGCCCGGCGTAACGCTAAGGCCTTCGGTGCCTGATTTGGAGCCATTAAGATCAAAATAGCCGATAGCGCTTACAAAAAAGCCCTGCTTGCTAACTAATGTAACCGAGGGAAGAAGCACCGGAACACTGCTTTCATCGCGCCGGCCGGCATAGGTAAGGTTTGAAAGATATTGCAAACCCGCATTTACAAACAACTCTTTTGTTTTTGCCACGGTATCAGGTTTTTGCTGGGCATAAACCGCAGGGCCGGCCAAAGCCAGCAGCAGGATAAGTTTAAGTTTTTTCATAGCTAATGTTGAATAAAAAAAGTGCGGATAATCAAAAAGGCCGGTGCCGGCCTTTTTGATTTAATGTATGTAAATACTATTACTGTTTGGCAGCGCTCAGCTTGGCTGAACTTTTGCCCGAAGTTTTAACAGTAACGCTTTTCTTTCCCGCCTTTACAGCAGTACTGGAAGCGCTGCTATTTGAGAACCCGGTATTTAGCTTTTTAGAGCCCGCTGCCACGTTACCTGTGCTGTTCAGGTTACCGGACGAGGTAACACTCACATTTTTGCTAACAGCATCGGCGCTATTACCTGCGGCCACCGCTGTTTTACCTGTAGTTGTTGTAGCGCCAGCCCTTAAAGCGGCAGCATTGCTGCTTACTTTTTCGGTAGTGTTAGTAGCAACACCTTCGGTTGTGGTTAATGCTTTTTCGCCTGTTGCTGTTACTCCTGTTGCATTCACAGTACCTGCGGCCGAGGTATTGCTGCTAACGCCGGCTTGTGCAGCTGTTGTACCTGCCGTAGCATTTACGGTTGAGGCAACGTTGCTGTTAACATTAGCGGCCTCACTGGCGGCAACGCCTGTTACGGCCTGGTTCGTGGTAGCCTGGGTTTGAGCGGCTGTCCGCGCTGCTACACTTTGAGCCTGTGTTGCAGCCTGGTTGGTTACGGTTGAGGTTGTGTTAACCGCTTTTTGCGCTATAGATGCCGCATTCACAGTTGGTGTAGCTACCCGCGTAGCTATTTTAGTTGCGGTAGTTGCTCCAAGATTAACCTGGGCCGAACCAACTTTAAATGCAAATAACGCGGCGGTCAATAAAACGGGTTTAATTAACTTTTTCATGATTAGTTTTTTAGTTCATTAATATATGAGGGGTGGGGTAAATTTGGGGCCCTCATCTGTTCGCTGCAGTAAAACAAAGCAAGTGCCATTGCACAGTAAATGACATTTTAATGACTTCCGGCATCTAAAAGTGTGAAATTGTGTATAATAAATTATACATATGTTCATTTTGTTCATCAGCAATGGGGCAAAAAAAAACGCCCCTTGCTTTTGGCAAGAGACGTTCTTTTTATAGGATATACCTACTTTACATTTTAGGCATCCTGCGCATCATGTTGGCCATAGCAGCGGGATTGCTCATTTGCTTCATCACCTTTTTCATATCATCAAACTGCTTCATGAGGCGGTTAACTTCCTGTAAATCGGTGCCCGAACCTTTGGCTATACGGTTACGGCGGCTTTGATTAATGGTTTCAGGGTTAGCTTTTTCAAACGGTGTCATAGATTGAATAATGGCCTCTATCGCTTTAAACGCGTTATCATCAACCTCAACGTCCTTCATCATTTTACCCACGCCAGGTATCATGCCCATCAGATCTTTCATGTTACCCATTTTCTTGATCTGCTGGATCTGGCCGTAAAAGTCGTTAAAGTCGAACTTGTTCTTGCGGATCTTCTTCTGAAGCTCGGCTGCTTCCTTCTCGTCAAACTGCTGCTGAGCGCGTTCAACCAACGACACCACGTCGCCCATGCCCAGGATCCTTGATGCCATACGATCAGGGTGGAAAACGTCAAGCGCTTCCATCTTCTCGCCGGTACCAATGAACTTGATCGGCTTGTTAACAACCGATTTAATAGATAACGCAGCACCACCGCGGGTATCACCATCAAGCTTGGTTAATACCACACCGGTAAAGTCCAGGCGGTCATTAAACACTTTAGCAGTATTCACAGCATCCTGACCGGTCATGGAGTCAACCACAAACAGGATCTCGTGTGGTTTTACGGCATCTTTTACCTGCTCAATCTCCACCATCATGGCCTCGTCAATAGCCAAACGGCCGGCGGTGTCAATAATCACCACGTTATTACCGTTCTGCTTAGCCTGGGCTATACCTTCGCGGGCAATAGCAACCGGGTCTTTCGAGTCGCGATTGGCATACACCGGGATACCTATTTGCTGGCCTAAAACCTCCAGCTGATCAATAGCCGCCGGACGGTAAATATCATCAGCAACCAGTAATGGTTTTTTATTGCGTTGTGTTTTTAAATAATTGGCAAGCTTACCGGTAAAGGTTGTTTTACCAGCACCATTCAAGCCGGCAATAAGGATGATGGTAGGAGTAGCCGGAAAATTCAGATCGGCTGTTGTACCGCCCATCAACGCGGTAAGCTCATCGTTCATGAGCTTGGTAAGCAACTGGCCCGGCGAAATGGATGTTAATACATTATTACCAAGCGCTTTTTGCCTTACATCATCGGTAAATGCTTTGGCGGTTTTATAGTTAACGTCGGCATCAAGAAGGGCCTTGCGGATCTCCTTCATGGTTTCGGCCACGTTTATTTCAGTAATAGTTCCCTGACCCTTCAGGACCTTGAACGCCCTGTCGAGTTTATCCGAAAGATTTTCAAACATTATATTAAAAAACTTTAATCCTTTTTATAAGAATGCAAAGGTATGATTTTGAACTATATTAACTCAATTACTTAGTAGATTAACTTATATCCTCGGCCACGAACGTTGAGGATACATACTGATGGGTCATCTTTCAAATAACGCCTCAGCTTGGTAATAAATACATCAAGGCTCCGGCTACTGAAATAATCGTTGTTTTGCCAAAGGCTTAACAATAACTCATCACGATTAAGCAGTTGGTTTTTATTCATAATCAACAGGTTAAGAATTTCGCCCTCTCGAGTGGTCAACATGCGGCTGTTCTGTTCAAAATTGAGTTCCCTTTGCGGATAATGAAACGAGTACCGGCCAATTTTGGTAATGCCCGCACTTTTAGTTGTCACCAGCCTGTTTTTACTCAGTAAAGCCCTTATCCGAATAATGAGTTCCTCCAGGCTAAACGGCTTCTTTAAATAGTCGTTGCCGCCGCTTTCAAAACCTTCAACCACGTCTTGAGGCAGCGATCTTGAAGTTAAAAAAATAACGGGCAAATCTGTATCCACGTTCCTGATCTGCCGGGCAAAATCAAATCCGCTTCCGTCAGGCAGCATTACATCAAGTACTATAATATCGGGCTTGTTATCGTAATAAACACCTTTTGCGTGAGCGATGGTATCGGCATAAACCACCTCAAACCCGCGCGACTGCAGGCTTTCCTGCACAATTTCGGCCAGTACCGGCTCATCTTCAACTAATAAAACTTTATGGCTAATCATATTGGCCAGGCTAAACTTAGTATACTCCCTTTTCCTGGCTCACTTTCCATTTTGCACCAGCCTCCATGCCGCTCAATAATACTTTTTACATAACTAAGTCCAAGGCCATGACCTTTTATCCGATGCGCGTTTGTGGGTACCCGGTAAAACTTCTCAAATACCAGCGACAGATTGTTAGCCGCTACGCCTATCCCATTATCCTTCACGGCAATGACTAAAAAACTGCTTTTTATATAGATACTTATCTGCAATTGTACATTGGTCCCCGAATACTTAAGCGCATTATCAATCACGTTATTAACAGCATGTTCAAAATACAATTTGTCGGCCGTTACGCAATTTATTCCCGTGTCGTTTACATAATTCCAGTTAATTTCTTTTCCGGGAAGCAGTGCGGCGTTGGTTAAGAACTTTCTTATTTCGATGTCGAGATCAACCGGTTCTGGTTTGATATTAAAATCCTGGTTTTCATACATTGAAATGTTCAGCACTTTGTCAACCAATGCCGACAGCTTTTCCAGTTCATTTTTTGAGTGGGCGAGGTAACGCCCGGTCCTTTCAGCGTCATCAAGCACACCAAAACCAGTTAGTGCTTCAATTGCAGCCGAAGCAGTAGCGATGGGCGTTTTGAATTCATGGGTGATATTACT
>Ga0157372_10002014_pt1 | contig 22087 bp, 16 predicted proteins | sample C55metaG_FD_115307 | JGI IMG/M metagenome (GOLD analysis project Ga0157372, IMG submission 115307) | Corn rhizosphere microbial communities from Kellogg Biological Station, Michigan, USA - C5-5 metaG | ecosystem: Host-associated > Plants > Roots > Rhizosphere > Soil | place: USA: Michigan... | reverse complement strand
GGGGTAGACACGCAGGCCTTTTGCCCGCTCCTCAAAACGCCCGATGGCCTGCCGTCCCATGCCAGGATCGCCCACGCGCGTCAGCGACTCTTTCCCCACAACCCCGAGCTAAACGACGCATTTATCGTGCTCAATGCCAACCGTAACCAGCCCTTCAAGGGGATCGATCGCTGCTTGGAGGGCTTCGCGCGATTTGCTCAGGGCAAGCCCACGAATGTCAGGCTGTACCTGCATATGGGCTCTCGGCTCGCGCTTCGCAACGAGGTCCCTTTCGTCGATCAGCTTGGCATTCGAGACCGCATCCTTCCACGGCACCTGCCAACGGTTCATCCATCCGCCAGCGACGCCTGGCTCAATCTGCTCTACAATGCCTGCGATGTCGGCATCAACACCTCGCAGCGCGAGGGCTGGGGGCTCGTCAGCTTTGAGCACGCCGCCACAGGCGCAGCGCAGATCGTTCCCAATCACTCCAGTACGGCTGAGCTTTGGCCCGGCAGCGCTCTGCTTCTCGACACCGAAGTGCCAGACGCCCCGCCCTGCCCAATCTTCGGCGGCGACAACGTGCAGGTAGGGGCCATCAGCGAAGCCCTCGAGACGATCTACACGAATGCTCCTCTGCGCGAAACCATGTCAACCGCAGCCTATCGCTTCGCCACCGCCGAACTCTTTCAATGGTCCCGTATCGGTCACATGTGGAGCAATCTCCTACGCACATTACTTGCAGGCTAGAGAAATTCCCCTGTCGCTGTGGGGCAGAAGATTTAGAGGAGTACCTTTTTCCTTGAAAGAAAGCGGCCATTCGTTCGAAGTGTCCCAGTATCCCTACAGGAGATGACTCTAGTCGAACGTAAGCTCGATTATGGCATTTTGCGAAAAGTGCGGCTGCGAGTAGGAGATATAGATCGTTCGTCCGCCCTCTCGATCGAACTGCGGGTGTTGAAACCCGAGCGAGACGATCTTCGCCTCTTCGCGGTGCGGCACTACGCCCGCGCGTAGAGCATCGCTGTAAGGGCCCCACGGCTGCGGCGCCGTGCGCAGGCATAGCTGCTTTGTGTGGCCCTCAACGTAGGTCATCACATAGCATCCAAGATGCTCGTTGTACGCTACGGAGAACTCCGAACTGCATTGAGTCAGCGGTTTTGCTGCTGTCATCATCCGCGTCCACCCGGCCTCTCCTGCGTAAAAACAGTACTGCTCCGGTTGATCGATCGCATCCATGGGCACGCGCGCCAGAAAGGCCTCATACTCCAGCCCCGCCGGTCGGCTACAAAACACCAATAGCCAACCGTCGTTCTCCATTAACTGCACTCCGCAATGCGTATCGACCGGCAGCGCGGGCCACGGTCGCCAATCGCCCTCCCGCATCCAGCGCGAACAGGTTCCTGTCCGGAGATCCAGCCTGGCGATCCCGCTGCCCACTTCAATGAACCCCCATGTCCCGGCCGCGGCCTGCTGGATCCCCAGGTAGAAGAAGACCACCTCCTCGCCCCTCTGGATTCCATGCTCTGGCCAGAACCGCACTGCCAGCGCGCTCTCCACGCTGTCACCTGTCAGGATCTCGCGTGGCTCGTCCTTGCTATCGGAGAAGTAGCTGAGTTCGGCCATTGCAGCCATCAGCGAGCCTGCGCCACGCCCGCTCAACGCTGCACTGTTGGCCAGAAACCTTCCGCGGTTCCGCACGTCGGGGTAGGAAAGCGGTGCCAGCAAGGTATCGGAGAAGAGAAACAGCGACCGCCCATCCTTCAGCGGTACGCTCTGCCCGCCGTCCTGCCCCATCAGTTTCCACTGGCGCCCTTGACCAGCGGGGGCATAGCCGTGACTTCGTATCGATCGAATCGTTGCTGAAGGTGTCAGCAATAGAACTCCTCTTCACCGCTTCGAAAACTCCTCAGGCAGCGGCTTCTTTTGTTCCTATCCCTGGGCTGCTGCGTAGTTTACCCTAGTGATCACCATGCGCTGGTTGCTCTTGAAAGAAGTTCTCGAGTTGAATCCTGGCAGGAACGCCGTCGCTCTTGCTTCTACTGATTTTCCGGACACGCTCTTTGCCGATCACTTTCCCGGCATCCCTGTCACGCCTGGCGTCCTTCTCATCGAGATGGCCGCGCAACTCTCCGGCCGCCTGGTGGCCGTCACCGCTTCGCAGCGCGACAACACTCTGCGGCTTCCATTTCTCTCTATGGTGCTGGAGGCCAAGCTCCGCAGATTTGTAGGCCCCAACCAGTTGCTTCGCATCGAGGCTGAGATTGAGGAGTTGGAGACGCTCTCGGCAGTCTGCGTCGCGCGTGTCTTCTGCGATCAGGACCGCGTCGCGTCCATGCGTCTCATGCTCGCTTTTCTACCGGAAGAGGAAACGAAACTCCATGACCGCACTTTGCTGGAGGCTCGCGAACGCTCCGAGTTCCAGCGCCTTGGCCTTATCGGCTTTCCGCCAGGAGATGTCCGTGTGGCCAGCCGATAAGCCGTCTCCCAAAGTCTGCATCATCGGTGCCGGTCCCTCGGGTCTGGCGACCGCCCGTCGCCTCCTAGAAGCAGGCATCTGCAATCTGTCAATCGTGGAACGTCAAGGCGATGTCGGAGGCAATTGGACGTGGGGCGACCGCGCAGCGCACAGCAGCCTCTATGAGACCGTACGCTCCATCAGTTCACGCGACATGACCGCCTTTCAGGGCGTCCCGTTCTCCTCCTCAGTCAACACCTATCCCACGCGAACCGATCTGCTGCACTACTTGCAACGAATGGCCACGCACTTCGATCTGCACCGCCACATCCGTTTCAACACACAGGTAGTCTCCGTTGCTCCGTTGACCACAGGCTGGTCGGTAGTCACGGAGGGCCAGGTACCAGAGAACTTCGACGCGGTCTGCGTCTGCAGCGGACATCACTGGAATCCCGCCTACCCCGATCTGCCCGGGAACTTCTCGGGCCGCATCGTCCACGCCCACGACTACAGGAACTCCTCGCGCTTTGCGGAGGAACACGTGCTCGTCATAGGCTGTGGCAACTCTGGTGCCGACATCGCCGTCGATCTCGCCCGCCGCGGGTGCAAGGTCAGCCTCAGCATTCGGCGCGGCTATCACATCGTCCCGCGCTTCCTCTTCGGCATGGCCTCCGATGTGCTCTACTCGCGGTTGCGGCGCTTCGTTCCCTTGCCGCTTCTGCGACCCGTCGCGCAGGCGCTCCTCACCGCGCATCGCCGTTATCAAATCGGCGGCGCGCTGCCCACGCCCGATCACAATCTCTTTGCCACGCATCCGCTCGTCAACTCTGAGCTAATTCCATGCATCCGTTCCGGAGGCATCCGGGTGGTCGGGCCCATCGCCGATATTCATGGACAGCAAGTACGCTTCAACCCATTTCACCCTCGGTCCAGCCCCGCAGGCGCGGCCATGCTTCACTTCGACACCATCATCGCGTGCACCGGCTACAAAGTGGCCTTCCCCTTTCTAGCCTCATCCATTACCGGCACCACTTCGGAGCAGTTGCTGGCTCGCCTGCAACTCCGACTGATGCACAAGGATCAACCCGGCCTCTACTTCGTAGGACTTCTTCAGCCCTCCGGTTCTCTCTGGCCCGTTGCCGATGCGCAGGCGAAGTTTATCGTGGCGCATCTGGCGGGAGCGGTGCAGCCGCCCTCCGTTGAGCCGTCAGCAACCCGTACCACCGATCGTTACGTCCCATCTGCGCGACATCTGCTCGAAGTCGACGGAGAAGATTATGAGCGCACTCTCCTCGCTCTTGCCTCCGCGCACTGCTCCCACGCAACTGGGCAGGCGCAATGAACCATCTCCGCATTCTTATCACCGGCTCGTCCGGCTACCTCGGTCGAGCCATCGTTCAAACGCTGCTGCGCCAGACTGGGGTTGAACTTATCGTAGGCGTCGACCTCCGCTCCTCTCCGGCGTTGTTGAAACTCCGCGATCCCCGTTTGCTCCTCGTCACCGAAGACGTTGCCGATCCTCTCGACGACCTCCTCCGCGAACACCGCATCGACACCGTCATCCACGCGGCCTTCGTCCTTCGCCCCTCCCACGATCTGCGCCGTATGAGACGTACGAATGTAGAGGGCACGCGCAATCTCCTTCGCGCCTGCGCTGCCTGCAGCGTCGGCCATCTGCTGTACCTTAGCTCTGCTTCGGTCTACGGCTTTGTCCCGCAACAGACGGCGCTGCTCACTGAGGCGGATGCGCTCAACCCGCATCCCGGCTTTCCCTACGCCGAACACAAAGCCGAGGCCGACCGCCTGGTAAACGACGCTCGCTCGCTCGGCTCCATTCCCGCGGTCGCCGTCCTCCGCCCGTCCTTCATCATCGGCGGCGACAACGACAACCCACTCTACGAGCACCTGACCCGCCGGCTGGTCTTTCTTCCCAGACCCATGTCGTCGCTCCAGCTCACCCACATCGACGACCTCTGCTCCGCAGTAATATTGCTGCTGGAACACCGTGCGAACGACACCTACAACCTCGGCGCACCCGGCGCACTTACTCCCTTGCAGATGGTAGAGCGCCTGCACGGCAGGGCCGTCCTTCTTCCCCAGACGCTACTTCACGCCTGCAACCAGGTCGCCTGGAACCTTCGTGCTCGCTGGATCACCAACGCGCCGTCGAATGCGCTTAGCTCTCTTGAAGGCTACTGGCTCATCAGCAGCGGCAAGATCAGGGCTCAACTCGGTTTCCAGTTCACCCGCAATAGCCACCAAGCCTTCGACTCCTTCGTGCTGCAGCGCACACGTCTCCGCTACGAGAACAGGTTTCCAGACCAATAGGCGTCGTTCTGCCAATTATTTGGCATACATTTTGCTGAGCGATGCTGACATTCAAGTGCCGCCAGAGCAATGATGGGCACGCTCCACGTAGGAACCAGCGAGCTCCACTCCGCAACGCATAAGACCTCACCAATGCCTCCTTAGACTTATGCAAATGCTATCAGTTTAGCTGGCACATAAATAACGAGGCCGATCAGCCTGTCGATTCATTAACTATCAACCCGATGTTAGCCTTGATGACACCCGAAAATATAGTTGAATCTTGTTTCAATCGGCAGCGATTTAAATGTTTGAATGAGTGGCGTCTAGGCGGATAGTTTTCAAGGAAGGCCTTGAGGCGACAACGTTTCCGGAGCGAGATCGACCGATGCAATCCAATATCCGAATGGCAATTCTACTGTCCTCGTTGGCTCTTTCAACTCTTCCCCTCTGCGCAATAACTCGATTGCAGGCAGCCGATGGCCTCATACGGATCGAAGTTGATACCGCCAGCCCGACAAGGAGCGAGGTGGTCTCGATCAAAGAAAACGATCGCTGGATTCCCGTTCTCTCATCGACAGCTTCGGCGACGCGAGTCATCACACCTGGCACTCCCGGGTAACCCACTCATGTTCGATCAAGAGGGTATCTCGCATACCGGAGGGATTGTCTCTGCATGGAGATTGCTCGGTCGGTGAGTTTGAGGAGCGCATACTTCTCACATCGGAGCCAGACGTTATGTCAGTAGAGATGAGGTTCGTGCCCAAGGCCGGGGTTAAGATTCGCTCCGTTGAGGACCGTTACGATTTCGTTCCGGGAAGGCGTACGTCGGACACGCTGTCCTCCGGGCCCGTCGATTTTGAGTGGAGCCAGAACATCAAGAACGAGGCGGATGACGTCATTCCAGAGTGGGCATTTAAATCGCCGGCCGTCATGCTGCAACAGGGGAAGGCCTTTACCGCGCTGATGCCGGAACTAAGCGATAGGCGCAGAGATCTGCTTGCCCTTGATCTCGACGTAACATCAGATAAACTGCCCTGGCTCTCCTATGGTGCCCTCGCTTCTCAGCAATATGGCCACAGTCACTTCCGGCGGTCAAAGGAGAGTGGCCCAACTGTGATCGCGGGCACGATTACATATCGATACTCCGTCGTAGCATCCGCGCAGCCCTACAAGCTTGGCTATCGCAGAGTTGTGCGCCGGCTCTGGGCTAATGAAGGCCATACGGAGCTCATGCGGTCGAACGATCTACAACAGAATGTTACGCGGCCTGATCTGGTGACCTTTGACGATTGGCGAACCGACACCTGGGTGCGTTATGCAAATGAGGTGTATCGCGGGTTCGATTGCGGAAAACAGCGGTGCGGCACTCTGGTCAGCAATAGAAATCCAGACGGACAATGGGATCACCCAGCTCCAGACGCCTGGTTCAATGCCTGGTTTCAAACGCTTCGGAGTGCCTACGGCTGGTATCTCTACGGGCAAGGAACAGGAAACAAAGATATCGAAGATAAAGCTGAGAGCATCTTGAATCTGGCGCTGAAAAGCCCTCAAAACCACGGCGCTTTCTCAACCATCTACCTGCTGAATGAAAAACACTGGATCCGTGACGATGGATGGGCCGGTTTTGCGGATGATTACCATGCATTCTGCATGTCGTGGACCGCGTACTGGATGCTGCAATGGGGCAGAAATCTAACTCCAGGAAGAAAGGATGAGATCCTCGCATTCGTGCGTCCCTATGGCGATTTTCTGGTCAAGCAGCAACTATCCAGTGGCGTGATTCCTTCCTGGTATGACAAGGACCTGAAGCCCAGGAGCGAGTTTCGCGACTTCAATGCAGAGACGGCAGCCTCGGCGCTTCTGCTTGCCTCACTCAGCGAAGCGACCGGAGATCGTACCTATCTCAACGCGGCGGAACGGGCGATGGACTTTATTGCAAAAGAAGTGGAGCCCCGGCAACGCTGGTTCGATTTCGAAACCTTCAAATCCTGCGCGCGGAAGCCCTTCGATTTCTACGATAAGTGGACTGCGCAGTATCCGCAAAACAATCTTGCCACTATCCAGGCGGCGAAAGCCTATCTCAAGCTGTATGAGGTAACCAAGAGCCGCAAGTATCTCGAACAAGGTACGCAGGTGTTGGACTATCTGTTGCTGACTCAGCAGGTATGGAACAATCCAGCATTTTCGCCGAAGATGGTCGGCGGATTTACTACCCAGAACACAGATGCGGAATGGAGCGACGCCCGCCAAGGATATGCCGCTGTATTGCTATGGGATTACTACAAGGCTACAGGAGAATGGGAGTATCTGGAGCGTTCCGTAGCAGCCGCCCGTTCTACATTCGCAGTTGCGCCATGGGAAAACTGGGCGCACACCGGCTACCTTGACGAACCTGGCTCACTGACTGGATTTCACTGGGGGCCTGGAAGCGCTATGACTTCGGTTGAGATCATGTCTCCGGCGCTCGGAGATGCGTTTATCAATCTTCAGAAGAAAGAAGGTATAGGCTTCAATGCCTGCTCATTGCGCAATGTAACAGTAACAGGGCACTCCGTCTCATTCGACCTGGAGACATTTCCCGCTTCACGGCCTGCGAAGATTCGATTTTCAGGCGTGGATACCCATGCCAAATATCAAATCACCTGGAATAGAAGTCACTTCAGCGTGGTCGATGGCGGTGCGTTAGCTCGAGATGGTTACAACGTGCGGCAATAAGCTCAATGATGAGTTCCTTAAAACAAGATGCCTTCTTCGGGTGAATCGAAGAAGGCATCTTGCATTGAGATTCTATTTTAGTGAGATCCTCCAGCATTTCCGGGGCCGCCTGTCGGCTGCAACGCCGGTATTCTCTGGTCGACCGGGGGCAATGCCGGGAAGGGCGCATGCGGTTCGGCCTGATACCAGTAGGCAACTGAATAGAAGTTGTCGGAGCGGTGATTCGCGTGGCCATGCTCGATAGTCGCCCGGATAGATTTGGTGAAGGGGATCGGAGAGTCGAAGTGGAAGCGGTAAACGCTCGATCGGCCGCCTGCCAGTTCCTCGCCCACAACGGGGGCTCCGTAAAGTTGATGTGAGAATGGCTGGCCGCCGAAGTCCCATGCTCCCAGGAAGTAGTCCTCCGAACCGGTGCCGATGATCGATGGCGCCTTGGCTCCATCGATGAAGAACATGTCGTCGCCTTCTCCCCACCACATATCCTGATTCTGAAGGACGGACATGGTGACACCTACGAACTGGCCATGGCCTTTCGCGTCGAGCCAAACATAGTTGTCCTTGCCGTCCAGGTTGGCCTTGTCGTTGACCAGCGGAGTGCCGTTGGTTGACCAATCATCGGTCCAGCCATGGTTGGGCTGAGCCTGGCGATACTGCGCGTGGAAGTACACGGTGTCTGCCGGTAGGGGATGAGATTCGGTGCGGTAGTCGATGTTGTAGTAGAGGCTGCCGATCCGCTGCTTGCCTTCGTTGGTGACCGTAATACGCGCGTGATGCCGGTAGGGCATGGGAAAGTAGCTATTGAGCGCCTTGACGCTTCCGACCGAGAGCATCTCGGACTGCCAGTTATGGTAAGTGCCCAGGCCAAGGCCGAAGAAGTCACCGATGGGAGTCTCGACGCTCGGCGTAGCCTCTCCGTCCCAATACATACGCAGCACGATGCGCTTGAGGTGGTACGGCTCCTGATCGTTAATGGTGAACCAAATGTGGGAGATGACGCCCGGACCGTCGGTGTCCAGAACGGTGACCGTCTCTCCCGGGGGAACGGTTTTGAAGTCGGCATTGCGGCCGGTAACATCCGCGCTGGAGGAGCGATGCAGCGTATAGGTCTGCTGCTGGGTTACATCCGGCTGCCAGCCTGGGATTGGGGCCTGAGCCATCGCTATGGAGGTGGCTGCCAGCAGAAATAGAGTCGTAAATCGTGTCATCATTTTTTGCCTCTTTGAGTTGAAGTGAGCACTAGTCGATGCCCAGACTGGTTTGCAGATGCTCCAGCGATATGTTGCTGGTCTCCGGGTAATAGAACAGGACCAGGAAGAAGTCGAGCACCATCATCGCGGCAAAAAAGATGAAAGGGTACGCTCCGGAAGACATTGCCATCAGGGGAAAGACCAGGGAGATGATGGCGTTGGTCACCCAATGCGATGAGCTGCCCAGGCTCTGGCCTTTGGACCGCACTCTGGTCGGAAAGACTTCGCTGATGTAGACCCACACCACCGCGCCCTGCGATACCGCGAAGAAGCCGATGTAGATCATCAGCAGCCAGACCAACCAGTCGAGATGCCGGTGCGTGAGAAAGACATAGGAGACGGCAGAGAGGCAGAGCGCAAGCCCGGCCGTGCCAAAGAGCAGGAGCTTCTTGCGGCCGATCTTGTCGATCACGGACATAGCAAGCAGGGTTGCGACCAGATTGGCTGCGCCGACGGCCACTGCCTGAAGATCGCCGGAGACCTTGGATGCTCCGGCCATGGCGAAGATGTCGTTGAGGTAATACAGGACTGCATTGATGCCTGAAAGCTGGCAGAACATGCCCACCGTGATGGCGAGAAAGACGGGAAACCGGTATCGCCGAGAGAAGAGAGGGTCCGCCGACGCAGACCGTTCCAGATGGACAGAGGCGATGATCTCATCGAGATCTTCTTTCGGATTAGGAATGCCGGTGAGGCGCAGGACCTCCAGCGCTTCGTCGAATTTCGACTTCATGGCCAGCCATCGAGGACTGCGCGGAATGCCGAACAGCGCGATGAAGAAGAGGATCGCCGGAAGGCCGGAGATGCCCAACTGCCAGCGCCATTCATGCGCGCCGAGGTGCATCGTCCCGATCAGGTAGTTCGACACATAAGCGAGCAGGATACCGACCACGATGTTGACCTGGAAGAATCCCACTAGGCGCCCGCGCCATTCTGTCGGAGCTATTTCGGCGATGTACATGGGGCCAAGCACGGACGACCCTCCGATGCCGAGGCCGCCGATGAAGCGGAAGAAGATCAGGGCGGGCCAGCTCCAGGCAAACGCGCATCCCAATGCAGAGATGACGTAGAAGATGGCCATGACGCGGAGGCTGTCTCGACGGCCGAAGCGCTGTCCGGGGATGCCCGCGGCCATGGCGCCGATAACCGTGCCCACCAAAGCGCTTGAGACGGTGACGCCAAGGGAAAAGGGTGAAAGATGGTAGACCTCGGTGAGGGCATGAGTGGTGCCAGAGATAACCGCTGTATCGAATCCAAACAGCAGCCCTCCGAGTGCGCCTACGACAGTACTCTTAATTACATGAGAGTTGATGGTCATTGCATCTCCAACTTGATGGTCATTTAATCTTCGGGATTTCGCTTGCAATCTTACGCAACATAGGTAGAACGTGTCCGATCCTCGCAACGAGCAAGTTCCATGGGCCAGTCAATCAATCCCTTTTAATCGAACTGAACCGGGCCGCATAGGTGCACCTTCACGCCCAATTCATGGAACATCGCGGCCTTAACCGCGAGAGCTTCGGCAGCCGTTGCGTCGGGAGCATAAGCGATACTGACGTGATTTGCCCGGTGTCTTGCCATGAACGAATCACGCGAAATCCCGTCAAAAATGGCATTGACCATGGGCCACTGGATTGTCGTCTGCTGCCACCGCCGGTTCGTCTCCTCGTCAGGCAGCTTGACCACCGAGCCGAGGCCAAGATCGACGTGCAGCACATTGCCTTCGATGAAGACCCGGCTCCAGACGATCTTTCCCGGACGCCCGACGCCCTTTAGCGTCCCCCCGCCCAGAGGGAAGTACATGGGAGGCTGCCGCTCGCTGGATGCGCCGCGATAGCCGTCGACGAAGTGACTGGCGGGCGCAGCTCCCGAGATCTGTAGAACCCAGACAAAATCGTCGATGCCGCCGCCCGTATAGCGCTCGCCCCAGCGAAGATCGTGCAGCGTGATGGCTGGATCGAGCTTGAGAGCCGTCCAGCAGCGATTCGTCACCAAAGCGTCCAGACCAGCGCACTCATCCACTTCGTTGAAGTGGGGAAGAGCCTGCCCCGCGTACAACTCCTTGCCGGAGTGTTCACTATAGACTGGGGGCCTATCTACATTATTGAGCAGGCCTTCCACCAGATCCGATGCCGGGACCATATCCTTCAGTCCCTGCTGGTATTGGATTCCAATCGCGTCGCATCCGAATTCGTCCGCCATGCGAACCGCCGCGATATACATCTTGCACTGTTCATGAATCTGCGTATCGGTAAGCTCGGTCTTCTCATCCTTGCCAGTGACGAAGCGCAATCCCTTCTCGTCCAGCCAGTGCCGAACCTCCTTTGCATCGTCGTCCGAAACAGTACGCATCCGGGCCACCAGCGCGGATTGGCTGAGCCGCTCCTTGAAGACACCTGCCGGGTTGAGAAGCTCGTCGTCGACGATGGCGTTGTACATCCCCATACAGCCCTCATCGAAGATGCCGAGGATCGCCTTCCGCTTCTGTAGAGACTGTGCAAGCTTCCTGCCCACATCGCCGGCGCCGACAGGGAGAGTGGCAGCGTCGAGATCGCGCACATGAGAGAGATCGTGGGTTACGCTTCTCTGCTGGATCCACTCCCTGAGACCGCGAAGAAAGTATTCATCCGTAAAGTTCTCGCTCCAGAGCGTGTTGAACTTAACGCCGGCCTTGACCAGCGAGCCGTTCAGGTTCAACAGGCCGACAAGGCCGGGCCACTGACCCGACCAGTTCGCGACGGTCAGCATGGGGCCGCGATGACTGCGCATGCCCGGCAGCACATGATGGCTGTACTGCCACGCTGCGGTCGCGAAGACGAGATTCGCGTCGGGGTCGATAGTGCTGAAGATATCCATGCCCATGCGCTGGCTCGATATAAAGCCGTGCCCGGCGCCGGTATCGACGGGAAACGCGCGCCGCACCTTGACGCCCTCGTCGAGAAAGCATTGTGTCAGCTTGCGCTCCAGTTCCTCCTGGGCCGGCCAGCATACCTGGTTTGCCGAGAGCCGCAAATCTCCGCTGGTAATGAGGACAACTTCTTTCACTGGCATATCTGTATGGGAACCTGGCATCGCAAATCCTTTCATTCTTCCAACGTTTAAACTCTGATCGAGACGCGGGAGCTCCGTCTTCCCCGCAGCCTGTTAGCGGTTAACACCTGTCTGCGTTACTTTATCCTGTAATTTCGCTGCCTGTTCTGCAATCTGGTTTTTGCCGCTCAGGCGAGCAAGTTCGTGTTGCGCAAGGCCCCGTTGCCAGGCATTCTGCGAAGTCTTCTTATAGTGATCAAGCACACGGTTCATCTGCTGTCTCGCTGACTGCCCGATATGCGCTTGCGAGAAGATAATAAGCGCTCGAGTTGTCATTGATGATAGACACATAATGGGTAAGTGCGGTGATTGCCCCATGATAATCGCTGCGCCTCAGATTGAGTTTTCCGAGCAGGCTATAGGTTCATACCAGCCATTGGCATTGTCGGGAGCGAGTCGGCACGCTGTCTCAAACTCTTTTGCCGCCTCGTCATATCGAAATTGTGCAACGTATGCATATCCCAACCATGTGTGCGCGACTGCGTCCGAAGGGTTGATGCGGGTGGCCCTTTTTCAACTCCGGCACAGCAGCATCCGGATTAGAAAGCCGGTACGAAGCCAACCCGGAAAAGAGGTGCGGAGTAAATAACTTTGGGTTGAGCGTGATCGCTCGACGGAAGACTGCAATCGAACGCGCGAGATCGTGATCGAAATATAAGGCGACTCCAAGGTTGCTCTGCATCTCCACGCTCTGAGGCAGCAGCTTGGCCACCTTCCCATATTCGAATACTGCCGTATGAAAATCATTCCGGCGTTCAGCCTGCTGGGCGGCGCGGCGCGAGCATGAGCGGCAACTTGCTCGGAGCCGGTCTGCTCAGCGCCAGTCTGGGCCGACAAAGGCACGACCATGCCTGCAATAAGGATTGACTTTGCAAGCATGGTCATCGCCATAGGTTCAGAACTCCGGTCTCATACCGAATTGTATGATTCTGGGAGCATTCTGCTGCGCTGTCTTCAGTCCGAAGACAGTATTTGAATGTTCAAGAGATCCCGTACTCAAGTCCGGCGGGGCGTTGTTGATGATAAACGTCTGAGCGTTGCCGCCAAAGGAAAAGATGGTGCGGTTCAGGGCATTGAAGAAATTGGCCTGGAACAAGAGATTTGCTCGACCATAGATGGTCGTTCTCTTGGTGATGGACAAGTCTTCATTGATGTAGGCTGGCATCCTCAGGGATGAAAAGAGGTTGGGCGCATTGCCGAACTTCCCTGGCTCCTTTTTCAATCCCAGGGCATTAGCCACAAACCCCGCGGCGTTGAGCGCATCGTTCTGAAGGTAGTCGAACAGGCTTCCGTGATAGTCGTTGATGCCCGAATTGAATGCGAACGAGACGATGCCGCTGGCGAGACCGTATTGCGCGCTCCGGTTGTTGTTGATGATCTTGAACTGGCCGATTGCGTCGATAGGAGGGTGTTTGGCGCCGATATCGCCGCTCAGATTCGTGTTCATCACGGGCACACCATCGCCTGAATCCCGGTGACTCGGGCGCGCTTTACTTACTTGCGAAGGCGTACCGATCGGAAGGCCAGACAGCGCGCGCCGAAGTTACGATGCATCGCGTTATCGATCTGCATATTGCTGCGCTCGACGCGGAAAAGCGCGCGTTGAAGGACGCAGGCATTGTGAAGGAACGGTGACCTCGGATGGCAGTTACCTCTTTGCCGTCCCAGTAGACGAGCGTTTTATCTGGAAGCTGCTTGTGCTGTGCGGCTCTTCCGAGCAGTCTTCTCTCGTCTTCCGCTCCACTTCAAATCGGCTCGATATCGCCTAACGGTGTTTGATCGTAAGACCTGAAGTCTCGTGCGTAGAATGATGATAGTTCGCGTGACGTTGCATCAACATGGCAGCGCTACCGCTCAGCCGGGCTAACTCTGCATCGCCTGTCGCCCTCAGCAAGGGAGGAGTTCCGGCGAGCATGGAGTTTGCGAGTTCTTGAGCGACAATCGGACCGCAAAGTTCCCATACGGTCGTAATGTCACCAACAACAAGAATCAATTCCGGCGAAAGCGTCGCTGTGATAAGACGCATACCCCGCCCTAGTGCGCGAGCCTGCTCTGTCAGGGCATATACGGCGTTCGAATCACCCTTCTGACCGAGCTGTAGTAATTCATGGATGTCCTTCACCCTCCGCTTTGCTGCTGCGTTGAAGGTCCGGATGGCTGCGCGCGACGAGGCAGCCGTCTCCCAGCAGCCCTTTTGACCGCACTGGCACAGGAGGCCGGCAGGGTCGACAGACACATGGCCAAATTCGCCGGCGAGGCCGTTATAGCCCGAGTACATATGTCCGCCTGTAAGAATCGCGGTTCCAACGCCTTCGGCCACCGCCACAAGGACCACGTTCTTCGTGCCTTGCAGACGGCCGAACCATAGCTCTGAGATCAGACAGACGTTAGCATCATTGTCGATTTCAACCTGCAAGCCGGAGACCTGCTCAATCGTTTTTTTAAGATCGAATTCATGCCAGTGCATGTTGGCAGCGAGCAGGATGCGTTGCATCGTCGGGTGCACTCGCCCCGGAAAGCTTACGCCAACACCCTTGAAAGACTTCAAAGGATTCTCTTTACGCAAAGCGCGCATCCGCTTTCCAATAAGTGAGATCGTCTTTTTAGGATCCGGATCGGTTGCAATCGTCTCCCGGGAAAGAAAGCGACCGCTAAGATCAACGACCGCGAGGATGGCACGATTCGGCCGCAGGTCCAGAGCGAACGTCACCATGGCATCGTTCACCGAAAGCATCGTGGAAGGCCTGCCGCGCGCGGGCTTGACGACTGCGCCCTCTGTGACCCAGCTCTCCTGAATCAGCTGCTCGACAATCGCTGAGACTGTACTTCGACGAAGCCCGGACAGACGGGAAAGGTCCACGCGAGCGAGAGGCTGTTTGAAACGAATCAGCTCCAGGATGATATCGCGATTGATATCACGCACAATTTCGTTCGATGCGGTCTGGACCGAAGCCAGGTCGATCTGCCGGACGCCAAGAGTCCTCCTATTGCTGGGCTTATCGTGCTTAGAAGGACTCATCATTCGTACTTGTGACCTGTCCTGATACTACGACATCAGTAAGAATAGCTTGCCCGTAGAGCATCTTCTCTGTTGATGGAAGTTCGGAGACGGAAGTTCAGTGGCGTTTTCATCAGAGAAAACATCCATGGAGGTTACGGTTCCGCATGGCACCTACAGGGAAACTGCTTTAGCCTCCGAGAAGGCTTTGCCCAAACGGAACAACGATGAAGCTGCAGAGCTTTCGCAGTTCGATATGGAGATTACCTCTACTCTCTATTATTGAGATCCCTTCGGCAATCCGGTAACGGCCGGTCTAGGACGGGGTGCGAGGGTTGCGTCAAGAGGATTCAGCCCCTTGCGATAATTTGGATCTTTCGCTGCAAGATCGGTGCGATAACTGACTGTATTTGCGCTTGGAAAAGTAGAAGGGACCGGCTGCGTCACCTTGCCAGTAGCCGCCCACTCCACACCACGCTGAAAGGTCACAATGCTATCCACGGAGCTAAGGGCTAAACCATCGTGTCCCATGGTGGTGTGAAAGATGCGTCCCTTGCCGAACCTCGACACCATCAGTTGCGGTTCATCGAAACCTGAGCCATGGTTGGCTGGGTCGGAATACGCTGTCGCCAGCACCGTCATCTTGCCCGGACCGCGCAGCTTGGAATAAAGCTCGTCGCCCTGATGCATCCATACCTTCGGCAGCCCCTTCATGATCGGGTGAGCAGCGTCCCTCACTGTTACCTGAAAGGGTATGCGCAGGCCATGGTTACCTGCGCGGCCCGGAGTATCATCTGCAACGAGTTTGCCGTTTTTGTAGTGCCAATATGGGCCCGAGGTCTCGTCGCGACCGCGCCACCCACCGATGCCGATCATCTCGTTATAGGCTTTCCACGTGGGAAAGGCATTGTCAGCCGCATGCACCGTGACCAGGCCTCCACCTTGCCTCATATAGGTCTCAAACGAACTCTTCAAGTCGGTCGACCAACGATCATCTGGCGCATCGTAGTTAAAGACTACAACCTGATACTTGTCCCACTCAGGGTGGAACTGCGAGAAGTCGCCGCCAGCCGGTGGCGCTGTGATCACCATCGTGTCGAAGAGACCCGTCTCGTCCAGTTCGGCCTTTAGAATCGGCGTTGTGGCTTTCCAGTTATGGTACGGTGCCGCACTTTCACCATCCAGAAGAAGCACGCGAATGCGCGAAGCGCCAAACGCCGCCACGGACTGGAACAGCAAAATCCCGCTAACCATCATGAAAAGCCACTTTTTCATATCACCTTCTTTCTCATTTCTTGCTTAAAGCTATGATCTTGCTGTTGACGGCTGACACGTGGGGAAGTTTCCATGCATACAAAACACTTCCCGCACTGGTCACCAATACCTGATGCCCATCTAACTCATAGGTGATCGGGGAAGACGCTATCGGCGCACCTGCGCTCGCGTGCCATAACGTCTTGCCGGTTGCAGTATCCAGTCCAAGAAAGTTTCCGCTGGAGTCGCCCGTAAATGTCAGTCCGGAGTCGGTCGTCAGCACTCCCGATCCCGCTCGATGCCCGAGTTCGTGGGACCATCGCACCTTTCCAGTCTTGTAATCAATCGCCTCCAGCACGCCTTTGCTCCACAGGCTGTAGTCGGCGCCGGCCCAACCATACGCACCATCTGCCGACTTTGAAAAATACAAGCTGAAGCTCGGCGATGCACTCACAATAAAGAGACCTGTCTTCGGGTCGAAGCTCGGCGAGCGATAGTTGGTCATCCCACCCTCGTCCGGAGCGATCAGTCGGCCATCCGGCGCCGGCTCCTTGGCTGGATTTGGAATAGGGCGCCCTTCCTTGTCCACGCCAAGCGTCCAGTTCACCAGCCCAAAGCTCGTCGTTAGCAGACTTTTTCCGGTCGTGCGATCCAGGACGAAGAAGTAGCCGTTGCGTGAGGCCTGCATCAGCAACTTGCGTCGTACGCCGTCGAAACTGGCATCTGCAATCACCGGAATCTCAACCGCGTCCCAGTCATGAGTGTCGTGCGGAGAAGGCTGAAAGGCCCAGGCAAGTTTTCCAGTGTCGGGATTGATAGCCACAATACTGCAGGTGTATAAGTTGTCGCCGGGACGAACCTTTCCATTCAACACCGGCGTCGGATTGCCGGTACCGAAATAAACCAGGTTAAGTTCGGGGTCGTAGGTCCCGGTCATCCACATGTTGCCGCCGCTCGTTGCCTTCGCGGTTCCAACTGGAGGAGTCGCAAACCATGTCCACTGTGTTGCCCCGGTATCCGGATCGATCGCGCGAAGAAATCCCTGCAGGTTGTCAAAGTCTCCCGAGGTGCCCACAAGAACATGGTTGCCAACAATGAGAGGAGACATCGTTGCCCATTGTCCCTTGCTCGAGTCGGCAACAACCACATCCCATAGTACCTTTCCACTCTTTGCTTCGAATGCCAGCAGATGGGCATCGGAGGACATGTAGTAGATCCTGTCCTTATAGATGCTCACACCACGTTGCCCAATGTGGAATGCTTTGTTCGGAGGAGCTGTGTAATGCCATAACGTATGACCGCTGCGAGCATCAATCGCCCAGATGTTGTCCGGTGTTGTGAAGTACATCACGCCGTTCACCACGATCGGCGTCGACTTCACGATACCGTTCTGCTGCGTCTGGAACGTCCATGCAAGTGTCATATTCGCAACATTGCGCGGATTGATCTCGGTCAACGGGCTATGGCGTTGCCCCGAATAGTCGCCATGGAAGCCCGGCCAACTGTCGCGCGGAGGATGTTTCAACATCTCATTCGTCACCCCCTGTGCCGCCGAAGAGGCAACGCAGACAGCAGAGCCCACCAGGAAAACGAGGATACGCGCGCATTTCATCCTACTCATGCAGTTCACTCCGGGAATGCAGTTCATCTCTATTTCAGCGTCTGTATGTAAGCGAGAACATTGTGGATGTCGTCATCGGTGTACTTGGTCATCGCAGTAACATGGGCATCGACAGGCCGCTCCACGTGAAACCGAATCGTATCCACCGGCCAGGAGAAATACTCGCCATTCGCATCTCTCAAGCCAATCGTGAATTCATCCTGATACTCAAGAGTTCCCGTCCAGGTACGCCCATTGCGCGCTGTCACCTTAACCTTCGACTTCACATCTCGCGGATACAGCATCTGCTGCTCCAGCCGCAGCCCCGTGTAGCGTGTCGCTACACCAGCCAGAGTTGTAGCGGAATGGCACTTGGTGCAGCCTCCAGGACCATCGAAGTACTGCTTCCCTGCCCGGGCATTCCCGGTATGCAGGTCCGATTCGTCAACACCTTTGCGAGTGCCGGTCTGCGACATGGCTTTATCCTGCTGCGAATGAATAAAAGCCACTAGATTCACAATCTCGGCATCGGGCAGGTTAAACCTGGGCATACCCTTGTCGATTCGTCCATTGCGAATCACGAGGCCGATGGCTTCGCCCTCTTTATCCAAACTGACAAGTTTGGATCGTGTCAGATCGGGTCCCGACTCACCGCCACCGGCGTCTTTGCCATGGCAGAAGGCACAATTCTGAAGAAATAAAACTCCTCCGCCCTCTATCTGGCCCGCAGTATATTTTGCGTGTACCGGCATCGGTCCCTGCGAGCCTACCGTAACGGGAGGACGAGCAGGACGAGGTCTGGCGGGATTCTGTGCATCAACACCGGGAAGGAGCAGGAATGCCATCACCGACAGGCCGCATGTTGCCAATAGCATTCTCTTCGAGGGAAACTTCATCACAAACCGATCTCCTTGTTGCGCCTCGCCGAACTCGATCACTCCGGAAGTGAGCTTGATCGCGCCCCGCTGCAAGGCAGGACGGACCCGCAAAGGCAGGTCCGCCCCCATACGTTAGAAGTGAACGCGCAGCACGAACTCCATCGTGCGAGGATCGGTTGAACTCGTCACCTGGCCGAAGCTGTTCTGGAATTTTCCGGTCGAACTGAAGTTCGGCTGGTAGGTTCCGTCTGGCTGCGGAGCGCCGAGCGCACCACTGACCGCGAAGAACGACAGGTGGTTCGGGACGTTGAACATCTCAGCACGGAATTCCAGTCCGACCTGTTCATGAATCGAAATGTTCTTTTGCAGTGCCGCATCCCAGTTGTTGAACAACGGCCCTTTGATGTCGTCATAGTGCAGGTTGCCGTAGGTTCCCGGTGCCGGCACCTGGAAGGCAGCATAGTTCAGGTACTGCTTGCCGTTATGAGCATAGGGATTGCCCACTAGGTTCGGGCGCTGCGCAACGCTGGACGTCGTGACCAGGTTACCTGCGACCGACTGGCCGGAGGGTTGAGTGACATTGATCGGCAGGCCATTCGCGATGCGGGTAATGCCCGAGACCTGCCAGCCGCCGATGATCTGCTTATACCACTCGTGCTCATTCTGCCAGAACGGAATGGGGTAGACATAGCTGGCAACAAAGATCTTCGGCTGGTTGTAGCTGGCCGGACCGTAATCACCGTGGATATTCGTACTGTCCTGCGGCTGGTAGTCGAAGGAGGAGCCATCGGTCAGCGCCTTGGACCATGTGTAGGACAGGGTGATAAGACCACCCTTGCTCATGCGTGTCTGCATACGCGCCTGCAACGAGTTGTAGTTGGAGTGCGCACCGTTCGTGTACTGGTAGATTTCGCCATAGCCCTTATAGGGACGCAGGGCATTTCTGGCCACACCCGGGTTTGCGCCTTCAGTACCCGCCGCTCCCTGGTTCATATTCTTGCGATAGGTCAAATTTGTGGAACGCGAGCCTACGTAGTTGACCTCGACCGACGTGTTATTGAACAGCTTGTGCTGTACACCGATGCTGTAGTTGTGAACCCGCGGCGGCACAAGGTTGCGAGCCGCCGAATTGGAGATGTTGGTCGGAGCGGAGGTGTTGACCCCGATACTGCCCAGGCTGTCCGCATTGCCGGAACTGGCGAGTGAAGCCACCGCAACGAACGGCAACTGAGAAGCCGCGCCGTAGATGTAGTTGCCTTCAACACGCTCGTACGACATACCATAACCGGCGTGAAGGACAGTTGACTGCCTTCCGGTCAGGTCGTAAGCAAATCCAACGCGCGGTGCAAAGGTGTTGTAGACAGTATTCACAATGCCGCCCGGCAGACCGTGGAACAGAGCCTGCACCTGCGGATTGTTATAAACGGAGGGAGCGACCGCCTTCTTCGCCTTGTCGGAGAAGCCGCTGCCCGGAAGGATCAGGCCGTTATACGGAGCAGGATTCGAGGTAATCAGGCCGTTCGCGGGATTGATGGTCGCAGCCTTCGACGCATCGTAGTAGTTCGGATCGAAGAAAGCCGTGTTGTTAGGCCAGCTGGAGATCGGCGGCATGTACTGCCAGCGAACTCCCAGGTTCACGGTCAACCTGCGGCTCACCGTCCAATCGTCCTGCACGTACGTTTCAAACTGAGGAAAGCGGGCTTGAATCTGTGGAATGTTGCTGCCTTCGGTATAACTTGCAAAATTACCTGCCACAAGCGAAGACAGGCTGGTAAAGCTAAAGGCACCATTCAACTGCGGAGGAGCAGTCTGATTTTTGCGAGCGCGCCAGAAATAGCCCCCGACCTTAAGAGAGTGGTTGCCGAGTATACGGGAGAAGTCATCCTTGAGCGCATAGATGCGTTGGTAGTTATCGAAGCTTCTCGGGCTCACGCCAGGATTGCCGTAACCCGTGATCGTTATCTGCGGGATGATATCCGTGGCGCCATACAAGGTCTGGTAGGTTAGGCCATAGTCGGAGCGGTTAATGGCTCTGCTTCCGAACTGTGGATTTGCCCGAATGTTCCCGCCCTCATTGATGATGTTTCCAGAGTAGGAGCCCGTCGCGACGTTGACAGTCTTGGAATTGAAGGTGTGCGTCCAGGAGAGGGAGGTAGTGAGACCGGGAATCGTACGGTCGTAGACAATGTAGTTCGTCGGATTACCAACATTCAGCACATTGTCGTGAACGAAGTTTCCGCTGATCTGGTTCTTCTCGTTCATGTTGTAGTTGATCTTGACCAGATATTCAGACTGGTTGTTATTGCCCAGGCTCAGATAGCGGTAGTTACCGCTCGGGTCCGTCAGCAGCGTTGAAGCCAGAGCGCGGCCGGTTGCAGTCGATGGTCCGTTTGCAATGGCGCTTGCGATCGCATCCGGCGTCGGAACTGAAGCATTTGTCACCGTGGAAGTACGTAAGCGCTTGAACTCTTGAGCGGCGAAGAAAAAGAGCTTGTCCCGATTCTGGTTGAAGACGCCCGGAATCCAGATGGGGCCACCGATGGTATAGCCAAAATCGTTATAGCGCAGCGGCGCCTTGATCGGGGTCTGGCCATAAGAGCTGAGGGCGCGGAACGGGTAGGCCTGAACGGCATCGTTGCGGATGTACTCGTACGCACTCCCGTGGAAGTCGCGACCGCCGCTCTTGATTGCGACCGAGACGGTCGCGCCGGAGGTGCCGCCGTAGCTCGCGTCGTAGCTAGATGCGACGTTGCGGAACTGCTGCAGAGAGTCGGGCGAGATGTTGACGAAGTTGTTTCCGCCGCCGCCGTTGTCCTTATTGTCCACGCCGTCGATAAAGTAGTTCGCCGAATCGGTACGGATACCATTGACGGACTGTGAGTTGCCGTTAACTCCGTAGGTTCCGAAGATGGCAAAGCCGCTGGCCACCGTCTGCGAAACGCCCGGCTGCAGCGTCAGCAGTTGAACGTAATTACGACCGTTTAACTGGATCTGCGTAGCTTCTTTGCTGGTGATGACGCCACCGATCTCCGGCGTCGTTGTCTGAATCAGCACCTCATCAGCTTTCACTGAGACTGATTCGGATACCTGACCGATCTCAAGCTGCACAGGCACGGCCGGCTTACCGCCCACATCGACGTTCACGCCGCTCAGGATGGACTTCTTGAAGCCCGGCATAGTCGTGGTGACGGTATAAACACCCACGGGAATATTCAAAACAGTGTAGTTCCCGTTATCGTTGGAACGTACCGTTCGGGATACCCGCGTCGCCTGATTGGTGACGGTTACTTCAGCCTGAGCGAGAGCGGCTCCCGTGGAGTCAGTGACCACACCAGTAATCTGTTGGCTGTCCACGGCCTGTCCCAGACATAAGCCGGTAGATAGAAAAAACAAGCTAAGGACAACGAAGAATATGCGCTTCATCACGACCCCCTAAAAATTCAATTCTTTATCCCGGCGGCAATGCCTGCGAGGCGGGCCTCCCAGCTTGCAGCCATCTTCCATTCCCTGTGCGGGGCTTTAGTACGTAAGGGAGACTATATATGTGGAATGAGGTGC
>Ga0157372_10002012_pt1 | contig 22090 bp, 23 predicted proteins | sample C55metaG_FD_115307 | JGI IMG/M metagenome (GOLD analysis project Ga0157372, IMG submission 115307) | Corn rhizosphere microbial communities from Kellogg Biological Station, Michigan, USA - C5-5 metaG | ecosystem: Host-associated > Plants > Roots > Rhizosphere > Soil | place: USA: Michigan... | reverse complement strand
GTTGTCATAGGTGTCGAGCTCGCTCACTTCCAGGATCACCTTGAGCTGCGCGTCCCCACACGCTTCTACCACTGCGCTGATCTCGTCCTGCACGGCGTTGAACTCGCCGGAAAGGAAAAGTCCGCGATTGATGACCATGTCAATCTCGTCGGCGCCGTCGGACACAGCTGTCCGCACTTCCTCGAGTCGAAGCGCCAACGGACTCTGCCCCGAAGGAAATGCGGTCGCAACTGATGCGACCTTTATCGCTGTGTCCGCGAGCCACCGGGCAGCGTGTTTGACCAGGAATGGGTAGATGCAAACTGCCGCGACTGGCGGAATGTCGGGGTCCGCGCTGGGGCGGCGAGCTTTTTGGCAGAGTGAAGCGACTTTGCCCGGTGTGTCCTTGCCTTCGAGCGTGGTCAGGTCCACCATCGACACCGCCGTCTTCAGTCCCCACAGCTTGGAGCCCTTCTTTATGCTCCGCGTAGTGAACTTGGCGACGCGCTCCTCGATTCCGACCTGATCTACGGTTCCGATCTCATCGAAAAGTTTGCTGAAGCTCGTGCGCAGGGCAGCACCGGCAGCGGGGGGCATGGTCCCCGTAATATCGCGCCCGGAAACCCCCATTACAACGAGTTAGGCTGGGTTTGGTTACCGGTACCCGCTGAACCAAAGCTGGTAGCTGGCAGCTTGTAGCTCCCAGCTGGGAGCTTTTGTGTCCTGGCTGGAAGCTTTTGTTTCGTAGTATGCGAGAAAAGCTTAGAGGTGAGGCCCCATTACAAGCCCGCACCGCGAACGATTAGTTTGGCAGCATGACCGAAGTACGTCCCTACGCCGTTCTTTTCGATTTGGACGGTACGCTGATCGACTCGATCGCGCTCCTGCTCGCATCGATGAAGCACACGTTTCAGGGCCGGCCGCGACAGCCGACCGATGCCGAGTGGATCGAAGGGCTCGGTACTCCGCTGCCGAAGCAGCTTACGCCGTACGTCGAATCGGATGAGGATCGGGAACGCCTGGTCAATCGCTATCGCACTTTCCAGCTCGAGAATCACGACCAGCTGATGGCGCAGTACGAAGGAGTGATCGATACGCTCGCCCTTCTCTACCAGCGCGGCCACCCAATGGGGGTCGTCACCAGCAAGGGAAACATGATGATGGAGCGCGGCCTCAAGTTCATCGGCGCCGACGACTACATCGAGGTGGCGATCGGATATGACTCGGTACACATCCACAAGCCCGATCCGTATCCTGTTCGCGCCGCACTGGAAAAGCTCGAATACGCGGCGACCGAGACCGTCTTCGTCGGTGATTCGCCCCACGACATCAAGTCGGGCAATGCCGCCGGCGTGATTACTATCGCCGCCCTCTGGGGGCCGTTCACGCGCTCGCAGCTCGAGCCCTACAAGCCCACCCACTTTCTCGACGACATCAAACATCTGCCGGCGCTGATGGACCGAATCACGGCGGAAAGTGCGGGGTAGTATATTCTCGCACGTTCGATCCCTTTAGGAGCTAGCAAAATGGGTGTGTCATATCAGACGGGAGCGCTGGTCCGTACCGGTGAAGAGCGAGCTACTCTCGTTCGCCGGACCTACGCGCTGGTCCTGGTCAGTGTTCTGGTTACGATCGTGGGCGTTTCTTTCGCGTTGTCCCAGCCCGCGGTTTTGCAGGCAGTGGCCCAGCATCCCTTCATCGCTTTCCTCGCGGCCCTCGCACCGCTGTTTATCGCCGGTCGCGTGAAAGCCGCTTTCCCGATGAATATCGGGTTCGTTCTGCTTTTCAACTTCGCGATGGGCGTGATGATCTCGCCCGCCATTTTCTTTTATGGAAGCCGACAGCCCGGCCTGATAGGTCAGGCCGCGGTGCTGACGATCGGCGCGTTCGGAATCCTCACCCTCTACGCCTTCGTTAGCCGCCGCGATTTCAGCGCGTGGGGAGGCTTCCTCATGGTTGGGTTGTGGGTGCTGATCGGCACGATGTTGCTGAACGTCTTCTTCCAGAATGCCGCCGTCGATCTGTGGCTGGCTTCAGTCGCGGTGCTCCTGTTCAGCGGACTGCTGCTTTACGATACCTGGCGCCTTCGCAACTTCTATGGGCCCGATGAGTACGTGGGCGCAGCGGTACAGATCTATCTAGATCTGCTCAACATGTTCATGGCGATACTTCGCGTTATGGGGAACCGCAGAAGCTAGAGTCAGCTGCGACTGATTGCCTCTAGCTCATACTTTCTTGCGCGCGATCTATTTTTCGCGCCATATCGAGATCTTTCTGCGTAATGCCACCGGCGGAGTGAGTGCTCAGGGAGCAGGTGACCTTCGTGTAGCGGATGTCGATGTCGGGATGATGATCCGCCGCGTCCGCCGCCCTCGCTACAGCCGCCACGAAATCGATCCCGGTAAGAAAATCGCGGAACTGAAAAGTTTTCGTGATGACTTCTCCGCGCCGGCTCCAACCTGGAAGATTTCCGAGCTCGCGCTGGATCGAAATGTCGGATAGGCGCTCAGTCATCGATTACATGCTCCGCGCAGGGGATCAAGCGAAGAAGATAAGTTCGCGATCATCTCGCGCAATGATCGTCGGCCTCGCCGGCACTTTGCTGATCGCTCTCATCGCATCACGGGCTGGTGCCCAAAGCTACTCATCCCAGGCACAAGCCGAATCATCCGACGGCTACTGGAAGAAGTTCGCCCTTGGCGCTGGCATAAGCCTCTTCGCCCACGAAAGCGCGCACATTCTCACATCGATCGCGCTCGGCTTTCACCCTTATATCGGCTTCGACAAGGGCCGACCCACCGTTTACTCGGGAATCGACAGCCAGAAATATCCGCACAAGCAGTTTCTCTTTTCAGCGGCGGGACTGACGACGCAGGCGCTGATAAATGAGGCCATCCTGGATATCCCGCACTCGCGCGGTGGTGCGATCGAACGAGGAATCCTCGCCGGTGGAATCGGCACGACGCTCTTCTACATCACCATCGGCCGAAACGGCGACGTGAGCGATATCGCGTTCATGGCCCGAACGTCCTCACTCTCGAAAACGCAGCTCTCCTTCATTTTCGGCGGCGTTTCAGCCATTCACGCCGTGCGGATTTGGCGGAATCCGGCCTATTCGCACTTCTTCGTCGGCCCAACGGAGAACGGATTGGGAATCGGCCTCCAGTACTGAAAGGCCGTTGCCTGTGCCCGGAATCCAGCCGAGATAAGTCACGGCGTAGTGAACTAACAAACCGGCAACCTTACCACCGAGACCTCTCGCCTAATCAGTTGTAAATCCAGCTCAGCCAATAGTGCTCACTACCAAGCGGAAGTAGTTCGGTGTATCTTCGGGTTGTGAAGCACAAGGACCCCAGCCTCTTCGGCGAAGCCTACGAGCGCACCGCCCGCCAATTACCTGTCATAGGCGAGCAAAAGGACATCCGTTACTACTCATCCCCCGCCAAGAGCGTCCTCAACGGCCCCGAAACTACGGGCATGGGATTCTGGTCGATCAATCCCTATATCGGCTGCGCATTCGGATGCGCCTATTGCTACGCCCGGTACACCCATAGATACGTGATGGAGCGCGCTGCCAGCGACGAAAAGATGACCGAGGCGCTCGGTGACGCGTACAACAGACTACCGCCCTGGCTTGCCTTCGAGCGCAATATCTTCGTGAAGCGAAACGCGCCCGACGTCCTCAGTCGCACTCTCCGGTTTGGAAGCGATCGCCACCTCAAGCTTCTGGAGGGCGAGACGATCGTCATCGGAACTGCGACGGATCCGTATCAGCCTGCCGAACGAAGATTCCGCGTCACGCGCGGAATTCTGGAGGTGTTGGCCGAGCATCCGGGATTGAGCGTAGTGATCATCACGAAGAGTCCTCTGATCACGCGGGACATCGATCTGCTCTCGCGAATCAATCGGCTCTCGGACCTCGCTATCCATATTTCTCTCATCACGCTCGACCGCGAGCTCGCGCGCCGAATCGAGCCGAGGGCGCCCACTCCGGAGTCGAGGGTGCGCGCGTTGGCGCGGCTGCGTGAGGCAGGGATCGATGCCGGCATCAACTGCATGCCGGTTCTGCCCGGAATCACCGACAATCCGTCCGACCTCGAGGCGCTGGTGAAGCGCGTGTCCGAGGCCGGTGCGACCTATGTGGGAGCGTGCGCGGTCCGACTCCAGTCAGCGGCAAAAAAGCGCTACCTGCCGTTCATCGAGCAGGAATTTCCGCATTTGGCGGAGAGATACCGGAATACTTACGGTAGCAGCGCTTACGCCGGAGAAAAATACCGCGAGGGCCTGGCGCGATTCTTTGAGAAGCTGTGCGCCAGATATGGTGTGCGCGGGTGGTCGAGCCGCTATGACGAAGAAGGGGACGAGTCGCCTGATTCGGCGCTCGTCCCCACTGTGCAGCTGTCCCTCGAGATGTAGTCTGAACCGGAGGCGCGAGCCCCCGGACCGTTCGCTACTTCGCGGCTACCTTTTTCTTGGCGTGATGGACCGACTTCTTCATTTCCGCCTTCTCGGTTTTTACACTCTCGCCTTCAGCCTTCGCCTCGGAGGCCGCTCCGCCAGAGCTCATGCTGTTGTCGGCACTCTTGCCCGTCGGCGGGTTGTCGTTCGGGCCAAAGCCGATGTTCATCGCGGTAAGCAGTGCCGCGGCATTGTTCGCTGAGTTGAACTTCTTGGCGCAGGTAGCGATCGCCCGACGCGTCTGCGGGCCATAGTGGCCATCGACGTTCGTGACGCCGCAGCCCTGGTCCCGGAGCTCCTGCTGCAGAGCAAGGAACTGGATCTTCGAGAGCCCAGCCTGAGCAGAAGCCAGGGCTGGGGCGGCGATTAAAGCGATTACAGCGATGGTCTTCTTCATCTTCGATGCCTCCGATCAGGGATGGTCTCTACTATTCTACTATACAGTACAGGGATACGGTACAGAGACAGTACAGGGTATACGGTGCAGAGTTCTCGCAGCGCTGCAAGGTCCACGCCGGGAGCAAGTTTCGGCGTCGTGAAAAGAGCAAAAAAAAAGCCCGACTCGCAAGGAGTCGGGCAATTTTTTTGTCGTCACCGTTGGTCTAGCGGAGCGCCTGTATGATCAGGGCGCCTACCGCGAGGAGTGCAACCCCGATCGCGATCGCCGAAACTGGCGTCATCGTGACCTGCTGCTTCCACCAATTGCTGGCAGTCCCCGGTGTATCGGGGAGAGAGGCCATGATCTTCTGCTGGACATGCACGGGAGTCACGCGGCGGCGAAGCATCTCGCTCTCTGCATTGATCCGGGTCCACAGCTCGATCTTCGATTTGCCTTCGACTTCGCTTGCGCGCATTGCGTCTACCTCACCGTCAAGCCAGTCATGCAGTAATGTGTGACCAGGTACTCCGGTAATCGGAACCTCCCGGTCGTACATCTGCTCGGCGGGCTTGTCCTTTCGTTGAACGGGCTCTCTGCCCGTGATTTTTTCGTTACTCTCGAAACCGGCTTCATCGCGCATCATGCGTACTTCTCCTCAAGCAGTTGTTGGAGGGCCTCTCGCGCTCGATGCACTCGCATCTTTAAAGCGCCAACGGTCGTTTCCAGTAACAGCGCCATCTCTTCGTACGATCTCCCTTCCACGTGCTTCATCACGAATGCTTCACGCAGCGAGGGAGCGAGTCTGGCCAGAGCAAACTGCAGATCCGTACGCAGCTCGTTGCGATCCATCTCTTCTTCCGGCGTCGAGTACGTCGAGGGCTGATCATCCTCATCGTAGCTCACATGCGTTCGCCGAATGTTCTTCAGCCAATCCTTGCACGAATTAGCGACGATTCGGAACACCCAAGCGTCAAATCGGCCGCGAACTTCGCCTAGATGCTGATAGGCTTTAATAAAAGACGCTTGGAGTATGTCTTCCGCCACATCTGGACTTCCGGTCATTCCAAGTGCATGTCGGTACAAGGGATCGCTATACCGGGTTATAAGAACCCCGAATGAATCCTTGGAACCCGCCAAAACCTTGGCAATGATCTCCTGATCGGCATCGATTCCCGGCACCTGAGCATCCGGTGTCGAGCTCCCCGCGCCCAATGTTTGGGCACCCTGATTTTGCAGCGGTGTGGCTGTCATCTTCACCTGCCTAATGTAATCCCTTTGCCAGCCCCTATATAGACCCAACTGGCGCGTGGATAACACCTTATCACCGATACGACGCATTGACGATCGATGGCTCGTGGAAGCAACCAAGAATCAGCGAAGCCTTACCATATATAGGTGCTCCAAAGCGATGTCGCGGTGATAGTGCCTACCCTCCCGGTCACTGTCAGCCCGGTATCGCCGGTAGCGCTGGCTGAAATGGGCGACTTTTCCGTCGATCGAGGCCTTTGTAAGGAGCGAAAGGAGCGCCCCGGGCGCCAGGTGCCCCTCTGAATTGAAGCTGACGAATGCGTGGGAGGCTGAAGTGGCGGTAAGGAGCGCCGAAAAGAGCTTCTGGACCCTTCGTCCGTGAGACCACTGGCTGCGCCCCTCCTCCCCCGCCAGCAACCCCACCTTGCCGCGAATCGCCGGGCTCGATTCTGCCCAACCCCTGGCCAGGATCTCAGGAATGTGATAATACGCGACGTACTGGCGGGAGTTGTAGGGAGGATCGACGTAAAGCAGATCCACCGCGCCAATCGATTTGGCAGCTTCGATCGCATCCATGAGATGCGCTCGGGCAGGCTGGACGCCTTTGACGGGACGCTCAGGGATTATGGCAAAGGAGCGTCGTGCGTTGGGCTGCCACCGTTTCATGTACGACGCATAAACCCCGGCGGTATTCGCGACCCTATCGGCGCCTTCTATGATCGCCGCCAGCAACAGGTAATAGCTGTCCTCACCAACCTTTCCGGCCGTTCGCCATCTCTCCAATTCTTCGCGGGCAGCATCGATTCTTCCCGCGTTGGCCGGGGTGAAGTACATGCGACCTTTGCTTTCGTTGCCGCCGGCCGGTGAAAAATTCCGACTGATGAAGCCTTCACGCGGAATGACCGACGCGAGCTCGCCGGCCATGTCGTCCAGCAAAGGATCCGCGCTGTCAGCGACGACATAGGCGCGCTGGAAAACGTAGGACGACATCAGGAGATCGCTGGAGTGCACGCGCCAGCCCTGGACCTTGAGTGCGCGACTCACACTCGCGGTACCCGCGAAAGCGTCGTGAACCGATCCCACCGGAATCCCGCTCTTGCCAAGAGTCCGGAGAATGAAGGGAAGGAGCCGAGTCTTGTTTCCGATGTACCGCATGATGCAAAGAGGGCGAGGTTATTGGCCTCGCCCTCTGGATCAGAGTCTGTCCGAGATCATGGGCAAGTCGCTGGCAACCCTGTAATCACCGCTTGGGGATTCGTTGGAATCGCAAAGCCATACGTCGTGTTCAGAGCGTCGGCGGCGGCATTCGCCATCTCCTGATAACCCTGTGCGTTTGGATGCACTCCGTCGAGACTCACGTACTGACCATAGGGCCTGACGCAACCAAGAAGCTGGGCGACGCTGAAAGGCGAGCGACGGGTCACCCACTGCGCCCACACCGCGCTCAGATCCAGATAAGCCCACCCGTTCTGCTGCGCGACCGACTGAATGTGGCTATTCATTCCAGCAATCACGCCATCAATCAGCTGAACATCGGCGGGCGTAAGGATATTGTCCTGAGCTCCGGGCGAGTCCGCGCAGCTCAAAGTCTGCGGCGTTCCAGTCGCCTGAGCAGCACCGATCGCATTCAGAACCTTGATCGGTACAAAAATCGAGTTCGCGCTGCCCTGACAATCCCCCGCGATGATGACGCCGAAATTCTGGAAGGCGGCGCGATCGGCGTACAGTTCGTCACCGGTGCGCAATGACACGAACCCGTTTGTCTTTGGCACTCCAACGAGTAGCACTTTCGCGCCAGTCTTCTTGACGCTGTCGATGAGAGCATCGTAAACCGGCTGCCATACCGCATTCGGAACGAAGGTTCCGGCCGAAGCCGCTCCCCTGTATCCCGCCTTCGGAAAGAGCAGGCCCGACGCCGCGCCAAGAGCTTCGTTGGCACCGAGCTCCACCGATACCAGTGTCGGTTTCTGCCGCATCATCGCGGTAACCTGCGTCGTCTTCGCCGGCAGGACGAGCCTGTACTGACGCCGACGCTTCACACCTTCCACCGACGCAGTCTCCGGCGTGACATACAGCGCGTCGTAGGTATTCGCACCGTCGATCGCGACGTCGTTGGCCGGAAGCGTGATCGTGCCGAACAAGTTACAGGTGGTGTCCGGTACGCTCGTGGTCTGGTTCGCGGCCGCACTGATTCCGCTCAGACGCCGGCTGAGTTGCAAAGGAGCGATCAATGGCGAGAAACAACCCGGAGCGGCAACCAGCGGCTGCGTATACTGAGCGAACGCCATGTGCGACAGGACACTCGTCCAGTCGTGCTGCTGACTGAAGTAAACCACACCGTCCGACTGCACGCCCATGCTCAAGCTGGTCCCGATCGCCACATAGCGTGAAAAGGCCTCCTGACCGGCCGGTCCCGTTGTTCTGTCATCGCTGCACGCAGCCAGAACGACGAGGGCAAGAGCACCGGCAGATAGCGACCAATTACGCTTCATAACTTCTCCTCAGGGGTGAACGAACGAGCGGAGGCGGGGCAGGAAACAAGCGGCTGATAATATCTGTTATCGCGGAAAGGCGCGCCACCCCATAGTTCGAATCGACTCTCCGTGCTCATCGAGCTTGGGCGGCGGAAATCTGATGCTTCCGGGCACACTCGGAGGCACGCCGGTTCCAGGATCCGCATTTACATCTTTGAGAACTTCCACAACTGTGCGCACGAGCCCGCACGGCACACCAGCAGATCCAAGTCGTCCGAGCCAATGCTCCGCCTTCATTGTTTTCACCCGATCGGCGACGCTCGATGCGACACGCTCCCGATTCTTCAATCTTCCCGCGTTGGTCCGCAACGCATCATCTTCGGCAAGATCTTGAAGACCGAGCGCGATCGCGCATGCGTGCCATTGTCCGTCGCTTCCAACAGCGATCACGAACGGGCGGTCTGCTGCTTCGAATAATTCGTACGGAACGAGATTCGGGTGCGCGTTTCCCCACCGCTTCGCGTCGCCGCCCGAAACCAGGACGTTCTGCGCAACATTGACGAGCGCCGCACGTGCGCTGTCAGCGAGTGAGATGTTGATCCGCCGCCGTTGCACCGGCACCTTGCCACTAGCACGCTCCGCAAGGACGCCGAGTATGGCGATCGCGGCATCCTTGCCGGCGATGACGTCTGCAAGCGCGACTCCGACCTTCATCGGAGCTCCATCGGGCTCTCCCGTGATCGCCATCCAGCCACATTCCGCTTGTACCACAAAGTCGTAGCCGGGCCGCTTGGACTCGCGTCCGAATCCCGAGATCGTGCACCAGATGAGATCTGAATTCCGCTCCAGCAGCTCTTCAGGATCGAGTCCAAGCCGCTCGAGCGAGCCAAACAGGAAATTATCGAGAACCACGTCGGCGCCGCTGATGAGATCGAGAATTACGGACCGATCCGCAGCAGCTCCAATGTCTAAAACGATGCTCTTCTTGTTCCTGTTGATGGCCAGGAAGTAGGCGCTTTGCCCCTCCGGATCGAAGGGTGGTCCCCACCCCCGCGTCTCGTCGCCTTGACCGGGGCGTTCGACTTTGATGACGTCAGCCCCCATATCTCCCAGCATCATCGAACAAACGGGTCCCGCCAACACTCGGCTCAAATCCAGCACTTTTAGCTTCATTGGAACTTTAGTGTTAAGTTAATGGCTTATGAGTGTTGAGGTACTGTGCTTAATAAGGCTCGGAAGTATGCGTTTGGACCCTGTGTCGAACATACGTTACCCCACCTTGTTTTAGTGACGAAAAATCATATACTTAGCGCCGTTCTCGCCAGTGCGGGTCAAAGCCCCACTTCTGTGATTTTTCATACCCCGTCAGCACCACCCCATTGCGCTGACCGGAGCCCATAAATGCCCGATAGAGACAAGACATTCGCAGTTGCTACTCCAACAGCATCTGCCCCAGCCGTCGGCACACCCGGCATCCCCGCCGTCAGCGGTCCTTCCGGCACCCCCGGTGTTCCGGGTGCGCCAGGCGCACCGACCATCCCGCCACGGCGCAGCCCTGGACATCGGGGAGCTGATGTAAAAGATACCGTCGCCGAGATGGCGGCGAAGGCGCATGAGATCAGCCTGGAGGCAGGCAGCAAGATGGCCGCCGCCATGAAAGACGTGGTCGGTGCGGCCGCTGGACTCACCGGTCTCGTGCTCGAGAGCGCGCGCGATCTCCTGCAGTACATGGTTCGGCGCGGCCAGATGACGCAGGAGGAAGCAGACAAGCTGATGCGCGAAGTCGAAGCTTCCCACGCGAAGCGAAAGCCCTTCACTCCGCCACCGCATGCCGCTGCGAAAACGCCTGCCAAAGTGGAATCATCGCACTCGACTCATACCGCGCCGAGCACTCACGTATCTCACGTATCTCACGCGGCGCACTCGACACATAGCGCGCCGGCCCGGCATGTGGCCACTACCCACAAGCCTGTCGCCAAGCACGCCGCAGCCAAGAAACCGGCTGCCAAGAAAACGACGATGAAGCCTGCCGCCAAGAAGCACGCAGTCAAGTCCGCGACCAAGTCCAAGCCCAAAGCATCAGGCAAGACCGCGAAGAAAAGGTAGGCAATGCCCATCCCGCGCGGCGATGCAGTCGCGCTCGCTCGTGCGCTCATACGAATCGATTCCAGAAATCCCACCCTCGCTCCGGATTCACCGGGCGAGGGTGATTGCGCTCGGACGCTCGCGTCGGTGCTCGATGATTGGGGATTCTCAGTCGAGTTGATGGAAGGCGTTCCCGGCCGGCCCAACGTCGTCGCTCGCATTGGGCCGCGCGATGCGCCCGCCTTGATGCTCAATGGCCACCTCGATGTCGTCGGCGTCGAGGGAATGACCCACAATCCTTTCTCCGCCCAGATTCGCGGCGATCGTATCTACGGCCGCGGCTCGGCTGACATGAAGGGCGGCGTCGCGGCAATGTGCGCCGCTGCAGTGAAAGGCTCGCAAGCGGATTCCAGCAGGCAGATTCTCGTTACGGCCGTCGTCGACGAGGAGTACGAAAGCCTCGGCATGCGTGCATTGCTCGCCGATGGGATCCGTGCCGACGCGGCAATTATCACTGAGCCCACTCGACTGGCTATCTGTCCCGCCCATCGCGGCTTCGTCTGGATGGACATCGTCGTGACCGGAAGAGCCGCGCACGGAAGCAGGTACGACATCGGAGTCGACGCCATCACGCACGCGGGTCTTCTCCTCGCCCAGCTCGAAAAGCTCGAGCGTACGCGCGAGTCGGGTCCGCGCCATCAATTGCTCGGTCGCGGCTCGCTCCATGCCTCGAAAATTCAGGGAGGAGTCGGAATGTCCACGTATCCAGAACTGTGCAATCTTGCGATCGAGCGACGGACGCTACCAGGCGAATCGGCAGAGAAGGCGCTGGGAGAGATTCGCGACGCATGCGCCAAGGTCCGTTCGGAGCATCCGCAGTTCGCAGCCCGGGTTACATTGAATACGGCACAGCTTCCGAGCGATGTTCCAGTAGACTCGCCGATCGTGAAGAGACTGCGCGGCGCACTCGAGCGCGAAGGAGTACCCGTGAAGATCGAAGGCTTGTCGGCGTGGACCGACGCAGCGCCCCTCAATGAAGCGGGGATTCCCACCATCTGCTTCGGCCCTGGCGACATTGCGTTGGCGCATGCCGCCGAAGAGTTCGTGCCGATCGAGGAGATCGACGTCGCGACCAGAGTGCTGACGCGCGTCGTCCGTGAATGGTGCGAGGATTCGGTTCCTACCATATAGATAGGAGAGGGTGTCGGTGACGCAGTGGACCCACAAGCAGTACGACCTTCTCGAAAGCGCCATCACCGGCGGAACGCGAATCTCCGCCTACCGGCGCGGAACCGAATACGTGGTCGTTCCAACGAGATTGCGAATGATCAAAGGCCGTGAAGCGGTCGAGGCCACCCATCCTACCACCGGCGACGAAATCACCATCTACCTCGACGAGATGGACAGCTTCGAGGTCGTGAAGTGACACGCGCCCAATCAGGCGATCTGGTGGCGATCTATGCCGACGAGTCGTGCATCGGAAATGGACGCGAAGGCGACAATCCCGGTGGCGCCGGCGGCTTGATTGAATGGCTTCATCCAAAATCGAGTGAAGTCACCCGGTGCGACTACTGGATCTCCGAGCCGGCGACGACCAACAACCGTATGGCCCTTCGTTCCGTGATCGAAGCCTTCCGTCAGATCTCCAGACGCGGCAACTCCTATCGGGTGCTATTCACCAGCGACTCGAAGTACATAGTCGAAGGAATGAACGAGTGGCTTCATAACTGGAAGGCACGGGACTGGAAGAAGAAAGGCGGCCCAATCATGAACCTCGAGCTTTGGAAGGAAGCGGACGCCGCCGTGTCCAGGCATGAGGTTCAGTGGCGATGGGTGCGCGGCCACAACGGACAGCCCCAGAATGAATACGCGAATTTCCTGGCGACTCGCGCGGCGGCGGAACAGTCGAACTCGGGCGGGTTACGTGAATCAGAGTTCGACAGCTGGGTCACGGAGCAGAAGGAAGGCACCGTCAGCCTGAAGGACCTTTCTCCCTTCCCTGACATCAAATCATTTCAGCCGAGTAAGCGAGCATGGACGACCTAGACCGTCTATTTCAGCGTCTGGTTCATAACATCAGGAACGGACACGCCGAATACCTGAGCGTCCCATTCACGGTTCAGGAGCTGTACGACACCCTCGTCCCGTACCGACATTACCGCCGCGACCTCGGTATCGAAACGAACCAGGACTACGAAGCCGCGCTGACTCGGCTACTCTCAGGTGAAAAGGGTTACGTTCGCGCCGACCAGGCGATGCAGGCCCGGTTGAAGAAGGAGCTCGAGTCGCCGAATGCTGACGTGGGAGCCTTTCGCGATTACGCGGAAACGCGAATTTCGCTCGCTCCGGATGCCCTGCAGAAAATCGGTGTCGCAATTCCGTCGCAGAATGCCGGCGGTTATGCCGTAGGCCGCACCGGCCAGGTCGGGAATGGCAACGGCGGCGCGCCGGGAGACGCGACCACGTCGTTCACCGCGCCAGCACTATCGACAATGGAAGCAGCAGTGGGCTGCAAATTCTGCGGAGGCACTTTGCCCGAGGGACGCACCGCGATTTACTGTCCCCACTGCGGACAGAACCTCGCCGCGAAGCATTGCGCCGGCTGCGGCGCGGAGCTGGATCCTGTTTGGAAATTCTGCGTCAACTGCGGGAAGAAGGCTTAGATATGCGCGTTACAACCGAGCAAGCTGGCGTAGTCTTTCTCTCGGCGCTCAGAACGCCGTTCGGCACGTTCGGCGGAAAGCTGAAGGGATTCTCGCCTGTCGATCTTGCAGTCCACGCTTCGAAAGTCGCGATCGAGCGCGCCGGAATCAGTGCAACTGATGTCGATCAGACGATTTTCGGCAACGTGCTTTATACCACGAGCGATTCCATTTATTTCGCCCGGCACGTCTCACTCAAGTCGGGTTGCCGCCAGGAAACATCGGCACTCACGCTAAACCGCCTGTGCGGCTCCGGATTTCAGGCTGTTGTAAGCGGCGCACAGGAGATCATCCTTGGAGACGCGCAGGTCTGCCTTGTTGGGGGCGCCGAGTCGATGTCGCAGGCACCACACGTGGTGCGCGGCATCAGATGGGGCACGCCGCTGGGAAAGGCGCCGCCGATGGACGACGTGCTCTGGGAAGGACTCACCGATTCGTACGTCGGGCTCGGCATGGCGGAGACCGCCGAGAATCTTGCGGAGAGATACAAGCTCGATCGCGGTTGCGTGGATGAGTTCGCGCTGAGGTCGCAGCAGCTCTCGAAAGCAGCGTGGGATGAAGGCGTGTTCAAGGATGAAGTCGTCCCCGTACCGATTCCGAATCCCAAGACCGGGAAGATGGAGGAGCTCGCGACCGACGAACACATGCGTCCTGACACGACGGCGGAGAAGCTGGCCGCGCTCAAGCCGGTATTCCGCAAAGGCGGAGTCGTAACCGCCGGAAATGCGTCCGGAATCGGCGATGGCGCCGGGGCGATGGTTATCGCCAGCGAGAAGTTTGCGCGCGAGCGCAAGCTCCGGCCGCTCGGAAGATTGGTGGCGTGGAGCGTGGCGGGGGTGGATCCGGCAGTGATGGGAATCGGCCCGGTACCGGCATCGAAGGCAGCGTTGGCAAAAGCGGGGCTGTCGATGAAAGACATGGATCTGATCGAGGTCAACGAGGCTTTCGCTGCCCAGACGTGCGCGGTCGAGCGTGAGTTGTCCCTTCCTCGGGAGCGTCTGAACGTGCACGGCGGAGCCATCGCACTCAGCCATCCGCTCGCTGCGTCCGGAGCGAGGATCACGGCCCATCTACTGCATGCGTTGCGCGATCAGGGCAAACGATACGGACTTGGCACTGCGTGCATCGGCGGTGGCCAGGGTATCGCTGTCATCGTTGAATCCATTCAATAAACTGCGCTCGTCGCAGCGAACGAGGAGATCATGAAGCCATTGGTCAGAGCATTCGGGTTGGCATCGGTCGTCGCTTTTACTGCTGCCTGCGCTTCCGTGGGCGGCGGGACAGGAGGAGTTGTGACGAGCGGCCCGGGTACGACGCCCGCACAGCCGAGCATACTCTGGCCGGTCAAAACGAGGGAGCACGTCGATCTCTGGCTGCACGGGTATGCGATGCTCCAGGAAGACACCACGTTCGTGCCGTTCTTCAAACGCGGCTACAGCACCGACATGATCGTTCTCAGGAACAAGGCGAACGTCGTTACCCAGCTGGACGCCAACCACGACAAGCTCCGCGCGAGGCTTACGACCAATCCACAGCTCGTGAACGCGCAGTTCGTTCCGCTCTCCTTCGGGACATGGGACGATCTCACTCAAACTGTCGATCTGTTCGTTCGCGCCAACGGAGATCCGCGCGCAGCCCGGTCGCAGGATCAGGCAAGCGCGATCGCAATGCTCGCGGCCTATTTTCAAACGCCCGCCGACCGCGACTGGCTGCGGCTCTTCGTGCAGTCGCTAGACGACGAAAGCAGCAAGTTCTACCATTCCTACTGGGTGGAGCAGCAACGCGAGCGCAGCAACGTGCTCGATCTGGTCGATAGCCTCTGGCAGCGCACCTATCGGCCGAGGATGCAGAGCTTTCTGAACAATACACAGCAGGCTCAGGGAACGATTCTCCTTTCTTTACCCCTCGATGGCGAGGGTCGATCGATAACCAGCGGCAAGCAGTCGAACATGCTTACGGTGACTTTTCCGGAACGCCCGAGTGACGCGGTCGAGGCGGTCTACGTGATCGCGCACGAAGCAGTAAGCGGAATCGCCAGTACCGCCGTCAACGACAACATCACGCCGGAGCAGCGCAGAACCGGACTTGGCGAGCGCTACCAGAGCTCGGCAGCCGTCCGTGGCGGCGCGCTTCTCATCCAACGCACATCGCCGGAGCTTCTCGACGGATACATGCGCTACTATTTGAAGTCGGTGAACCGGGCGCCGGGGGCGAACCTTCAGGCGACGTTCATAGCTACATTCGCGCTCGCCGATACTATTCGCGACGCCCTGAGCCGCCAGCTGGATGTCGTACTCGGAGGGATATAAGCAGATATAATTCTGCATGCCCGATGAGAAGAAGTCTCCACCGCCGGCGCCCCTCCCGGCACGGCAGACACTGCTGGATCGCCAGGCGCTCGAGCGGGTGCTCGCGCGGGCCGCGGAGCTTCAGGGCGCAAGCGCGCTTCCCGAATCCAGTGATCTGATCAGCGAGAGTCAGGTGCTCGACATCGGTAACGAAGTCGGGCTGAATCCGGCGACGATCAATCAGGCGTTGGCCGAAGAAAGAACTCGCATCAACGTTCCCGAAGAGCGTGGTATCGTGGCGCAAATCGCCGGGGCCAGCTTCGCCACGGCGACGAGGACGGTCCCGGGAACTCCACGAGATGTGCTGGCGACCATCGATAGATGGATGCTCCAGGACGAATGCCTTCAGGTGCAGCGCCGTTTCGCCGATCGAATCACCTGGGAGCCGCAGCGGGGACTGTTCGGCAAACTGAGGCGCACTGTCAACGTCAGTGGCCGCGGCTTCTATCTGATGGATGCGAGCCGGGTGTCCGCGACGGTGCTTCCCGTCGACGCCACGCGCGTCGTCGTCCGGCTCGACGCCGACATTCATGCGAGCAGAGCGCGCCGGGTTGGGATCGGAGGTTTTCTGGGGACGATGGGAGCAGCCGCGAGCGGAATCGTCGGCCTCGGGCTCATAGTCGCCCACATTCCACTCTTCATCGCGGCCGGCTTTGCCGTTCTTCCCTTCGCCGGCGGCACGTTCGCGGCGTACCGAGTGGCACGGTCGCACCGCGATGTGCTCTCCAGCGTGCAGCTCGCGCTGGAACAGATCCTCGACCGGCTCGAGCACGGCGAGTTCGAGAGACCAGGACTCCTCGGTGTGATTTCTTCGCGGACGCGGTTGCCGAGAGGATAGATTGGACCGCAATCGCTCGAGACGGGGAGTCGCTCGATGAAGAAAATCGGAAAGGTCGCCGTCCTCGGCGGAGGCTTGATGGGAAGCGGGATCGCCCAGGTATCGGCAGCGGCCGGGTTTCCCACGACAGTGCGCGAAGTGTCGGACGCGCTCGGTCTCAAGGCGCGACAGTCGATCGAGAAATCCCTCGCCAAAGGGATCGAGCGCGGAAAAGTGACCGACTCGGTGCGCGACAAGACGCTGGCCAATCTTCGCTTCGTCACCGATCTCAAGGAATTGGCCGACGCCGATCTGTTCATAGAAGCAGTCGTCGAGGACCTGGCGATAAAGAACGATCTCTGGTCGCAGCTGAATCAGATCGCGCATCCCGATGCTATCTTCGCCTCGAACACCTCGAGTCTCACGATCATTGCGATGGCGGCCGCGAGCGGACGACCTGATCGAATGCTCGGCATGCACTTCTTCAACCCGGTGCCGCTGATGAAACTGGTGGAAGTCATCCGGACAATCACCACCAGCAAAGAGACTGAAGAGCGCGCGCTCGATTTCGTTCGGCGGCTCGACAAGGAGCCGATTCGGGCAAAGGACAGCTCCGGATTCGTCGTGAATCTGCTTTTGATCCCCTACATGGTCGACGCGATCAGGGCGCTCGAATCCAACGTCGCCTCGATCGAGGACATCGACAAAGGAATGCAGCTCGGCGCCGGACACCCAATGGGACCGTTCACGCTTCTCGACTTCGTCGGCCTCGATACCGTGTACAAGATCGCCGAGATCATGTTCGCTGAGTACAGGGATAGCCGCTACGCTCCGCCGCCTTTGCTCAAGCGAATGGTGCTGGCGGGAATGTTGGGCAGGAAATCGGGGAAAGGATTCTATGATTACTCGACGACTCCGCCCGGCGTGAGCAGTCTCGGATTGTGAGCCTTCCGGGATTCCGCGGCTATTTTCGCGAGGACGCTCTAGCTCGCGCCGTTTATTCCGAGGCTGCCGGTATCGGGCGTTCGATTCCAGCAGCTGTCGCCGTTCCGGTAGACGCCGAGGATGTCGTCGCACTCGTGAAGTGGGCGGCGGAGACGCGGACCAATCTCATCCCGCGCGGCTCGGGAAGCAGTATGGCTGGCGGAGCGATCGGTCCCGACGTCGTCGTGGATCTTTCGCGTATCAACCATCTTGGCAGGATCGACGAGCGGAACCGTACGGTGTGGGCCGAACCGGGAGTTATCTGGTCGGCGCTGGACGTGGCCGCGAGGAGAAAGGGGCTGCGATTCCCGGTCGATCCATCCAGTGGAAGCTTTTGCACTTTGGGTGGGATGGTCTCGACCAACGCAGCGGGCCCCCACAGTCTCCGCTACGGCTCGACTCGCCCATGGGTCAACGCGATTGATTGCGTGTTCAGCGATGGAGACAGGGCTGTAATCACTCGGGGGGAGGAGGCTCCGAGGAGAATTCAGGCGATCGCACGATTCCTCCGCGACGTCCATGGCGCGATCGTCTCGAGCGACACGCGCCGGCCGATCCTGCATCTCGGCGTTCGCAAGGAATCGTCGGGATATGCGATTCACGACTATGCCGCGAAAGCTGATCTCGTGGACCTGCTTGTCGGAAGTGAAGGTACGCTGGCGATCATTGTCTCGGTACAGCTCAAACTGGCTCCCCTGCCCGCGGCGACCAGTAGCCTGCTTGGAACTTTTTCGTCGCTGGAAGAGGCGACGGTGGCGGCGACGAAGGCCGTCGAGTCCGGAGCAAGTGCGTGCGAGCTTCTCGATCGGACGTTCCTGGCATACGCCGCCGCGGCGCGCAGTGGCGACGAAAAGTTCAGTAAGCAGATGGAAGGGACCGCGGCAATTCTTCTCGCGGAAGTCGAGGCCGACAACGCCGATGCCGCGGCAGAGGGTGTGAAGCGGCTGGCGAAGGCGTTCGAGGATTCCGGCGCGCGCGAGGTAGATGTGGCGCTGACGCCCGACGCAGAACACGACCTCTGGGAGCTCCGACACGCTGCGAGCCCGATCCTGTCTGAGCTCGAACACAAAACGTCGATGCAGTTCATCGAGGACGGAGCCGTGCCGCTGCCGAAGCTTCCGGATTACATCCAGGGAGTAAGGAACGCATTGGCGAAGCGGGAAGTGAGCGGTGTGATTTTCGGCCATGCCGGAGATGCCCATGTCCATGTGAATCCGCTGATCGACGTCCGCCAGCCGGATTGGCGTAAGACAGTCTCGGATCTCCTGGACGATGTCGTCGGACTTACGGCGCGGCTCGGCGGTACGCTCACGGGAGAGCACGGTGATGGCAGAATCAGGACGCCTTTGCTCAAGCGGGTATGGCACAAAGACGCGATCAGCGCCTTTGCCCTGATCAAGACTGCGTTCGATCCGTCGAACATTTTCAACGCCGGCGTGAAGGTCCCGCTCCCGCAGCAGAAGGCGATCACCGACATCAAGTACGATCCGTCGCTCCCCCCTCTTCCCGAAAAAGCCAGAGCGGCGCTCGACGATCTGGTAAAGGCTCGCGCGTACGATCGTTTCCGGCTGTCGCTGATCGGCGGATCATCTTAGCTTTCTGCCGCCTTCGCGAGTTCGTAGCGGAGGAAAGAAGCCCGCAGCCCAATCGCTGTCCCGCTGTCAGCCCCAAGCAGGTAGTCTTCCGTTTGCAGTTTCCTTTTCCCGAAGAAATTCTTGTACTACACAGAGCCGGTAGTAACCCTCCTCGCGCGTCCCATGTTTCTCGAGCCGGACCATCTGAAGGTCCGCTGGCTCGGAGAGAGTACCGATGGAGAGAGACTAGCCGAATACGCGGGCCGTCTCTGCTACATGAGTCAGAAGAACCCGGCCAATCGAGAGACACGCGAGTACCTCGAGAACATCAAGAAGCAGGGACATGGAAGCGTTCTCGAGCACGCGAACTATTCTATTCTGCTCGAAGGAGTCAGCCGCTCCCTGACCCACGAGCTGGTTCGCCATCGGGCCGGATTCGCGTATAGCCAGCTGAGTCAGCGGTATGTCGACGAGTCGCAGGCGAATTTCGTCGTGCCGCCGGCGATTGTGGGAGAGGAAGCTCTCGAAAAAGAGTGGCAGACCCAGATCGATCAGGCCCAGCAAAGCTATGTTCGACTCGTCGAGCATCTGATGGAACGCTATAGCTGGGTCGCCGACAAGGTCCACCGGCGCAAAATGGCGAGAGAGGCCGCCAGAGGAGTTCTTCCCAACTCTACCGAGACGAAAATCGTCGTGACCGCCAATGCGAGAGCATGGAGAACGATGCTGGAGCTTCGCTCGAGCGAAGGAGCGGAGCTCGAGATTCGTCGTTGCGCCATCGCGGTGCTCAAGCTGCTTCAGAGGGAGACTCCCGCCTTCTTCTCCGACTTCGAGCTCTATCGAGCCGAGGATCGGATAGAGGCGGCGCGGATCGTCTACCACAAAGTCTGAGAGCGGTCCTCCAAAAAAACTCCCAAAAAAATCCTGGACTCCAAAAAAGTTTTTTCGGGAAATTTTTTTCTTTTCCAAAACGCGGAATAATTATTGCGCCTGGTGGTCCGCGTTTATATACTCGTCATCAATGATTCGATCGCTTGATCGTTCGTAGGGTGTCGATGACCGTTATCGGACTAGCCTACAATCAAAAGCCCGAGCCAACAGAGCTCACCAGCCCGGTTTCTGAGGGCGGCCGTCAGGAAGACGGGGAGCTTCCGCGCCCCGATGAAGAACCTCCCAGTAGAATTCTTGGTCTTACCATCGCGGAGCTAATTGCCCGCGACGAGTTCGCCGAGTGGGATAGTCCAACTACAATCGCCGCCGTGGAAGCGGCCCTTTCCCGTCTCGGAAAAGTGGTCCGCTTAGAGGCGAAAGAGGATTTTCCCGAGAGACTTCGTCAGGCGAATCCCGATATCGTCTTCAACATCGCCGAAGGATTTCACGGGGTGAATCGCGAATCCCACGTGCCGGCGATCTGCGAGTTTTACGGGATTCCCTACTCCGGAAGCGATCCCTTCACGCTGACCCTTTGCCTCGACAAGGCGCGAACGAAGGAGACGCTGACCTTTCACGGCATCCCGACTCCGAGGTTTGCCGTCGTCGAGCGAGTCGAAGATCTCGCGGCCGTCACCGAGCAGCTCGCGTTTCCTCTTTTCGTCAAGCCGCTCCACGAAGGGTCGTCCAAGGGAATCACCGACGCGAACCTTTGCTTCGATCGCGGACACCTCTCCCGGCAGACCGCTTTTCTCCTCGAGAACTACAGGCAGCCGGTACTCGTCGAGGAATACCTACCGGGCAAGGAATTCACTTGTGCCGTCGTCGGCAACGGGGGCGATGCCACCGTGCTACCCATCGTTGGAATGAATTTCGAGACGCTGCCCAAAGGCGCGCTTCCCATCTACAGCTACGATGCGAAGTTCGTTTGGGACCGTCCCGAGAATCCGCTCGACATTTTCCAGTGTCCGGCGCGTATCACACGGGAGCTTCAAGCGTCTATCGAGCGTGTGACGCTCGATGCCTTCCGTGTGCTGGGCTGCAGAGACTGGGCGAGAATCGATGTCCGTCTCGATGCTTCCGGAAAACCGAACGTGCTCGAAGTGAACCCGCTGCCGGGAATTCTTCCCGATCCGGCGGACAATTCATGCCTGCCGAAAGCCGCTCGCGCGGCGGGAATCGGCTATGAAGAGCTCATTCAAAATTGTCTGAAGTATGCTGCCGCGCGGCAGGGAGTCGATCTCGATCGCTCCCGTTCGCATGGCAGCGGAGTACTGGGCGCTCCAGCGCTCGCCGCCAGCGGATCGGCGTGACCGATACCACTCGGAGGAATATCAGATGAAAATTGCGTTGCTGTTCGACGGCCTTTCGGCCCTCGGAAAAGCTCCGGAGGTGCAGCTGCTCGACTCAATCGAGGCAGTCGAGAGCGCTTTGCTCGACTGGGCGACTGAAGTCGTTCGCGTGCCGGTAAGCAACGACGGCCGCTGGGTCGAGCGCGTCCGGAGAGGAAAGTTCGATCTGATCTTCAATCTCGTCGAAGGTATTGACGGAGAAGCCATATACGAGCCGATGGTCATCTCGGTGCTCGAGCTGCTTGGAATTCCTTTCACCGGAAGCTCCAGCTGGACCGCTGCGCTCACTCTCAGAAAGAACGTCGTCAACGGAGTGCTCGACCGCGCCGGATTGCCCGTTCCTCGCTGGAGCCACGTCCGCCGGGGCGATGAAATCACGAGCGTTGGATTTCCGGCCATCTGCAAGCCGGTCGCCGAGGACGCCTCCGTCGGCATCGAGCAGCGATCTGTCGTCCGGAGCATGCGTGCTCTCTCAGCCAGAATCGAAGCAATGTTCGAGGGCTGGGACGAAGTGCTGGTCCAGCGCTTCATCCCGGGTCGTGAGGTCAATGTCGGAATCGTCGGTGACGAGACAATGCCCATTGCCGAGATCGATTTCGCCCAGATGCCGCGCGGGATGTGGCACATCGTCTCGTACCGATCGAAGTGGGAGACGGGAAGTGACGAGGATCTGGGCGCGAAACCGAATTGCCCGGCTGAACTTTCCGAAGATCTCGCCAACGAGCTGATCACGATCGCACGCACTGCCTGGAGCGTCGTC
>Ga0157372_10002011_pt1 | contig 22096 bp, 24 predicted proteins | sample C55metaG_FD_115307 | JGI IMG/M metagenome (GOLD analysis project Ga0157372, IMG submission 115307) | Corn rhizosphere microbial communities from Kellogg Biological Station, Michigan, USA - C5-5 metaG | ecosystem: Host-associated > Plants > Roots > Rhizosphere > Soil | place: USA: Michigan... | reverse complement strand
CGGTCGAAGCGTATAAAGACTCGAAGACACCATGGACGGAGCGCTGGTCCTTCGATCTTTGCGGCAAGAAGGCGGTGGTCGAAATGTCGTTCCTGCCGAGCGCTGGCGCGGGGACGAGCTATACAGCGAAGCTGGTGAAATGACGCTTGTCATGCCCAGCCTTGTGCCGGGGCGGCTGCGCCGCTTACAGCCGGATCAAAATCACGCCCGCAACAAGCAACCCCGCTCCCGCGAGCCGCAGCGGGCTGATGCTGTGCTGCTCTAAGCCGAGCACGCCGTAGTGATCGAGCAAGAGCGAGCAAATCACCTGCCCGGCGAACAAAAGCGCGATGAAGGTCGCAGCCCCCAGCCGCTGAATGAAGAAGAGCGCGATCGCGATGAACGCCGCGCCGAACATGCCGCCGGTCCACGAGAACCACGGCGTCTTCGCAACCGACGCCGCGCTCGGCACGCCGTCGCGCATGAACAAAATGAACAGAATCATGCAGATCGTGCCGCAGATATAGCTCGCAAGCCCCGCCCATGCGCCCGAGCCGAGCGCGACGCGCAGATCCGCGTTCAGCGCCTGCTGCACGACGATGCCGGCGCCGGCCGCGACCGTCAGCGCCGCCGGAACGATGAAGCTCCATAATGACATTTGATTCCCCTTCTTCAGCGCGTCCGTTTTTCGGGGACGCGTCCCTTATGCCGCCCGCTCAGCACCGAGTTGAGTTCGCCGCCATACACGAAGATCGACGCCGTGATGTAGAGGAAAACGAGCGCGACCATGGCGGACGCCAAGCTCGCGTAATAGGTGACGTAGGTGTCGGCGAACTCCGAAAGATAGGAGCCGAAAATAGCGCCGCCCGCGAGCCAGAGCACCAGCGTAACGAGAATACCTGGCATGATTTCCGAGAAGCTGCGGCGACCGGCCGGCAGCCATTTGTGGACGATCACGAGCGCCACGATGATGACCGAGGCCGCGGTGACGTAGCGGATGAACGACACCACGCTCGAAAACGGCGCGAGCCACGGCAGATACTTCACCGCCGTCGCCCAGATCAGCGGCCCGAGCACGATCAGGAAGGCGAGCGCCAGAATCGAGATCGCCCCCACCAGCACGTAGCCGATCGATTCCAGCCGCATCAGCCACCACGGATTTTTCTCCTTCACGCCGTAAGCACGGTTGAGCCCGATCCTGAGGCTTTCGATGCCGCTCGAAGCGAAATAAATCGCGAACACGACGCCGAAGGTCAGGACGTCGGTGCGCAAATTCGTCAGCACGTCGTGTACGGCCCCCGCGATCGGCTGGGCCACTTCCCGTGGCCAGGCATCGAGCATCAGTTTCGCGGTCTCGTCGGCAAGCTCCTTGGTGCCGAAAAACGCCGCCAGCGCCGTCACGAAAATCAGGAAAGGAAAAAGCGCCATCAGCGCGGAGAGCGCGATGTGACTCGCAATCGCCCAGCCGTCGTCGTCGTTGAAGGCGTAGAAGGCGTCGGCCGCGATGCGCCAGATCCGCTGCATGCGCACTCCCATCGCGGATCGGCGCAAAACTGGCAAGTCAAATCTGCGAGGCGGATTTCCGGCCCGAACCGCAACCGGGCGGGCTTACGCCGCCCGGACCTCGTCCAGGAATTTGCCGATTTCGTTGTCGAGCCGCTCGGCTTCGGTGCCGAGCTGCTCGGCGAGGGTTGCGACCTCGTTCGCGGTCTTGGTCGCGCCCACCGCCGAATGCTCGACCGAACGCATGGCGTTCGCGCCGTTGTCGGCGTCGCTCGAGGCGCGCGCGACGTTGTCGGCGATCGAAACGACCGCGGCGTTCTGCTCCTCCACCGCCGAAGCGATGGAAGCGGCCATCTGCGACATTTCGGAAATGACGGAGCTCACCGTATGAATGGCGGTCGTCGATTCGCCGGTCGCTTCCTGGATCGCGCCGATTTGCGTCGCGATGTCTTCCGTGGCGCGCGCCGTCTGGCTCGCAAGCGATTTCACCTCGGCGGCGACGACCGCGAAGCCCTTGCCGGACTCGCCCGCGCGCGCCGCTTCGATGGTGGCGTTAAGCGCCAAGAGATTCGTCTGCGCCGCGATCGACTGAATGAGGCCCACGACCTCGCCGATCCTCGTTGCCGCTTCGCCCAAGGTGCCCATGATCTGCACCGAGCGCTGCGCTTCGGAGACGGCGCGGTTCGCGACTTCGGTCGAGGACGCGGTTTGACGAGCGACCTCGGAGACGGCGCTCGCGAGCTGTTCGGCGGCGGCGGCGGCCTGCGCGACGTTCGACGAAGCGGCGCCCGCGGCCTTGCCGGCCATTTCGGATTCGGTGCCAACCTTGCCGGCGGTATCGCCGAGACCTTTCGCAGCGTAATCGAGCTTTTGCGCCGCCGATTTCACCGAACCGAGCGCCGCGTCCGCCGTCTCGGCGAAACCGCGGATCAGCATTTCGACCGCGCCGGCGCGGCGCTCGCGCGTCGAATTGGCGTCGGATTGCTCCGCCTCGAGCCGAACGCGCTCACGCATGTTGTCGCGGAAGACCAGGACCGTGCGCGCCATCTCGCCGATCTCGTCCCTGGAGCGCGCGGCGGGAATTTCGGCGGAGACGTCGCCCTCGGCGAGGCTCTTCATCGCTTTCGAAAGCCCCGCGATCGGCCGCGTGATGCTGATGCCGATCAGCCAGCTCAGGAGGAGACCGAGCAGCGCGACCGCGATGCCGGTGGAAATGATGACGGATTTCGTGCGGCCCTGCGAAATACCGAGCGTCGATGTCGCAGCCGTTTCCGAAAGACGCGCGCGCGCAATCACCTCGTCGGTGACCGGGATCATGTCTTTTGCGTCGATATCGATGATCGTCACGATCGGCGATACTTCCGCGAGCGCTTCCGACCATTCCATGAACGTATCGGCGTAGGCCTTCACCCGCTCCGCGAGTTCTTTTTTCAGCGCGTCCGCTTCACTCGCCTTCTCCGGCAGGGCGTTCACGCTTTCCAGTTCTTTTTTGAACGTGTTGTAGTCCTGCGTGAATTGCGAGCTCGGCAGCGAATTCAGCGTGTAGCGATAATCCGTTTCGTGCCGGAGCATGGTCGCGAGCGGCATCATCAGCCGGCGCTGATCGTCTTCCGCGAGCCAGGGGATTCCCTGGTTCACGACCTGCTCGATCGAGGTCGAGGTCGTGCGGATTTTTTTCTGCAAACCTTGGCTCGGCGATAAGCCGATCTTCTGCTGCGCCTTTTCCAGCGCGTCGAATTTTTCCTTCATGTCCGCAAGGCGGCTGTTCAATACGCCGAGCTGCTTCCGATCCGCGATTTCCTTCGATTGCTCGATCAGCTTGATACCGATCTGCGCGCGGATATAGCGCTCCTCGAAATCGCCGATCTTGTCCTGGCCGCCGCCGGCGGAAAATTCCTTCGCCGCGGCGCGCAGGCTGTTGATGTTGGAGCGCAGATCGCGGCTCGCTTCGGCGACGGAGCTTGCGGTCTTCATGGATTCGAATGCATGCTCGACCGCGCGCTCGCCGGAGACGAAGGAAAAGCCGATCACGGTAAATCCGATCAGCGGCGTAACGGCGAGAATGATGATGCGCGCGCGTACCGAAAGCGAAGGCATAAAGCGCGAGACGCGCGAAGCAATCTGCGAAAGCGGAGAAATCATCCGTTTGAAATTCATGGCACCATTCCACGCGAGAAGATGTCGGCCGGTGAGGTCTGCGAAGGCGGATTTGGCGCCCATAAAAGCCCGCAATCGTTAAAAAGCTCTGCATTTTCGCGCTATGAGACAAAGTCGGCTTGCATTTGTGCGGTGCAAAAGTAGGCTGCAGGCGCCATCAGGAGCCGTTATGTCCGTCGCTGCGACCCGAGCCTCATCCGCCGTCAAAATCGACCTTTTACCGCTCGCCGAGGAGGCGCAGCGGAGTACCGAAGCGCTCCTCGCCGACGCTTTCGCCGCTATCCGCCCCCGCGTCGTGCAAAACGGGAGGATTTCGGGAAACGCCCTCGACCGTGAGCAGCATGCCGCGCACGGACTCGCCTGGCTTGCAACCTATGTCGAGATCGTCCGGCAGTTGAACGCCTATGCGCGGCGCATGCAGGACGCCGGGCGCTTCGGCGAGACAGAATATCTTCTCACCCTGATCGGCCTTGGCGAGACGCTCGCGCAAGTTTTCGGCGGGATTCCGATGAACCAGGCCGAATTCGTCCGGCTCGAAGCGCTCGGCGTGAGCGACGAAAAAATCGCGCAGCGAAAAAATCGCGCCATTAAAACGCTGATCGCGGAAGGCACTTCACCCGAAGCGCGCACGAAGCTCGCGGGTTTGATCGGCGAATCCGACGGCAGCGTGGGCGATGACGGCCTCGACGAAACGCTGGATGCGATGCGCAAGGAAATGCGCCGCTTCGCCAATGACGAAGTACTCCCGCACGCGCACGAATGGCATCTCAAGAACGCCTATATCCCGCTCGAAGTGATCGCGCACATGGCGGAACTCGGCGTCTTCGGCCTCACCATCCCGGAAGAATTTGGCGGGCTTGGTCTCGGCAAGGAATCGATGTGCGTCGTCTCCGACGAACTCTCGCGCGGCTATATCGGCGTCGGCTCGCTCGGCACGCGCTCGGAAATCGCCGCTGAGCTTATTCTCGACTCCGGCACCGACGCGCAGAAGAAATACTGGCTGCCAAAGATCGCTTCGGGCGAAATTCTGCCGACCGCCGTCTTCACCGAGCCGAACACCGGCTCCGATCTCGCTTCGCTGAAGACCCGCGCCGTGCGCGAAGGCACCGTCTATAAAGTCTACGGCAACAAGACCTGGATCACGCATCCGGTGCGCGCGGATCTGATGACGCTCCTCGTCCGCACCGATCCGAACGAAGCGGGCTACAAGGGCCTCTCGATGCTGCTCGCGCCGAAGCCGCGCGGCACCGGCGCCGACCCGTTCCCGGCGAAGGGCATGACCGGCGGCGAGATCGAAGTGCTCGGCTATCGCGGCATGAAGGAATTCGAGATCGGCTTCGACGGCTTCGAAGTGCCCGCCGAAAATCTTCTGGGCGGGATCGAAGGCCAGGGATTCAAGCAGCTGATGCAAACCTTCGAAGCGGCCCGCATTCAGACCGCCGCGCGCGCCGCCGGCGTCGCGCAATCGGCGCTGGAGCTTGCGCTGCGCTACGCGAAAGAGCGCAATCAGTTCGGCAAGGCGATTTTCAATTTCCCGCGCGTCTCCGACAAGATCGTCTTGATGGCGGTGGAAGTGATGATCGCGCGCCAGCTCATTTATCATGCGGCGCGCGAGAAGGATTCCGGCCGCCGCTGCGATCTCGAAGCCGGCATGGCAAAACTCTACGGCGCGCGTGTCGCTTGGGCCGCCGCCGACAACGCCGTGCAGATTCACGGCGGCAACGGCTTCGCGCTCGAATATCCGGTATCGCGCGTCCTCTGCGATGCGCGCATCCTCAACATCTTCGAAGGTGCGGCGGAAATTCAGGCGCAGGTGATCGCAAGGCGATTGCTCGAAGGCGCCAATTGAGCGAAGCTCACCTTTAAATCCTGTTTGCCTGCGAGAATTTCATGCCTTCCACCGCGCAAAACCTGTTCATTATCGTCGCTCTTCTGGCCGTCGCTTTCGTGCTCGTGCTCGGCCTCTGGAACATGATGAAGGGCGGCTCGCCAAGCCGTTCGCAAAATCTGATGCGGCTTCGCGTGATGCTGCAGGCGGTCGCGATCTTGGTCGTGATGCTGACGATCTGGATGATGGGGCGCTAGCCGATGGTCGTCCTCAATCGCATCTATACGCGTACTGGCGATGACGGGACGACCTCGCTCGGCAACGGCGAGCGGCGCAAGAAATACGATCTCCGCGTCGAGTGCTACGGCACGCTCGACGAAGCCAATGCCGTGATCGGCCTCGCGCGGCTTCATACCGGAAACGACAAGAAGTTGGACGCCGCGCTCTCGCGCATCCAGAACGATCTCTTCGACGTCGAAGCCGAGCTTTGCCTCCCGCAAAAAGGCCCCGGCGGCGCGCGCATGACCGTCACCGACGCGCAGGTGAGTTGGATTGAAAGTCAGATTGATGAAATGAACGCGGAATTGCAGCCGCTGAAATCCTTCGTGCTGCCGGGCGGCACCGCCGCCGCCGCCAATTTGCATCTCGCCCGCACCGTTTGCCGCCGCGCCGAGCGATTGATGACGGAGCTTGCCGACAAGGACAAGGACGGCGTTTCGCCGGCCGCGCTGAAATACGTCAACCGCCTGTCGGATTTCCTGTTTGTCGCCGGACGCTACGCCAACGACAAGGGCGAGCGCGACGTGTTGTGGGCGCCGGGCGCGAACCGCTAGAGCCCGCGCCGTCATGGTCATCCCGATTTACGACGGCAACCCTTTCACCTTCAAAAGGCCGCCCTATGCGAGCTGGGCGCTGATCGCGATCAATGTCTTGTTTTTCCTGTGGGAGATCGGCGCAAGCGCGGGCGATTTGAACTCGCACACCGCTTCGATTCTGCCGTTCACATTTCGGCCGGACGGGATCTTTCTTAACGACGTGCTCCCGGACCAGTGGCTGCCGTGGGAATTCACGCTCGTCACTTATACGTTTGTGCATGGAAGCTGGGGGCATCTTCTCGGCAATATGATTTTTCTCTGGGTGTTCGGCGACGACGTGGAAGACGCGCTCGGCCATCTTCGCTTCCTGATTTTTTATTTCCTCTGCGGCGCTTTCGGCGCGATGGCGCATTTTTTCGCCAACTTCTGGTCAAACCTGCCGCTCCTCGGCGCGTCGGGTGCGATCGCCGGAATTGTCGCCGCCTATCTGATGTTGCACCCGTGCCGGAAAATATGGGTGCTCGCCTTGATGCGCATTCCGATCAAGATCGCCGCCGAATGGGCGCTCGGCTTCTGGATCGTGGTGCAGTTTCTGAATGTGGTGTTTTCAAACGACAAAATGGTCGCCTGGTGGACGCATATCGGCGGGCTCGCCGCCGGCGCAATCCTCATCGTCGTGATGCGTCCCGCCGGCGTGAAGCTCTTCGATTGCGATCAGGACCGCATTGTGAAACGCGCGCCTTCCGCCGAAACCGCCGTGTAACGCGTTGACTCGTTTTTCGCATCGCAATAATTTCTCTTTCCGCCGCCAGACCGGCTTTTCGTGCCTCTCCGCACATTCGGATTTGCCAAGGTGACAGGATGAAAGTGCTCGTGCCCGTAAAGCGGGTGGTCGATTTCAACGTCAAGGTTCGCGTAAAGGCCGACGGCTCTGGTATCGAGCTTGCCAACGTAAAGATGTCGATGAACCCCTTCGACGAGATCGCGGTCGAAGAGGCGCTCCGTTTGAAGGAAGCGGGCAAAGCCACCGAGGTCGTTTGCGTATCGATCGGCCCCGCGCAGACCGCCGAAACCATCCGCACCGGGCTCGCGATGGGCGCCGACCGCGGCATCCATGTGAAGACCGACGCCGCTGTCGAGCCGCTTGCGGTGGCGAAAATCCTGCAAAAAGTCGCCGAAGAAGAAAAGCCCGGCCTCATCATTCTCGGCAAGCAGGCGATCGACGATGACTCGAACCAGACCGGCCAGATGCTCGCGGCGCTGCTCGGCTGGCCGCAAGGCACCTTCGCGTCGAAGGTCGTGATCGAAGGCGAAAGCGTTTCCGTTACGCGCGAGGTCGATGGCGGCTTGCAGACGGTGAAGCTGAACATGCCCGCCGTCATCACCACCGACCTTCGCCTGAACGAGCCGCGCTACGCCTCGCTCCCGAACATCATGAAAGCGAAGAAAAAGCCGATCGGCGAAAAAACGCCGGAAGCGCTCGGCGTCGACGTCGCGCCGCGCCTGAAAGTTTTGAAAACCGGCGAGCCTGCGGGGCGGAAGGCCGGCGTGAAGGTAAAAACCGTCGGCGAGCTTCTCGACAAGCTCAAGAACGAAGCGGGAGTGCTCTGATGGCAACGCTTCTGATCGCCGAACATGAAGACAAGGCGCTGAACGGCGCGACGCATAAGGCCGTCACCGCCGCGAAAGCGCTCGGCGCCGATATCCACATTCTCGTCGCGGGCCAAGGCTGCAAGGCGGCCGCCGATGCCGCCGCGAAAATCGACGGCGTAAAGAAAGTGCTCCTCGCCGACGATGCAAAATATGCTCACCGTCTTGCCGAACCGATGGCGGCGCTCGTTGTTTCGCTCGCGAAGGACTATGACGCGATCGTCGCGCCCGCCACGACCACCGGCAAGAATTTTATGCCGCGTGCGGCAGCGCTTCTCGATGTGATGCAGATTTCCGAAATCACGAAAATCGTTTCATCCGACATTTTCGAGCGCCCGATCTATGCGGGCAATGCGATCCAGACCGTGCAATCCGCCGACAAGAAGAAAGTCATCACCGTTCGTACCGCCGCGTTTCAGGCGGCGGCCGAAAGCGGCAGCGCGCCCGTCGAAGCCACGCCTGCCGCGGACGCACCCACTGGCTCCGCTTTCGTCGGCGAAGAGCTTTCGAAATCCGACCGCCCCGAACTCACCGGCGCGCGCATCATCATCTCCGGCGGCCGCGCGCTCGGCAGCAAAGAGAACTTCGCGAAATATGTCGAGCCTATCGCCGACAAGCTCGGCGCCGCCGTCGGTGCCTCGCGCGCCGCGGTCGACGCGGGTTACGCGCCGAACGACTGGCAGGTGGGGCAGACCGGCAAGGTCGTCGCGCCCGAGCTTTATATCGCCGTCGGCATTTCCGGCGCGATCCAGCACCTTGCCGGCATGAAAGATTCGAAAGTCATCGTCGCCATCAACAAGGACGAGGAGGCGCCGATCTTTCAGGTCGCCGATTACGGCCTTGTTGCCGACTTGTTCCAGGTTTTGCCCGAACTCGAAAAAGAGCTCGGTTAAACACGTGCAACGGAAAGACTGGCGGCAAACCGGCGTTCGTCGTAGAAGAGCACCCGCATGACGAAGAAGATCAAGAGTATCGGCGTGATCGGCGCGGGCCAGATGGGCAACGGCATCGCCCATGTCAGCGCGCTCGCCGGCTATGACATCCTCCTCAACGACACCAGCGGAGAGCGCATTCAAGCGGGGCTTGCGACCATCAACGGCAACCTTGCCCGCCAGATCGCGAAAAAGACCATCAGCGAGGACGACCGTAAAAAAGCGCTCGCCCGCATCAAGCCGGCGGAGAAGATCTCCGATCTCGCGCAATGCGATCTCGTAATCGAGTCCGCGACGGAAAAGGAAGAGGTGAAGCGCAGGATTTTCACTGAAGTTTGCCAGTCGCTGAAGCCGGAAGCGCTGCTCGCGACCAACACTTCTTCCATCTCCATCACCCGCCTTGGCTCCGGCACCGACCGGCCCGAGCGCTTCATCGGCATCCACTTTATGAATCCGGTGCCGTTGATGGAGCTCGTCGAGCTCGTGCGCGGCATCGCGACCGGCGACGATACCTTCGAAACGGCCAAGGGATATGTCGCGAGCCTCGGCAAGACCTCCGCCGTTTCCGAAGACTTCCCCGCCTTTATCGTCAACCGCATCCTGCTGCCGATGATCAACGAGGCGATCTACGTGCTCTACGAAGGCGTCGGCAATGTCGAGGCGATCGACTCGTCCATGCGCCTCGGCGCGCATCACCCGATGGGGCCGCTGGAGCTTGCCGACTTCATTGGCCTCGACACGGTGCTCTCGGTGATGCAGGTGCTGCACGAGGGCCTTGCCGACACGAAGTACCGTCCCTGCCCGCTACTCGTGAAATATGTCGAGGCCGGCTGGCTTGGCCGCAAGACGAAGCGCGGCTTTTACGATTATCGCGGCGAAAAGCCCGTCCCGACGCGCTAACCGAAAATCCCAATCATTTATTAACCGGCCCGCGCGAGGCTGCGCTCTCTGGAGCGCATGATGGATTCCGTTGGCCTCGTTGCCGGATTAATGGGCGCGCAGATGGCGAAGATGCAATACGCCGTCGCGGCCAAGATCATCCAGTCGTCGCCCGACGGCGCGCAGAACGCGCTCGCCATTATCGCCGCCGCCGAAACGAATGCCGACAAGCTCGCCGCCGCGGCCCAAGGCCTCGGGCAGAACATCGATATTCAGGCCTGATTATTTCGCCGACGCCGCTTTCACCAGCTTGACCGCATCTTCGCTCGCCCATTCGGCGGGCCCGGCGATATGGCCGATCTCGCAGCCTTTTTTGTCGACGATGATCGTCGTCGGCAGGCCAAGCGCGCGGCCCGCGCGCTTCAATTCCTGAAACACGGTCCCGCTCGCGTCTTCATAATAGGGAAGATTTTTCGCGGCGATCTCGGCGAGAAACTTTTTCGGCTTCTCCGGATCGCGCGTATCGATATTGATGGCGACGACCGTGAAGTCCTGCCCGCCGAGCTTGCCCATCAATTCGTCGAGCGCGGGCATCTCCTTGCGGCAAGGGACGCACCAGGTCGCCCAAAGGTTAACGAGCAGGGTCTTCCCGCGGAAATCCGAAAGCTTCACCGGCTTCGCATTCTCGTCCTGAAACGCAAGATCCGGCACCCGCATCGGCTTTTCCGCGAGCGCCACGGCCGCGACCTCGCCGCGGATCAGCGGCTTCATTTGCCGCGCCGTTTGCACGGCTTCCGTGCATTCGGGATCGGCGCCCGCCGTTCCATTGCGCTTAAGGCCGGCAATCCCGTATACCCCCGCGAGCCCGGCGGCGGCGCCAAAGGCGGCGGCCAAAAGCAGGGTGCGGATTATCGGGCGGCGGGTTTCGGATACTTTATTCGTCATTCTCTACGCTCTGCGACAGGACTTAACATGGCAAACCGGATGTGGGGCGGCGTCTTCGGCTTTGGGCCGGACGAAATCCTCGAGGAGATCAACGCCTCGATCGATTTCGACCGCAAGCTCTATGCCGAGGATATTGCCGGCTCCAAGGCCCACGCCGCGATGCTTGCGAAGCAAGGGATCATCGGCGCGCAAGATGCGCGGAAGATCGCACGCGGTCTAGACACGATTTTGTCAGAGATCAAACGCGGCAAATTCAAGTTTTCGCGCGCGCTCGAGGACATCCATACCCATGTCGAGGCGCGGCTTGGCGAACTGATCGGCCCCGCGGCTGGGCGCCTGCATACGGCGCGCTCGCGCAACGACCAGGTCGCGACCGATTTCAAGCTCTTTGTACGGAACGCGATCGACGCCGCTGACGTGGCGCTCGCCGAGCTGCAGCGGGCGCTTGCGAAAAAAGCGGCGCGATACGCGGGAACGGTGATGCCGGGCTTCACGCATTTGCAGACGGCGCAGCCCGTGACCTTCGGCCATCATCTACTCGCTTATGTCGAGATGCTGAACCGCGACCGCGGCCGGTTTGCCGACGCCCGCAAGCGGCTGAACGAGTCGCCGCTCGGTGCCGCGGCACTTGCCGGCACTTCTTTCCCCATCGACCGCAACCGGACCGCGAAAGTGCTCGGCTTCGACCGGCCGGCGGCGAATTCGCTCGATGCGGTATCCGATCGCGACTTCGTGCTGGAGACTTTATCGGCGGCTTCGATCGCGGCCGTGCATCTTTCGCGGCTCGCGGAGGAAATCGTCGTCTGGGCCTCGCCCTCCTTCGGACTGGTGAAGCTGTCGGATCGCTTCACCACCGGCTCCTCGATCATGCCGCAGAAGCGCAACCCCGACGCCGCCGAACTTGTGCGCGCGAAGACCGGCCGCATCATCGGCGCGCTCGTGCAGCTCCTCGTCGTGATGAAGGGGCTGCCGCTCGCCTATTCGAAGGACATGCAGGAAGATAAAGAGAGCACCTTCGACGCGCTCGCGACGCTTTCGCTTGTCGTCGCGGCGATGACCGGCATGGTGAAGGATCTCGCGCCCAACGCCGCGCGGATGAAGGCAGCGGCCTCCGAAGGCTACTCCACTGCGACGGACCTTGCCGATCATCTCGTGCAGAAGCTTGGCATTCCCTTCCGGGAGTCGCACAAGATCAGCGGCAAGATTGTCGCGAAGGCCGCGCAGGCCGGCATTCCGCTCGAGAAGATGCCGCTTAAGGAAATGCAGGCGATCGATCCACGTGTCCCGAAAAGCGTGCTTTCGGTGCTCTCGGTCGATCGCTCGGTCGAAAGCCGCAAGAGCCTCGGCGGCACCGCCCCCAAAAATGTGCGGATGCAGGCCGAGAAATGGCTGAAACGGCTTGGTAAGTAGAAGCGCCTAATCTCGCTTTTGCCCTCGCTCCGCCACAAGCTTTGCTATATTCCCTGCCGTTCAGGAGTGTTGTTGTGATCAAGCCTTTGAGTGTTTCCCGACGCTTGCTGCTGCCCGCGGCGATGGCCGCGCTTTTTGTGCTGGCCGGTTGCGGCATCAAGGGCCCGCTCGAACTGCCGACCGACGCGCAACTCAGCGACAGCGACAGCAAGACTACCAAGGGCAAGGGCCAATATCCCAAGGCACGGCAGCTTCCCGGGTACAAGCCGACTGCTGAAGAAAAAAAGGAAGCTAAGCAGCTCGGACGCCCGCTCAAGCCCGACCAGCCTTTCTTCCTCGATCCGCTCCTGAAATAACATGCGGCACTTCGCTTATCGCGGCGGCGCCCTCTTTGCCGAGGACGTAAATCTCGCCGCGCTCGCGGAACAGGTCGGCACGCCGTTCTATTGCTATTCCACCGCGACGCTCACCCGGCACTATCAGGTTTTCGCGGACGCGTTTTCCGCCGTGCCTTCGCTCGTCTGCTTCGCGCTGAAAGCGAATTCCAACCAGGCGGTGATCGCGACGCTCGCACGCCTTGGCGCCGGCGCCGATATCGTCTCTGGCGGCGAATTGATGCGCGCGCTTTCGGCCGGCGTGCCCGCGAACAAGATCGTCTTCTCCGGCGTCGGCAAGACGCGCGAGGAAATGGCGGCTGCGCTCAAGGCCGGAATTTATTGTTTCAACGTCGAGAGCGAGCCGGAGCTAGCGGCGCTTTCGGAAGTCGCCGTGAGCCTCGGCAAGGCCGCGCCCGTCTCCGTGCGCGTCAATCCCGATGTCGACGCCAAGACCCACGCCAAGATTGCAACCGGCAAGTCGGAAAACAAATTCGGCGTGCCACTCTCACGCGCGCGCGATATCTATAAGGAGGCCGCGAAGCTTCCCGGCATCGAGATCACCGGCGTCGACATGCATATCGGCAGCCAGATCACGGAGCTTTTGCCGTTCGAAAATGCGGTGACGCTGATCGTCGAACTCGCGCGCGAGCTGATGCGCGACGGTCACAGGCTCGCGCATGTCGATTTCGGCGGCGGCCTTGGCATTCCGTATCATCCCGAGAACGAGCCGCCGCCGCTGCCGAAGGCCTATGCCGAGATGGTGAAGCGGCTGACGAAGGATCTGAACCTCAAGCTTGTCTTCGAGGTCGGCCGCCTGATCGCGGGCAATGCCGGCATCCTCGTCACGCGCGTGATCTACGTGAAGCGCGGCGCCGAAAAGCCCGTCGTCGTGGTCGATGCGGCGATGAACGATCTCGTGCGCCCGACACTCTATGACGCCTACCACGAGATTTTGCCGCTCAAGGAAGCGCCCGCGAACGCAAAGTCGATCGTCGCCGACGTTGTCGGGCCCGTATGCGAAACCGGCGACTACCTCGCGCTCGACCGCAAGCTCCCGCCGGTGCAGGCGGGCGACTTGCTCGCCATCATGACCGCGGGTGCCTATGGGGCGGTGCAGGCTTCGACTTACAACACCCGCCCGCTCGTTCCGGAAGTGCTCGTGAAGGGGGGCGAAGCGGCCGTGGTGCGGGCCCGAATCGACGCCGCCCGCCAGATCGGCTTTGACAGCCTCCCGGGCTGGCTCAAGAACTGAAAGCCCGCGAATTCGTTTCTATTCCGGCGGACTTTTGCCTTCCCGGCGCCATGGTAAAATGCGACCGGAATGGGGTGTCCGCGAGGAGACGACGCGTTGAGCGAGGCACCGGAAAAAGTCCGGGAAAATAACGACCGAATACCGAACGGCACGGACCGCGCGGCGCGTCCGCTTGGCTCGCAGATCGCGCGAAGCTGGCATGCATTGCTGTGGGAACAGCTTTGGCCGCCGGCTGCGGCGGCGCTCGCCGTCATCGGTTTTTTCCTCACCGCCTCGTGGGCCGGACTCTGGATTTCCGTTCCGCCGCTTGTACGCATCGCGGGCGTGGTCGCTTTTGCGCTTCTCCTCATAGTGAGCCTCTCGCCGCTTATCTGGCTCCGCTTGCCGAAGCGTTCCGACGCGCTCGCCCCTCTCGACCGCGGCTACCCGCATCGCCCCGCAACCGCCACCGACGATCGCCTCGCAAACTCCTCCGGCGATCCGGTGATGGAAGCGCTGTGGCGCGCGCATCGCGACGAGGCGGAAAAATCCACGCGCGGCATTCGCGCGCGCTGGCCCGCGCCTCGCCTCGCCTGGCGCGATCCTTATGCAATCCGCGCGCTCGTGCTGCTTTCCGTCGTCGCAACTTTCTTCGTCGCCAAGGACGATCGTGAGCGCCGCCTGATGGCGGCCTTCAACTGGACGGGCGCCGTTCCCTCGAAGCTTTATCGCGTCGATGCCTGGGTGACGCCGCCGGCCTATACCGGCCGTGCGCCGCTCCTTTTGCCGGGCGTCCGTCACGATGAGCCGACGCCGAAAGACACCGCTGTCTTCGTCGTGCCCGCGGGCAGCGAACTCGTCGTGCGCGCGACAGGCCTTTCCTCGCTCGATCTTTCGGCGCAGGGCGGTCTCGCCGAGGAAAATGCCGAACAGCAGAAGAGCGCCGGCATCGAGCGGCACTTCAAGATCAACGAAAGCGGCGCGCTCGTTCTCAGCGGGCTGCCGGGCGGACGTGTCACTTGGCCGTTCACCGCGATCCCCGACCGGCCGCCCACGATCGGCTTCCTTGGCGAACCCGAAAGTGCCGGACGCGGAATCGTCACGCTCAACTACCGCGTCGAGGACGACTACGGCATCGTCTCCGCCGACGCGCGCATGACGCCGCTGCCGCCGGAAAAAGGCGCGCCCGCTCCGCGCGCGCTCGTGCCGCCGCCGGAATTTCCGCTCTCGCTGCCGCAAGCGCATACGCGTGCTGGAAACGGCCAGACGTCGAAGGATCTTTCGGATCATCCATGGGCGGGCGCGACGGTGATGCTGCAGCTCGTCGCGCGCGACGACGCCGGCAATGAAGGCATGTCCGAATTGCGCGAAGTGCAGCTGCCCGAGCGCGGCTTCACCAAGGATATTGCGCAGGCGCTCGTCGAGCAGCGCCGCATTCTGGCACAGGACGCAAACGCGCGGGACAAGGTTGCGCGGGCGCTCCTCGCGCTGATGATCGCGCCCGATAAATTTACGCCCGACAGCGGCATCTATCTCGGCCTGCGCACGGCCTTTACCCGGCTGAAGCTTGCGAAGAACGACGCCGATCTCGTTTCGCTGCTCGACTATCTCTGGAAGATGGCGAACGACATCGAGGACGGCAACATGAGCGATGTCGACCGCGAATTGAAGGCCGCGCAAGACGCACTACGCGAAGCGCTGCAGCGCGGCGCGAGCGACGAGGAAATCAAGCGTCTCATGGATAATCTTCGCGAGAAGCTCGATAAATTTATGCAGGCGCTCACCGAGCAGCTTCGGCGCGAACAGGCGACCGGCGAACGGCCGCTCGATCGCAATGCGCGCGTAATCCGGCCGCAGGATTTGAAGAACATGCTCGACCGGATCGAGAACCTCTCGAAGAGCGGCGCGCGCGACGCAGCACGCAAGCTGCTCGACGAAATGCAGGCGATGCTCGATTCCCTAAGCCGCAACCGTCAGGCGCGCAGCAATCAAGGCGGCGAAAACGGCGATCCCCTGGACGAACTGAGCCGCATGATTCAGGAGCAGCAGCGCCTGCGCGACAAGACCTATCGCCAAGGACGGCAAGAGGGCCGGCAGCAGGACGGCCGCCAAGGCGAGCGCCAGGGCGACCGCAACCGTCAGGCCTATGGCGACCTCAAGAACAACCAGCAGAACCTGCGCCAAAAACTCGAGCAGATGCTCGAAGCCCTGAAGCGCCGCGGCGGCGAGGGCGAAGGCGAGGAAGAAGGCCAGGGCAAGGACGGAAACGATCCCGGTAAGCAGGCCAATGACGCGCTCGGCCGCGCGGGCAAGGCGATGCAGGACGCCGAAGGCGCACTGGAGGGCAGCGATTCCGATAACGCCGTCGATGCGCAGGGCCGCGCGCTGCAGGCGCTGCGGAAGGGCGCGCAAAATCTCGCCGATGCGATGCAGGGCGAAGGCGAAGGGGAAGGCGAAGCCTCCGGCCAGCAGGGTCAGGCGTCCGAGCGCACCGATCCGTTGGGCCGGCCGATGCGCTCGCGCGAATATGGCGAGGATTTCACCGTGAAAATCCCGGGCGAGATCGACGTGCAGCGCGCGCGCCGCGTGCTCGAGGAATTGCGCCGCCGCTTCTCCGAGCCCGACCGGCCGCGCGAAGAGCTGGATTACCTGGAGCGCCTGCTGCGCGATTTCTGATTAGACCCGAACGGCGAGCGCCGATTGTACCGCGCTGCGGATTTCCGCGACCGTGAACGGCTTTTGCACAATGTCGTGGATGAGCGCTTTCAGGCTCTGCCCCCGCTCGCGCTGGTCGGTATAGCCCGTCATCAGCATGATGGTGAGCTTCGGATGGTCGCGCTTCGCCGCGAGCGCAAGCGCGATCCCGTCCATCATCGGCATTTGAATATCGGTGAGCAAGAGATCGAACGGCTCAGCTTTCGAAAGCCGTTCCAGCGCCGCGGCGCCGTCAGGCGCGCTTTCGACCGCATGGCCGTCCTGCGTGAAGGCGCGCACGAGCAAAGTGCGAACCGAGCCTTCGTCTTCCGCGATCAAAATGCGCGCCATGTTGCGCCTTGCCTTAGCTTCCGGTGAGATCGCTGCGCGTCAGGAACCGCACGAGCACTTCCTGTCCGTTCGGCGGCGGCGACGCGAGGCGGCTGCGGAACGAAACTTTCTCGCTATCGGCGAGCACCGATCGCTGCAGGAGCGTCGTCCAGGAGTAAAGCTCCTGCTTGCCGGGGCCGAGCACCGCGATCCGCACGCGCGGCACTTCGACCGGGTGCTTCGTCACATTGATCACTTCGCCTTCGATCACGAGGACCGGAATGCCGTCCTGCACTTCTTGCGTCGTCCGTATGCCGCGAAATTCCAGCCCGCGCAAATTCACCGGCAGGCCGATCGCGGCATAGCCGCCGGCGAGATCCGGTATCAGGCGGACGATCGACTCGCGCGGCCCGATAATCGTGATGACCGCGGCAATCGCAGCGACAAAGACGATCGCGACAGGACGCGGAATCTTGTGGTTGCGAAACGGCAGCCGCTTCCGCGCTTTGGGCTTCGCGGCTTCGACATCGGGATTTGGTTGCGGCAAAGTTTCAGCCGGCTCCGCGATGCGGTCTTCCGGCTTCACGCCGATGTCGGCGGCAATCGGCGGGCTGTCTTCGACTTCGGTTGTTGCCGCCGCGAAATCGTCTTCCCGCATAGGCGCCGGTTCAAAGGAGGTCTCTGTTCCGGCTGTCGCTTCGGTAAATGCAGGCTCGGGCCGCGCAAACCAGCTCTCGCGGCAGCGGGCGCAGCGCACGGTGCGGCCGGTTCCGATCGCGGTGTCCGCGACCTGGAACTGCGTGGCGCAGTGAGGACAAGAAAGCAGCATGGCGATCCCTGTTCGCCGCCGATTTTGCCCAATGACCGTTAACGAATTGGAAACCGTGATTTGTGAGTAAATTCAAGGAAGTAACTCTACGTGGATCGCAGCTTGCCGCCAGCAACAACGCGGCGGGTGCCGCGAAGTTCGGCAAGCGGGTACATCTAGGCGCGAACGATTCGGAGGTGCGGTTGATCCGCTTCGAGAATGTCGGCCTGCGCTACGGCCAGGGGCCCGAAGTGCTGAAGGATATTTCCTTCAGCGTGATGCCGAATTCGTTTCAGTTTTTGACCGGCCCCTCCGGTGCGGGCAAGACGAGCCTCCTTCGTCTCCTGTTCCTATCGCTGCGGCCGACACGCGGGCTGATCACGCTGTTCGACCGCGACGCGACGCGGCTCGCCTCGAATGAAATCGCCGCCGTCCGCCGTCGGATCGGCATCGTGTTCCAGGATTTTCGCCTGCTCGATCATCTCACCGCCTATGAAAATGTGGCGCTTCCCTTCCGCGTCGCGGGCCGTGAGGAAGCGAGCTATCGCGCGGAGGTCGTCGAGCTCCTACGCTGGGTCGGGCTTGGCGAGAGACTGAATGCATTGCCGCCGATTTTGTCGGGCGGCGAAAAGCAGCGCATCGCGATCGCCCGTGCGCTGATCGTGCGGCCGGAGCTCTTGCTCGCCGACGAGCCGACGGGAAACGTCGATGCGCCGCTCGCGAAGCGGTTGCTGCGTCTGTTTGTCGAGCTGAAAAAATCCGGAACGGCCGTGTTGATCGCAACCCATGACGTTCCGTTGATGGACCAATATGACGCGCCGCGCCTCGTGCTGAACGACGGCCGGCTTTACTACGACCGCTGAGGAAAACGTGAGCGAGAGCGAAGCAAGAAACCCCGCGCGATTCGGCAAACAGGCGCCGATCCTGCCGCGCGAGTCCATGACCGGGCGTTCGCTTCTCGCCGTGATCGCAATCATGAGCTTTCTCGCCGCGCTCACGGTCGGCTCGGTTCGGGTCGCGAAGATTTCCACCGAAGAGTGGCGCGGCGATCTCTCGAACGAGATGACGATTCAAGTGAAGCCCGCCGACGGGCGCGATCTTGAAGCGGATTTACAAAAGGCGCTCACTGCTGCGCAAAAGTCGCCGGGCGTGTCGGATGCGCGCGCTTACCCGAAGGAAGAATCCGAAAAACTGCTCGAGCCGTGGCTCGGCACCGGCCTCGATTTGAAATCGCTCCCGGTGCCACGCCTCATCCGCCTGCAGATGAGCGACCGTTCCGAGAAGAACATCGCCGCGTTGCGTTACGCGCTTTCGCAAAGCGTTCCGAATGCTGTCCTCAACGACCACCATGCGTTTTCAGGAAGGCTGACCGCGATCTCGCGCGCGATCTCGATCTTTGGCCTAGCCATTCTTGCGTTGGTACTGCTTGCGACGGTTTTATCGGTGTCGTTTGCGACGCGCGGCGCGGTCGCCGGCAACCGCGCGACTGTCGAAGTGCTGCACTTTGTCGGCGCTGGGGATTCGTACATCGCCAATATTTTCCAGCGGCACTTTCTCGGGGTCGGATTGAAAGGCGCGCTGATTGGCGGCGCGATCGCGGCGCTCTTGTTTGCGCTTTCACGCTTTGCGAGCCGCATATTCAATTTTATCGCCGGCGACGGCGACGCCGCATTTCTGTTCGGCAGCCTCAGCCTCGACATGCGCGGCTATCTCGAAATTACCGCAACGGTATTATTCGTCGCGATTGTAACCGCGATTGGATCGCGGCTCACCGTTTACTCCACTTTGCGAAATATCGATTGATTGAAAAGCCAGGTCGCACAGCAGCCTCATTTCAAGATAGCATCGAGGCGGGGAACGAAATGAACAGCCCGGAAGAAACCAAGTTGACGAAAGCGCCGCGCGGTACGCGCCGCAGTTGGCTTGGCCGCATCGCCGGCTCGTTCATGGGCATTCTCGGGAGCCTTGCCGTCATTTTTATCGGCGGCTTCCTGTTGTTCGCGACCGGCATCCCGCGCGTGGAAACGCCGCCGCCGCGCCCCGCCGACGGGATCGTTGCGCTCACAGGCGGCGCTTCGCGCATTTCCGACGCGATGGAACTGCTCGCGCATAATCAGGGAAAGCGGCTTCTCATCTCGGGCGTAAATCCCGCGACCAAGCCGAGCGAACTCATTCGCCTCACGCCCGAATACGAAAAGCTCTTCACCTGCTGCATCGATCTCGGCCATCAGGCGCTGAACACGACCGGGAACGCCGCCGAGATCGCGCAGTGGTCGCGCGCGTTGAAATTCCACTCGCTGATCGTCGTTACATCCGCCTGGCACATGCCGCGTGCGCTCGTCGAACTGCGGCGAGAAATGCACGACACCGAGCTCATTGCTTTTCCCGTGGTGACGGAGCGCATGCGCGACTCGCCTTGGTGGAGGAGCGCGCAAACCGCACGCCTCTTGATGCTCGAATATGTGAAGTATCTCGCGACGCTGGCGCGGGTCCGGCTCGAGCCCTGACGGGCCAAATTTGACATTCCGAGAAAATGTTCTAGTTTTGTTCTCATGCATCCGATTGTGATTCGCTCGCTTGCCGGCGATGCCGGCGCCCTCACCGCCCCGCCGGAAATGGCGGGTCGCTTTCATTTCTGGCGCGGCCAATCGGGCCGCCGCTACGCCTTTACGGTCTTTGCCACCGGCGGCGCACTCGTCTTCGAGCATTTCGTCGCCTTGTTCGTGAAGCGGCAAAATGGAGCTCGCGTGGTCGTCGGTGTCGGCACGAAACAAATCGCGCTCGTCGGCGGTCACGACGAGATTCATATTCACATTGTGGCGGACGAGCGCGACCTCGCGGCCGCGATGGAAGATCTCGCGGTGCTCGCGAAACCCTCGGCACGCGAGATCGGTACTTTCAGCAATCTGCCGGTTTATGCGATCGGCAAGCAGCTCGTTCCCTGCGGAACGATTCAGCTTCGCGCCGTGCCGCTCTTCAAGCGCGCGGCAAGCCACTCCAACGTGACGTCGCGGATCCCGAGCGCCTCCAACTCTTTCACGGTCGCAAGCACGTAATCCGGATTTTCGCCGGAGTGACCGTTTCCCTGCAGGATAAGTTCTAGTTGACGCTCGCGCGGAAGATTTCCCGCGTATTGAATATGTGAGCGATCGACGAGATAGCAAAACGCGCGCGAATGATCTTCCTTGCCCTCTAGAAGCAAAACCGGCCGCACCGTTTCGCGATAGACGCTCGTTACCTGCTCGCGCTCGCGCAGATACCGCGCGGTCGCTCCGCGTTTTGATTTCTCGATACGAAACGCGATGCCGCGGCAAGCCCCACCGCGATCGAGGCCGAGCACAAGCCCCGGTTTTTCCGGCGAACCGCGGTGCACGTGCGAGTAGACGCAGAGCGCGCGATGCGCGCCGATCAGTTTTGCGGGACGTTTCTCGATGAAGTCGAAGCCCGGCCGCCACATCAGCGAGCCGTAACCGAACACCCATTCGAATTCCGGTATCTCGGTCGCATTCATGACACGCGGCTACTTCTTGCCTTCCGGATGCTCGGCGTGCCGGCGGCCGAAGTCCGCTTCGTCCGTCTCCTGCCCGACCTCGATGATCGAGCGGCGGATCGCGCGCGTCCGTGTGAACAGGTCGAACAGCGTGTCGCCGTCGCCGTTCCGGATCGCCCGCGTCAGCAAGGAGAGATCTTCGTTGAAGCGGCCGAGCATTTCGAGCACGGCGTCTTTGTTATTGAGAAAAACGTCGCGCCACATCGTCGGGTCGGAAGCTGCGATGCGCGTGAAATCGCGGAAACCACCTGCGGAGAACTTGATCACTTCTAAAAGCGTGCGGGATTCGAGATCAGCGGCTGTCCCCACGATGTTGTAGGCGATCAAATGCGGCAGGTGGCTCGTGACCGCAAGCACGAGATCGTGATGCTCCGCGTTCATCACTTCGACATACGACCCGAGCGCCTGCCAGAACTCTTCCATTTTCTTGACCGCCGCCGCATCCGCATCATCCGGCGGCGTCAGGATGCACCAGCGGTTCTCGAACAGTTCCGCAAATCCCGCGTCCGGGCCCGAATGCTCGGTGCCAGCGACCGGATGCCCCGGCACAAGATGCACGTTTTTCGGAAGAAACGGCGCCATGTCGCGAATGATCGCGCCTTTCACGGAGCCGACATCCGAAACAATAGCGCCGGGCTTCAGCGCTTTTCCAATCTCCTTCGCGACCTCTGCGCACGCGCCGACCGGCACGCAGACGATGACGCAGTCCGCATCCATCGCCGCGAGCGCATTCTTGTCGACGACGACATCGGCAAAGCCCAATTCGACTACACGCTTGCGGGTCTTCTCGGTGCGCGCGGTCGCGACAATGGTTTTAACGATACCCTTTGCGCGGGCGGCGCGCGCGATCGACGAGCCGATCAGGCCGGTGCCGATGATCGCGAGCCGGTTAAAAATGACTTCAGGCACGGGCGGCCTCGCTCGCCATGAATTCGGAAAGCGCCGATACGACGAGGCGATTGGCCTCTTCCGTGCCGACCGTCATGCGCAGCGCGTTCGGCAGGTTGT
>Ga0157372_10002009_pt1 | contig 22100 bp, 10 predicted proteins | sample C55metaG_FD_115307 | JGI IMG/M metagenome (GOLD analysis project Ga0157372, IMG submission 115307) | Corn rhizosphere microbial communities from Kellogg Biological Station, Michigan, USA - C5-5 metaG | ecosystem: Host-associated > Plants > Roots > Rhizosphere > Soil | place: USA: Michigan... | reverse complement strand
GTATTCGGCATGGCGCACCCAGGCGTTGCAGGCGCAATCGCTATCATGGTGACGAGCTTCTTCATGTCAATCATGTTTCCGACAATCTTTGCGTTGGGCGTAAAAGGACTGGGCGCAAATACCAAGCTGGGTGGCGCGCTGATCGTGATGGCGATCGTTGGAGGTGCTGCGTTTCCACCGTTGCTGGGAGCGATTGCGCGCTCGACCGGGAGCCTGGCGCACGGATACATCGTGGTGGCCGTCGCGTACCTGGCTGTGGTGATCTATGGTTTCGCGCAAGGACGGGATGTGAGTCTTGCGAGTGTGGATCGCGTGCCGGAAACTTTTTAATTGAGCACGGGGATTCTTGAATTGCTTGGATGCGCCTTGAGCGTATAGTGCTCTACAACACTGCCCTTAATGTTAGTAACCACACGGTGAGTGTGTTCGCGGGCCTGTTCTTCAGTTTGGCGGACGGAGTGTGATGAACAAACGGCCTCGACTCTTTTACGGATGGTGGATAGTTTTGGTGAGCGCCGTTGGTCTGTTCCTTGGCGCACCCGTTGTGGTCTTTTCGTTTGGTGTCTTCTTCAAGCCCATGGTCGCGGATTTTCATGCGAGCCGTGCTGCTGTGTCCTTTGCATTTTCAATCGCAAACACGGCGGGGGCACTCTCGATTCCCTGCGTCGGGATGCTCATCGATCGCTTTGGCTCTAAGCGTCTCATCGTCGTATCAACCTTCTTCTATGGCATGGTTCTGTGCGCCGCTTTGTGGGTGGGCGGCAGTCTGTGGCAGCTATATCTTTTCTATGCGCTTCTGAACATTACGATGACTGCCGGGTCTGCGCCGGTTCCGTACGGAGTGGTGATTTCGCACTGGTTTAACCGTTATCGCGGGATTGCGCTGGGGCTCTCGATGATGGGAATTGGCGTTGGCTCGGTCGTCGTTCCGATTGTCGTGCAACGGCTCATCGCGATATTCGGCTGGCGGAGTGCATTCGCAACCTTAGGAGGCGCAGTGCTGCTTGTGCCGCTTCCGGTGCTGGCAGTGTGGCTGCAGAATGACCCTGAGCAACGAAACCTTCACCCCGATGGAGACGAGAGATCGATAGTCTCGTCTCTGCAGCCACAGACTAAAACTGGTATGAGTTGGCGCGAAATCTGGCATAGTCCGACGTTCTGGCTGCTTCTCTGTATCTTCTCGTTGGCCGGCGCATGCGTACATGGAGTTGCGCTGCATATGGCGGCAATCTTTACGGACAGGGGCGTGACCGCGGCAAGTGCCGCCAAAGCAACATCGCTTGTCGGCGCTGCTGTGATCATCGGCCGGCTTGGCTCCGGGTATCTGCTCGACCGCATGTTTGCGCCGCGAGTCGCGATGCTGTTTTATAGTGCAACGGCATTGGGGATCGCGATCCTGTGCACGGGAGCCGGCGGAAACATGGGATTCGTTGCTGCCTTCTTCTGCGGTCTCGGCATGGGAGCGGAGGTAGAGAGCATGGCCTACATGGTCAGCCGATACTTCGGCCTCGCAGCCTTCGGAACATCTTATGGAGTGGCCTTCGGCGCGTTTATGATCTCGGGATCAGCGGGTGTGCTGCTGATGGGCGCAGGATACGACCGCTTTCATTCGTACACGGTTCCACTCGTAAGCTTCTGCGCGGCAATGCTGCTCACGTTAATTCTCCTCACACGTCTTGGACAATACCGTTATGCGGCGAATGCCGAATCCAATGCGGCGACGGTGCCGATTGAAGTGCCGAGCGGCGTGTAGAACCTATTCAGTGCGCTTAACGATGAAGACGGTCTTGTCGTCGATCAGGGCCTGATCTCCATGCTGACGGGGCCGTTCATCCTGGGCCAGCGCATAGTCCATCACTGCATTGCAGATGTCGCGTGATGACTCCTGCTGGTGTTCACGCAGAAGCGATTCGAGTTGCTCGCGCTGCTCCTCATCGCTACCGTCGTAGACTCCGTCCGTGTAGAGGACGAGAATATCTCCCGGGTTTATCAAAGTGATCTCGGCAACGTCACAAGCGTTGAATTTTCTCTTACGAAAATTGAGCGAGAAGTATTTCTGACGATCCGGATGATCTGCGGGCAGCTGCAAACCGAGAGCGAGGAATTGCGCCATCTGGTCTTCGGTCAGGTTAATTAATCGAGACGACTTTGCTGAAAACACGAGAGGAGGAGGATGTCCGAAGTTTGCGAAACGGAAGGAACCGTCCGGATGCACCTCGCCATAGAGTAATGTGGCAACCTCCCGCGAGCGTTCCTGCTGAGTCACCCCGAGTGTGTTGCGCGCGGTAGCGGACAAGGCCAGCCGCAGGTTCAAATTTTCGAATAGCTCGGGTGTTGTCCTTCCGTATTGGTCCAGTTCGTCGAGCAGTAAAGCGTGAAAGGTGTCGTGGACCGTGGATGCAATCTTGGCTGAGATGATTCCATGTCCCTGGGCATCCACGATCAGAATTCCCGCGGTGGAGTAAAGCTCGGGGAGATCTTCTGCGACGCGGACCTGCTCGGAGCTCTTCGCGAACCTGTACTCGGCTTCCATCTCTGGGCGATAGTCGGGAGTTCCCTTCAGCCATTCGATGTGATCGTCGACGGAATTGCGAGTCGGTGCGCCCTCCGGAAGTGGCTTGAGGTAATCCTTTGCCAACCGCTGGGCTCGCTGAATGCGTGCGTCGATGTCATAACGTTGCGGGAAATTGATGTACTCGAAGAGGTCGCCGCCGACAGTTTCCGCAGGGATGGAATTCCCGTACATTTCGATACCGGGAATCTGAGGGATGGCGGCGTCAACCGGCGTCAACCGCTGACGCAAGTACTCATCGATCGTCGGAACCGTGCGCGTCTTCGTCATAGATAAGTCTTAGTTAATAAACCATTGGCCCATCCCAGATTAGCGCACGGAAGAGGATACCTCGTTGTTCGAGATATCGCTTTAGTAAAGTTTCCGATGCTCTTCTGGCGATTCCGGACGGGCACGGTTAGATTCGAAGTGGGTCCTTCTTCGAAGGCGCTTATGGCGATTAGGCACATCGACCGCATCGGTCCGCGCAGCTTGGTGCTGTGCCTGCTGATATGCCTACCCATCCCGGTCACAGGACAGACTCCTCGAAGTTCACCAATGTCTCGTGCCGCGTCCGTAAGCTCTCGATCAGCAGGAGGGGACGAAGCCACTTCGGGCGAGCAGGAAAGCTGTCGCGTGCACCAGGTGACAGCATTTCCCGGCAGCCATCAGTTTGCTACGGACTTCATTGAAACGATCGCCACGGATCCTGAGCCCGACGACGACGATGCAGTCATTTGGGGTCTTACCGCAGACCTGAGTGAAAGCGTGCCACCTCAACAACAGGCAATGTACATCTCCAAGTCCGCGGATGGTGGTGCGACATGGACGCCGATCGCTCGCCTGGACTCCAGGTATTTCAATGCTCAGATCGCAGAGGGACTCCGCAACGGCCTGGCGGTCCTCCCAGGCGGCGACGAATTTGTGGTCACAACGCAGCGAGGGGCTTTTCAAGTGGTGCCTCAACCGGACAGCTACAAGCCTGTGGTGAATGCGATTCCAGGCCCGCGCGTGCCTGATACGCCGCCAAAGATTCCTATACCGAAGAAGAGCGGCGAGCCCGTGCGTGCCAACATCGTCGCCATCACTGCGGACGGACAGCACATGATTATCGGCTATGGCTATTTCGACCTTGAGCCGCAGATCTTCGAATACCACCGTAGCGAAAACGGCACGTGGATTGAAGACGGTTCATTACCACCTCCTCCAACGGAGATGGACCTTCTATCGATTGAGTTTGACGATCCGCAGAACCCTAACCCGGGATTCGTGTATGTCGGAACCGGTGACCAGGCTTATGTCCTCAACCTACGCACGAAACAATGGGGACGTGTCCATGGAGTTGGGCCGGACTCTGCGATCCACGCGATGAGTGTTGTTGGTGGCTTGCACATCGCCGCCTGCTGGGGCATCTACGACCCGGCCGGTCCTGGCACGGTGAGAAGGGTGACGAACGCACACTTCCTCCTGCATCGCATGTCCGACGAGACTGGATCGAACCTGCGGACGTACGGCATCGACGTAGACCCGGCACGACCGAATCGGGAGGTCGTCACATCAATCACCGGCGTGTATGTGAGCGCCGACAGCGGCGAGAGTTGGAAGAGGCTCAGCGATCTTCCCGACGGCGAGTATCGCTCAGTCCATTTCAATTCCGACGGAAGCGTTATCGTGTCAGGAATGCCAGGTACATTCCTGGTGAAGCCCTTCTCGGAGGCGTGTATTCCGCGACTGCGAGTTCGTGAGAGACCTGCAGTGCACAATTGAGCGCCGCTCGGGAGGCGAACGAAGACATGCGAACAATTAGCTGGTCCGAAAATGACGCTTCGGCACGGGGAGACCATTATCACTGTTTGTGTTGTAAGCATTGGTGTCGCGGTCTTAAGCGGTCAGTGCCCACCATCGCGGTACACGATGATGGGCAGCCGGTTGTTGTGAATTCTTATGTCTCGATGAGGGAACCTACGGGACGGTATAGCTTCCCGATGCCAGGACGCCAAAGCTGGCTGTTACGTTGTCCCTGTCGATGAACTCTCCAACCTCTGCTGGCGATGAGGGCGAGCCGATCCCTCCCTTCACGTCGATTTGTTTCTGATCAAACACTCGATCCGGTGGGTAGGTGTAGTTGTAAGCCGGAACCGTCAGCGCGGAATAGCCGGGGACGCCGTTGACGGTCTGTTCGCCATAGAGGGCGTGGAAGTCAAACTTGACGTTGTTGAGAATCATGTAGTCGATGAAGACACACTCCACCGGCGCGCCGCTCTTGTTGTTGAGCAGGCAGGCATTGACTCCGGGGTCAAAGGTGACGTGGTACTGGACGTGTACAGAACCCATATAAAGGGCACCTGAAGCGTGCGTTGTAGCTCCAGTCCCAGCCCAGCCTCGCTTGCTGGCCGTGCAGGTGTTACCGGTTGCTGCTGTGCAAAGGATCTCCTCGTTGTCGATAAGGAGGATCATGCCTGGCTCGACAGTTGCGGCTGTCACAGAGCCCGTTACGTTGGGAGTCACCGTGAAACTCTGCTGAGTGGGCGAATCAATGGAGGTCGCCAACGTGCCAAAGGGAAACTGGCAGTCGTGGTTGATCCTCGTCATCGCTGCAGAGCCCGTTGCGCTGAAGTTTGTCCAACCCGGCGAGTGCTGTCCGTTGTACTGCCAGCCACCATCAATAATGGAGCACTGGAAAGAAGCACCAAGGTAGCCATAAGTCGGAATCGTCAGGTTCCAAGAGTTCATGTCGAGCTCCCAGTTCTCGACGTTTGCCGGATTGATTGTGGATGTGTACTGCGGCCAAATGTAGAAGTCCTCGATCATCGTGGTGCAACTGTCGCACCCGCCGAGGGCACCGGCGTTGTAAGGCCAGAGCACTTGCAGTCCACTGCCGGCGCCCGGAAGATTTTCGGTGGTCATGTTGAAGTTGGTTGCGGTGCTGCTGCCGGTAACTGAAGGAAGCGGCTGGTTTGCCACCATCCCGATCTCCGTCGGAATTCCACACACGCCCTGGTTACAGGCATTCTTGCCGGCTCCATATTGGATGTGAGGCGAGTTGTAGTAGGACAAATACGGAGCCGATTGCGCAGCGCTGCTTGCAAGCACTGTCTTGAAGTTATTGGGATTGATCTGACCGTTTTGAACCGCCACGCCTGCGGCTCCGTTGCTCACCATCTGCACGGCCGCCGCATGAATTACGGTGCCAGGGTCGACAGGGACAGGAGTGCCAGTGTACTCGATCGAAGCTTCTGTCGCGGTAGAGCCGTCCAGCGTGTAGAAGATAGTAGCGCCGGGTAGCGCGGTAGACATTGTGACGTGTCCGTCAGAGTAGCTGAATGAAAGATCGCTATCCGTGCCAGCTGTGTAGTGGTTACACGTGGTATTGCTGGGCGGATGGCCCGAGGACGTCGCGTTTGCGCAGATTGTCTGCGTAGCAGACTGATCCATGTCGATATGGACAGGACGCGCGTATTGGATGGAAGGCGTACAGCTACTATCCTTTTTCGTGTAGCACCACTCGATTGACGCATCCGAAGTTAGGTCAGTGATTGTTGTGTTCATCGGATTTACATAGGTGCCAGAGGCGAGGGTAATGACGGGGGTCGCTGTCGGTGGCGGTGCTGCCGTGTAATAGCTGCAGACGGTTGCACTGGTACTGTCGCCGGACGCGGTGGCATTCGCACAGATGGTCTCCGTAGTCGCCGGGTTCACATAGATGGAGCCCGTGTAGGCAGTGGCCGGCGTACAGGTGCCTGTTCCGGTATAGCACCAAACGATCGAAGCTCCCGGGGTGGAGTCCGTGATCGTAGTGCTCGTAGGCATCGCGTAGGTGCCCGTAGCAAGCGTTATTACTGGAGTCGCGGTGGTATCAGCGCGACTCACAGTTGCACATCCGATGGATGTGAACAGCACAAGACATGCCGAAGCGATCTTCACGTTAGCTCTCCTGAGACGCGATGTGCGAGGCCGAGACTCGAGTGAATCCGCGGACCTGGCTCGACTCAAGGAGGCGCTTCAAAGCAAGTGAAAACTACGTTTGACAGGTTTGAGGTGGAGTTTGAAGGGTTAGCAGCCTCCGCCTAACGTTTGCATCGAAGACCTAACGCTTTGAACGTTGCCGCTTCAGCCGCTTCGTAGAATTCTGGGACCACCCGGATCTGATACAGCCGATTCCACCCCACTAGAAGAATTTTCACGGAAGATTCTTTCAACGCGAAATAGGTGGAGGTCTTAGGGACGTAAATATGCTGCACTTAGCGTGTCTTATATGAAGCGTTCAACGATTACGGCTTTGCTTTTGGGTTCGTCATTGTTTGGCGGTCAGGCCCAACAGCGAGTCGCATCTGCCCAAAGCCGTCCCATTACTTTCGCCGTGCTGGCAGACCCGCAGCTCGGTATGTATGCGAAAGACAATAACTTCCTCCAGGAGGAAGCCAATCTTGAATTCGTTGTCGCCAATCTGAACCGATTGCATCCGGATTTCGTTGTTGTCTGCGGAGATCTGACCGACAGAACAGGAGACGAAGCCGAGATTGCGGCCTATAAGCAGACGATGCGGAAGCTGGATCCGAGCATCCCGGTCTACAACGTTCCTGGCAACCACGACGTTGGCAATCTTCCGACTCCATCCACACTAGCCAGCTATCGGGCTGCCTATGGATCCGATTACTACGCCTTCCACCTCGGGCAAGTTCTCGGCGTCGTGCTGGACTCAAACCTCATCCGGTCGGCGGATCACGTTCCTGCCGAAGCGGCCAAGCAGGAAGAGTGGCTTCGCAATACGCTCTCGCAAGCCAGCCCCAACCAGCAAATTCTTGTCTTTCAGCACATTCCATATTTTCTGAAGGATGCCGATGAGAAGGATCAGTACTTTAATATTCCCTCCGCCATCCGCAAAAAGTATCTGGACCTTCTAGGCACGAATCACGTTCATCTGATCTTTGCGGGACATTACCACCGGCTTGCGGGTGGGTCCGATGGAACGATTATGGAAATCGTGACAGGTGCCGTGGGTATGCCGATCGGCGATTCCAGCTCAGGGTTTCGTCTGGTGCAACTCGGGTCTTCTGGGATGAAGACGGAGTGGTACTGTCTCGGTAATATCCCTAACCGCATCGAACACGATCTACCAAAAGGCGGATGCTCCTCGGGAGATTGAGCTGGAGCTGAACATCACCAACTCTGCGTCCTCAACGTTGCGTCATTCAAAAGACTTCGCTGATTCCAGCCCACACTCCACATTGAAAGAGACAAAATGCCTTCGATTGGTAGAAGCTTTTTCTGTTTATTGACCACTTCCCTTTTAGCCGGTGCGTGCCTGCCAGGAGAGACCCAGCAGACGAACGCGACAATGGGGTCGCCACGGTCGGCATCCGCACAGCACACATTTCGGCTCGATGCTGGGAATGTGACCTATGCTGTCGGCGTGACGCCCAGCGGTAGTGTGCAAACGGTGTACTGGAGTGCTCGGTTAGCAGCTAACGATCCTATTCCTGCAGCCGAGCCAATAGGACGCCCTTTTGAGATCGATGATTCTCCGCAAGAGTACGCCGGATGGGGCGGCGGGCTTCTGGCCGAGCCGTCGCTAAAAATCACCTTCCCGGATGGCAATCCCGATCTGGTGCTGCGATTCGTATCCGCTGCACCGGAAGCGCATACGCTGAAAATCGTCCTCAAGGATATTCAGCGCAATGTGTTCGTCACTCTTCACTACGACATCGATCCCGAAACCGGCATCCTTGCGCGTTGGAGCAACATAGAGAACCGCACTGAGGTTCCTCTGACGGTCGAACAGGCGGAATCTGCCGAGTGGAACCTGCCGTCAGCAACCGGCTACTCGCTCCGCTTTCTCAGCGGCCGATGGGGTGGCGAAGACCAGCTCCAGACTCGAGCGATCACGCCGGGAAACACTGTGCTGGAGAGTCGCCGAGGATTTACGGGTCACGAGTTCGCGCCGTGGTTCGCTGTCGCGCAGAATGATCGTGTTACTGAACAGAACGGTGAGGTGTGGTTCGGCGCCCTGGCATGGGGCGGATCGTGGCGAATCACGATCGAACAGGATGTGATGCAGCAGGTGAAGATTGTTGGCGGTTACAACCCGTTCGACTTCAGCTATAAGCTGAACCCCGCTCAGGCATTGACGACACCTAAGTTCTACGGCGGGTTCGCCTCGCATGGATTTGGAGAGATGTCGCGGATCGAATCCACCTTTCAACTACACCGTATTCTTCCCCACGCTCCAGCGCCGCGCCTGCGGCCGGTCCTTTATAACTCATGGGAAGCTACCGGATTCAACTTCGATGAAACCACGCAGGAGAAACTTGCCGACAAAGCGGCTTCAATAGGTGTGGAGCGCTTCGTGATGGACGATGGTTGGTTCAGCACGCGCGCAAAGGATAGCTCCGGCCTCGGAGACTGGTACCCCAACCCGCAACGGTTTCCCCAAGGGCTAAAGCCACTCATCGACCACGTACATGCACTCGGAATGGACTTCGGCCTTTGGGTAGAGCCTGAGATGGTAAACGAGGACAGTGAGCTCTACAGCAAGCATCCGGATTGGATATTGAACTTCCCGGGACGTCCACGGACAAAGGCCCGATCCCAGTTCGTATTGAATTTGGCACTGCCCGAGGTGCGGGAGTACATTCTCCAAACTCTCACCAAGCTTCTCAGCGAGAACGATATTGCATTTCTAAAATGGGACGCTAACCGTAATTTCAGCGAGCCAGGCTGGCCACAGAAACCCGCTGACGAGCAGAAACAGCTTTGGGTGGCGTATGTACAAGGCTACTACCGCGTACTTCACACGCTCCGCGAACGCTTTCCGATGTTGGAAATCGAATCCTGCTCCGGCGGTGGCGGGCGAGTGGATTTGGGTGTTATGCAGTACACCGACGAGGTATGGCCGTCAGACAACACCGACCCGTTCGACCGTCTGACAATCCAAGATGGCTTTACCTACGCCTACACACCGGCAGTGATGATGGCCTGGGTGACCGATTCGCCGAACTGGTACAACGGTCGCCAAACATCGCTGTCCTATCGCTTCCTGTCCGCGATGCAGGCCTCATTGGGCATCGGTGCAAACCTCAAGTGGACCGGGGAAGATTTCTCGACGGCAAAGCATCTCATCACGGAGTACAAGCGCATTCGGAAGATGGTGCAGCAGGGCGCGTTATACCGACTGGTCTCGCCGCGCGACGGCAGCAACATATCATCGACCGAGTCCGTTTCTGAGGATGGCCGCTCCGCCGTGGTCTTTGCATTTCTGCATTCCCAGCAGATGGGATATCGATTCCCCACCCTCCACCTGCAAGGACTTCAACCAGAAACGGTGTACAACATCCGCGCACTCAGCGGAAACCTTTCGAAAGACACCCCGGCACAGGCCTCCGGAGCGTTCTGGATGCATCAGGGCATTCGCCTGGGATTGACCGGCGATTTTTCTGCACAAGCTGTTCTGTTTACGGCAGAGCAGCACGAGGGAAAACAAGAGCAAGGGAGAACCGAGAGCCGCTGAACGAAGACCGACCTCCCGTTCTCATAGCATGTGCCGCGCGATGGATGCGCAATGAAAAAGAAAAGGGGACCGCAGGCCGCGGTCCCCATGGGAGGCTACTTGGTGAGAATCCAGCCGAGGGACTTCTCGGCACTACCGAGAGACACCCCATTTACCTGGCATGTACTGCTAGTGGAAACCCAGTGAGTACCGTTCGCATTGCTGCTGCAGCGATAGATCTGGACAGAGTTCCCCGTGGCCGGTTTGCTTGGGTAGCTGTAGCCGGCCGTGGTGTCCTCCACCCACTGTGTCGTGTTATCGCACTGGTTGGTCGTAACCATGTGATCGGGATGCCCGTCAGGCCATGGCACAGAGCTTGTGCACTCAACAAGTTTCGTGAGCGACTGCCCCTGTGATACAGGATTAGGCTTAGCAAACTGAGCAAGATACCCCACGGTATCAACCTCCACCTGCGGGAAGCTGCCAACGGGTTCCGAATGATGTGCATCGAGGCCATACTCGACAGGCTGCGTGCTCGAGTATCGCTGATTGAGATTTGTATCCAATCGCGTCGTCAGCGCAACAAGTACCTGCGGATCCTGCGCAGTACCTGACGCAGATACCGTCACGCTGCGCATGGCAAGAATCCGTTGAGCCAACGTGTTGTAATGCGGGACAAATCCGTAGACGAATTCAAACTGTCCTTTCTTTGTGAGATCGAAGCTGCGAGTTCCGTCGAGCAGGTTGAGTGCTGCGGGATAAAGATAACCATTGTGTGCAGGGTTACTCGCAAAGTAGTAGCCATCATCACCCATCAGAGGATAGGGAAAGGTAGTAAATTGAACACTGTTTGTTCCCAGGTTCGAGAGCGCCGTAAAGGACAGCTTGACGCCGTTGAAGTTGGAATCTGATACACCAAGCAGCATTACCCAGCCTTTGTCTTTCCAATAAGTCGCGCTGGTCCCCAATTTGTAGGAAAGTGCGTCCGTACCGTCGTTGAGATATCCAGGTATATCGCTGTCGGCGCCGTTCACTCCGGGCTGGCTGCCCCAGCCGTTGTCGTATTTCACAAAGCTGGTCAGGTTTGACAGAGGTGCGCGGGCAAGACCTGTCGTATCGAAACGACTGGGATCACTCGTAGTATTTGTTGGGTGACGGCAAAACAGATAAGCATAGGTTGTGCCGGAAATAATATTGCAGTCGCCTTCTCCGGATTCGCCGGAACCATTGTCTGTTGAGTCAATGATGAGCACCGGAGACGTATTGTTCCAAGTTAGCCCCTGGTCTACGGACGTAAACAACGTCATCGTCTTGTGATGAGTATTCGACGGGCTGCAATTGCCATTAACCCCAGATGCCGGGTTTTCCCCATGACTGAATCCATAAAGCACGCCGCCGGAGCTGATCGTGGAATTGAGCCATTGTCCACATTTGGCCCACGTAGTTGTCGGAGTTCCATTCAATTGTCCGTATAAGACATCTTCGTGATAGCTGGAGCTTGGGTCGGTTGCAGTGACATCCCACACTGCGGCTCCATCGATTGCCTGCGTGCAATTAGGACCGTGCTCAGAATTGCTGTGACATCCATTTGCTGTAAATCCACGGAAACTATTCATGCCCAACTGATAAGAATTGAAATAGTTGTCTGCGTCGAACGTCTCCGGCATGCGGATTGCATCGGCGCGCTCTACCCAAAAGCGAATACCGGACGTGGTGAGGTCCTTTTGTGCGTGAGCCATTGGAGCAAGCACCAGCACAGCAGCTGCGACGGCAAAGAGGCTCTCTGCGAGTTTCATGTCATGCCCTCCTTTGACGAACTGGTTGAGGCGGCAGCGCGTCGAGCGAGAGAGGTTCAACACCCCGCACACTGTCGCAGCGCGCGGAGCCGGCGAGTTCGCCGTGTACCGCGCCGTCATGCAATCCTCAGCGGTTGCAGGTGGCGAACGATGAAGACCGACCGGGAGGTGAGCCTCTGCGAATCCTTCACAGAGGCTCACGGAAGTTGAGATTGTTGCGCAGCGATTCTCCTTCAAGCTTGCGGAACACGTTGCGCGAAGCGGGTGTTCTAGAAGTTGAAAGTGGCCTCGATCTGTCCCTGGCGGTTGACGGGAGAAAACTTCGAGGTGACCTGGCCAAAGTTGGAGGAGCCAAGCGTGGTGGACGGGAACGGCGCCTGGACGCGGTTGAACGCGTTGAAGTAGTCCATACGCACGGTGAAGGAGGTTCCCTCGGTGATACGGAACAACTTCTTGACGCTCAGATTCTCCACCGGGTACCAGGGACCGCGAACCGCGTTATACGTGCGCCTTGCATTACCCAGCACATACTGGCTGCCGGTATTACTCCAGGCGTCGGTGCTGAACAACTGCGGCGCGGGTATCTTGCCCTCGAAGAACAACGGGATCTGGCCGTAGTTTCCGGACCAGAGTTTAACTCCAGGATTGAAGTTAGGCCGGTTGCTGCCGTTCAAGGGGCTGCCACCGCTCTGCGTGATCGCCAGCGGCTGGGAGTTGTTGTAGGTCACAATGCCCGAGATCTGCCATCCGCCCAGCAGCTTTCCCGTCTCTCCCCTGTTGAGCCAGCGCTGGCCCGGACCGAACGGAAGTTGGTAGAGGAGTGCAAGCTTCGATTCGAACGAGCCGGTCGAGTCTTCACCCCAGTCTGCCGCCTGGTTGTACTTGTTCACGGTTGTGACGAAGTTGTCGTAGAGCCTGGGCAGTTCGATATTGGCGAGGAAGTTGATGTTGTTCGACAGGTGCTTGTCGGCCTGTATCTGGAAGGCACTGAAGTACGTGGTTCCCGCCTGGTCCCACGCACGCGCCACATTGGAGTACTGCGGGAAGGGTTTCAACGACTGAAGCACCGTGGCGCCACCTTTGAACTGCGTCGCGAAGTCCGCGTACGGAGCTGTGAACCCGGCTGCCTTTGCCGCGGCCGAGTTGATGTTCTGTGTCAGCAGCGATCCGTACTTCAGAATCGAAGGATCTGGCTGGCTGATGGGGTTGCGGTTGTAGCCCGAGAGATGGGTGACGCGATTCGCGGTGTAGTCGACCGTCAGCATCGTGTGCCATGGGATCTGCCTCTGGACGCTCAAGCTCCACATCTGCAGAATCGGAGCCTGGCCATTCTTCCCGTGATCGAGGTAGTAGATGGTTTGGGCGACACCCAGACCGGGGTTGAAAGGCGTGGGGCTAACTGCGGGAATGGGATTAGCCGCGCCTCCGGCATTGGTCCACTGGCCATAGGCGGACGTATTGCCCCCGGTCGGGCTCAGGGTGTAGCTGCCGCCCAGCAATCCAGCCATGTTATTGATGGGGCCACTCAGGCCTTCGCCTTGGCCGTACGCGCCGTTGTAGCCCAGGTAGGTGACGGTGTATCCACCCTGAATGACCGTGTTCCGGTCGAGGCTGTAGGCGAAGCCGATGCGCGGTCCAAAGTACAGGTCGTGAATCCCGACGCGGTTATAGCCCGCGCAGCCCTGGCAGTTGCCATACTGAGTGGCAGCACCGGGCAGGTTGCCGGCCGCGGGATTCGGGGTCGTGGGGTTCAGGAAGACGTTATTGTTCTTGGACATCGTATAGGGGATCATCAGATCGTAGCGGAGGCCGGCGTTGAGCGTCAGCTTGCTGGTGAGCTTGATGTCGTCCTGAACATACGCAGAAACTGCATTCGTGCTGACCGCCGTCGTAGTCGCCGCCGAGCGCGTTGCCGAATCGGGCAGACCCAGCAGGAAGCTGGCAAACGAGCTGCCGTATTGGGAAAAGTTGGTATTCGAGGGATCCGGGATGGAAGTTTCAGCCTGGCTGAAGGTGAAGTGGCCGCTGCTGTAGTTGCTTAGAGTCGTCTCCCAATAGTGGTGGTACTCACCACCAAAATTAAACGTGTGGCGTCCCTTGTTCCACATCCAGTTGTTGAAGATGTTCCAGCCTTTGTTGTCCACGTAGTACTGGACAAGGCTGCTGTTGCTGTTGCCCCAGTTGGTGGGCGCGTTTTGTCCGTTGAAGCTTATGTAGGGCAACGTGTTGCTGTTGGTGATGCCGGCGAAGCTCACGTTGTTGTTCGTGTTCAGGTTGTTCTGAAACTTGTCCTGCGCCGCAAAGCCAGCCGTCATCACCAGGTTGGGACGCATGATCTTGGAATAGTTCGCCAGCCAAACGTTGGCGTTGTCGGTCAGCTCCTCCTGCCCTGTAAGCGGGTTGGTGGCCGGCACAATCGGAGCATTCTCCTCCTGGGTGACGAAGTAGTGGTTGCGCCACCAGGTGAAGGCAATGTTCTGGCTCTGCGAAAGCTGGTGGTTCACCGTGACGCCCCAGGCCTTGTTTTGGTTCGGCACCGACGCAATTGCTGGATTCGCGTTGCCTTGCAGCCCGAAGTTGGTTCCCGGCGCGGTGGGGTCGGGAATGTACTGCAGCAGCGTCTTCGAGAGAGGGTCGATACGGCTGGGGCAGATCACATTGAGTTGGCCGTTGCACTGAAACTGCTGGCCTGTCTGCGGGTCGTAGATCGGAATCAGCTTGCCTTTGGAGTCGACAAACTGGCTGAAGTCGCCGCTTTTCATAGCGGGCGTTGGGACTGTGCCGATGCTCACCCCGGCGGCCGTTGCTGCGGCCTGGTTCTTGTTGAAGATGTCGATGCTGAAGAGGAAGAACGTTTTGTTGTGGCCGTTGTAAAGCCTCGGCAAAACCACGGGACCGCCAATGGTGCCGCCCCAGTCCTTCTCGTCATCTATCGGGGCAATCGCCTTGCCCGCGCTGTCAAAACGTGATGGGAAAAAGCCGGCCGAATCAAAAACGCTGTTGCGGGCGATGAAAAAGGCGTCGCCATGCAGCTTGTTGGTGCCCGAGCGCATGTTGTAATCGACCGCACCCTGCACCATACCGTAGCGGGCAGAAAAAGCGTTGCGGATGACGCGGAACTGGTCCACCATCTCGTACGGTGGGTCGGAGTTGATATCGGAGGCGGTATCAATCTGCACGCCGTTGTAGTAGTTTCCGGCCGAGTTGATCTGGCCGGACGCGCCGCCTTCAACGGTCACGCTGCCGTACGGGCCGGATCTGACGCCCGGCGCCAAAGTGGCAAAGCTGGTGATCTGGCGAATGTAGCCGTTGATCAGAAGCGGCAGATCCGACACTTCCTGCGTTGGCAGGATCGAGTCAAGCTGCGGGTCGGTGGTGTCCATCCTGATGGTATTCAGCGAGGACACCTCAACCGTCTGGTCGACGGAACCCAGCGTCATCTTGATATCGTTGGTCGCCTCGGCGCCTACTTCGACAACAACGTGTACTTGCTTGAACGTCTGGAATCCCTTCGCTTCCACCGTGATGTCATAGGTGCCCGCCGGCAGAGGCACTGTATACAGGCCCACCGAGGATGCGGCGGCCTTCGTCTTGATCCCGGTCGCTTCATTGGCGAAGACAATCTGCGCTCCGGGGATGGCCGCGCCCGATGGATCCGTCACCTTGCCGGTGAGACCGGCGTTGGCCTGCGCGTCGAGCGGCCGCTGGAAAAAGAGCAGGCACGGCAGAAGAAGAATTACGAGTGCAAGCAGTGAACGACGTTGGCCCGGCATCAGCTCCATTGTCTGCTCTGTCGGCACATTCTGCGTTGCGTTCATGGTTTTCGTCTGTTGGCTTGGCATTGGACCGCCTCCTGGATTTTCGTTCAGCTTCTCTGCTCGCATCTGTGGGACATCACTTCTTTCAATCGGCATGAGCCGGCCCATTGACGTCATTGCGGGCTGAAGTTGTAGCTTCGCTTCCGCCCTTTGATTTGTTTGCAAGTACCGTTGAGTCCTGCGGCACGTTCTGTTCGGGGAAATTCCAGCCGCGGAGGGAAACACGTGGACTCCCAACACCGGCAGCGCCCACCGGAGCGTGGATGGTGACTGTCCGCTCCTCTCCTGGCAGCAAAGAAATGTAGTTATCGCTGTAATAGGCGGGGAGGATGCGCGTCCCATCAGCGTGGAACAGCGTCAGCTTGAGCGCAATCGCCGCATCGCTGCCGGTATTGCGCAGATGCACGCGCCACACCTTCTCTTTTTCGCCGTCGACCACAGAATCGGTCGAAGCTTTCAGAGCGGAGCTCAGCGATGCGGGAGCAAACTTATCCAGCCCGCGATTGTCTTCGGGCTGTTTTGCGACCCAGTAGAAGTTATCGGCGATCATGGCACCGGCCGAATCCCGCAACTCCAGCCGTACTAATACCAACGGGTGCTTTTCGAAGAGATCGTCGATGGGAAGCACAAAGAGAGGCGTCGTGACGTTGGCGGCGGCATCAACCTGCGCATCCTTCGACGCCAGCGTCTCGTTCTCCGGCGAAACAACCAGCGCGTGCACATGCAAGCCGCGCGCAGCATCACGCGTAGTATTCACTAGCTGCACCGTGTGATCGGATAGATCCATCTGCACGTGCAGAGGTGCATTGGCTTTACGAATCGCATAGAACGATGCCTGCGTGTCATAGTCCGAGCTGTACATCTGCCACATCGTGCTCGGCCATGCCGGTTGCGTCATCCAGATCATCCGACCGCTGTTTGGCTTCCACAGGTGCGCATACATGCCCTCGTAGATCGCCTGGTGATCGACATAGTTGAAGAGCTGCACGCGGCGTTCAAACTCCTGGAGCGAATTGAACGGCCCAAGTTGCAGCGAAAGCTGCCGCATAAGCTCGTGCGTGTTGCCGCCCTCGCTCTGGTGCCAGTCGTGGTATGCCCACGCATCACTCACAGGCCAGCGGTCCGCTGGAGCAACCGTATGCTCGAACGCCTCGCGCGTCGGGAACGACGAAATGCCAAGCTCAACCGAAAAGCCGCGATTCAGTTTGCTGAAATACAACGTCGGATCGACCCAGTGATAAGGCCCGCTCGGCCGCAGATTGACCTGATTCGAGCTCGGCGAATAGAAGCGTGTGCCGTCTTCTTCGTGGAGCATCTGAATCAGTCTTTCGTTGAGCACCGGCGGAGGGACGCCTTCATTGCGTCCGCACCAGATCACGATGGAAGGATGATTGCGATAACGGCGCACCGCGTCGCGTGCATTCTCAACAAACAGCTCCGGGTCTCCAGGCTCCGCGTTGTAGTTCTGCGTTGAACCCCAGAAGTCGTTCCACACCATCAAGCCGTACTCGTCGGCGAGTTCGTAGAAAATCTCTTCGGTGTTCTGGCCCACCCAGTTGCGGATCATGTTCAGATGCGCTTCCTGATGCAGACGGAAATAGGGCTCCAGATGTGCGCGGCTGATTCGCTTGCGCGTGTCATCCATACCCCAGTTGCCTCCGCGCACCGCGATGCGTACTCCATTGACCTTGATCACCAGGTCGGTGAGTCCGTCTTCACCTGCTATCGCACGCACAGCGGGAGTATTCTCCGCAGCCGGATCAATGGTTGAGGCCCATCCGGTTGCGGTCTGCCGCATATCTTCATGACGCACGTCGACGGGGTCATAGCTCTTGCCGAGCGTGAGCGTCGGATTCACCTCGACGCGACGCAGGTGGCCGGTGTGGTCGAAGAGCGTGAGTTCGTACGTCACCTCGCGGACACCGAAGGTTGTCGTGCGCTGATCAGAAACTGCGCCACGGGCCGAGAGCGTCAGGTGCAGGTGATAGAGATTCGGATCGCCATATCCATTCGGCCACCAAAGTCGCGGATGCGTCAGATGTAGAGCGCCAAATCGATTCGGGGTGAGATGTAACGTGGTGTCGCCTGGCGCCACTCTTGCACTCATGTGCACCTGCACACCCTCGAACGCTGCGTTCAGCAGTACGCTCTGCGCGACGTTCCCCGAGTTGTGCACCGGAACATCGATATCGATGTCCGCTGTAGAGACATCCGGCAGGGGGAGATGTGTGATGACCTGCGGATCGCCAAGCGTGACCGTCCCTGTCTCTTCGAGACTGACACTCTGCCAGATGCCGGTGTCGCGGTCGCGAATCGCGGGCATCCAATCCCATCCCTCCGTATCCACGAAGGTCGGTCCGTCGATCAGCATCAAGCCGCCGTCGTAGCCGGGGCCATCCTTCATGGACTGCTCAGCCGGAACACCAGGATGCGGCGGCGGTGCGACGCGAACGGCCAAGGCATTGGCGCCAGGCCGTAGCAATGAAGTCACGTCGAAGTCGCCTCGCTCAAACGCGCCGCGCATTTCGCCGACCTCATGGCCGTTGAACCAGACATCGGCCGTGTAGTTGATGCCGCCGAAGTGCAGCGTGAAGTGCCGCTCCACTCCACGCGCGGCCGGCGCAGAAAACTCCACGCGATACCAGTAGTCGTGCTTGTTCAGCGACTCCGGAATTGCGAGATTGTTCAATCCGAAGTCCGGGTCCGGATACACGCCGCGATCGATGAGCGTAGTGAGTACTGTGCCGGGCACCGTGGCCACTAACCACTTCGCCTCGGAAGAATGAGAGGCGCCGCTCAGATACCCCGGCAGAGAGATCCGCGCTCCGGCTTCTGGGAGGATCGACTTATCAGCATTCGAATAGAGCCGCCAATTCGCCTCGATCTGCCATGCACCGGGCCGTGTCTCTGCTAATGTGGGCGCCGGCGGAGGTAGAGGATCGTCTTCAGGCCGCTCGGGCGCTGCGCCGTGAGGCATGTCGGCAGGATCCTGTGGCGAGCGATAGCCTACCTGCTGCTTGGTCTGGATTGGCCACGTCTTGGCGTTCTCCTCGCGAAGCTGCGCATCGAAGTTCGGCGGTGTTGCGAAATCGCGCGCGACCTCCGCGGCGGACCTCGCGCCGTCGGTTACCGAGAAGCCTCCAATGTCGCCGCTGAAGCGTACTGTCTCCCCGGCCGGATCAGGCGCCAGTTCAATCTGCGGAGTCAATTCGCTCTTGGGAGAGTGCGCGGTTCCTGCGGCAACTCCATCTACATAGAGAGTCATGATCTGGCCGTCATCGCTGAGGGCCAGCAAATGCCACACATTGGGGCTCAGGGCTGTTGTGGCAACAAGCGACGCGCCTGCCACAGAGCCAATCCCGGGATGCCCCTGTTGGAGCTCAAAGTAACAGGAGGATGAATTCGGATCACCGATGCCTGCGATCAGCGCATCGGCGTCGGGGGTGTCCGTTCGCACCCACAGCTCTTCGGTTCTGGCAACGGTACCGGCAAGCTCCTTCGGCAGCGGCTTGACGAGTGCCGGGCCTCCCGCCAGCAGATGTGCGAGGTAGGGTCCCGCCTTTGCAGGCTGTTGCGCACGAACGGCTCCGACGCCGACCAGTCCAGCGAGAAAGGCTACACCGAACAACCTCTGTCGCCAGCCCAACCTTCCGCGATACAACCCGGATCGATGCCCTGCCTTTGCCGACGCAAGCTTTGAAACGACTGCCACGAACTCCCCCGGGAAATCGGATTCAGAGTAGGGGTCGTCACGGAAGCGGTCTAGGTTAGAGCGGTTCGGTTGCACTCAGGCGGTGAATACGGCTGCTGTCCTCCCTGGGCCAAAGGCGCAGAATGGCAGATGGAAGAAGGACCGAGAATCCGGAAGATCCATGCACTCTTGTAGTTCGACGTCACTGCGCACCACGCTATCCACAGACCGGTTGAGCACCGAACTGTCATGGTGCTCTAATGGGGGTCTCTTGAAATCAGCGGTTAACCGGACGTTAACTACGTTAGACCGGCACGCAAGCTATACTCTGGTCGAATCGGGACAATGCTAACTAAGGCTCCTCCACACGAAAACGCAGATACCGCAGACACAGTTAGTAGCCCGCCCGAGGCCGCTCAGATTCGCGAACACCTTGATGTGATCCTCGCGAGTGACGAGTTCTCCTCCAGCCGACGTGCTTCGGAACTGCTCCAGCACCTGGTGGAGCGCGCTCTGGCCGGGGATAATGGCAGCCTGAAAGAACGCCTGCTCGGGGTGGAGATCTTTCACCGGCGTAGCGATTACAACACCAGCACGGATGCCATCGTGCGCGTCACAGCCAACGACGTGCGCCGCCGGCTCAGTCAGTTTTACTCTCGCCACCATGACCACTCTTTACGGATTTCGCTTCCGCTCGGCTCGTATGTGCCGGATTTCATCTCGACTGCACGCGAGCCAGTCTCTGCACTTGCGGGAAACATGCAGGTCTCCGGTGGTGCTTTGCCGCACTCCGAACCCGCATCTGACTCCGCGACCGCAGCGATCGTCGAGAGTCCCGCAACGGTAAAAAGTCCGGTTTCGGCACGCGGTCGCATTTTGCCAAAACTGCAATACGCTTTGGGACTGATACTGGCTGTGCTCGTTGGCTGGTGGTTCCACAGTATGGTGCATGGTCACGGTGCACAGACAAATCGTGACTACTCCTTCTATAGCGACCTGCTGGGACCAATCGGATTAGACGGCCCGGGCGAAACCGAGATCGCGCTCACCAATCCGCATATATTGCTCTACCTGGGATTGAAGAGCCCCGGACCAGCGCTGGGCGAAACCCTCAACGATATTCCTGTTCCGGCGAACATGGCCTCTGTATTGAACAAGAGTGCCAACGATATCCAAGCCAACTTTCCCTATCACCATTTCTTCGTGGACACGACCGCTTACACCGGAATCGGCGAAGCCAAAGCAGCCTTCGGGCTTGCTCGCACGCTGGAAGCGACAGGCCGAAAAGCAGAACTCACTGAAGAACGCTTCCTTAATTGGGAGAGTGCCCGTCAGGCACCTCTTGTCATCCTTGGTGCACCGCACGAGAGTAAATTCGTCCAGGACACGTTGTCAGCGGCGAACTTCAGGATTGATTACGACTCGATCCACAACCTTCATCCCCTGCCAGGTGAGCAGGCCGACTACTCCCGCTCGCGCCACGGCGACGTGCTGGAAGATTACGGCCTCATCTGGATGACGCAGTCCCCATCAGGAACGCGAATCCTGGTGCTTGCAGGACTCAGCAGCCCCGGCACGGCCGGTGTGGGCGAGTTCTTCAGCGACCCGGAACGCATGAAACCCGTGTACCAGCAACTTCGCGCCGCCGCCGGTTCTGACCACTTTCCCGATTCGTGGCAGGTTCTGCTACGCATTCAGGCAAGACAGGATGTCCCAGTCAACGTAACACCCGTTGCGGTGCGAATCACTCGGAAACCTTAGACAGAATCGACTGGAGAACTTCCGCAGAGCGTTAACTAACGTATTCCCGGTCGACTTCGCGTTCTGGTCATTTCGACACAACTCACTGATTCTCCTGTGCGTATTAACCACGCACGCAAACCGCAACCGCTCTAACGTTGCTATCGCGTCACCACGCAACGAAGATGCTCATGAAAGACAAACGGCGTGGCGTCAAACGCAGCCATGCCGTGAAGGATTCTCTCGCAATGACCGATCTGCTCAACCGTCGCACCTTTCTGCAAACGGGACTTGCCGCCACGGGCGCGGCGCTCACCTCATCGTTGCCTTTGAAGGCTGCCACGCCAGCTCGTTCGAAACCGAATCTGCTCTTCATCTATACCGAAGGCCAGCGTGCTGACTGTATGAGCGTGGCTGGCCATCCGATTCTCCGCACTCCCAACCAGGACCGCATTGCACGCGAGGGCACGCGCTTCACCAATGCTTTCTGCACCAACGCGCTGTGTGCACCCGCGCGAGCCACAGCGATGACCGGCATGTGGTCCAGGACTTCGGGCGCGCTGGACAACAAGCTGCTCAATACACCGCTGCCTCCGGATATTCCCATCTGGACCGATCTGTTGCGAGAGCAGGGCTACCGCACAGCCATGCTCGGCAAAGTGCATGTGCGCAATGGGCTCAAAGAACGCTATTGGGACTATTACTTCGGCTTCAACGCTCCGTCGACCAACTACTACAAACCGCGCTTCGCGGAAGGCCACGCCGGCACAATCGGCCCGGAGAAGACCTACAAGGGTTATGCGGACGACCTGGTGACGGATCGCGCACTCGCGTGGCTGGATACGCTTAAGGGCGACGAGCCCTTTTGCATGAACCTCTGGTATCAGACGCCGCACGCGCCGTTCTTCCGGCCGCGACGCCTTTTGGACGCATATAACGGAGTATTGATCCCAAAGCCGGCTACGTTTGACGACGACCTTCGCGGTTATCCAGGCAAACCAAAACCATTTGTCGAGGC
>Ga0157372_10002007_pt1 | contig 22107 bp, 52 predicted proteins | sample C55metaG_FD_115307 | JGI IMG/M metagenome (GOLD analysis project Ga0157372, IMG submission 115307) | Corn rhizosphere microbial communities from Kellogg Biological Station, Michigan, USA - C5-5 metaG | ecosystem: Host-associated > Plants > Roots > Rhizosphere > Soil | place: USA: Michigan... | reverse complement strand
TGTACCCCTTTTATTGAGTTGAAATGAACGAAACAGAGTTTTTAGCTCAATTGTTGCCCCTTCAAGTTGCTGACGTAAAAGCAATGCAACTAGGTGATAAGGCAATCGCATTCATCAATGGACTCGACCCCGAAGGAGGGGGAGTAGCCGTTGTCGAATATACTGGAGCTGCAGCAGCACAATTACACTACCCTGAGATGTTCCACTTCAGCAGAGTGGATATCAAAAATGTAGGACGACAATATCGTGCAGCCGATCTAGTCGAATGGCGATACAAAGACGTAACAGACCCTAATAGAGCAACTAAACTCTATCACTATACCGATGCTCTTGGACAATATTGCCCTAAGTATAAAACTAACCATAAATACCGATTGGCAATTAAAAAGGCACTTGAGAACCTAGATCGACAAAAACTTATCACCATCTACAATGATCTGCTATAGAGTTGAACATCCTCAGTCCCAATTAGGCCCATATCAAGTCAATGCCATAGACAATAACCTTGAATGGGCAGCAGAATGCGGACGAATGCGAGGATGCCACTCAACCGATGGATACCACCGAGGCCCACAAGATGATGAAATCGGCCCCATCGAAGGATCGTGGAAATGTGCATTTAAATCCATGCGAGAACTAGAAGACTGGTTCGAAGGATGGCTCAAAACCCTCCTGATCGATTATGGATTCAATATCATCACCCTAGAAGTACCCGATCAATATGTCAAAAAAGGCAAAAGACAAATATGCTATGACTCTAATCATATCCAAAAATCCTATGTCATCCATTATGACTTCCCGGAGTAAACATGGTTGAAAGAGAACTTATACCCTTCTTGGGACGCTCTAAAAATAACCGCTGGCGAATGTCTAAGAAAATCCTCCCGCCAGAAGGAAGGCATGTCCTAGTCTATTTTAATGGCGAAATCGACGTAGGCTATCATATAAACTATGCGGGATGGCTCAGCACACGTCATATTAGATTTTGGGCCGAACCTACCCACTGGAAACAACTACCCGCAAACCCCTATCAAAGAAGAAAGCCTAAGTAAAACTTAGGCTTCTTTCTTATGTGTAAGTGAAAAGGATTAGTACCTATTCGATACCACACGCTCAGCCTCGTCTAAAGCTATCCAAACGTGCTGCTCAAACCCCTGCTCGGGAACACCCCATATAATACAACCGTCAGCATACTTCATTACCCAACGAATGTGCTGACGCCACTCGTCCAAAGGAATAGGCTTCCCACCAACCTCAGCATTACTGTCGTGGTAACAAGGCCAAACAAAAGGATAAATAGGACGACTCCCCCCTACCCTCTTCGCCTCTAAACAATTACCCTTGACATATAACTCTGTGTCATTGCCAACATAAAAATCGTAACAACTAGGCGACATATAATCTAATACGTCTATCACCCCACCCGTAGAAGTTACCTTCCCATTGTCCTTAACCCCATATGCCAAACGATCATTCGACTTCTGCCATGCCCTGAAACGAACCACGGCCTCCAAAGTCTCATCCCATTCATAAACATTGAAATCCTTATGATTGGACGCAACCTGCGAAAGATGCCAACGGTCACTATCTGAAAACTTACCAATCCCCTCCTTCCTATAACGCTCCCAATAGTTCAACCCGTCGTAATAGGAATTAGGTGTCCAATAGTCCTGTGAAGGAGCTAAACTGTAAACAGAATAACGAAGGTCAGGACGATACTTCTTAGCAGTTAAAATGAAACGACGAATCTTACGCTGAGCGTCCTCTACCTCTGCATCCGTGGCGGCACGACCATCATACTTATATTGCTCTAAGTCATAACAGTAGTGCATACCCGGTGGCAATGCCTGAAAGGCTGCCTTTACTTTCTCTTCTATTATTTCCTCACGAGGGCCATAATAACCCCCAACCCAAAAAGAATCCTCCTGCCATCCCGGCGTCTTAGGATCACTGTCGTAACGACCTCCACCCTCACACATATAAGGTAAACATCCTAATGGGGGCTTATTAAACCAACTATTAAAGAATACAGGCTTGGGACTTTTCTTGCTATTAATCGATGCGGGCTGTTCTGGATACATACACCTTCCTTTCTAAATGTGCAACTGTGCAACCATTTATCTAGACACCCTCTAAACCACTTATCAAACATTAAATCCCTTTAATGTGCATGGAACTTATCCATAATGAGAAAACTTAATAATGACCTCGTAGATGCTTTGAAATAGAGGGGAATGTGAAGGTTAAGAGGAAAAAGAAGGTTGATAATGTGCAAGCTGTTAAGACCTGAAAAATAATATAGATATAATAAAACGATATTTGAATGATATTAATGAAAAGGGAAGTGTCTAAGCCTGTCTTTGTCCTCCGCTTTTACCTGCCAATATTCCATAAGAACCGCTGATATGTGCAATGAAAGGATTCCATTGGCTTATAATTGATTAGGACGGGATGTGCATAAGGATGTGGACTAGTTAAGATGTACAGGGAGGGGCATGACAGCACTTGGAAAGATTGCAGACGACCAGCACAAGCGGGTCAAGGAGCTAGAAAATCTGGTTATCCGCTTGCGTAAGGAGTTGGAGCAGGTTAGAATCGACCTTCACGACGATGTGACTGATTCTGTAAGAGAGGCGATTGCGGAGAGTTACCTATTAGTAGCTGCCCCGCCAAAGCCTAAGAAGGACATACGGATATGATGCAAGGTGATTTTGCTCTTAATCTACCTACGCCAAAGGCGATGATTGCGATTTTAGTTTTGGCAGTGATTGGAGCCTTGACATTGTTTGGTGGGTTTGTATGGTTTATTGTGTGGTTGTATATGCATCTGCATATTCAGCTACAAGGTTAAAGGGAAGGTGGCGAAGTATTCGCTGGCAACGGTAGGGGTCGATACCTTACTGCCTTTTAAACAAATAATGCTCGTGGAGAGTAGTTGGGGATATATCCCGACTCGGTTGGGTTCAAATCCCATATATTTACCCTAGCACGCCGGGATACGCAAAGTTATAGCGGCCACGATACAAAGTGGTGTTTGTGGGTTCAAGTCCTACTCCCGGCATTTATGGATTTCGAAAGTTTAAGTGATAACGTAAAGATAGCTCTAGCAGCTTGTGCGACGATTTTAATTCTCACTTTATTGTGTGGATTGACTCTGGTGGTTCGATGGAACATTGATTCCAACCAGAAGGAAATTGAAGCAATGGCGGCTGCTGGATTGGTGCAGCGTGTAGTGGTAGTGGATAGTAGCAGCAATCGGACGATTTGGGTTAAGCCTGAAACGCCTGTGAATGAGTTGGTTGCTCGTCCTCAGTAAAGGAATGTGTAATGATTAAGCACGGCTTTTACTCGGCAAAGTTTTCTGCTCAATTCGGGACTAAGATTTGGGAAGATTTACACGGCCAACCGGTAGAGGTTTGTTTTGTAGATGACGACCCAATGGGTGCCGGTTACGGTTGGTCGGACAAGGTATATGTTGGACCAGTTGTGAAGTATCTGCGAGAGGGGATGCCTGACCCGAATCCGCCATCATTTGTGACACAGCCTGCGTTTAGGTAAACGGGTACACTGCCGAACGCCGAGAAGCGGAGAGTGACGCATTCAGGCCCGTTTACTTTGGGCTTATAGCTCAATGGTTAGAGCAGGGGACTCATAATCTCTTGGTTCTAGGTTCGAATCCTAGTAGGCCCACTAGTTAAGATGTACAGTGTAGGTAGAAGTTTGATTGTTACGTTGTGCAGGTGAACTAGCAGGTTGATGCTAACTGGCGGATGCTGTAGAAGTACCCTTACCGGGGCAGGTTACACCCTGTAGAGTCTACGGCAGTAGAAGTTAAGTGGCGGACTGTTAGGTGACTGTGTGCAACATCGCTAGGATGGTATAACGCCTCTATCGAGGTATTACGACGGCCCGTGAAGCCGTAGATAAGAGTACCCAATCTCTTTCCTAGTATGATTTTAGGTGCCTAGAGATAGGCTAGGGAATCACACCCCTAAACAACAAAGGTGTGAGAGTTTACTTTACCTGTAGTCGTTGATCCTGTATTACTCGCAGGGGAGACTACTTGGGGCGGGACACCCCGCTAACATATTGAAAGGCAATCGGCTACCCGGCCGATTGCCTTTCTTTTTATTTATATGTTCGTTAGTTAAGATGTACAGGGGATGGCATGACCCTAACACAAATGGCAGCTAACGTTCAGAAACTTATTGCAGAGTGCAAGGCGAAGGGTGTTGACCCGGATAAGGTCGAGACTTTTTGTACGCATGGTGCTTCGGGTGTGACCAATGAACTTTCATCGGGTTCATTGGATCAGATTACCGGGCGAGAGACTGCCGGGCCGGTGGTTGACATGGAGAAGGGCGAGTATTATATCGACTTCTATTGTGGCAACTAAGTAGTTAGGATGTACAAAGGAACGGCATGACTCAACGTGACACCCTAGTTAAGATCGCCAAGCGTTTGATTAACATTTCCATTGTCCACATGACGATGGCCGAGAAGCAGATCATTAAGGATTTGATTGCTGGCGGCATTGTCGAGCAGAAGGCCCACAACAAGTATGTGTTGAAGGGGCCGGGATGAGAACTATTAAGTGTGTAGGCGAATGGTTGCTTGAAGGCGATCAGGTTAAGATTACTTTATCCTCTGGTACAGTAGAGGGTAAGGTGGTCAAGATCGAGGCTATTCGTTTCAAGTTGGACAATGGCCGCTGGTATATTCCGCAGGACGTTGTATTACTTGAGACATAGTTAAGATGTACAAAGGATGTCATGCCCAAACTCGAAAAGAAAATGCCGGCTGCTAAGCGAAAGATTCTCTTTAGTGCATGGAGTGCTGCTGAAACGATGCAGTCCGACATTGAGGACGACATTGAGCCTCTGATTGACAAGTTGGACAAGGGTATGGATTTGATTGCTAAGCAATTGGGTCGTGGCACGAAAGAGTACCTAAAGCTACGGAGTGCAAAGGCGGCTCTGGATAAGGCACTAGCTGATTTCAGTCACCAGTTGTATAACGTGGAGTCTGACCTTGAATCTGAGGCCGATCCCGTCTGAACCGATAGCGTAAGTGGTGAGTGGTGAGAGGCACCTTCCGGGGTGTCTTTCTCCATTGGTAGTTAGGCTGTACAAGGGATGTCATGCAGAACGAATTGATCTTTTTCGATGACGATAACGCTCCTTCTGAAGAGGCCCGCCGTTGGATGGTCGATCCGACGAATCCCGGTTCGCCTTTTTCCAAGTTTATTGGTAATGAGCAGGCGGTTCGTCGCCTTGCCATTGCTGCTTATTCGGCTTTGGGTAAGCCGAACCATGTGTGCAGCGATCAGAACTTTGCTTTGCTTGGCCCTGCGTCGGCGGGCAAGACGATGTTGACGAAGTTGTTTTCGTCGTTGCTCGGCCTGCCTTTCCTTGAGGTTTCACCGGGTAGTGTGGCCGACCTTAAGAGTCTGTTGCATAAGATTTCTGAAACGCTCAATGCCTTTGGTGATGGGCATCTGGCTCTGGTTCCCGAAGATAAAAACATTACCATTCCGCCGATGGTCGTGTTCATTGACGAGGTTCACGCTCTTAAGGACAGTGTGATTCAGGGTTTGCTGAAGGCGACTGAGAAGAGTGACGGTGTGATGGACACGGGCGAGTGGATTGTCGATTGCAAGAATGTGTGTTGGATCATTGCGACGACTGACCGTGGTTTGTTGTTCGATGCGTTTGATACTCGTTTCACCCGTCTTGATCTGGAACTGTATACGGCAGAGCAGGTTACGCAGATGGTTCAGATTCAGAATCCTGATTGGAACGATCAGGTGTGTAAGTTGGTTGCGTTGTATGGTGGTCGTCTTCCTCGTGAGGTCAAGGCATTTGCAAAGGAAATGCGTTTGGCTCAGGAAATGAGCAAGGCCGATTGGATTTCGGTGGCTCATCAGGTGGCACGGGATCAGAACATTGACGAATTCGGCATGACGAATAAGCGTCTGTTGGTTCTGAAGGCTCTTTCTAAAGGGCCGGTTGCGACGAAGCGTTTGCCTGCTGCCGTTGGTGTGAAGATTGAAGAGTTGGATAAGTTTATTCTTCCGGCTCTTCTTTCCCGCACGGCCGATCAGCCGCCGATGATTACGATCCAGACGAAGGGTTATATGCTGACCGATGCAGGACTTGCTGAGTTGGAGAAGCGTAGCATTAAGCACGGTGGTCGGATGGTGACGATGTGAGACTGAGGGGCTTCGGCCCCTCTTTCTTTTTATTCTTCTTTGATTAGTTAAGATGTACAGGGATGTGCATGATCCAACGCTCCATTATTTTTCCGACTGCTGAGAGTTTTGAAGCTGCCCGTTACATGGTCAAGCACCACGAGATTTTCAATCAGTGTAAGATTGTTAATCACGAGCGAACGTATCCGAATGATCCTCGTTCGCCGCATGTGACGATGGTGGTTGAGGGTCGTGAGAAGGATTTGCACGCCATCAATGCGATGAGTCAGATGGCGGCAAAGGTTGCCATTTGGAAGGGCGACCGTGACCAGCAGATGATGGTTGTTAATAATCAGCGAATTGAAGTGAAGCGTCGGGAGTATGAGTCGGGCCGCTTTACCAATGACATTCTTTTGAATGGTGTGGTGCATAGTCCTGCGATTGGCGATAGTTTGCTGCATGAAATTCTCGGGCGGGTGATTGGATACGCTCGCACGCTTAGTTAAGATGTACAAAGGAAGTCATGCTCAGTGAATCAAGACATAAGCGGTTGGTTGCGGCGGTTGCTTCCTTGCGTGAGATTGCCGGGGTGAAGGGCGTTTTTAGTGACGACTTCGATAGCACTGGCATCAACGTCTTTATTGAGTTGAAGGGAAATAAGTTTGAGCTTGACAAGCCGCTGCGTGCGACTAAGCTGGCGATTGCAAAAGTGTGTAAGTTGCATGGCGGCTGTGGTTTCGGGGATCAGCCGGTGATGCAATACGAATGGGTGCCGGGGTCATGGGGGGAAAAGGGATATAAGAGGAAAGTCGGTTACGATCGTCTTTCCATCCAGATTGACCTTTACATCGCTTAAGCGATTAGGTACAATCCGTCTAGTTACGATGTACAGTGTAGTACGTCGTTCTGAATCACTTCACTCAATCGAGGTATGTTTATGCTGGCTAGTTGTTCCGTTGTGCATGATCCGAAGCAGCGTGAGGCGAACCGTCTTTACAATCTCGCCGAGGATGCCCGTTTTGAGGCACTGAGGCGTGAGCAGGAGCAGGCTTCGCAGTCATCGTGCAAGCCGAAGTCAACCCGCAGCACTGTGGGTAAGGCGTCGGCTCGCAATGACGCCTGAATTGACAGGTATTAAAAGGGACTGGCTTTCGAGCCAGTCCCTTTTAGTTGGAGGCTGAATGTTTAATTTGATTACGGTTTCCCGGCATTTGCCTGATGGTAAGTATATTTTCCTTATGGTTTTCTACAACCCTCAGGAGAATCTACAAATTATCAATGCGACTGTGCAATGTGCGGCGGCATTGGTGAACAGTGGCATCGGCCGTAGTTAAGATGTACAAAGGAAACCCAATGCGATATCAAGTCCAAGAGAACGGTAAGTCAACGGTCGTGGTGGATCAGTGCATTGTGGGGGATGATCTTGAGAACGACGAGCCGAATCAGGCCGTTGTGACGATTGCCCCGGCAGTTTCGTCGGAGTTGGTTCGGGATTTGATTGCCAATAAGGCGAAGGCGATTCTGGCTGCTTACATGAGGCACCCGGAATACTTTATGCTCGGGCACAAGAATAAGTCAACGAATGTTGACGATCGGGGCATTACCCGTGTAATGAGTGCCGGGGAAAAGGAAGCGTATCGTTTCGGTGTCGAAGCGGCTAGTTAGGATGTACAAAGGATGTGCATGAAGCAGCCGAATATCGTTGAGATTTACGGTCGTGAGCAGCAGGCCAAAGTCGGCAGTTACGTTATTCCTGACGGGTGGAACGTGGGTGACGTTCTATTGAAGGGTGACGAGCCGGTTGACGCCAGTTATCAGGGTAGTCAATTCCGGGTATTGACTCGGCAGCCGGTGATTCCATCCCTGCCTGTCAATGTGGAATTGACGGGCCGCACCTTACAGCGTCGTGGCGGGTTGCTGATGATTCGGTGCCAGATCGAATTCGTGAAGGATGGAGAGCCGTCTGAGTTTGTATCGGGCTGGATGCAGGCGGCGTAAGATGGGCAGGGGATTCCCCTGCCTTTTCTTTTATTTGTGCATTCGTTAGTTAAGATGTACATGGGGCGATGTACCGAATCACTTGCAAAGGAAACGAATGAGTCGCAAGGTTTATCTCACGATCCAGACTGTTACGATGGTTCCTGTCGTCGGCACGCTGAAGGCGATTGTGACGGTGGATGAGGGCGTCGATATTGATACGATTGCCCGTCGTGTCGTCGCTGGCAATGTGCCATCGTCTGCTACACTTGAGGATAGCGGCTACGAGAACTTTGTCATTCAAGACCTTGCTGGTGTTGATTCTGATACTTCGTTTGAGGATCAACTGCAAGATTACGTCACTCGGGACGATGTGACGAGTCGGATGATTGATTTCACCATTGACGATTCAAAATAAAAGGAGAATCAATTGAAGCTAACTGAAGGCGTAATTAGCAAGGAAGAGGCACGGAAGTTGGTGCCTGATTTCGTGCAGTGGGTTGAGGGTCGGGATTTCGATGTCCTGATGAAAAAGGTCGTACCTGCTTTTGAGAAGCTGAACCGTGGTGCGAACGTTATTGCTCATCACGACGGGCAATACGTCAAGTGTAAAATCACGTCGAGCAAGATGCCAAATTGGGACGCCGATGGTCCGGTGGTTCGGGTTGGCAATGGTGAGGCGACTTGGCGGGTTGACGGTGACGGCTACTGTGCAGGCTACTAGTTAAGATGTACACTAGAGGGCGATGAACGAAGACGAAGAGATTGATCGGCTGGCTCGCCTTGCTGAACAAATGGCTGAGGCTGAGACGGATTACCGAGAAGTTGCCTACGAACAATCGTTGTGTGAGATGCCGATCCAAATTGCGATCGGTGCATGACTGCTGCGGAGCAGATGCTAACCACAGAAGGGAGTAATGGATGGAATATCCAAGTGGCCCCGGCCCGCCGATGAGGGCTTGAATATTAGGTCTGTATAACTTAAATGAAATAAAGAGTCTAAATCTTTGAGAGGGTATCACAATGAATTAAATTAGACGGTAGAGACAAATAGATTTTGGGACTTAAAAATTAGATTGTGTATAAAATTGATGATTAAAAATGGAGGCCGAAAGTAGGGTTGACAACCGGCAGAGCGGGAGTCAGCTTGGAATCGGCAAAAGGTCAAACGACCAGTGAAGCACACTAGACAACAATCTGGTGTGCTTCATTCTTTTGGCGTCGGCCCTGTACATCTTAACTAGTTGGGCGTGGCTAGTTAAGATGTACAATGGGGGATGTTAAACGAAACTAACTGAGTCATCTGAAAAGGTTCTGGAAAAAAGAGTTTTCAGTTTACAAGATGGTTTCGGACGGTATACTAAGGCCGTCGAGTGAGTAAAGTTTCGGTTGGTAAGGTGCCAACTGAATAGTTAGTATGTACAATAGAGGACGTAAAGCAGCCGGGTGGTTGCGACACGAAACTCTAAGTTTTAGGAGTCTGAATCATGGGTAAGTCGAACAAGGTCGTCGAGGTCAAGCGTGGTCGTCCGATCGTCTACAAGGGCAACGTCGAGCGTCGGATTGTGTCGCTCGTCAAGAAGCTCGGTGCGTCGGGTGCCCGTGCGGTGCTGAACACGGAAGAGGCCACGGCGACGATTTCGATGCCGACCGTGCTGAAGCTGGCGGCGAAGCATGGTGTGACCCTGAAGCGTGGTCGCCGGGCTGCCTAAGCCGGATTCGCTTCGGCAGAATGGGGGCGGGGTAAAGAAAACCCCGCCCCCCGGAATGGAAAAGTGTTAGTTAGGATGTACAAAGGTAACTGTCGGAGCGGGTCAAACAGTACGATTGAGTCCAATCGTCCTCGCTCGAATAAGATTTTTTTCGGAGATACGCAAATGACGCAGGATAATGTTGGCTCGGTCGTCGCTGGTTCGGATGAGGTTGTTGCCCCGGTCGCTGAGGTCGTCAAGGCCAAGCGTGTGCGGAAGCCGAAGGCTGCTCCGAAGCGTGGTCGCCCGAAGGTTTACAAGGGCAACGTTGTGAAGCACATCGCTTCGCTCGTCAAGCGGTACGGTGCGTCGGGTGCCCGTGCGATCCTCAACGCTGACGCCGGCACGGATGCGGCTGCGAAGCGGTCGGCGGTGACGGTGCCGAACGCCCTCGGCATCAGCCTGCCCACGATCCTCGGCATCGCTAAGGATGCCGGTGTGAAGTTGGAGCGTGGCCGTCGCAAGGGTTCGCTCAACGCCAAGACGATTGCGGCGAATGCCGCTGCGGCGGCTGCTGCTGAGGCGGGCGAGGATGGTGCGGATCAGGACGTGGACGGTGAGGCGGCGGATGCGGCCTAATTAGGCTCAAAAGGAACCTAGCCCTGCGGGGCTAGGTTTTCTTTTATCTTCGCTTTGATTAGTTAAGATGTACAGGGTAGGGCATGACCTATCGTGATATGCTGAATAAGCTGAGTACGCTCTCGCCCGCACAACTCGATACGAATGTCACAATCCTCGACATGAATGGTGACGAGGTTTATCCGGCGACGGATTTCGTCACGGGATGGTCGTCGCCAAATGACGGGTCGAGCTACACCCACGGGCAACGTGCTATGGGTGTCGATCAAGTTGACGGGGTGCTGGATGAGGGGCATCCATACCTGACTTTCATTTCCTGATAGTTAGGATGTACAAAGGATAGCAATGGCAGAATACATTACACTCGATTCGGCTGGTAAGGTAATCGGTCGTGAGCCTAAGGGCCGTGGCCGTGGTCGGACGGGATGGGTACAGCGTGACGATGGCAATTGGTACGAAGGTGCCAACGCCAAGACCGCTATCCCTGCCGTTGTGCGTCCCAATCGCCCTACGCTCGTCCCTGATCCGCCTGAGCCGGATGACGATGATGCTGAGGCCGTTGTTGAAACGGTCGTGCCGACGCAGGGCACCGGGCCGGATGAGCGTCAAATCGGCACCATTCGCAAGTTTAAGGTAACGGAAAAGGTTAGCGTTCGGACGTTCCTCGATTCGCTACATTACAATCCGCACCGCAACTTTGTGTACGATGAGAAGCGGATTCGTATTCGCATCGTGGTGATTAAGTCGGACGTGCTGCCGGGCATTCCTTTTAATTCGGTTTGGGGTCAAATTACTATTGACTTGAAGACCGGCACGGTCGAAGTGTTGGATAACAGCCCTGAGGTTTGGCATATCGCAAATAAACGCATCATCCCCGATGCGTTGTGCGATCTTGAATCTGAGAAGTGGATTCCTGCTATCCGAACGTGGTCGTGATAGTTAGGATGTACAAAGGAAAGCATGACCACCATTCAAGAATTGCTCGATGAAGTTGATGAGACGTATGGCGTGATCGTCACGGACTACGATCTGATTGACAAGGAATTGAAAGAGCATGGGCTGACCCGGCATCATACGCTGGATCAGGTGCATATCCTCACTGGCAACGATGGATATGCCCTGATTGAGATTCTGGATGGTGCCGGCCTTGTCATTACTGATGATGAGGATTTGGGAAAGTATTTCGGCAAGGATGAGCATGAGGCGGATGGGGAGAACGTGTATCCGTCCGGCCATCCGAATGCAGGCGAAATAGCGTAATGTTGAGCGGGGCGGGTTGTTACCCGCTCCGCTCGGGCCGGTTAGTTAGGATGTACAAGGATAGGCATGACTCCACAATATATCTGGCTCGATGGGAATGGCAAGGAAACTAAGCGTCAGGATAAGGGCCGTGGTCGGCCCCGGAACGACGCAGAACGGCGTGAGGATGGCAATTGGTACATCGTTGAGGGTGCGGCTCCTGTTGCGAAGGCGACTGCGCCTCGTGCGACGGCGGCGACCCCGGCTCGTCCTACCGGTTCGATCTTCACCATTTTCCTGCAAAATGGTAAAGAGGTCAAGCGTGAGCCGAAGGGCCGTGGCCGTCCGTGGGCCGGTGCCGTCAAGCGAGACGACGGCAATTGGTACGTCGAGCAGGCGGTCGGTGCGCAGGTTGTGCGTGTCGGTGACAAGCCGCTGCCCGCTAACCCTCGTGCGGTGAAGGGTAAGCCTGTAGGGGCGGGCAAGGTGATCCCGGTAGCCCTTGCGGGTGCGGCCATCATCGCCCCGGCCGGCAAATGCCCGGTGAAGCTGACGGGCACCGATTTCGATACGGTGCGACAGTGGGCCGGTGCGATCGTCGCCCACTATGCGGGCAACGGGCAAAAGATCGCTCAGAGCGGCGTGGAGTATTTCGTGCGGGAGTTTTACCCCTACGGCACGCCACGGCATCAGGCGGTGATTGCTTTCCTGCAACCCCCGGCTCCTGCCCCGGTTGTGGATGAAGTCCCGCTGCACGACGCAGCTTAATGATAAGGGAGCGGATCAATTGTGATCCGCTCCCTTTTTCTTTTTCCCCTTTAGATGTTAGTTAAGATGTACAAAGTAAGGTATGAATGACCATACCGAAGTGAAGAAAGTAAAAGGCGGATTGCAAATCAAGCTGCAAAGTGACGCAGCATCGAACCACTCGGTCGTGACGAACATCACGCACGACGGGGCGAGGAAGTTGATTAAGCAACTCCAATCCTTGCGTAACAAACGCTCGTACACGGTCGGGTAAGCTGCTAGTTAGGATGTACAAAGTAGAGAGTAAGGATTGGTCGAGTGACCACCCTGCGGAATCTAAAGTTTAGGAGATTGAATCATGGCTCGTAAGAACACTGTCGCCGTCGAAGTCAAGCGTGGTCGCCCGATCGTTTACAAGGGCAACGTCGAGCGTCGGATTGTGTCGCTCATCAAGAAGCACGGTGCGTCGGGTGCCCGTGCGATCCTCAACACGGAAGAGGCTACGGCGTCGATTTCGATGCCCACCGTGCTGAAGCTCGCTCAGAAGCATGGTGTGACCCTGAAGCGTGGTCGCCGGGCTGTGGCCTAAGGCTGAATCGGTAGGGGGCGGATCAATAATGATCCGCCCCCTTTTGGTTCGCACGGTTGTTAGTTAAGATGTACAAAGTAAGGCATATGAAGAACCCACTCAGCAACTTGCAGGATGATACGGTCGCCTACCTGCGTTCGATCCTGCCGCCCGGTCAAAAGGTGTTCGTTGAGTATATCCGTCGCACGGATACGGGCAACAGCCTTTATACGGTCAACGTGATTCGTGGCGACGGTGTGCAGCATCTTGGCGGCTACCTGAATCGCATCGGGGCGGGCCGCACGAATAAGCAGAACCACATCTGGTCGCACGATATCACTTACACTGTGAATCGTTTGGCGGTCGCCCTGCACGGCAAGGATGCCACGTTCAGGGTCGTGCGAGTTTAAGGGAAGAGCCGGGCATTGGCCCGGCTTTTCTTTTGACTTTTATTCGTTAGTTAAGATGTACAAAGGAAAGCATGAAGTCTTATCTTTTGTTTGTGGCGAAGTTCACGGTCGGCGAGGATCGTTCGGTTTCAACGGCCGTGCGTGCCATTCAGGCGACTGAGCCTCAGGCCGGTCAATTGATTTTCGATCTGGTCGATGCCGTCCCGGATGGATCGTCGGATTTGGTCGAGGCGGTTCCTGCCGATGGCGTCTATACGCCGCTCGATCAGGTTGTGTCGGAGATTGCTCGGCAACTTAGTTAAGATGTACAAAGTAAAGCATGAGCCTGCTCGACACTCTTCAATCGTTGAATGACCAATTCATTGCCCATTGCGGTTCGGCATATGAAATCAATAATGGGTATTGTGAGGAATGGGCGGATCAGGCTTTCGGCCTGCTGCACGATAAGGCGGATAAGGTAGAGGTATGGGCTACGCCTTACTTCTTTGCCGACACGTCGCACTCATTCATTCGGGTCGATGGTAAGTTTTACGATGCTGAATGCCTGACGGGCGTTGAGGATCATAATGATTTGCCGATCTTCAAGAAACTTGGCAAGCCGCAGCCTGTGTGGATGGAGAATGCCAATCACAATGAGGCTGGCGACACGACCCGTAATATCTCGCCGGAATTGCGGAAAGATATTCGGGAAGAGCAAATTGACAGTGGCGTTGACCCTGCTCAGGCATTGTCTCTTAGTTAAGATGTACAAAGGAAAGTAATGCTCACTGCTAAAAAGCCTCGTCGTGCGGTCGCCAATCCTGTGCCTGATATCGGAAGCGATATCGGACATATCACGGCACCCGGCACTCGCATCTATAACCGGGATCAGTCGCAATTCGGCGTGGTGCAATACCTCGGGCCGGATTACTATGGCGAGGCCGGGCATAGCCAGCGTGTCGTCGTGCTGTGGCCGGATAACCGTATCACAAAGCCGACGACGAAGGGCATTCAGAATCGCAACGGGCGTTGGACGGTCTAGTTAGGATGTACAAGGTAAGGCATATGCGTAACAAAGTGCGAGTCGGTGCCCGCTACTACTACAACCCTGTCCCGTTCGATCAGATCAATCAGCCTTACGGCGTGCAGAATGGCACGCTAAAGGTGGGCGATCGGGTGAAGGTGACGAATCTTCACAGTGCCCCTAAGGCGAACGTTATGGGTATGTGCTATATCCAGACGCTCGACGGCAAGAAGTTTCTCGGGCAGGTGATGACCAATTCTTTGCAACGGGAGCCTGTCGCCAATGAGCCGATTCCTGCTGTGGCTTGATACTGACGAGAGCCGCCCGATAGTGACAATCATTTCGATTGTCATTGTCGGGGTGGGCTGCTGGATTAGTTAAGATGTACAAAGTAAAGCATATGAAAACCATCCGCTACAATTCGGGTTCGATCGCCAGCCGTCACACTGCCAAGCGTGCGGGGCATATCATCCCTAAGCTCGGTCGAATCCTGAGCGTCGAAGGGGTTCGGTTTAAGAGCCGCAACGGCACCCGTGAGGCCGTCAAGGTGACGGGCGAGAACGGCACCGCCCTGATCGGTGGTGTGTGCTGGTCTTATCGTGGTGAAGGGCCGCACGCTCTGGTGGAAGTCCTGAAGCTGGCGGGCATCTATCAGAATCCGGCTGAATACATCGCTTTTGAGACGAAGCGGCTGGATGATGTCGGCACGGATTGGAAATATAATTTCCAGACGAATGAGTTTAGCGTTCGTGACGTGCTGTTTCAGCAGGTGTGGCACAAGAAGCTGTCAAGCCCGCCTGCCCGGTGTGAGGTCGATTTTGGGTACGGAACATGAATCAGCAACATCTTGAATGGCGGTGCATCGTGGGGGGACGGCAATCGGGCCTCCCCCACGGGTATATCCTGCCGAATGGCGTAGTGGTGATTTGGAATCAGGGACGCAACAGCAATAACTTTGCAAACATTGCGTTCGCAACCGCTGCGTATCCTAACCTAATCATCGTTAGTTAGGATGTACAAAGAATAGCATGGACGAGGCGATAATTTTTTCGAAGGGATTTCGATGCAGTGGTTCGTGGATAATTGGATTCGCAATGGATCGTATGCGATTGCTCTGCTGGCGATCGGGCTGATTGTGCATCTGATTGCGATCGTCACCTTTAAGTTTAAGCTGGCATTGATTTCGATGCCTACCTTTTTCGCCGGGTGGGTGTTCGCCATCATCGCAATCATCGGCCTGATTGCGACGTTCATCCAGCAGGCCAAAGCCTAGTTAAGATGTACAAAGTAAGGCATATGGAATACACCCTGACGCAGCAAGAGTTTCGTAACCTCAAGTCGGCCCTGACTCGTGTGGTCAATTCAAAGGACAATGACAAGATCATTGCGGAGTGCGACCGGGCGATGAAGATTTTCAATCAGAAGGGCTGGCCCGACAATTGGTCGAATTGGGAACGGGCTAAGCAAGATGCCGTGTTTGCCAATCAGCGGGCCGGGAAGTGGTGAGTAGTTAGGATGTACAGTAGACGGTGTAAAAAGGGAACAGGCTCGTCAAATAACTAGGTGATGCTAGTAGCCTCGCATCGGGCTAATAAAAAAAACGAGGATGCTCTGTTCCCTAAATGTGCCTGTAGCTCAGTTGGTAGAGCATCCGGCTTTTAACCGGATGGTCGAGGGTTCGAACCCCTCCGGGCACACTTGAATGGACTAATTACGGCCCCGTAGCTCAGCGGCGTGCCTTCCCTTCCTTTACATGGTAGGGCGGGCCAGAGCGGCACAATCAATAAACGATTGTGCGACAACTGTAAACCGATCCCTGACTAGGATTTGTTTACGGGACTCAGGACTAGTCACCCTGAGGGCGTTGGTTCGAATCCTTCCGGGGTCATTATATTTGAGTGAGGAAATGCCGGGCATTGCGTCCCGGCTTTCTTCTTGCCTTGACTTCGCCTAGTTAAGATGTACAGTAGAGGGCATGTAGGAATGAGGAAAAGGGTGTCGTCAAGCATGAGGCTTGGTGGTGCGATTAGCAGTCGCATCCGTCACAACGGGCATCTGATTCCTCGTGGGCTATGTTGGTGACAATGGCGGTGAGCAATTGGCCCGTAAGGGTTCAGGGGTGAACGTGACTCCTGAGGTTAGCGTCCCTAACACTTTGCACTCTCAACCATCGGCGATTCTTCCCTCCATGTCCCGTGTTGAGCGGGATCAAGAATCGTAGCACGCTGCCGAACGGCAGAGGATCGGGTTCGATTCCCGAACATAGCATTGCGGCGAGTGGGGCGGATGCTTAGATATCCGCTCCACTCGGGCTAGTTAAGATGTACAAAGTAAGACATATGCGAAAGTATCATCAAAACGTTCCGGCTGGCAAGATCGTTGCTCGCACGGGTGGTTATGTGTACGGCTGGATTGCTAAGCTGCAAAAGAATTACAGCAGCCTAGAGGAATTCGTCGGCATCTGCGACATTTATAATCTGCATCTGAAACTCGGCTATTCGACGCCGGAATTGGCGTGGGAATACAACCCGACGATTCAGGGCGGCACGAATCCCGCAGATTTCTGCAAGATCGACAGCAGCGGGCGTCGTCGCTGGACTAGTTAAGCTGTACAAAGGAAAGATATGTGGTTCATCGGCGATATTCATGGCGACTTCGGACGGTATAACGAAATCCTCACGGATATCGCCGATGAGTCTTCTTTCCAAGTCGGCGATTTCGGTATCTTTAACGATAAGGATATTTTCGATATCCCTCGCCAGCACAAGTTTATTCGTGGCAATCACGATAATCCTGAGTTGTGCAGGGGTCACGAAAATTACCTCGGTGACTGGAATTATTTCAAGAAACTCGAAATGTTCTGGTTGAGTGGTGGCTATTCAATCGACCACGAAATGCGTACCATCGGCCTGAATTGGTGGGACGACGAGGAACTGAAATATAGCGAAATGGTGCGGGCGATCGAGAAGTATCGGGAATCAAAGCCTCGCATTATGGTGTCGCACGAGGCACCTACTGTAATCAAAGGCGAGGCTTTGCGTGCCAATCCTATTGACTACGGCAAGGGCAATCTGCGGTCACGCACTGAGGATGCGTTGCAGGGCATGTTTGATATTCATCGGCCCGATGTGTGGATTTACGGGCATTATCACTACCCTGTAGACGTTTCAATCGGTGGCACCCGGTTTATCGGTCTAGGCGATCATCGTCGTCCGACCGAAGAGCAAATTTTCGAAATCCCCGGCCTTAGCTGGTGATTAGTTAAGATGTACAAAGGATGTCATGAACTGGAACACTCTTTCGCTTCGTGATAAGGCAAACATCCTCGCTGGCGAATCGACGGTTTACGTCGGATTGCTGGCAGAGTGTGAGCCGCTGGTTGAGGCTCTTAAGGCCGGCGTCGATAAGGACGGATGCCTGAAAATCATCAACGAAAACTTTTGAGCCTTGGCGGGCTGGTATAAGTAATGCGGACGGTGTATCACTGTCAGATTCGGGTATCGAATCCCGACCCGCCTTTTCCTTCGGGGTGTGATGGTGTAATTGGAAGCACAACGGACAAACCCACTATCCGCAGATAAAGACAATTCTAGACACGTCTTTGTTACTTGCCGATAGTTGTGGTCCCCGTCAGGTCGTAGGTTCAACTCCTACCCGCCCCATTAGTTAGTATGTACAAAGGAAAGCATATGAGCAACTACGGCAAGACGCTGAAGCCCCGTGTCCTTTCCAATTCCCCGGCCCTTACCCCTGAGCAGGATGCTCAATTCGATGCGAAGCTTGAAACCTTCGTCGTCGGCTGCAATCGGATCATCAAAACCGATCAGATGTTTAAGGATTACGTTGAGAACGGCGGCAAGATCGCCCTTCCGATTGAAACTGTGTCAATCGGTGGCGGTGCCCGGTTCATCAAGATCAATCGCAGCGGTGGCGGCATCCATTGCTTTGTCGATCGCACGAACGGCGACGTGCTGAAAGCCGCCAGCAGCAAAGCACCGGCTAAGGGTGCCCGTGGCAACCTCTTCGATGCCCATAACGGCCTCGGCCGTATGAAGTGGACAGGCCCGGAATATAACAAGTAATTGCGTGCTTCGTGCGGCGAGGGGGCGGGGTTGGCACCCTGTCCCCTCGGGATAGTTAGGATGTACAAAGGATAGCATGTACCACCTGAATGATTCGCTTCACGCTCAAGCCGCTGCCATCCTTGAGGCTCGCCCGAAGAAAATGCAGGGTGTGCGGGATTTGCTTGACGAAAAGCTGACGCTCGCTACGGCCCTGCCGTATCTGAACATCACGGCCAGTGACAATCTTATGTCAACGGTATACGTCAAGGGTAGTTACGACGCTCGTGAAACGTGGTCGAATGGCATTTGGGAGAATAGCCGCAACTTTCGATTCACCGTGTCATCGGCTGGCAAGAAGCGTTATTACGATCCTGCGATCGAGCCGAACGTGGTGGTCGAATTGAGTCAGCACGGGCTGAAGCGTGAGGAATACAAAAAGTTTCGTCGCTACACCGGCTCGCCTGAAAAGGTGGCCGCAAAGATCGCCGAATGGATCGAAGCGAACAAGAATGTGCGAAACCTGCTGGCGTAATATAGTTAGGATGTACAAAGGAAAGTATGAAACCAGACTATTAAATGTATGGGGATGACCCCCATGTTTCAAATCGAAGTTATTACTCGTACATATCTTCGGATGGATTAGCCAACAGAGGTTTGACATAACCCCCCTATTACGGGTTTATAAAAGTGGTAGTCAAAAACCGTGGGAACTTGGGGACGCCCTTGATTCGCAACATCGGTGTTGAAGGTGAGCTAAATCCTGCTGATTGACGAAATGCCCCCTGCACCATTCGGGATTGATCGCCCGAATGGTGCAGGGGATGGCCGGGTTAGTTAAGATGTACATTAGTGTGTGTGGATATCGCCGACAAGATTCGTGCTGTGATCGCAAAGCAGCTTGGTGACAATTCTTCTTACATCTACATCGGTTGGATCAGGCCGATCCTATCGTCCTCGCAGGGACGATACATCATCACTGATATCAAAAACATTCGGTTCTCCCATAAATCGGGATACAAAACGAATGCCCGTGGTGCGGTTAAACGCTGGTCTAAGGATCGCTTAACTGCCACTGTGACTGTGAAAGTCGCCCCGCACTTCACCAATTCCATTCAGAAAAAATTGATCTGGACTAGCGGTAGCAATAAATACCGTGGCGAGATTAAATAGCAGGTTAGTTAGTATGTACAAAGGATAGTGATGCAAAAGGAATTCAAAGTCGCAGGGATCGGTGAGGAAAAGCTTGGCGTTTCGCAGGCCATCATCATCGCCCAAAACGGCGAGGCGTGGCTGATCGACGCCCTTACGCATAACCTGCCGCCCATCGGCACGATCATGCGTGTGCCCTCGTCGCAAATCGACGGTATGCCGTCCTTCACGGCATATAATTTTCTAAAGTCCCGTGAGGCACGCCGGGCAACCCGTGCCGAAATCGCCGAACTTTGGACGCCAGAGTTTGCAGTTGCTAGTTAAGATGTACAAAGTTAAGTGTCTCCAACAAGGATCGTGTAAGATGGATCGCACTGCTAAGGTTCAACCGGGTACGCTGGCAATCATCAATGAAGATTGCACGAAGTTTGGCCCCGTCATCGCTGCCGGCCCGCTGAGTAAGCAGCCGCATACGATCGCCTTCCGGGTCGTGCTTGTGCAACGTGACGACGGTTCGTTTGTCGTCTGGAATCAATACTTCCCGAATTACCCTGACAGGGGCGAGCAAAACCTCGAATCGGGCGATTACTTCCAGACGCATCAACTGGTCGAGTCAACGCAGCGGTTTGCGGAGCGGGTTGTGCGTCACTCGGGTACGCTGGCCAGCATCTATCGGGTGCCCGACGTTCGCCCGGTCGATCCGTATGAGCCTGAAAGCGTGGGAAGTTTTCCCCGGCTGGCTCTGGCGTAATAGTTAGTATGTACATAGGTGTAGGTAGAAGTCATTCCGACTTCTGAGAAAGAGGATAGTAAAATGGGTCGCAGTGGTAAGGAATATCGTGATCGTGATCTGAGCCGTAAGGCTGACCGCAATAAGAAGTTTAGCGGCACCGTGCGTGAGATTCAGCCTCGGCAGGATCGCAACAGCCAACCCCGTCGAATCGAGCGGGACGTGGCCAACGGCGATTGGCATCAGTACGATGAGCGATGAAATCAGGGGCGGGTGAAATATCCCGCCCCCTTTTCTTTCGCTTAGTTAGTATGTACAATACATAGTGTAATGCGAAAGCGAAAGAAAAACATCGGTCGGGTTGCAACGGGTGGCACGAAGCTGCCCGGTGCGGGTCACGCAGGCGTCCATAAGGATGCCCGTCGTCCCCCTCGGAGTAACGATAAGGTGCGAGTCCGCAAGGATTTAGACCTTTAGTTACAAAATGGGAATGTAGAGGCGGGCTTGAAAAAGGCCCGCCCCTCTTCGCTGATAGTTAAGATGTACAAAGTTTGCATATGACCAAGTGCTGCACCTTCTGTAAGAAAGAAATCGCCCCGGCCCGTCTTGAAGTCCTCCCGGACACCGATCGTTGCGTCAAGTGTGCAGCGATCAATCCTAAGCCTCTCGACATTTCATTTGTCGATCTGAGCGAGGCCAGCCCGATCAATCGTAACGGCTTTGCCCCGAAGGATTAAGATGATAACCCACGTCGCCCTGAAAATGCAAGATGGTTGGGTCGAGTCATTGGCGAGGCCGAACCGCCATCATCATGTAATTGCGATGATGCGTGAGAAGGGCTATAGCCGGGCTGATATCGCCTATTCAACGCAGGGCTTTCTGGACGATAATGAAACGTTCCTAGACCGGTTGCAGGGTGCCGCCCACGCCCTTGCCTGTGGTCAAATCACTGAATTGAAGACCGGGCCGGATTTGTTTTCTGAAGACCTCTGGTAGTTAAGATGTACAAAGAAAAGCAAATGGATAACTTTCCCATCAATTCGGTGTGGCGTCTGAACCGCTCGCAAGTCGTGGGCGGGTATTGGACTGATGCGGGTACGGTCGTCACGGTTCGGGCCGGCGTCACGGAGTCGCCCCATCGAGTGCGTGTGTTCGTCGGCACGCCCGGCCGTAACCGATTCGGTTGGGTTGAGACGGCCGATCTGATCCCGAATAGTTAAGATGTACAAAGTAAGACGATGATAACAAACATTGCAATCGGCGTCATGGTGGGTTCGATCATCATTAAGGATTGGCCTTTCAAGAAGCTTGATCGGCTTGAAGTGGTGTTCATGGCTGGCATCATTGCTGCGATTTGGAGTGTGTAATGAGCCGTCTTAAGTATATCATTTTAGACGATCAAACCGAATCGCCTATCATCTTTCCGAATTGGATCAATCACTCGGACATGGTGCAGGGCTATCAAAAAGTCCTGTCGGCTGGTTTCCTCGATGTGGTGGCCGGTGCTGCTGGTCATCTTCGAATCGCCTGCTACGGTGAGAGCGTAAGCCTGAAGATTAAGAGTCGCCCGGAAACTGACAGCAAAATCATCGGGCGACTGTTCAACAGTTAGGATGTACAAGGTAAGGCGATGAAGAACAACGATATCAACGCTGGTGCCACGGCCCGCCGCAAGAGCAAGAACATCCCCAATCCGCATA